>ERZ773090.165-NODE-165-length-60714-cov-5.45426_pt1 | contig 60714 bp, 54 predicted proteins | sample MGYA00580579_ERZ773090 | MGnify/ENA primary metagenome ERZ773090 (study PRJEB29015, sample SAMEA2738014) | human oral metagenome | biome: human oral; feature: human-associated habitat; material: dental | place: China | collected 2132 ... | reverse complement strand
CGTGCAGGGCGCGTCGATTGAGCTGAGCGCGGACGGTCCCATGCGTGAACCGTATTGCATCTATCTGCAGGGCGGGCTGACCTTCGAGCACGCGGCACTTGGCGTGATGGCGGCGGCGGAAGCGATCCTTTGATGATAGGATCAAATATTTTGGGGTTCACTGCTCATCCGTGCGAACTCCACGCAAACACTTAGTTGCGCAAGCGGTCGCGTTCTCGTTCGCTGAGGGAATCACGGACTCATTCAGCCATTCATCTTGGCACATCTTTTCCGCCCTCTCTGCGTCGATAAATCCTCAGCATAGCCACCGCTATGCCTCCGGTTTATCTTCTTGACAGGACGAAAAATCTGCACCAATCTGAACGGCATCATTGAGTTCGTGATTCCCTAATACCTGCGGACTTCTTAAACGCGCTTCGCTTGAACGAAAGAAATCCGCAGGGGGCGAGTCGAACGCTTTTCTCCGCTTGCTCCACTAGGGTTTGCTTAGGAGCATCGCACGGATAGATCATATTTCCTTTGCACGTAAAAATTTCCATAACATCAATATGAAAGACTCGAAATCTCTCGTTGCAGGATCGTTCCTGTGATGGGAGGTTTTGTTTTTGTGGTAGTTCAGTTTTTCGGATATTTTTGCAGATTTGTGGATATTATTTTGCTGCTCCTTTTTGTATACTATAAATAATCAGACGAATAAAGAGCGAAAGGATTCGATGCTGCTAGAAATCAATAAATTTGGAGGGGAAAATATGAGTGTAGCGATTCACATTGAGAACGCTGTGAAGAAATATGGCGATCTCACAATCATTCCGGGGATTACGGAACACATCCACAACGGAGAGTTCTTTACCCTGCTCGGTCCTTCAGGCTGCGGCAAGACAACGCTCCTGCGCATGATCGCAGGGTTCAACAGCATTGAGGGCGGGGATATCCTCTTCAACGAGCAGCGGATCAACGACATCCCCGCCCACAAGCGCAATATCGGCATGGTGTTCCAGAGCTATGCGATCTTCCCGCATCTGACGGTGCGTCAGAACGTGGAGTACGGGCTGAAGCTGCGCGATGTGCCAAAGGCGGAGATGAAGGAGAAGGTCGATCGGATTCTCGATGTCGTGCAGATCACGGACTACCAGGATCGTCTCCCCGAGCGTCTCTCGGGCGGGCAGCAGCAGCGCGTCGCACTCGCGCGCGCCATTGTCATTCACCCGAGCGTGCTCCTCATGGACGAGCCGCTCTCGAACCTCGACGCGAAGCTGCGCATTGAGATGCGCTCGGCGATCCGCGCGGTACAGAAGACGGTCGGGATCACGACGGTCTACGTCACGCACGATCAGGAGGAGGCACTGTCGATCTCTGACCGCATCGCGGTCATGAACAAGGGCGAGATCCAGCAGACGGCGCAGCCACAGACGATCTATGAGCGCCCGTGGAACATCTTCGTCTCGACCTTTATCGGACATTCGAATCTGTTCTATGGACGTGTCAAAAAATCGGGTGCAGGGATGAGCGTCATCTTCCGCAATGGCTATGAAATGCCGATGGCGAACCTCAGTGCGGAGGCGGAGGACGGGATGGAGATCGTCATCTCCGTGCGTCCCGAGGAACTGTCGATCCAGGAGGACGGTCTGCCGTGCAAGGTGCGGACGAAGGTATTCCTCGGCAAATACATCAACTACAGTCTGGACTTCGACAGCGAGATGATCCTGCCGAATCAGGCATCGCTGGAGTTTTCGCAGGATCTCGGCCATGCGACGCAGCAACTCGAGGTCGGGGACACGGTGCATCTGCGCCCGAACGCGCGCAAGGTCAACATCTTTACAGCGGACGGTTCGCGCAATATCCTGAAGGATGTGGTGCGCTATGAGTAGGCTCAATCTGCGCTTTGATTTCTGGACGGGGATCACGCTCCTCTCCATCGTAGTGTTCAGCCTTTTCCTTATCTACCCGCTCTTCTCGCTCTTTGCATCAGCGTTCCAAGACGCGGTGACGGGAGAGTTTACGCTCGCACATTTCTCTCATTTCTTTGAGCGGAAATACTACTATCAGTCGATGATCAACAGCTTCAGCGTGACGGCGTGTGTGACGGTGCTCGCGATTGTGATCGGCACGGCACTCGCGTACTTTATGACGCTCTATCGTATCCGTTTCAAGAGTGCGCTTGAGATCTGCATCATCATCTCCCTGCTCTCGCCGCCGTTCATCGGCGCGTACTCGTGGATTCTCATCGGCGGGCGCAGCGGCATTCTGACACAGTGGCTGCAGGAAACGTTTCAGTACGAGTTCCCGTCGATCTATGGATTCTCGGGTATCCTGCTTGTCCTGACGCTCAAGCTCTATCCGTTCATCTACCTCTATGCGGCGGGTGCGATGAAGAACATCGACTCCGCCTTGATTGAGGCAGCGGAGAGCCTCGGCTGCAGCGGCGTGCGCAAGGTGGTGACGGTCATCGTACCGCTTATCACGCCGACGATTCTCGCGGGCGCACTCATGGTCTTTATGAACGCAATGGCGGACTTCGGTACGCCGATGCTGATCGGCGAGGGATTCAACGTCATGCCGGTCATGATCTACTCAGAATTCATCAACGAGGTCGGCGATCAGGCGAATTTCGCGGCGGCGATGGCGGCGATCATGGTTGTCATCACGTCGACGATCTTCCTCCTGCAAAAATACGTTGTGAGCCGCAAGTCCTTTACGATGAGCTCCCTCCGTCCCATCGAGGTAAAGGAGATGAAGGGCGCGGGAAATGTCACCGTGCACGTCCTGATCTATCTGCTCGTCGCACTGTCGATGATTCCGCAGCTCGTCGTCATCTACACGTCGTTTCTCGAGACACGCGGTGCAGTCTTTACGGGCGGGTATTCGCTTGAGAGCTACACGACGATCTTCAGCAGCCTCGGCACCGCGATCTCGAATACGTACCTTTACAGTACGGCGGCGATCCTTGCCATCGTATTCCTCGGCATGACGGTCGCATACCTTACGACGCGGCGCAAGAGTATGCTCACGGACATCATTGATACACTCACGATGTTCCCATACATCATCCCGGGCTCGGTGCTCGGCATCACCCTGCTGCTCGCGTTCAACGAGGAGCCGATCCTGCTCTCGGGGACGGCACTTATCATCATCATCTCGCTTGTCATAAGGCGGCTTCCCTATACGTTGCGCTCGAGCTCGGCGATCCTCTATCAGATCAGCCCGAGCATCGAGGAGGCATCCATCAGTCTCGGCGCTTCGCCGCTCAAGACATTTTTCAAGGTCACAGCCGTCATGATGCTTCCGGGCGTGATGAGCGGAGCAATCCTCTCGTGGATCACAGCGATCAACGAACTCAGTTCCTCGGTCATCCTCTTCACGGGCATGACGAAGACGATGTCGGTCGCAATCTACACGGAGGTCATTCGCGCGAGCTACGGTACGGCTGCAGCGCTCTCGACCATCCTCACGCTGACGACAATCGCTGCGATGGTGACCTTCTTCAAGGTCTCGGGCAGCAAGGATGTAACGCTCTAGTTTCCCCAGGCGAAAGCCTTTGTCATAGATGGGTTCTGTTAAAGGAGGTCATTTCATGAAGTTCAAGAAAATCCTTGCCGTCATGGCAGCATCCCTGATGCTCGGCGGCGCTCTCACCGGCTGTGGTGGGGGAGAGAAAAAGCAGGCAGCGGCAGACGACAATTCGCTGGTCATCTACTGCCCGCATCCGCTTGCGTTCATCAATCCTCTCGTGGAGGAGTTTGAAAAGCAGAGCGGCGTAAAGGTCGAGGTCATTGCGGCGGGCACGGGCGAGCTCCTCAAGCGCGTCGAGTCCGAGAAAGCGAATCCGCTCGGCGACATCTTCTGGGGCGGCTCGCTGAACACGATGAAGCCGAAGGCGGATCTCTTCGAGAACTACACCTCGGTGAACGAGGATCACATCCAGACGGCATTCAAGAACACCGAGGGGCCGATGACGCGCTTCACGGACATCCCGAGCGTCATCATGGTCAACACGAATCTCCTCGGCGATGTGAAGGTCGAGGGGTATGAGGATCTGCTGAATCCTGCACTCAAGGGCAAGATCGCATTTGCTGATCCGTCGAAGTCCTCCTCCTCCTACGAGCACCTCATCAACATGCTCTATGCGATGGGGAATGGCGATCCCGACAAGGGCTGGGACTATGTGGAGAAGCTCTGCCGCAATCTCGACGGGAAGCTGCTCTCCGGCTCATCTGCAGTCTACAAGGGCGTAGCGGACGGTGAGTACGCCGTGGGTCTTACGTTCGAAGAGGGCGGCGCGAAGTACGTTGCGGACGGCGCACCCGTGAAGCTCATCTACATGAAGGAGGGCGTTATCTCCAAGCCCGACGGCATCTACATCATCAAGAACGCAAAGCACATGGAGAATGCGAAGAAGTTCATCGACTTCATCACGAGCAAGGAAGCGCAGAGCATCATTACGTCACAGCTCCACCGCCGCTCCGTGCGCGACGATGTGGACGCGCCGGTCGGACTCCTGCCGAAGGACCAGATCAAGATCATCGACGACAACGAGCAGGTCGTCGAGAAAAACAAGAAGGCATGGCTTGACAAGTTCAAGGATATCTTCACAAGCGTACAGTAATCTCAAGGCGCCATTGCGTCACATACAAAATACCGGAGGGATGCATCCTTCCGGTATTTTGTATTTGCAGAGATTCTGCTATAATAAATTCGTATTTGTGTGAAATGCGCGGAAAGGTGGGAGGTATGCGACGCTTTCAAGATGAAGTACGCAGTGCACTCCTAAAATATGCACTCACACCGGGGCTCCTCATCGCGCTCATCTGCATCTTCCTTGCGGCCCTTTACTGGGAGCGGAATGTTATGACGCGTACGGCGGAGGAGGCGCGTACGGCGGGCGAGATCTTTACAGAGCTGACGCATGACTATGAAACGCGTGCAGCGGCGCTTGCAGCTAATGGCATGCTGCCGACGCGCGGGGCGGCGGAGGAGCGCCGCCTGTATTTTGAACAGCTGTATGCGGAACTGAATCTGCACGGCACACTTCCGCGCTTCTATCTTTTGAATGCGCGGCGGCATGTGCTCTTTCAGACGCGCTCCGATGTTCCCTCCTACCTCGATGCACCGCCGCAGTGGGGCGTTCTCTCGCGCATGGAGCGGGCAGAGGGCTGCATTCAGGAATTTGTCCCGCGTGCAGACCATGAGTGGGACTACGTTATCGGTCAGGCGATCCGCGTACCGTCGCCCACAGCGCATCATCTGCACAGGGTGCTGTCAGCAGAAGCAGAGGGCTATGCCCTCTTTGTCGTGCCTGTGCAGGAACTCGCGAAACGCCTCCAGACGAGTGAGAAGATGCACGTTGTCATCACAGATCGTTCCGGACGTGCTCCATTTTCCACGATGACGATCTTTCGCGACCCTATCTTTCATAAGATTGTTCCGGAGCTTGCGGATGCACATGGTCTGGTCGCGGTGGATGGGCAGCAGTTCTATGTGTCGCAGGAGCCCGTGCTGGACGGGCTTTTCACCGTCTATGCCGTTCTGCCCGTCGGCAGCCGCATCGCACAGTTCGCAACAGGAGCGACGATCCTCTTTGCCGTGCTGCTTCTCATGATCCCGCTCATCGTCTTCCGTGTGCGCCGCGAGACAGCGGAGAAGATGCGTGCGATGGATGAGATTGTTGCAGCATTTCGTGATGTGCGGCACGGAGAGCTGCATCGGGAGCTGGCGATTCGGACGGGCAATGAGTTCGAGGAGATCGCGGGCGAGTACAACCGTATGGTGAAGAGCCTTGTACAGTTGATGCAGGAAAATGAGGAAAAGGCACGCGTAAGTGTGATCTCGGAGCTGCGTCAGCTCGAATCTCAATTTAACCCGCATTTTCTCTTTAATACACTCGAAAACATAAAATACATGACCAAATTCCATCCGGATGCTGCCATGCGTATGATTACGGCACTCTCTGCACTCCTGCGCTACAGCATTGACAACCGTACGCAGTGCGTGACACTCGCCGAGGACATCCGCTACCTTGAGAACTACATCGAGATTCAGCGGTACCGCTTCGGTGCGCGTCTGGACTATTCGCAGGAGATTGCAGAGGCCGCCGCGCCGTGCTTCGTTCCGAAACTTCTCCTGCAGCCCATCGTGGAGAATGCCATCCACTACGGTGCGAATGCGGAGGGGGAGATCCACATCGCGACGCGGATTACGGTGGATGACGGACGGCTGCATATTGTGATCGAGGATGCGGGTGCGGGCATGTCGGAGGAGACCCTGTGTTATATGCGTACGCTGCTGGAGCATGGCGAGAATCGCAGTGTACACACAGGCATCTACAACATACACCGCCGCATTCAGCTGCTCTATGGCATGGACTACGGCATCGAGATCACGCGGCGGGCAGCGGGCGGCACTTGTGTCACGATGCTGCTGCCGGCGGACAACAGAGGAGGTATGTGCAATGCTGCGCGTTCTCATTGTTGAGGATGAGGAGTTCATCCGGCGTGGACTGCTCTGTACGATTGACTGGACGGGCATGGGCTGCGTCGTTGTGGGGGATGCGCCCGATGGCAAGGAGGGGCTGGAACTCCTGCGTACGGAGCGTCCCGATGTCGTGCTGACAGACATTCGCATGCCGCGCATGGATGGGATTGCGATGGCGGAGCGTGCACAGGAGGAAGGCATCCTGCCGCAGATCATCTTCCTCACAAGCTATGCAGAGTTTGACTACGCGAAGAAAGCAATCGCCCTGCATGCCGCAGACTATTTGCTGAAGCCTGTCGATGAGCAGGAACTTGTCATACTTATGCGGAGACTTGCAAAAGAGCGCACGACACAGGAGGCAGAGCTGTTTGAGGGGGGCATTGACTGGCGACGTTATTTCGAGGATGCCGCTCTGAATCCATACGTCAGGCACGCGATGGAGTGCATCCGTGCGGACTATCGCAAGCGCCTCAGCATCGAAGCCGTCGCCGAGGAGGCGGGCGTGAGTGCGAGCTACCTCAGCCGCAAACTCAAAGAAGCGACGGGGCAGACCTTTCTCGAAATGCTGACGCGGGAGCGTCTGCAGAATGCCATTGCCCAGCTTGCTTCGGGCAGGTACCGCGTCTATGAGGTCGCGGAGGAAAATGGCTTCGGTGACTATAAGAATTTCTGCACGGTGTTCAAAAAGTATATGAAGTCGTCACCGCGTGAATTCCTGCAGCAGGGAAAAGGTTTTGTCCCGCAGCAGGAGGAAGAATAGGAAAGCAAAACACCCGCGGCTCTTCTGCCACGGGTGTTTTGCGTTCAGGGAGAAATGTATCGGGGGGATTACGCCTCGGGGAACGCAACCACGAGGAGCATCTTGAACGGTGTTTCTTTTGCCGCATACACCGAGTGCGGATGCTTGGCGGGCATGACGATGCTCTCGCCGGCCTTGAGCGTATAGGTCTCGTCGTCAATCTTGATGATGCCCTCACCGTCAAGTGCCGTGACGAGTGCGTCGCCCTTCGACTCATGCGTGCTGATGCCCTCGCCCTTCGCAAAGGCGAAGAGGGTGACACCCAGTCCCTTATTCTGGACGAGCGTCTTGCTGATGACCTGTCCGTCTGCGTATGCAACTTGGTCCTTGAGCAGAAGCGCCTGTTGATGCTGGATATTGTTCAGGATTGCCATAATGTTTCCTCCTTGTGTGTTGTGAGAATTTCTGTGCATATTATACACGGAATATCCGCTGAAGAATGTGACCAAAGCCACAATTCCGAGAGAAATACTCGGAATTTGAACAATCAAAAATTTTTCCAGTTGTCAAACGTGTACCTTTGTCCTATAATAACGAATAGATTATTTAGGGAAGCACTGATAAATTCAGCCGCGCCATCTTAGCGCATCTTTTTTGCCCGCACTGTGTCGACAAATCCTCCACATAGCTTTGGCTATGCGTCCGGTTTGTCTCCTTGTTCGGACGAAAAATCTACGCCAATCTGACGGACTTCATTTTATCAGCGATTCCCTAGAAATACGAGCAGCAGAGAATTGAGGAGGATGAGGGATGGCGTTGGATCGCAGTGGCGTGATCGATCGGGTTCATAAGCTTGTGGATGCGCCGATGACCTACGAGGGCTTGAAGGAAAAGGCGGATACTTTCCTCGGTGCTGTCGATACGGCAGAGGAGAAGTCGACGTTTCGAGCACTCATCGAGGAGATTAAGAGCGATGTGCTGACCATCGATCAGCTCATCAGCTTTACAGAGTCGCCGGAGGGGGTTGCCGTATTCGGTGAGAAGAAGGCAAGCGGCCTCACGGCTGCGGCGAAGAAGGCGAAGGAACAGGGCGAAACGACCTGTATATGTCCTGCATGTCAAGCATGCAAGGAAATTCTCGCAAATCAAGCGGAGATCGCTTCATAAATGGCGAAATGGAAAGGAGCTGTTGCACGAATGCTTTCGTGTAACGGCTTTTTTGGTGAGAAAGTGAACATATGACCGTTGCGGATGTCTATATCAACATTCCGGTCAAGAGCATCGCGCAGGAGTTCACCTATGTTCTGCCGGAACGGCTCGCGCAGATCGCAGCGGGCTGGCGCGTATTCGTCCCGTTCGGCAATGTGCGCAAGGAGGGCTTCGTCACCTGTGTACGCCCCTATGATGCGGCACGGGATGGGGGGCACCGTCTGCGAGAGATCATTGCGGCGGTCGATGAGGAGGCGTGGTTCTCCCCTGCGCTGCTTGCAGCCGCACAGGAGCTTGCGGCATTTTACCTCTGTTCGGCGGCGGAGATCATGCGTCTTTTCATGCCGGGGAAGAGCGGGCTGCGCATCTTCCCGGTCTATGCGGCGGAGGAAACTGCCGACACGGGGCATCCCATACTTGCAGACGCGCGTGTGCATGCCGTATATGACTGTCTGCGTGAACATGGCAGCCAGTCTCTTGTACAACTGCGCCGCGCCTTGCCGGACACGGCGGTGGAGGAGAGCGTGGAAAAACTCCTGCGCTATCATCTGGTGCGCAAGGAATACTGTGCCGATAAACGTGACAAGGCGCAGTATGAGAAGTTCTATACCGCGGGGGAGATTACGGACGACATTCTTGCCGAATTTTCCCGCAAAGCTGCCCAGGCACGTGCACTCGCGCTCTTTCGGGAGCAGAATGAATATGCACGCGCCGAACTCGACGAAAAGGGTGTCTCACCTGCAACGATCAAGAATCTTATCGAAGCAGGCCTTTTGACCGCGCATGCGCGCCGCAAGCTGCGTGACAGCTATGCGGCAGCGGCGGCTGCCGCACAACCCGAAGAACTGACGAAGGCACAGGCAAATGCGGTTGCTGCCCTGCACAGAGGGCTGGCCGAGGGCGGATTTCATGGATATCTGCTCCACGGTGTGACGGGCAGCGGAAAGACGCGCGTCTACATTGAGACGGCGCGTGCTGTGCGTGCGGCGGGACGGCAGGTGATCGTGCTCGTGCCCGAGATTGCGCTCACAGGGCAGCTCATCACAGCATTTCAGGAGGTGTTCGCGGGCGATATCGTCGTCCTGCACAGTCAGCTCTCGCACGCGGAGCGAAACGATTCCATCTTCCGTGTGCGCCGTGGGGAGGCGGGCATCATCATCGGTGCGCGCTCGGCACTCTTCACACCTGCCGAAAATGTCGGCGCGATCATCCTCGATGAGGAGCAGGATATGTCCTACAAGCAGGACGAATCGCCGCGCTACCATGCGCGTGTGGTCGCGGAGATTCTCGCGCGGCGGTACGGCGCACTCCTCGTGCTCGGCAGCGCAACGCCTTCGCTCGAAACCTATGCCCGAGCGCGTGCGGGAGAGCTGACACTCCTCACGATGCCCGAGCGCATCGGCAGTCAGCCGCTGCCGCAGGTGCGTGCCGTTGATATGCGCGAGGAACTGCGGCGGGGACGGCGTACGATCATCTCGTCTCCGCTGCGCGAGCTCCTGACGGAGACGCTTGCACGTCATGAACAGGCGATTATCATGCTGAACAGGCGTGGCTATTCGACCTTTATCATGTGCCGTTCCTGCGGCACTGTCATCACCTGCGCCCAGTGTTCGATGCCGCTCGTCTACCACGCGAATGGAACGCTTGTCTGTCATCACTGCGATCTGCACGCCTCCGTGCCTGAGACCTGTCCGAAATGCGGGAGCCGCTATATCAAATACTTCGGCTCGGGGACGGAGAAACTCGAGGAGGAGCTGGGGCAGCTTCTCCCCGAGGCTCGCCTTGTGCGCATGGATCGCGATACGACGGGACGCAAACTCGCACATACGGAGATTTTGACGCGGTTTCGTCGGCGTGACTTCGACATCCTCCTCGGCACGCAGATGGTGGCAAAGGGGCATGATCTGCCCGGCGTGCAGTCGGTTGGCATCATCAGTGCGGATGCAAGCCTCAATTTGCCGGATTTTCGTGCTGCAGAGCGCTGCTTCATGCTCATCACGCAGACGGCAGGACGTGCGGGGCGTCACGGTGCGCGCGGGGAGGTCATCGTGCAGACGTACAACCCCGAGCACTATGCCGTGCAGACTGCGCTGCGGCAGGATTATGAGGCATTCGCGGCAAAGGAGACGGCGCTGCGCCGTGAGCTCTTCTATCCGCCGTTCAGCCGCCTTGTGAAGCTGCTCTTCCACAATCCGAGCCGCACGCGTGCATGGCAGGAGGCAAATGCCTTTGTCGTTGCGTTCCGCAATGTATTTTCGGAGCAGAACGGCTGCGCGGCAATCGGACCGTCCCCCGCCCTCATCGAGCGGGAACGCGGGTCCTATCGTTTCGTCGTACTCATTAAGACGGATGCGCTTGCAGATGTGCAGTCATTTCTGCGGACGCAGGGGGTTCATCTGCGCGATGATATTGCGATTGACATGGATCCCATCGCAATTTTTTGAGAAATAATAGAAAAATCTATTGAATATAATTGCAAATCCTGTTAATCTGGAAACAGAAGGAAAGATGGATGCATACGAAGCGGCATACATTTTTCAAGACAATGGAGGAATGACTTCCTATGGTGATGACTCTCGGACGGGCAAAGATCAATCTGACGCTCGACATTCTGGGACTTCGGGATGACGGGTATCATGAGATTGCAACCGTCATGCAGTCTCTTGCACTCGCAGATACGCTCACACTGACGCGGCAGGAGGAGGGAATCTCGCTCAGTGTGGACCTGCCGGGCCTCGAGACGGATGAACGTAATCTCGCCTATCGTGCGGCAGCTCTCATCATGAACGAGTGCCATGTGCGCGGCGGTGTCCATATCGACATCGCAAAGCGCATCCCCGTGGCTGCGGGACTTGCGGGAGGGAGTGCCGATGCGGCGGCGACGCTGCGCGGGATGAATGAACTCCATGGGCTGGGCCTTTCGGATGCGGAGCTCTGTGCGCTCGGTGCGCGGATTGGCTCCGACATTCCCTTCGCCCTCATGGGCGGCACGATCTATGCAACGGGACGCGGTGAGATGATGAGACGGATTGCAGACTTCCCGAAGACGTACGTTGTGCTTGCCAAACCTCCGGTTGCCGTATCAACGCCGTGGGCATACCGCAGCTATGACGCACATCCGCCGGAATATCATCCGGACAATCCGGCGTTCATGGAGGCGCTTGCCTGCGGCGACAGGGAGCGCTGTGCGCAGCTCGTCGCGAATGTGCTCGAACCCGTGACGGAGGCGGCACATCCCGTGATCGGCGACTATCGTGCACGCATGCAGGAGCATGGAGCTCTCTGTGCGATGATGTCAGGCAGCGGGCCGACGGTGTTCGGCCTCTTTGCAGACGAGCGTGCAGCGGCGGATGCGGCAGAGGCATTCCGCGCTGAGACCGATGCTGCGGTGTATCTGACACGTACCGCAGGGAGATTCGGACAGGAGTAGAACCAGAGGAGATATAATGGAAGGCAAACTATCACCAGTCGTTGTAAACAGCTATCAGCCGCTTCGTGAGATTGTCTGTGAGGTGCTTCGCGATGCCATTCGCAGCGGAATTTTAAAGCCCGGCGAATGGCTGAAGGAGAACGATCTCGCAGATGAACTGCTCGTCAGTCGGACACCCGTGCGAGAGGCAATCCGAAAGCTCGAGCAGGAGGGCTATGTCGTCACTGTTCCGCGGCGCGGAGCCTATGTTGCGAGCGTATCGATCCGCGACATCAATGAGATCTTTGAGATTCGTGCGGCGCTTGAGGCGCTTGCCTGTGAGCTTGCGGCGGAGCGCATCACCGAGGATGAGCAGGAGCGTTTGGAACGCCTCCTCGTTGCGATCGGGCGTGCGATTGAGGAGCATGATATGGAACGCATTGTGCGGACAGACATTGAGTTCCATGAGCTCCTGTACCAGGCGGCACGCAACGAGCGTCTGCTCACGATCATCGGCAATCTGCGTGAACAGCTCACGCGCTTTCGTACGATTTCGATGTCATACCCGGGGCGGCTCAAGGCGACGCTCGAAGAGCACCGAGCGATTGTGGATGCCATTGGCTCCGGCGATGCACGCAATGCGCGTAAAGTCGGTGCAAAGCATATGGAGAACTCAGAGGAGACGCTGCTTTACGCCATCGAGGAGCAGGAGAGAAAGACAGGCACAACCATCATAAAGCGCAAGAGCAAAAAGAATCAGGAAGTTGTCAAATAGGCACTTTCGGAGAACGGGAGGAGCATCATGTTGGACTTTGTTACGGTCATACTGGCAGCGGGGAAGGGCACGCGCATGAAATCGAAGCTGCCGAAGGTACTGCACCGCGCAGCGGGCAAGGCAATGCTGCAGCACGTCATTGACGCGGCAGATGCGGCAGGGGCGCGGCGCAATATCGTTGTGACGGGCTTTGGCGGTGAGACGGTACGCGCGGCCATTGGAGACAGCGTGGAGTATGTGGAACAGCACGAGCAGCTGGGCACGGGGCATGCGGTTCTTCAGACGAAGGAATTGCTTGCAAAGGAACATGGGACCATCATGGTGCTCTGTGGAGATACGCCTCTTCTGACGGCGGAACTCCTGGCGCGCTTTCACGAAGAGCATGTGAATGCGGGCGCAAAGGCAACTGTCCTCACGGCAATCATGCCGAATGCGAAGGGCTATGGACGTATTATCCGCCGTGCAAGCGGCGAGGTCCTGAAGATTGTCGAGCATAAGGATGCGACGGCGGAGGAACGCGAGATCCATGAGGTGAACGCGGGGATCTACTGCTTTGACGCACAGGCACTCTTCTCGGCACTCGCAAAAGTGACGAACGACAATGCGCAGGGGGAATACTATCTCCCCGATGTGCTCAGTATCTTGCGCGATGCCGGTGAGAAGATCTGGGCAGTCGTTGCGGACAACTACGAGAGCACGCTCGGCATCAACTCGCGCAGTCAGCTGGCCGTGGCGGAGCGCATCCTGCGCCGCCGCAAGGCTGAGGAGCTGATGGCGGACGGCGTGACGATCATCGATCCGCATACCACCTTCATTGATGCGGAGGTGCGCGTTGGTATGGATACCATCATCTACCCCTTTACCTTCCTGGAGGGGGTCACGGTGATCGGCGAGGACTGCCGCATTGGCCCGAATGTGCGCTTTCAGGACATGGTCATCGGAGACAATGTCAAGGCACACTATGTCTATGCGCATGATGCGGAGGTCGAAAGCGGAACGGATCTCGGCCAGTTCAACCACATTCGCCCGGACAGCCGCATTGGCGCGGGCGTGAAGATCGGCAACTTTGTCGAGGTCAAAAACTCCAATGTCGGCGCAGGGGCGAAGCTGCCTCATCTCTCCTATATCGGCGACTGTGATCTCGGCGCTCATGTCAATATGGGCTGCGGAACGATCACGGTCAACTACGACGGAAAGCATAAATATCGTACGGTCATCGAAGACAATGCCTTTGTGGGCTGCAACTCCAATCTCGTGGCACCTGTCACCGTGGGGGAGAATGCCTATGTTGCAGCAGGCTCTACAATCACGCGCGATGTGCCTTCCGGTACGCTCTCCGTTGCGCGTGCGCGTCAGAAAGAGATTGAAGGCTGGCATGACAAACGAAAATGAGAGTTATATATAACTATTGCACAAGGCTCTGAAGAATGTGAAAAAGAGGGGGAACGCTCTTCCAAAAACAAACAGCGCGTGTTATACTATATCCAGATTTGTGTATTCCACATATAGATATAGTGGCGCGTCTGGTTTTTAGGAGGAACAGAGAGATGAGTTTTCCGACCGACAACGTATGCATCCTTACGGGGAACGCGAATCCCCAGTTGGCAAAGGACATTGCGGAACGTATCGGCACCCCGCTTTGTGAGGCTTTCGTCGGGCATTTCAACAATGGCGAGATCCAGGTAATGATCGAGGAGAGCATTCGCGGGAAGGACATCTTCATCATTCAGTCGACCAGCTACCCCGTGAATGACAACCTCATGGAGCTGCTGATTCTCACAGATGCATGCAAACGGGCATCTGCACACAGCATTACAGCCGTTGTTCCGTACTATGCCTATGCGCGTCAGGATCGCAAGACGCGCGGGCGGGAGCCGATTTCGGCGAAGCTCGTTGCGAATCTCATGACGACGGCAGGGGTGACCCGCGTTGTCACAGTCGATCTGCATGCGGGACAGATTCAGGGATTCTTTGATATTCCCGTGGATCATCTCGCAGCTGCACCCGTACTCGCCGGATATTTTCGCGAGCAGGGGATCGAGGATCTCGTCGTGGTTTCGCCGGATCTCGGCGGTGTCACGCGTGCGCGCATCATGGCGGATTTCCTTCACGCGCCGATCGCCATCATTGAGAAGCGCCGTCCGTGTCCCGGATGTGCGGAGGTCATGAACCTCATCGGCGAGGTCGAGGGCAAGACCGCCCTCCTCATCGATGATATTGTCGATACGGCGGGTTCGCTCTGCGAGGGGGCAAAGGCTCTCAAGGAGCGCGGAGCAAAACGAATTCTTGCGGCGTGCTCGCATGCGATCCTCAGTGACCCTGCAACCGAGCGCCTCAATGCGTCCGTCATCGATCAGCTCGTCATTACCGACTCCATTCCGGTGCTGCCCGAGAAGAAGTCTGATAAACTCGTCACACTCTCTCTTGCACAGTCCCTTGCGGATGTCATTGTGCGGATCCAAAGCCATCGTTCGGTCAGTTTGCTTTTTAACCATCACTGAGCAAACTGACCGCAGACAGAGAAAGAGACGTCAAAGGCGCGTCTCTTTTTTCATATCGCCTATAGGAGTAATCTATGCGCATGATCATCATTGGCTCCGGTCCGGCGGGCATCTCCGCTGCACTCTATGCACGACGTGCGGGTGCAGAGGTGACCGTCATCTCGAAGGGGGGCGGTGCACTCGCTTCTGCTGAGCTGATCGAGAACTACTATGGGCTCAGCATGCCGATCTCCGGCGCAGAGCTCGCGCACAACGGCATCGACGGGGCACGGCGGCTTGGCGTATATTTCGAGACGGATGAGGTGATGGCGGTTCTGCCGATACATGATGGGCGCGCCTTTCGCATTGAGGGGAGCTGCCGTACGTATGAATGCGATGCGGTGATCCTGGCCGCGGGTGCGCGAAGGAAAACGCTCTCCATTGCGGGGCTCGCGGAGTTTGAGGGACGTGGCATCAGCTACTGTGCAGTCTGTGATGCATTCTTTTACCGCGGGAAAAAAGTTGCCGTCATCGGTGCGGGGGACTATGCCCTGCATGAGGCGGAGATCCTTCGTCCGCATGTGGCACAGCTGGCGCTTCTGACCCATGGGGAAGAGCCGATGATCGAGATTCCAACCTCCATTGCGGTGCATACGCGTAAGATTGTGCGCATTGAGGGCGAGCGCCGCGTGCGGCAGATTGTCTTTGATGATGACACGCGGATGGATGTGGACGGACTCTTTATCGCAATCGGCACGGCGGGCAGTTCGGAACTGGCACGAAAACTCGGTGTATTGCTCAGCGACGGGAAGATCATCGTTGGGGAACAGATGGAGACCAATGTCCCCGGGGCCTACGCCGCAGGAGACTGCACGGGCGGGCTTCTGCAGATCGTCAAGGCCGTCTATGAGGGAGCTGTGGCAGGGCTTTCGGCTGTGCGCTATCTGCGAGAACAGTAAAAAGAACAGAGAGAAGAAAAAAGAGGGGAGGAATATGACGATGCATGTTTTGGGCGGCACTCAATTCCAGGATTACATCCAACAATATGAGCTGTGGAAGGAACTGACTGCGGCACAGCGGGAGGATCTGATCTCGCATACGCGCCTCCATCACTGTGCAAAAGGGGAGTTCGTCCATCGCGGTTCGCTCGCACAGGCGGGCATCCTGCATATCGTCTCCGGCGCCCTGCGCGTCTACATCCTCTCCGAGGAAGGGCGCGCGTTTACGCTTTACATGCTGCGTGACGGGGAGATTGGTCTCCTTGCGTGCACCTCATTTCTCACCTCTATCCCCTGTGATATCTCAATTGAGGCAGCGAAGGACACGGTGCTTTTTATCTCGGATACAGCGGCTGTGCGCGGTATCCTCGATGCGAATATATCGGTGCGTGCGCGTGCGTATGAATATGCAGTTGTGCGCCTGTCGGAAATGCTCTGGAAGTTCCAACAGATGCTCTTCACCTCTGCTGAGCGACGTCTTGCAAAATTCCTGCTCACGGAGTCCGCGCGTACAGCAGGGGATGAGATCCGCCTGACCCATGAGGAGACCGCCCAGTATCTCGGTACGGCGCGTGAGGTGGTCAGCCGTCTCATTCGCGAGTTCAGTCAGGAGGGGCTGGTGCAGACTTCTCGGGGGTGCATTCACATCTTGAACCGTGCAGCCTTGCAGGAGCGTGCAGGCGTTTGATTTCACGGAGGAATCTATGCTGATCTACGTTTTGACGATTCTTGTTATCCTGCTGCTCATCATCCTGTTTCGCTATCTTCCGCACCGCGTTTTTCTGCTCTTTGTCACGCTGCTTGTTGTACTTGGCGGCATTGTCGTTCATCGCTTGCCCCATGAATCTCCGCCGCCTGTGCTGACGCCCGAGGAGCGTTCGGTCATCGCCCGCGATCAGGAGTTCTTTACACCGTGGTGGGGGACGTATCAGAAGCAGATCGCGGAACTGGACCGCAACTGGACGCGGTACCATCAGATTATCGCGGATGCAAAGGCGGGGGAGAGTGAGCTGGCAGTCACCTATGCCCGCCTCCTGGATCTCGAACGCGATACGCAGGAACTGCGCATGCGCATCGACAAGAATGCACCGCCGACGGAGCTCTCAAATCGCGTTTATGATCCGATTGCCGCCATTGTGAGCAAAACGAATGACTATGCGGCGGCGGAACAGAAGGCAATCACACTTACGCGCGCAGCGGCCGATCCCCAGGCCATGAAGGAGAAAAAAACTGCGGAACAAGCGCGGCTGTTGGAGCTCGTTCTGCTGCGCGAGTCGCCGGTGGCGCTTTTTATCAGTGACGAGGTCGGTGCAATCCGCCGCTATTTCGCACCCATTTCGCCCGCGCACGAGGAGACGGCGCATGAGGCGGAGACACGTGATGAAAAACCTCTCGACAAATAGTGCGTTTTGGGATATAATGCGGATTGTGTCTTGCAGCGCGCTCGTAGTCCAGTGGATAGGACGTTAGCCTCCGGAGCTGAAAGCGTGGGTTCGACTCCCGCCGAGCGCACCATTTTGTATGATTGTCTCGTAGATTTTTCTGCGAGACTTTTTCTTTGCGAAATATGAAAAAGGATTTTGATTGACCGTGAAGAATATTTATCGTAGGGAATTATTGCTTTTTCGTTAGGAGATGAATGAATGGCGCGAAAAGAGGTGCAGGCATCGCTTCGTCCGGTTCTCATGCGCAGCTTACACTTGAAGAAGAATGCGTTTCGGGAATTTTTTTATGAGAGTTCGCTTCACTTTGGAAAGCAGATTGGCCGTGATATAGCGGAGCTCAAGGATGAAACTGCCTCCATTGTCAACAAGAAGTACATGTTTTCGCTCGCAACGGAGAAAAGCGGTGCACAGAGTTTTCTGAAATGGATTGCCGATGAGTTCAACGCAGAGGATGTCTCGCATGAACAGGAGGAACGTCTGCGCCGTCTTGTTGCCGAGTATCCGAAGATCCGCTCCTATATCCGCATTGAGGAGGATCAGCTCCTCTTTGATCACGATCGCTTCGCTGAGGATGTCGTGGCGGGGCGCTTCAAGGAAACGATCTTTGGGATGACCTTTGACATTCAGAGTGTGATTGAGACGGCGATCAACACGGGCTCTGTGGCGCTGGACTTTTCCATCGAGCCGTTCAAGAAGCAGCTCCTCTATGCCGACCACGTACGAGCGAACATCCAGCCTTACGCGGATCGCCTGCTGACGGATATGAGCCTCGGACACTGGGATCTCTATGAGGAACTGACGGAGGATGGGCGTGAGGACAGTGTCTGTCTGCGTCTGCCACCGACGGATTTCCTCGTGGCGCGTCCGCCGCAGATGGATGTCATCATGAACGGCACCTGCGCCATCGACTTTGGCACGCGCAGTACCGTTGTGGTCTGCCGTGACCGCGAGGCGCGTCTCCTGCGCATCGGCAAGGGGGACTATGGGAACGAGCCGACGCTTCAGGACTATGAGAACCCAACGGCGATCGAGCTGATCGACATCGAGAAGTTCAAGCAGCTTTATCGTGCGCGTGAGGGACGGCCCTATACAGAATGGGCACAGGTGACGGCATCCCATCAAGCGGCAGATGCAATTTTCGAACGGCAGTCCACAGAGGGCATTGCGGTCTATTACTCCGTATTCAGCGAGCTCAAACGTTGGACGCGCGATACGGCGAATTCGCCGATCTTAAAGGACCGACGCGGCTATATTCAGGAGGTCAAACCGTATGCGGAGACGCAGCCGCTGGATGCGGGCGGGTTTGATCCGATCGAGATTTACGCGTACTATCTCGGCCTTTACATCAACAATATGCACCGCAACATCTATCTCGACTACATCCTGTCCTTCCCCGTGGGCTATGAGAAGAGCGTACGGGAGCACATCCGCATGAGCTTCGAGCGCGGTCTTCGGAAGACACTGCCAAAGGCGCTCCTCGACGATCCGGAGATGATGCGCCGCTTCCGCGTGTACGACGGTGCCAATGAGCCGGCGGCCTATGCGATCAGTGCCCTCGAGGCGTACGGGCTTGAGCCGAAGCGTGTGGGGGAGGAGGTCGCCTACGGGGTCTTTGACTTTGGCGGCGGCACGACGGACTTTGACTTTGGTGTGGAATACGTGCCGGAGAACGGCCGTCGAAAATTTGTCATCGAGCAGTTTGGCTTCGGCAGCGATATGTACCTCGGCGGTGAGAACATTCTCGAGCTGCTGGCGTATGAGGTGTTCAAGGACAACCTCGCAGAGATGCGCGAGCACAAGATCACATTTGCCCTGCCGCCCGAGAGCGAGACGTTCGCGGGTGCGGAGGCGCTTGTGCGTGAGACGCGCGATGCTGCATCGCATCTGAACAACAAGATTCTCGCGGAGCGGCTGCGTCCCTTCTGGGAACGCCGTGAGGGCTATGAGGAGTTCGCGGCGGGAGACAGCTTCGACACGAAGATTACTCTGTTCTCCTCGGAGAAGACGGGGAACGCGGGCAATCGCGCGGAGATCCGTCTGCACATCGATGTGCGAAAGCTTGAGCGTACGCTCGAGGAGCGGATTCGGCGCGGTGTCGAGAACTTCTTCCAAGCGATGGCGGCGGCATTCAAAGGGCGCAGCGTGCGGCAGATTCATATCTTCCTCGCGGGCAACTCATGCAAGGCACCGATGGTGCGCAAGCTCTTCGACGAATACATTGCACGCCAGATCAATGTGCTGCACCAGCTGTCCTCCGAGCGTCCTGCCGAGAAGGCGGAGGCTGCGGGAAAGAAGCCGGAGGCGAATGTGAAACCGTCTGCGCCGCGCAAGGATGCGCCCTTCCTGCTCTATCTCCCGCTCGGTATGGGGGATGAGGAGAAGGAGCGCAAGGTCCTCCACGACGGGTTTGACCGTCTGCGCACGGGAAAGACCGGCGTGGCTTTCGGGCTCCTTCGCTGCCGCAAGGGCGGAAAGGATGTCAAGATCATCAACAAGAACGTGGATGAGCGCGATGAGCTGCTCTTTCCGTACTTCCTCGGCAGCCTGAACGAGCGCGGCTGCTTCAAGGTGGATATCGATGCCCGTGTTGACTATGGCGTATGGACGTATTTCACCTATGCGGACGAAGACGAGTTCGAACTTTACTATACACAGGAGCCGCGGGCGCTGAAAGGCTATATGAAGGCGGCAGAGGTCCGCATGGTGCGCTGCATGATCGATGCGAATGATGTGAATGACGACGACGAGGTGGGTGTCTATATCCGCAAGAAGTCGCCGAACACGATCGAGTATACGGTCGCCTCGGAGAAGAGCCTTGCAGCGAAAACCTACAAGGGAATGATCTACACGGTCCGTCTGGGCTGATTCACTGCCCTGGAAAGGAGCGTCGTGATGTCACATCTGCCGTTTAAAAACTACATGGAGGATGCTGTGGAGATGATGCTGAATCGCGTAGCACCGCAGTATCCGGATATATGTATGTGTGATCGGTGCCGTACGGATATGATGATGATTGCACTGAACAATCTCCCGCCGCGCTACGTCTCCACGCACAAGGGAGCCGTTCTGCAGCGCGCCAAGGGAATGGAGCTCCAATACGAGGTGGAGGTCCTGACCGAGGTTATGCGCGCGGTACAGATTGTCGGCGGACAGCCGCATCATGGACGCAATGAAGAGGGACTGCGCGAAAGCTGAGTTCCATATACGCGAAAACACCCGCAGATAACATTGTCAAGCGGGTGTTTTTTTGCTAGAATAAAGGAGAAATCAAAGGCGATCTGCGCGTCGGCGTCTCTGAAGAGGCGTGGGCGCATTTCTTTTGCGGCGTGTATGTCGTTTGGAGAGAGGAAGCTGCTTGTTATGTTTGCGAGGCTGAGACGTGACATCCGCGTTATCTTTGAGCGTGATCCTGCAGCACGGAGCACGATTGAGGTGCTGCTCTGTTACGGCGGCCTGCACGCCATCTGGCTGCATCGCATTGCGCACGCACTCTACGTACGCGGCTGGGTGCTCATCCCGCGTCTGATTTCCAATTTTGGGCGATTCCTGACGGGGATCGAGATCCATCCCGGTGCCACGATCGGTGAGGGGCTTTTCATCGATCACGGTACGGGCATTGTCATCGGCGAGACCGCAGAGCTTGGCCGCAATGTCACGCTTTATCAGGGCGTGACACTCGGCGGCACGGGCAAGGAGAAGGGGAAGCGTCATCCGACGCTTGGCAACAATGTTGTCGTTGCCTCGGGTGCAAAGGTACTCGGTTCCTTTACTGTGGGCGATCACGCGAAGATCGGTGCGGGGTCCGTTGTGCTTGGTCCTGTACCTGCCCACGCGACGGTGGTCGGTATCCCGGGACGCATCGTTGTCGTCAATGGACAGCGCGTCCGCACGGAGGCGGATTTCCACAGAGCGCGGGAACTCTCTCTTGAATATGATGAGAGCGCAGAGGAGCTCGCAAGCGAGCTGGATGTCGATCTCGACCACGATATGCTGCCCGATCCCGAGGCGGAGATGCTTGAACAGATGCGGCAGGAGATCGAGGCGCTGAAAGCCCGTCTCTCCGAACTGGAAAAAGAAAAATAGAGGAGAGGTATCATGCTTACCGTTTACAATACAATGACGCGAAAGAAAGAAGAATTCCATCCGCTGCGTGCGGGTGAAGTCAGCATCTACTGCTGCGGCGTGACCCCGTACAACGATCCGCACATCGGCAATGCGCGCCCCTTTGTCACATGGGATGTCATTCGACGTTTTCTTGCACGCAAAGGGTACAAGGTGCGCTACATTCAGAATTTCACTGATGTGGATGATAAGATCATAGGTGCTGCGAACCGTGAGGGCGTGACGTGGAAGGAGATCTCCGACCGCTATATCGCCGCCTACTTCAAGGCGATGGATGCACTCAATGTGCGCCGTGCCGACGTGTTCCCGCGCGTCTCCGAGACGATGGAGGACATCCTGCGCATGATCGAGACGCTGATCGCACGCGGCTATGCGTACGCGACGGAGGCGGGGGATGTCTACTACCGCGTAGAGGCGTTCGATCACTATGGCTGCCTCAGCGGACGCAGCCTCGAAGACATGGAGGCAGGGGCACGCGTTGAGGTCAACGAGACGAAGGAGAACCCGATGGACTTCGCCCTCTGGAAGGCGGCAAAGCCCGGTGAACCCTCGTGGAAGAGTCCGTGGGGGCAGGGACGCCCCGGCTGGCACATCGAGTGCTCGGCGATGTCCGTAAAATATCTCGGTGATGCCTTCGACTTCCATGGCGGCGGCAGCGATCTCATCTTCCCGCATCATGAGAACGAGATCGCGCAGGCAGAGCCGTGCATCGACGGCGATGAGAAGTTTGCGCGTTACTGGCTGCACAACGGATTCATCACGATCGACAACGAGAAGATGTCGAAGTCGAAGAACAACTTCTTTACGGTAAAGGATATCCTCAAGGAGTTCCCAGGCGAGGTCATCCGTTTCTTCATCCTCCAGACGCACTACCGCAGTCCGCTTGACTTCAGCGATGAGCGCCTGCGTGAGGCACAGACGGCACTCGACCGTCTGCGCAATGCGAACGCGGTCGTTGCGGAGCTCACGCAGCGCGAGGGAACGGCGGACACGGGGGCAGAACTGGCGGCACAGGCGGAGACGTTTCTGCGGGACTTTGACGCGGCGATGGACGACGACTTCAATACAGCACTCGCTATCAGTCAGATGTTTGGGCTCGCGAAGGAGATCAACCGCTATCATCAGGAGCTGGAGCGCGGCGCTGCATTTGATGCGGCAAACTTCGGGCGGGCGGCGGATGCCTATCGTACGATGGCGGCGATTATCGGCATCTTTGAGCAGGAGGAGGCGCCAGCCGACGATGCCCTCACAGATGCGCTGATGGACCTCATCATCGGCATCCGACAGGAGGCACGCGCGGCAAAGAATTGGGCGGTAGCGGACAAGATTCGCGACGGGCTCAAGGAGGCGGGGGTTGTGCTTGAGGATACGCCGACGGGCGTACGCTGGAAAAGAGCTTGACCGCGCATGAAATTTGAACGGTTTCAGCAGCTCGTGCGCATGATGTTTCTGCCCGATGCGGCGGGCAATATCCGCACACGCTACGAGCATGTGGATGCGGCGCAGATCCATCCGCTTGTTCTCGCATACATAGGCGATGCCTACTTTCACCTCTACGTGCGGATGCGTCTGCTCTCGTATGAACAGACACAGGTGCAGGCGCTCCATGCGTTCAGCGCACAGATTGTCTCTGCACTCTGGCAGGCGCGTGCCTACCGCGGTATATCGGATATGCTCACGGAGGAGGAGCAGACCATCTATCGGCGTGCGCGCAATACGAAGAGCCACGCACCGCGCAGCGCGTCCGTCGCGGACTATCATGCGAGTACGGGCTTTGAGGCACTGCTTGGGAGCCTTTACATCCGTGAGGAGATGGAGCGCCTTGAGGAGATCACGGAGGCGGCCTTTCAGATTATCGCAAAAGAAATGATGATACAGCAGGAGAAAAAGCATGGAGATTAAACTGATTTCGAAGACACCGAACTATCTGAAGACCTGCTGGACGGCTGCACGGACGTGCTACAGTGCGGATTCACCGATCGAGCTGCTCGCCGAGGAGAAGACCGAGGAAGAGATGCTGCGTCTCTTAGAGCGCATTATGACGAGCAAGCATCTCTCCGTGGTGGAGCACTGTTCCATGACGTTTGCCGTCAAGGATGTCTCGCGCACACTGCTCGCACAGTACAGCCGCCACCGCATCGGCGTCTCATTGAGCGTACAGAGCCAGCGCTACGTCTCCGAGCAGTCTGCAAAGCAGGCGGATGGGCTCTTCGGTCATGTCGTTCCGCAGACGGTGGCGGACAACGAGGACGCATACACGCGCTATATGGCATGTATGCGTGAGATTCAACGGGCGTATGACGATCTGCTTGCCATGGGCGTTGCCAAGCAGGATGCACGTTTCGTCCTGCCGGGCGGTGCATGTACGAATTTTGTCACGACGCTCAACCTGCGCTCCTTTATGGATGTGTATGAAAAGCGCGTTCGAACTCCCGGTGCGCAGTGGGAGATCAAGGAGATGATGCTCCGCATGCGCGACCTCATTGTGGCGGCAGAACCGTGGCTGGATCGTTTTATCCCGCGCGGATGATGCAGGGGGGAGCGCAATGAAAGCAAAGGAACAACGCGCAGACAAACGCACGGAGAAACACACAGAGCAGCGCAGTGAGGAACAGCCCGCCCATATCCTCGCGGGTCGCCATGCCGTTGTAGAGGCGATCAAGGCAGGGCGCGGCATCAATCGTATTCTGCTCGCGGATGGGCTGCGTGGCCCTTCCGTGCACGAGCTGCGCGATCTTGCACGTGAGAACGGTGTCACAGTGGATGTGGTCAGTCGGGCTAAGTTGGATGCGGCTGTGCCCGAGGGGGTACGCCATCAGGGCGTACTCGCCTATGTCGCACCCGTCGCTTACGTCGCCGTCGAGGAGATCATTGCGGCGGCACGAGAGCGCGGAGAGGATCCATTGCTGCTCCTCCTCGACGGCATTGAGGATCCGCAGAATCTCGGAGCGCTGCTGCGCACGGCGGATGCGGCCGGCGTGCACGGGATCCTTCTGCCGCGCCGCCACAGCGTCCCCCTGACGGAGACGGTCGCACGCGTCTCGGCAGGTGCACTTGAGTACGTGCCCGTTGCACGCATCGGCAACATCGCGCAAACCATGCGTGCGCTCAAGGAGCAGGGATTCTGGATTGCGGGCGCGGATATGGCGGGTGAGGAGATGTATGACCGTGCGAACCTCACAGGTGCACTCGTGCTCGTCATCGGGAGCGAGGGGCGCGGGATGAGCCGCCTCACGCGCGACCTCTGCGACTTCACCGTGCGTCTGCCGATGCGTGGGAAGATCAACTCGCTCAACGCCTCGGCCGCAGGTGCGATTCTGATGTATGAGGCGCTGCGTCAGCGCATGGCGAAGGTGTGTCATGGCTAGGCAGCGGGAGCCCGAGTACTATCTCATCGACGGCTACAACGTCATCAACGCATGGCCGGAGCTCATCCGCCTACGCGGCAATCTCGACGAGGCGCGTGATGTTCTCGTGCACATCCTTACGGAGTACGGTGCGTTTGAGAATTACGAGATGACGGTCGTGTTCGACGCATTCTTTACCGAGGATGAGGAGCATGAACTGCAGATCAGCGACCGTATGCGGGTGATTTACACGGGTGCGGGCGAGACGGCAGACAGCTGCATCGAACGGCTTGCGTATACGGCGGTGCGCGCGGGGCGCGAAGTGCACGTTGTCACCTCCGACGGCGCGGAGCAGAGCGTTATCCTCGGTGCCGGTGCGTACCGCATCACCTCACCTGAGCTGCGCCGCTCCGTGAAGAAGGCGAAGAAGCAGATGAAAGTGGAGTACATGAATCCGCACATTCAGCCGCTCGCCCGCAGCGAACTGCACGAGCGCATCGACCGCGACACGCTTGCGCGGCTTGAGGAGCTGCGGCGCAGGAAATAAGAAACGAAAAACCTCTTTGAGCCAAGAACGGTTCAAAGAGGTTTTTCGTATGTGTCATTACCACCGCTTCGTCTTGCGCCAGAACGAGGGCCGCAGCAGGATGAGCAGGGTGAAGATTTCGAGGCGTCCGAGGAGCATGGAGAGGCAGAGGATGCCCTTGGCAAAGTCCGAGAGTGGTGCGTACGTAGAGGTTGCGCTCACAATGCCGAAGGCGGGGCCGATGTTGCCGAGCGTCGTGATCGCAACGGCAATCGCATCGAACGGCTGTAGTCCGTCCATTGTGAGGAGGAGTGCTGTCACGAAGATGACTGTAACGTAGAGGAAGAAGAATGTCCCCACGCGCAGCAGCATTGCACCGTCTACGTGTGCGCCGCCCAGCGAGATGTCGACGACACGGTGCGGGTTCAGTTTTTGGAGGATCACAGCGCGTGCATTGCGCACGAGCAGGATGATGCGCGCGACCTTGATCCCGCTTGCCGTGGAACCTGCACAACCGCCGATGCTCATGAGAAGGAGCAGCAGCAGCTTCGAGAAGGTCGGCCACGTCTCGAAGTCCGCCGAGACGAAGCCTGTCGTTGAGAGCGATGTCGCTTGAAAGACGGCGAAGCGCGCAGCATCTGCACTGTCTATCCCCTTCTCCAGAATGAGATTCAAAGCAATGAGCAGTATGGCAGCGAGGATTATGCCGAGGTAGGTGCGGAACTCCGTGTTGCGGAGAATGACAGAGGGGCCTTTGACCCATGCGCGATAGTAGAGGGAGAAACTGCCGCCTGCGAGAAACATAAAGAGGGCAGTCCACAGTTCAAATGGGAGATTGTGAAAGTGCATCGTGCTATCGTCGTAGGTCGAAAAGCCGCACGTTCCAATTGTCGACATTGCGTGCGTGACGGCAATGCTGAACTCGACGCCGCAGAGCATGAAGATGATGGTTGTAACTGCTGTAAAGACAAGGTAAATCTTAAAGAGTGCCATGGTCATATCGCGCAGACGCGGCATGACGCGGTCCATCGTCGGCCCCGCGCCCTCGGCGTTGTACATATAGATCGTGCTTGCGCCGGACTGCGGCAGGAGCGCGATGAAGATGACGATGATGCCGAGCCCCCCGATCCACGCTGTCATCATCCGCCAGAAGAGAATGCTGTAGGGGAGATGTCCGAGTGAAGAAAAGACGGTTGCACCCGTTCCCGTGAACCCTGAGATGCTTTCAAAGAGTGCGTCGAGAAAACCGAGGTAGTTGCCGAGGAGATAGGGGAGCATACCGAGGAATGTTCCCGTGAACCAACCGAATGCCGTGATGGCAATGCCCTCGCGTGCCGTCAGTTCGTCGGCGGGGGTTCCATAGCGGCGGAAGCCGACACCGAGGAAGGCACTGACGAGGACGGACAGCATGAATGCCTGGCGGCTCGGCTCATTGCCTGCAATCGCGAGTACAAGCGGAATCACGAGTGCTGCCGCCATCGCGAACGAGAGACGCGAGAGAATGTAGTTGACCGTGTAGATGTTCATAGATTGCTACCACGTATGTGCTGTATCCTCGAAGAGCGAGCCGAGGAAGAGGAAGAACGCGAAGATTTCGATGCGACCGAGGATCATCAGCAGGCTGCATATCACCTTTGTCCAAGCGGGGAGCATCGCAGCCGTATCAAGATCTGTGAGCGAGGCGACACCGCCCGTCGTCGTGAGACACGAGACCGTCAGTGCAATCGTCTCGATGGGGCTGAGACCTGCGAGGGCGATGAGGAGACTGCTGAGGGAGAAGACGGCGGCGGAGATGAATGCGAGCACGAGAATCCGCGCCGCTGAGTGCAGGGGCACGATTCCGCCGCCCTGCCGCACGGCGAACACCATGTGCGGGTGGAGGGTGCGCAGGAGCTCCGTCCATGCGAGGGAGAAGAGCACGAGTACGCGCGATATGCGAAAGCCTCCCGCTGCCGAGCCCATGCAGCCGCCGATGACGGCAAGCAGGATGAGCAGCAGTGCAGCACCGCCGTGAAGCGGGACTTCCTCCTGCAGCATCAGGCCGTTTGTCGACAGAAAAGAGGCAGCATAAAAAAATCCGTAGCTGAGTGCGCCCGTAATCGGCTGCGTGTCGTGCAGTATGGGTAGAATGGAGAGCAATGCCCCCGCTGCGAGAAAGAGGACAAAGAAAGAGCGCAGCTCCATATGACGCGTGAGTGACGTTCCCGCCCTCCGGCGCAGCATTTGCCAGAGCGTGAGCAGCGGAAGCGCGGAGAGCAGGGCGACGAGCCCCGCCCCAAGCATGAGCAGCGGCTTGGGCGAAAGTCCGCCCGTCATCGGTCCCGCACCCGAGGAGATCGTAAAGAGTGCGAGGACCAGCGCAGGGAAGATCTCATCGCCCGCTGCAAGATAGATCAGGACGGAAATGCCTGTGATGGCGATGTAGAGCATCGTCATTTCGCGCATGGGTCGCGTCATACGATTCCAGAGCGGACTGAAGAGGCGTTCCTGACGCACGTTGAAATCCATGCCGAAACAGCCGCCGACCACAGGAAGCACTGACACGAGAATGACGATAAAGAGCAGCCCGCCGAACCAGCTCATGAGCCCCCGCCAGAGGATGAGCGAAGGAGGGAGCGTATTCCCGAGCGTCGTCATGCCCGTCGTCGTAAGCGCGGAGATGCACTCGAAGAAAGTATCCACGGGGGAAAGATGCAGACCCGCCAGATGGAACGGCAGCATGCCGAGCAGGGCGAGCAGGAACCAGACGGCAAGAAGGAAGAGCGTGCCCTCCTGTACCGAGAGTTGGCGCATATGGCTGCGCCCCATATTGCCGAACACCATGCCGAGGATTGCCGACAGCACGCCGAGTGCGAGAAATGACCCCGCAAGCGGATCTCCGAACGCGAAGCCGTAGCCGAACGGGATGAGATAGAGCGGCGCAAAGACATATGCTGTACGCCCCATGAGCACCCAGAACAAATCAAAACGCATCAGTCGTCTCCAAAATAGGCAAGTGCCTTCTTCGCGAAACTCTTCAGGACAAAGAGAATGACACGGTCGTTCGGCTGGAGCTCCGTCATGCCATTCGGGATTGCAGCCTCCTCGTCACGTACATAGGCACAGACCAGGCATTCGCGCGGGAGATTCGCATTCATCAGCTTCTTGCCGACAACGGGAGCACCGGCACTGACGATTACCTCGAGTGCCTCTGCGCGTGCACCCTCCAAGAGGGTCACACGCGTTACGTCGCCGCCGCGCGCGTAGGCAAGCACCTCACTTGCTGAGAGCAGACGCGCCGAGAGTGCGATGTTGACGCCGACCTTCTCCATGAGGTCGATGTATTCGTTGCGGTCGACGCGTACGACTGTCTTGATCTTGTTGTGCGAGAGATGGCGTGCGAGGAGTGCGAGCATCAGGTTCAGTTTATCGTCCTCCGTCAGGCAGACGATGACATCCGCCTCGGCAACGCCCTCCTCCGTCAGGAGGTCGATGTCCGTTCCGTCGCCGCAGATTGCAAGCCCCGTGGTCAGCTTTTCCGCAAGCAGTTCGCAGCGCTCGCGATTTCGGTCGATCACCTTTACCTGCACACCCTGCCGTTCGAGGAGGAGAGCGAGGCCACGTCCCGTTCGTCCTGCGCCGATGATGGCGGCACGTTTCAATTTGTGCGTGTCGCTCGGTACGAGGCTCTGACTGAACTCTTCGATGCGGTCGGGCAGACCGATGAAATAGGCATTGTCTCCAGGGAGGAACATGTCATCACCGTGCGGAATGATCATGCGATGGTCGCGGAAGATCAGCCCCGCGAGTACGCCATGCGGCAGTGTCAGCTCTTTGAGCGGCGTGCGTGCGATGGCGGAGCGGCGATGGATGCGCGTCTCGAAGAGGCGTACCTTACCCTGTGCGAAGTCCTCCACGTTAAGTGCGGCGGGGGTCATGAGAATGCGGGAGATTTCGTTTGCCGTGATGAGCTCCGGGTTGAGCACGAGATCAATATCAAAATTTTCTTTGAGATACTGTCCCGCCTCCACCGTAACATTCATGTCGCGGATGCGTGCAATCGTATGCGTAACGCCGTGTTTTTTTGCGAGCACGCAGGCGACGATATTCACCTCGTCGCTGTCTGTGACGGCGATGAGGATGTCCGCGCTCTTGATGTCGGGATCGTTCATCGTGAGCGGGCTTGCGATATTCGCCTCGATCGTCAGCACGTCGAGCGTCGTCTTTGCCGCCTCGAGCTGGCTCTCTTCGCCGTCCACCACCACGACATCCATGCCCTCCTCCGAGAGTAGCGCCGCAATGCTATAGCCCAGCCGCCCCGCTCCCGCAATTACAATACGCACAATGAGCCCCTCCTGCGTTTACCGACTAAAATATAAAGAAGTATACCATAGATTTGCGGCAAGTGAAACTTATATTGTGGTGCGTACACATATAAAACGAGCATTCTTTCTGGACAAGCTGCATGAGAATATCTTTGGTGGTGCAGTGGTTTGCTCGTTTTTCCTTTTCTGGTGAGGTGTTGGCATGAGATGGATGATCAAGGCGGGCATGTTTGGTGAGGGAGGGCGCCGCGCGGTGATGTGACGGCGATCGGCTTTGCCTAAAACCTTTTCTCTCTGATTGTGACGATTTCGGCATCCTCGGCGAATCGTTTTCTGTTTGTCGACATGATGTTGATTGACTTCAAAGCGCTGCGCTTTTGTGTATATGGTGCTCTTTTTTGTCGAAATGGACATTTTGTGTTAGACTATCCCTAAGAAAAGATTTTGTGATGGGGTGATGGAGTGCTGTGTTTTTCGGGGGTGTCCGTGGACTATGGAACGGGGGCGGACGCTGTGCATGCAGTTGCGGACACGTCGCTCTGCGTCGAGCGGGGGACGGTGCTCGCTCTCATTGGCACATCGGGCTGCGGCAAGTCGACGCTGCTGCGTGTCGCAGCGGGGCTGATCCGCCCGACGGCGGGCGCGGTGACGAGTGAGGGCGCACCCATCGATCCGCGTGGTCTGTGCATCGGTTTCCTGCCGCAGAACTATGGATTGCTCGCGTGGAAGACCGTGCGTGAGAATATCCTGCTCGGAGCGGAGATCAAGGGCGTATGGAACGCGGAGCGAATGGCAACATACGATGCGCTTATTGCGGATCTTGGGCTGTCCGATCTGCTCACGCGCTATCCGCGTGAGCTCTCGGGCGGACAGCAGCAGCGCGTGGGGCTTGCGCGTGTCTTTCTGCTCGCACCCGATCTCCTCTTGATGGATGAGCCGTTCTCCGCGCTCGATGCGATTACGCGTGAATCCATGCAGGAGGTCTTTCTCTCGCTCTGGAAAAAACACGCTGTCACGACCGTGCTTGTGACACATTATGTGGAGGAGGCACTGACGCTTGCGGGGCGGATTGCTGTCATGGGCGGAGCTCCCGGGCATGTGACTGAACTCGTTGATAATCCATTTGCGGGCGACCTCACCCGTCGCTCCTCGCAGGACTTCTTTGCCATGGGACAGGAGCTGCGTGCAAAGATTGCGCGAGGAGGCGTGTGATGGCAAAGATTTCGCTGCGAATGTTTGCATGCGGTATTTTCTTGTGTCTTGCATTCTGGTGGGTTGTTGCGCAGCTCCTTCAGATGCCTGTGATCTCTCCGCCTGAGCTGGTGCTCTCGCGTCTGGTGCAGAAATTCCCTGACACGATTGCCGTTCATGCGGGCTACAGTCTCATGCGCATTGTGCTCGGACTGCTTGCTGCCGTCGCTGTGGGCTACCCCGCTGGTGTGCTGATGGGATATTTCCCATGCGTGAATCGCCTGCTTGCGCCCATCCTCTATCTGACCTATCCCGTGCCGAAGATCGCCCTGCTGCCCGTGGTCATGCTGCTATTTGGTGTGGGGGAGCGGAGCAAGCTGCTGCTCGTGTTCCTCATCATCGTCTTTCAGGTTGTCGTCGCCGTGCGCGATGCCGTGGCGGCAATTCCGGCACAGACCTATGCTCCGCTGCGCGTTCTCGGCGCATCGTTCGCGCAGATCGTGCGGCATATCATCGTGCCCGCCTCGCTGCCGAAGTTTATCACGGCGGTGCGCGTGGCGATGGCGACGGCGATCTCCGTACTCTTCTTTACGGAGACATTCGGCACCCAGTATGGCATCGGCTACTACATCATAGATGCATGGCTGCGCGTGAACTACCTCGATATGTACGCCGGGATCGTCGTCCTCAGCATGATGGGCCTGCTGCTCTTCATCCTGCTCGACTGGACAGAGCGGCGGCTGTGCGCGTGGAATCGGCAATAAATACGAAAAGAGCGACCGCAGTGAGTGCAGTCGCTCTTTAGCATATATTCTCAGCGGATCAGAACAAAGCCGGACGCATGTACCCAATGAATGCTGCCGGTTCGGCCCCATTCAATGACGGCACTCTCAAAACAAATGAAATAGACATCCGTTTCATAATCCATAATCGGTAGGGTTTTGTGTTCCTTCCCATATTCGACTAAGGCAGTGCCATAGGGACTCAGATCAATGCGCACCTCGGTTCCGTCTTCTCGTTGGAGAGTCAAGAATCCATCGTTGTTGATATTGTGCGTATCAAAAGGTATGAGCCTTTGGTAGCCTGCAACAGAGTGTTCCTGAGAGCTCTTCGCATAGAAAGAAAATGTCTCATTGTGCGTATTGAAATTGGCGGCGAGCACCTGTGCGGCGAGCGGAGAGGCATCCTGTTCAAGGTAGAACGCAATATCGATGATCTCGTCCACAACCGCGGGCGGCGTGTCGTCACGCTTTATGATCTGTCCATCCTGTATGAGGCTGTGTTCTGTGAGCAGCTGACTGAGCCGTGCCTCCTGACTGCGGAGCGGTACGTCGACGACGTTGAGCGGGGTGAGACTGAAGATGAGCGCGAGGATAGCGGCGCAGAGGTAGAGCTGCTGGGGCTTTCGTCGGAGGAATGCAACGGTGAGTGCATAGATGCCGCAGAACGTGCAGATCATGGAGGTGTAGCGCAGCGTTGTCAGTCCGTACGCCTCATAGCGCAGCCATACGCCATAGAGCTGGACGGCGAGGATGGGGAGGAAGAGGAGAAGCCCCCATTTCAGAAAGCGGGAAAAGAGAGGAAGACGCTCCTGCGTGGCAAGCGTGCCGAAGAAAAAGGCGAAGCCGAGGAGCGCGAACGAAGCGTACCAATTCATCGTGCCGACGGGCATTTCGCCTGCGCCGATAATCTTGCCGACGTAGAGGTAGAGAACGATGAGCAGAAGGAGATAGACGGGGAAGAAGAGATAGAGGAGCAGTTTCTGCGTGGCGGCGGGGAACTCGTAGCGTGCGTTCGCACTTGGCAGTGCGCCGAGGAATGCGGCAAGTCCCCAACCGCCGTATGCGATCAGACCGGAGAAGAGATAGGTCGTCTCGGGCAGCCATCCGTCCGCATCGGTGACGATCAGTGCCCAGAATGCGGCGATGCAGAGGATGAGCCCGAGAGAGAGCAGGATGCTCGTCACGATGGAAAAGGCGGCGGCAAAGAGGAGGGCGGGAAGCCCCGGGGCCTTGTTTGTTCGTTCGAGGAGAAAGAGCGCAAGGAAGGCGAGTGCGAGATAGATGCCTTGCGTCCCAATGATCAGATGGCGGCTCGGATTTTCCACGCCATACCACGCATAGGCAAGGAGGAGGAACAGGACGGCAGACGATGCCGCATGCAGCAGCAAGGATTTTTTCACGGGAAATACATCCGTGAAAAAACGGCAGGTGACTGCCGTCATCCATGCGCCGAAGGCGGCGGGGGCGAGGCGTATGAGATGCTCGAAATAGTCGCTGTGCCAACCCTCCGCATACAAATCGGGGCGCAACAGGATAATGCCTGCACCGACGAGAAAAAGGACTGCCTGCCAAAAGACGGCGATGGGAAAACGGCGGATGAGTTCATGCGCCCGCCCCTTCAGCTGCAAGATGCGTATGGTGATATTCATAGCCATGATCCTCTCTGTGCATTGACATTCGTTTGCGTTAAGGAATCGCTGATAAAATGAAGTCTGTCAAATTGGTACAGATTTTTTGTCCTGTCAAGGAGACAAACCGGACGCATAGCAAAGGCTATGTGGAGGATTTGTCGATGAAGAGAGGGCGAAAAAGATGCGCTAGGACGGCGGTGCTGAATTTATCCGTGTTTCTTTGTGCGTGACTGCTTATATTTTATGTGTATAGGGAATGATCGTCAATGCGTACCACATTAAGGGAATGAATACTTCTTTCCAGTATCTTTACAATGTCCTACGAAAAATGGTAAGATGGGCGCGTGAGTTTATGCCGCATGGGCATTCTTTTTTGGAAAAGGGTGGTACGCAAAGATGAATGAACTTCTCTATAAGATTCCTGCCAATACGCCCCGTGAAGAGATCATTCGTCAGCTTCAGGCGCATCCGGAGGTGCGCTTCGTCTCGCTTGTCGGCATCGACATGGCGGGCAACGATACGGACGAGAAGATTCCCGTACGGATCTTCATGGAGGACATTGAGAAATTCTACAACGGAACCGCCGTGCAGACGGACGGCTCCTCCGTGGTTCTGCCGAAGATTGCAACGATCAACAACGCGAAGGTGGATCTTCCGATTGATCCTGCGGTCAACTGGTTCGTGGACTACGATCCCGAGGGCGCGGATGAGGAGACGGGGCTGCCGATTGGGACGCTGCGTATTCCGTCCTTTATCATTCACGAGGAAAAGCGTGTCGACTCGCGTGCCGTGCTCGTGGATACGCTCGCCTATGTGAAAAAGGAACTTCTCGACTTCTTCCACGCCAATCCGAAGATATCGGGTGCGCCCTCTCTGAATGGTGCGGACATCGTGGATATCGCGTTCACGTCGGCGACGGAGCTCGAGTTCTGGGTCAAGACACCGCTCGACGACAACGCATCCATCGAGGAGATGTCCGCCTCGCAGGTGATGAATGAGCAGTATTGGGAACGCACGCACGGAGCGGTCCGCACGGCGCTCGAGGACTGCCTCATTCAGCTTGACAAATACGGCTTCCACATGGAGATGGGACACAAGGAGGTCGGCGGGCTCAAGGCGCAGATCGATGAGAGCGGCCGCATGACGCACGTCTGTGAGCAGATCGAGATCGACTGGCAGTACGATAGTGCCGTGCAGGCGGCGGACAATGAGCTGTTCGTCCGCACGTTTGTCCGTGAGATCTTCCGTCTCTACGGGCTTGAGGTCAACTTCAAGGCGAAGCCGCTGATCGGACTTGCGGGCAACGGCGAGCACACGCATCTCAGCCTCGCGGCGATCACAAAGGACGGAAAGCGGCACAGTCTCTTTGCCGCCGATGATCAGAATGCAGACTATATGAATGCCGTCGGCTACGGCGCACTGATGGGGCTGCTCAAGAACTATGAGGCAATCAATCCGTTCGTTTCGGCGACGAACGATGCGTTCAACCGTCTGAAGCCGGGTTTTGAGGCTCCTGTCTGCGTCGTCACATCGTTTGGCGCATCGCCCGCGATCCCGTCGCGCAACCGCACGGTGCTTGTGAGCCTCATCCGCGACCTCAAAAATCCGCTCGCGACGCGTTTCGAGCTGCGCGCGACCAATCCCTACTCGAACACCTACCTCGTCATTGCTGCCTCCTACCTCGCAATTCTCGACGGGATTAAACATTCGGCGGGACGCAGTACGACGGAACTGCTCGCGGAGTTGTCGAAGCAGCCGGGGGAGAAGGGGCTCTACCTCGAAACTGACCGTGCCTATCGGAGCGAGGAGGACGTGTTCGAGCACTATACGGCGGATGAGCGCGACGCGCGTTTCGGAAAGCCGCCAGCGACAGTCTGGGAGAATATGCTCGGCTTTGACCTTTACCCCGAGAAGGTGGCGGTGCTCACGGCGGCGGATACGATTCGCCCGCAGATCATCGATTCATTCCGCACGGGAGCACTCCTGCGTTGGAAGATCGAGCTCATCAGCCGCATCATTCCGGAGAACCGCAACATCGTTCGCCGCATGACGGAGATCAAGAGTGATTTTGTGACGGATCAGGATGCCTATATGTGGAACAAGATCCACGATCTGCGCATCTATCTCGCGAAGGACACGATCGACGACAAGGCTCTCTTTACGCTGCTCATCAAGGCGCTCAATGAGGGGGACTATCCGACGGCATCCGCGCTGCAGCTTGAGATGTATGCGAAGATGGAGGAGCTCAAAGGGCTCTATGAGTGCTATAAAAAGAATATGATCTGAGTTTGTAGCTCTGTCGAAATATCGGCGGAGCTTTTTCTCAAAAATAAAAGTCAAAAAATCAAAATTTATATTTGACTATTTGACTTTATCTGGTATAATAAGCTCATAAACATGAAATGAATTGTGGAGGGACACATTATGGAACAGGATAAATACACGGCGCGCACGCTCGCGGCACTGCAGTCGGCACAGCAGATTGCGGCGATGCGCTATCATCAGGAAATCACGTCGGCGCATGTGTTGCTTGCTCTTGCAAAGGAGCCGGAGGGACTGCTCGCAACGATCTTTGATGTCTGCGGCGTTGATCTGCCGCTGCTCAAGGCACGGCTTGAGAAGGAGCTTGCAACTATCCCGAGTGTGCGCGGTACGAACCGTCTCGGCATGGGGATGGATATGGTGCGCGTGCTTGGCCGAGCCGAGGAACTGGCGAAGTCGATGAAGGATGAGTACGTCTCGACCGAGCATCTGCTGCTCGCACTTATTACGGATGGGAGTGACGAGGTACAGAGCATCGCGCGTGAGTTCCGTCTGACGAAGAGCGCCGTACAGGAGGCGATTCAGAAGCATCGCAAGCAGAACGTCACGAGCGACAACCCCGAGGAGGGGTACCAATCGCTTGAGAAATACGGGCGTGATCTGACAGCGGCGGCGCGTGCAAACAAGCTCGACCCCGTGATCGGGCGTGACGAGGAGATTCGTCGCTCAATCGAAATTCTCTCGCGCCGTACGAAGAACAACCCTGTGCTCATCGGTGAGCCGGGTGTCGGCAAGACGGCGATTGTCGAGGGCCTTGCCCGCCGCATCGTGGCGGGGGATGTGCCAGAGTCGCTGAAGAACAAGACGCTCTACTCGCTCGACATGGGCGCACTGGTCGCGGGCGCGAAATTCCGCGGCGAGTTCGAGGAACGTCTCAAGGGGGTGCTGAACGAGATCGCAAAGTCCGAGGGGCAGATACTGCTCTTCATCGACGAGGTGCATACAGTCGTCGGCGCGGGCGCGGCAGAGGGGGCGATGGATGCGGGCAACCTGCTGAAACCGCTCCTTGCACGCGGTGAGCTGCGCTGCATCGGTGCAACGACGCTGAACGAGTACCGCAAGTATATCGAGAAGGACACGGCGCTCGAGCGCCGCTTCCAGCCCGTCATGGTCGGCGAGCCGAGCGTGGAGGATACGATCTCCATCCTGCGTGGGCTGAAGGAGCGCTATGAGGTGCATCACGGCGTACGCATCCGCGACGCGGCTCTTGTGGCGGCGGCGACGCTCTCCGACCGCTACATCTCCGACCGTTTCCTGCCCGACAAGGCAATCGACCTCGTCGATGAGGCGGCGGCAAAGCTGCGCACGGAGATCGAATCCATGCCCGCACCGCTTGACGAGATTCGGCGCAAGATCCTCCAGCTCGACATCGAGGAGGAGGCACTGAAAAAGGAGACGGACGAGGCATCGAAAGAAAAGCTCGCCGCACTTACCGCCGAAAAGGCCCAGCTCCATGATGAGGAGCAGAAACTCCAAGCAAAATGGGAGAGTGAAACACAGGCAATTCTGCGCGTGCGTGCCATCAAGAAGGAGATGGACGAGCTGCGCGGCGAGATGGAGGCGGCGGAGCGTGCCCAGAACCTCGCACGCGCTTCAGAGCTGAAATACGGAAAGATGCCGGAACTCGAGAAGAAGCTCGCGGAAGAGGAGGCGGCGATTGCCGCAAAGGCGGACGGCGAGCGGATGCTCAAGGAGGAGGTCGGCGAGGAGGACATCGCGCGTGTCGTCAACCGCTGGACGGGCATTCCTGTGACGAAGATGATGACGGGCGAGCGTGAGAAACTGCTCCGCCTTGAGGAGGTGCTGCACGAGCGCGTCGTCGGACAGGACGAGGCAGTGACGGCGGTCAGCGAGGCAATCCTGCGTGCGCGTGCGGGCATCAAGGATCCGAACCGTCCGATCGGCTCGTTTATCTTCCTCGGCCCCACGGGTGTGGGCAAGACAGAGCTTGCAAAGACGCTTGCCGAGTCCCTCTTTGACGACGAGCGGAGCATGATCCGCATCGACATGAGCGAGTATATGGAGAAGCACAGCGTCTCGCGTCTCATCGGCGCGCCTCCGGGCTATGTCGGCTACGATGAGGGCGGCCAGCTGACGGAGGCGGTGCGCCGCCGCCCGTACAGCGTCATTCTGCTCGACGAGATCGAGAAGGCACATCGCGACGTGTTCAACGTCCTGCTGCAGATTCTCGACGACGGGCGTCTGACGGACGGCAAGGGGCGCGTCGTGAACTTCAAGAACACGGTCATCATCATGACGAGCAACCTCGGCTCGCATGAGATTCTGAGCAAGGACTATGCGGAGGCGGAGACGGCGGTGCGCGCACTGCTCAAGGAGTATTTCCGCCCCGAGTTCCTGAACCGCGTGGACGATACGATCGTGTTCAAAGCGCTCACGAAGGACGATGTGAAGCGCATCGCGGCAATCATGCTTGCGGCACTCAGCAAGCGTCTTGAGCGTCAGGCAAATATTCAGCTGACGTGGGACGATGCAGCGATTACGGCACTTGCGGACGAGGGCTTTGACCCCGACTTCGGTGCGCGTCCGCTCCGTCGTCTGCTCACGCACACGGTCGAGACTGCCCTCTCGAAGAAGATCATCGCGGGTGATGTGCGCGGCGGCGATACCGTGGAGCTTGGCTTTGACGGGTCGACCTTTACCTTCAAAAATCTGTAATATATGGGGACTGCTCTTTTTCGGAGCAGTCTTTTTCTTTGTTTCGTACCAAAGGTTACAGCCTTTCTTCACCGACCTGCGTTATAATCGTCACACAGAGATGACAAAGAGCATTTGATATATAAAGGAGCTTTGACGATGGAGAAGATACTGGATCTGAAAAAGACGGTCGCCGAGCTGGTGGAGGAGAATCCCGAAGTCAGTGAGATTATGGCGGAGATCGGCTTTAAGGAGATTACAAACCCCGTTGCGCTGAACGTGATGGGGCGCATCATGACGATTCCGCGCGGCGCGGCAGTGAAGGGAATTGAGCTCTCGAAGGTCATCGCGGCGTTCGAGGAGCGCGGCTATCAGGTCATCAGCGATGATGCGCAGTCGCGACAGGGACGCATTCGAAATTTCATCGAACGCTTGTCGAGCGGCGAGGATCTCGACTCCGTTCGTGCGGACTTCGTACAGGAGTTCAGCCACGTTGACGCGCAGGAAATCATGACGGCAGAGCAGACCCTCATCAAGGAAGGAATGCCCGTCAGTGAGGTGCAGCGCCTCTGTGACGTGCATTCGGCGCTCTTTCACGGCGTGGCGAGCGAGCCGCCGCCGGGTGCGCTCTCACATGATGAGATACATGCGCAGGCAGCATCGGTGAACCCTGATGATATCGACGCACTGCCCGAGGCACATCCGCTTACGATCCTGCGCGCGGAGAATGCGGCACTCGAGACCCTGCTCGACACGATTGAGGCTGAGCTGGACGGCGCAAAGCGTACAGATGTCATGCTCCAGCACATTCTCGCGCTCGGCGATGTGCGCTCCCACTACATCAAGAAGGAAGAACTGTTGATGCCGATTCTCTACGATTACGGTGTCACGGGTCCCTCGCAGGTCATGTGGGGCATCGACGATGAGATGAAGCGCGAGCTCGCTATGATTATCAAGGCACTCAAGGCGGATGAAGAGACACTGCCCATGTATGAGGCACGGATCCGTGCACTCACGCAGCGCATCCGAGAGATGATCTTCAAGGAGGAGAAGATTCTCTTTCCGCTCAGCCTGCGCTATTTTACGCAGATGGAATGGTATCGCTGCTATCATGACCTGCCGGACATGGGTATCTCGTTCGGCGTTCCGATTCCCGCGTGGGCAGAGGCGCAGCCGTGGCTCGATCAGGAGGCGGCGCGTCTCGCACAGTCCCAGGTGGGGGGGAAGCTCCAGTTTCCGACGGGCGAGCTGTCGATGGAGCAGCTGACAACGATTCTTCAGCTGCTGCCCGTGGACATCACGTTCATCGACAAGGACGATGTCGTCCGCTTCTTCACAAACGAGGGGCAGGTCTTTACGCGCCCGCTGTCTGCACTTGGGCGCGATGTGATGAACTGCCACCCGCCCGAGATCATCCCCGTGGTGCGAAATCTGATCGCCGACTTCAAGGCGAAGAAGCGCACGCAGATGATTGTGCACCGCTACATCCGCGAGCGTCCGATCCGCGTGCAGTATCAGGCGATGTATGATAAGTCGGGCGAGTACATCGGCACGGTCGAGTTCGTGACCGACCACGCAGAACCGCTGGAAAAATTCCGTCGCTGAGACGTGACATAAGGATATGACAATACAATGAGTTCTTAGGCATGAATTGGCACGAAGCCGCTTCATGCCTTTTGAATTTTCAGTCTTGACATTATTTGTCGAAGTAGATACTATGATGTTAGAATAAAATGAGGAGGCGAAGAAATGAACAAACGGGAAGCCTATGACAAGCTTGTAAAAGATGCGCAGAAATTCTATCAGGATCAGGATGGATCTTCTTTTCTGATGCCGCTTGATGAGACGTTTGGTGTTTGTAAAGAAATCAATCTTTATACCTATTGGCAGGGCAGAGGATATGCCGAAACGACGCCGGAAATCAAATACTTGTTGGTTGGACAGGATTGGGGCAACCCATATTCTGCGCCGAAGACGTTTCAAGATCGAATCAGAGAGATTATCAGCGGAAAAGACTTACCGTATATCAGTGACGAAAAGAAAATGGACAGTGGGTTTCAAACGGATAAAAACTTGATTGAGCTCTTTCGTCATTTGGGTTATGAAATTGCACAACAGCAGTACGATGAGCTTTTCTTTACGAATTTTTGCTTGGGCTACCGGCGTAAAGAAAGCAGCAGGGGCATGACGAAGAAACGCATGAATAAGGACATGAAGCGTTTTCAGGAGTTATGTACCATATTACAGCCAAAGAATATTTTGTGCTTGGGACGTATGAGTTTTGAATGTGTTTATAAGGCACTTGTAAAAGGGTCCAGAATACCATATAAGGGCTATATGAAATATATCGAAGAACATCCACAGATCAACGCGGATCCTGCGTATGGGGGCGGGGTGATATACCCGCTGGCACATTGCGGCGGTCTTGGGATAAGGAATCGACCATTGGAGCAACAAATTAAAGATTGGAAGCGGGTTGGGGGAGACCTCCATGCAATGAGATGAAAAGGAGGGGCTGCGTCAAATGCAACGGACATGCGTGCTCCACGCAAACACTTAGTTGCGCAAGCGTTCGTGTGCTTGTACGCTCAAATACCGCCAGACTTCTTAAACGCGCTACGCTTGAACGAAAGAAGTCCGGCGGGGCGTACCGCACAAGCGGTCAACGTCATCCAATCACACGTCGCTAACGCTCGTGTTCTTGGGACGTTTTCCCATGCGACCTGTTACCCAATCAGCTTCGTCCTGCGGACTTGCTTCTTGGACAGGTCAGTATTTTCCCGATTGCTCCACTAGGGTTTGCTTAGGAGCATCGCTGTCCGCATTCTTCCGTAACATTTATCATGGAACCGAAAAAAGGAGGAGCTGCGATGTCTTGGCAGGAACGCAGGCGAGTCGCGAAAGACACCATACAGGTTACGCATCAAGGCAGGTACCAAAAGTATGGAAAAACAATAGTTCTTCCCAAAGAGGACTATAGCGCAGCAATTCTCATAGATGCCAAGGAGGCAAAACGCTGTGGAGAAGTTGTAAAAAGTGGCTGCTCGATATCAGATACGCCCGATATCTACGTCTTGGATGCAGATTCTTTTGCCTGTGCCGAGGGAATGGAGAACGTCCTCGTAATGAATTTCGCCAATGCACATGTACCAGGCGGAAGGTTTCGAAACGGCGCAAATGCACAGGAAGAATGTTTGTGCAGAGAGAGTACGCTCTATCATTTCATAGGCAGCGATGTGGCATACGAGATGTATGACTATAACAATCGTCGAAAAAATGCCTGTGATTCCGACTACATGATACTATCACCCCATGTATGCGTCTTTCGGGATCTTCATGATGATTTTTTGGATGAGCCGTTTCTGACCTCTGTCATTACGATTCCCGCGCCAAACCGCAACGGTGCGGCGCGGGAGGTTTCTCCCGCTGTGCTGTCCCGTGTAATGAAATCGAGGCTAAGGAAAATGTTTGCCGTTGCCGCAGCGCATGGGTATTCGTCTCTCGTTCTTGGCGCATGGGGATGCGGGGCATTTGGGCACGATCCACATAACGTTGCAAAGTATTTTTATGATATTCTTATGGATGAAGGGTATCATAAATACTTTCAGACAATAGCATTTGCAATTATTGATAGAGGTGAAAAGAAAAATTTTCACGCATTTGCAGACGTATTTCAGGATGTTGGAACAATATGCACCAATGATACATCTGAAGCTGTGACAGCAGTACCGGGATTTTATCAAACAAGTCATCCGTTCATCACATACAACTTTTCGCAGGAAAACATTTCGCCTGAGAATATGGGGTATTCCTATGGCACAACGAAGAACGGAATTCCCTTTATGGCAGAAATCTGGGAGCAGACCGATGGCGATCGGGCTGTGGCATTCTATCTTCCTGTTATGGAAGGCTTCATGAAGCTTGAGGGCGTGCCGCTTGTCAATGAAGCAACCGATACGAAGACCTTTTTTGTTCAAAAGCCGGTCAAGGCGTTTCATGCTTTGTGTGTCGGTATGGCGGACGGCGGCATGGTGGACGATTTAAGCGTTCTGTTTGCTTATGTCAGGTTTTTGGAAGAATGTAATTTGCTTGCATTTTCAACCGACCTCCAAAATGCGTATGCATTTCTCTTGACGGATGTGACGGGGCATGATCTGATTGCGATTACGATATCGCTCACCATAGAGGGGGAGACGGTGGCATCTACACCGCTTTCCTGGATTCCGTTTCACCATCCGTCCCCCAAGAGAACACATCTGCGTTTGGTGTAGCGCATTCAAAAAGGAACATGGACGCATATAGATTGAAGCATGTCAAGAAAAATACTTGACAGGCTTTTCGTTTGCCGCTATAATTCCAACAGTGTTTAGAAACAGGTGATGTGCATGGAGCGGCTTTACGAGCTCGCACGGCTGTATGACCTCTACGGAGGACTTCTCACGGGAAAACAGCGCGAGTGTCTGCGTCTGCACATCGCGGAGGACTTTTCCCTCGCGGAGATCGGCGAGGAGCTGGGCATCACGCGGCAGGCGGCGCATGACAATATTCGCCGCGCAGAGCGTGCGCTCACGGATATGGAGGAGACACTCGGCCTCCTCGCGCGTCAACAGGCGCAGGAGCACGCACTTACTGCGATCTGTGCAGAGCTGCGTGCACTCAGAGAGCCGATTGCGTGCACCGATGTATGCCGCATCGCGGATGAACTGGAACAATACACATCACAGGATGATACGAAGGAGGTGGGAGAATGATCTTTGAGAATCTGTCCGATCGACTGCTGGGCATATTCAAGAAACTGCGCGGACATGGCAAGCTGACCGAGGACGATGTCAATGATGCCATGCGCGAGGTGCGGATGGCACTCCTCGAAGCAGACGTGAACTTCAAGGTCGTCAAGGACTTCGTCAAGCGCGTCAAGGAGCGTGCCGTCGGGCAGGAGGTGCTCGACACACTCACGGCGGCACAGGCGGTCATCAAGATCGTCGACGAGGAACTGACCGCGCTGATGGGCGGGACGGAGAGCCGTCTCAACATCAGTCCGAACCCGCCGACTGTCATCATGCTCGTCGGCCTCCAAGGCTCGGGTAAGACCACATCGGCGGGCAAGCTCGCGCTCATGCTCAAGAAGCAGGGCAAGCGCCCGCTGCTCGTCGCGGACGACATCTATCGTCCTGCTGCAATCAAGCAGCTCGAAGTGATCGGCGAAAAGGTCGAAGTGCCCGTGTTCTCGCAGGGGCAGGAGGATGCCGTCGCCATCGCACGCGCAGCGATCGGACATTCGGCATCGCACGCGAACGATGTCGTCATCATCGACACTGCGGGACGTTTGCAGATCGACGAAACGCTCATGCAGGAGCTGCGCGATATCAAGGCGGCGGTAAAGCCGCACGAGATCCTGCTTGTCGTCGACGCCATGACGGGACAGGAAGCCGTCAACGTCGCACAGTCCTTTGATGAATCGCTCGGGCTGGATGGCGTCATCATGACGAAGCTGGACGGCGACGCACGCGGCGGTGCTGCGCTCTCGATCAAGGCGGTCACGGGCTGCCCCGTGAAGTTCGTCGGCATGGGCGAGAAGCTCGAACCGCTCGAGGTGTTCCACCCCGACCGTATGGCATCACGCATCCTCGGCATGGGCGATGTGCTCTCCCTCGTGGAGAAGGCGCAGGAGAACTTCGACCTCGAAAACGCGAAGAAGATGGAGGCGAAGCTCCGCAAGAACGACTTCACGCTCGACGACTTCCTCGATCAGCTGCAGCAGGTGAAGAAGCTCGGCTCATTGAATAGCATCCTCGGCATGATTCCGGGGATGGGCAATCTCAAGAAGAAGCTTGGCGATCAGGAGTTTGACCTCGACGGCAAGGAGATGCGTCAGCTTGAGGCCATCATCCGTGCGATGACACCGAAGGAGCGTGCGGACATCACAATCATCAACGGCAGCCGTCGCAAGCGCATCGCTGCGGGCAGCGGAACACGCGTGCAGGATGTCAATAAGCTGCTCAAGCAGTTTGGCGAGATGCGCAAGATGATGAAAAAAATGAAGAAGATGAAGGGCAAGGGCGGAATGCCTTCCATGCCGTCACTCGGCGGCATGGGGCTTCCGAAGATGCCATTCTTCAAATAATACACAGTAAATATCACACAACGAAAGGTGGTGAAATTATGGCAGTCAAGATTCGTTTGAACCGCATGGGGGCGAAGAAGAATCCCTTTTATCGCATTGTGGTCGCCGACTCGCGTGCACCGCGTGACGGTCGATTCATCGAGATCCTTGGAAACTACGATCCGTCGAAGCAGCCCGCTGTCGTCAGCATTGACGAGGAGAAGGCAATCGACTGGATGAAGAAGGGCGCACAGCCGACCGACACGGTCAGGAACCTCCTGAGCAAGAACGGTACGATGGCGAAATTCGCCGAGGCAAAGCGTCAGAAGGACTGACAAATACAGCACGTGTGCGGGGGACTTCACCATCTCGGTGAACTCTCGCGGCGTGCGTATTGCGATGAGGAGAGACGACCAGCATGAAAGAGATAGTCGAGGTTATCGCAAAATCCTTGGTCGATCATCCGGAAGCTGTCGTCGTTGACGAAACGCAGGATGATCAGGAGATCATATTGAGACTTCGTGTGGCAGAGGATGACATGGGTAAGGTCATCGGCAAGCAGGGGCGCATCGCAAAAGCACTGCGCAGTGTTGTCAAGGCTGCCGCGACGAAGGAGAATAAGAGGGCAACGGTCGAGATCGGCTGATGTGCAAACGGCGTGCGTCTCGGACGGTCGCCGTTTTTGCATATTTGTTGCAATAGGAGAAATACAGAGTGGATACAATCACAATGAAGGTGCCCGTCACCGTCAAGGCAAAGCTGACGGAGAAGCTGCGCGCAAAGATGCTCAAGGAGATGGAGGAAGGTCTCAGCCGTGCGGAGCTCGAGGTGCAGCAGCTCGGCATCCAGGAGAAGCGCGTCATGCAGGAGGCGGAGCAGGGCGAGCTGACGCCTCAGGCGATTCAGCACATCAATGCAATCCGGCAGGAGCGTCAGCGCCGTCTCGACTACATCGAGGAGACGACGGCACACCGTGAGGAGCTGCAGAAATTCGTCGAGGGTGCGGAAATTGTGCAGGGCACACTTGAGCGTTTGGTCAAGGCGAAGGTCGGCGACGATATGCGCGAGCTTATGAACGTCGAGATTCTGGTGGAGGATGACAAGATTGTCGCCATCCGTTCCTAATACGAGCAATGAGCGCATCGTCATTGGACGCGTCGGCGCGGCGCACGGGATTCGCGGCGAGCTGCGCATTATCCCGCTGACGGATTTTCCCGAGCGTTTCGCTGCGCTGCGCGAGGTCATGGTCGGTGATGAGCTGCTGCACATCGAAAGCGTCAAGCCGCAGGGAAAGAACTTCCTCATGCGGTTTCGTGAGTACACTGTCCGCGAGGACGCACAGAAACTTACGGGGCGGCTGCTCACCGTTGCACGCGCAGAGGCGGCACCGCTCGATGAGGGCGAGTACTACGTCTTTGATATCGTGGGGTTGACGGTGTACGATGAGGAGAACAATGAGCTCGGCACGGTCGAGAATGTTCTCCGTACGGGCAGCAACGATGTCTATGCCGTGCGCAGTGAGGATGGGCGCGAGATTCTCATCCCTGCACTGCGAAAGGTCGTGCGTACGATTGACGTGCCAAACGGACGCATGACGGTACGGCTGTCGGAATAGCGGACGGGGAGAACATCTCTCCGCTCCGCTTTTTCTTTGCGGAAAATCGCGTCTCATGTTATAATGTATCAAAAGTTTCTATTTCTTTTATTCATAAGGGGTCAGAATATGCTCACCTGTATCACGCATTCTCCCGAGGAGACTGCGCATTTAGCGGGAACGATCGGTAAAATTATCCGCGAGGGGACGGTGATCTGCCTCGATGGAGAACTTGGGGTGGGCAAGACGCTCTTTGTCCGCGCGCTTGCGCGGACGCTCGGCGTGGAGAGCGACGTGACGAGCCCGACGTTCAACCTCATGAACATCTACGAGGCCGCGTGTCCCATTGTGCATTTTGACCTCTATCGAATCGAATCCGAGGAGGAACTGGAGGACATCGGATTCTACGAATACGTTGAGGCGACGGAGGGGATCGTGCTGATCGAGTGGGCGGAGAAATTCCCCGATGCGATGCCCGAGGATCGTCTGCAGGTGAACATCACGGCACTGGACGGGGAGGAACGGCAGTTCACTTTTGCCGCTGAGGGGGAGCTGAGCACGGCTCTCTTGGAGGAGTTGAGCGATATTGTCAATCCTGAGCATTGATACTTCCTCCACGGTTTCGAGCGTCGCTGTCCTGTCGGCGGAGCGCGTTGCGGCGGAGGTCAGCATGCAGGGGGCGCTGACCCACTCGGAGACGCTGATGCCGCATATCGAGACGGCACTCGGTATGGCGCGTGTGGAAAAATCTGAACTCGAGGGAATTGCCGTCAGCATCGGCCCCGGTTCGTTTACGGGGCTCAGGATCGGACTTGCATCGGCAAAGATGATGGCATACGCCCTGCACATTCCCCTCATCGCAGTACCGACACTCGAGGCGCTTGCCCATCACTATGTATGTGAGGGTGTGCGCCTCGTTCCCATGATAGACGCGCAGAAGGGGAATGTCTATGTGCAGGAGTTAACATGGTGTGCACACGGAGATGTGCTGACCCTTCATGAGGAGAGCCCCCTTGCGATTCTGCCGCTCGCAGAGGTTATCGTGGGGCTCGCGGGAACGGAGCAGCCCGTGCTCTTGTTCGGCGATGCCATGCAGAAGAAAACGGCGCTCGCGCTCCCGACAAATGTGCGTCTTGCCCCGATTCATGCGCGGATGCCGCGTGCGGCATGTGTGGGCCTTGCGGCACTCACGCGGCTTGCACGCGGGGAGATCGACGATCCCGTGACAGCTGTACCGCTCTACCTGCGCCGCAGTGAGGCAGAGGTTCTGTGGGAGAAGCGGCATGGTACGGAGAGAGCGCAGTGATTCACTTTCGTACGCTCCTGCCCGAGGATGCGGAGGGCGTGGCACGCGTCGAGCGCGAGAGCTTCCCGACACCGTGGTCGCGTGAGGACTTCTGGCGCGAGGCGTCGAACGATTTTGCCTGCTACATCGTCGCGCTTGACGATATGGAGATTATCGGCTTTGCCGGCTGCTGGATCTCGTTCGAGGAGGCGCAGGTGACGAATATCGCGCTGACCTCCGCGCAGCGCGGCAGGGGACTGGGCAAAGTCCTCATGGCAAAGCTCATGCGTGCAGCCGCAGAGCGCGGTGCGGAGCGGATGACACTTGAGGTGCGTCCGTCGAATACGCCTGCGCTGCGTCTCTATGAGGGGCTGGGTTTTGCAGCAATCGGTGTGCGCAAGAAATACTATCAGGACAATGACGAGGACGCGATCCTGATGTGGCATACGAAATTGAAGGAATTTGCAAATGAAAGATGTGCAGGAGAAACTGACGCTCGGGATTGAGACGAGCTGCGACGAGACCTCGGCAGCGGTGCTGCGCGGGACACGCGAACTCCTCTCGTGTGTGATCGCGACGCAGATTCCGATTCATCAGAAGTACGGCGGCGTTGTGCCCGAGATCGCCTCACGCAACCACATTTTGAGCATTCTGCCCGTCGTCGAGCAGGCACTTGCGGAGGCGGGGACAGAGCTCGCAGAGATCGACCAGATCGCCGTCACCTATGGACCAGGGCTCGTCGGGGCTCTCCTCGTCGGCGTGTCGGCGGCGAAGTCGCTCGCATTCTCCCTCGGTGTGCCGCTCATCGGGGTCAATCATCTCGAAGGGCACATTTTTGCGAACTTCCTTGCGGCCGAGGAACTCACGCCGCCCTTTATGGCACTCGTCGTCTCGGGCGGCCATACCGCACTCGTCGATGTCGCGGACTACGAGACGTTCCGCCAGAAGGGCAGGACGCGTGACGATGCGGCGGGCGAGGCATTTGACAAGGTGGCGCGTGTGATGGGGCTGCCGTATCCGGGCGGCCCCGAGATCGACAAGCTCGCCCGCGAGGGTGATCCCACCGCGATCGACTTCCCGCGTGCACTTGCACAGGAGGGCAACTACGAGTTCAGCTTCAGCGGACTGAAATCCGCCGTGCTGAACTACATCAACAGTGAGCAGATGAAGGGGCATGAACTGAACAAGGCAGACATCGCTGCCTCGTTCCAGTCCGCCGTTGTCGAGGTGCTCGTGTACAAGGCATTCGAGGCGATTCACGAAGCGGGGCGCGATACCCTTGTTCTCGCGGGCGGTGTTGCGGCGAACAAGGCACTTGAGCAGCGTCTGCGCGAGACGGCAGCGGCGAAGGGCGTGCGCTATCTCTATCCGCCGCCGCGCCTCTGTACGGACAACGCTGCCATGATCGCCTGCCGCGGCGCGTATCAGGCGGCGGCAGGGAAGTACAGCGATCTCTATCTGAACGCCGTGCCGGGACTGGATTTTCAGTAAAACAATATTGGGCTGATGTGTGATGCATCGGCTCTTTTTATTTGTCCATAAGTCCTCATGACAAAGGGCAAGGTCTTTTCGTTGCAAGTATGAACGTCGTTCGTTATAATAAAAATGTCAACGGTCGAAAGGGGGCGGACGCATGGAACTGACGACGCGTATGCGGGCGATTCTATCTGCACTTCTCGCTGCAGACAGCTATGTGTCCGCCGAGCGCATTGCCTCCGAAGTCGGGGTCAGTGCACGTACCATTACGCGTGAGATGCATGGGCTCGAAATGGCACTGATGCCGTACGGTATCGCACTTCTCAGACGCACGGGCGCAGGCTTTATGCTTGCGGGCACGGCAAAGGCTCTTGCCGACCTGCGCAAACACATGACAGAGGATGCGGACACACAGAGGGAACTTTCACCTGAACAGCGTCGGTCTGTTCTTGTGAGCCGGCTCCTTATGGCGGACGAGCCACTCAAACTCTTCACACTTGCGCGGCTTCTGAATGTAACGGACAGCACTGTCAGTCACGACCTAGATCGACTTCAGCCATTTCTGGCGGAGCAGGGAATCACGCTCGTGCGCCGTCCCGGTCTCGGAGTTTATGTCGAGGGGGCAGAGCGGGACATCCGCAGTGCACTTGTCCGCATCATCCATGACCGCATGGATGAAGTGGAGCTGCTCGCGCTCGTCGCCGACGACGGTGCGGAGAGGGCGGCATTCGTGGCGGATCGGGCTCTGCTCGGTCTCGTTGACGGGGCACGGGTACGGACGATTGACGATATCGTTGCCGAGGAGACGCAGGGGCGGGATATCCCCGATGCCGCGCGTGTCGGACTTGTCGTTCATCTCGCACTTGCCGTGCAGCGCATGCAGCAGGGCGATGCGATTGCGATGAATGCAGAGGCACTCGGGCGGCTGCATCAAATGGAGGAGTTCCACGCGGCACAGACGATTGCAGATCGTTTGGAGGGGGCGTTTTCTCTGACGGTACCCGAGGCGGAGGTCGGTTATATCACGATGCACCTTCTCGGTGCTCGCTCCGTTCCGTTGCCGCTTGGCGCGGGACGTGTGGATAACTTTCGCCTTGTTCAGATTGCGCAGTCCATCATACGTCGTGCGGCAGAGAAGAGCGGTGCGCCGCTCCTGCGGAATCGCAGCCTGCTCACGGGGCTGGTTCAGCATCTTGCGCCGGCTCTGCATCGGCTGAAGCTCCACATGGACATCCGCAATCCGCTGCTCGCACAGATGGAGGAGGAACATCCGGAGCTGATGGAACTTGCGCGTTACGCCGCAGTTATGATGGAGGAGGAGGCGGGGGTGCCGCTTCCCGCCGACGAGATCGCCTACATTGCGATGCATCTTGGCGCGGCGCTGACGGAGGCGGGCGGGGATCGTCCTGTCGTGCGCGTGCTCGTCGCCTGTCCGACGGGGCTCGGGACGAGCCATCTGCTTGCGAGCCGCATCCGACGCTCGTACGAGCACATCCGTGTGGTCGGGGAGCTTTCTTCCCTCGCACTCACGGAGCGGGAGATTCAGCGGCGGGAGGCAGATTTTGTGGTATCGACTGTACCCCTGCCGCAGATCTCCGTTCCCGTCGTCGTTGCGAGCGTGTTCCTGACTGCGGCTGACCGTGCGCAGATCGACGCTGTGCTCGCTGCCTGTACGCCACATCATGCTTCGGTACAAATGGAAAAGCCGCTCTTCACAGCGGCAATGGCAGAGCTTCACCGACTGAGCGGCGCGGTTCACGCCGTGCTCGCAGGCCTAGTCCTGCGGGAGGGGGATGGAGTGCAGTCGGTGGGGGATTTGGCATACAGTGGCGCACAGCTTCTCCTCTCGGAGAAGTCGGCTGTGGAAGAGCTTGCAGCTGCAATCCTGCGGCGAGAGCAGATCGCTCCGACCTTTGTCGCACCGCACGTCATTCTCCTCCATGCGCGGATCACGCATACGGGAGAGCCGCATTTTGGTGTTCTGCGCCTTGCGGAGCCGTTTTCCTGCGGGGAGGAGACGATCCGCATGGCACTTGTTATGTGTGCGCCCAAGGAGGGCGATGCGGGGGCAAACGTCCTCGGACGGATTGCAGCGCAGATCGCGGAACGTCCAGCATTCATGGACATTCTCGTGCAGGGAAGCGCGGAGGAGATCCGTCGTGAGTTGGAATACGTTTTGGAAGAGTACGTTCGCGAATGCCTCGAACAGCTCTTGTAGATAAATTATGTTTTTGAAGGGGGATTATGATGAGTAAACAAGGTGGAGGTGCACAGGAGGCCATGCAGAAATTTGGCCGCTTCCTGTCTGGAATGGTGATGCCGAACATCGGCGCATTTATCGCATGGGGCTTTTTGACGGCGCTCTTTATCCCAACGGGGTGGATGCCGAACGAATACCTCGCGCAGGTCGGCGGTCCGATGAGCAAGTGGCTGATTCCTCTGCTCATTGGCTACAGCGGCGGCGCGGCAATCTACGGGCATCGCGGCGGTGTCATGGCAGCGATTGCCACATCGGGCATCATCGCGGGTTCGGACATTCCGATGTTTCTCGGCGCGATGATTATGGGGCCTCTGGGCGGCTGCATCATCAAGAAATTTGACGATGCCATACGCGACAGCATCCCAGGCGGCTTTGAGATGCTGGTCAACAACTTCTCACTCGGCATTCTCGGCGGTATCCTCGCGATGATTGCCTACGCCGTCGTCGGCCCCGTGGTCGGCGGTGCGAACGACATCCTGCGCAGCGGCGTGGAGGGAATCGTTGCAATGGGGCTTCTGCCGCTCGCGTCCATCATCATCGAGCCGGCAAAGGTCCTCTTCCTCAACAACGCGCTCAACCACGGCGTGCTCAGTCCGCTCGGCATCCAGCAGGCGCAGGAATACGGCAAGTCCATGTTCTTCCTGCTTGAGGCGAATCCGGGCCCCGGTTTCGGCATTCTGCTTGCCTACTGGCTCTTCGGTAAGGGGATGGCGAAGTCGTCCTCGCCCGGTGCGATGATCATTCACGTCCTCGGCGGTATCCACGAAATCTACTTCCCGTACATCCTGATGAAGCCCGTCCTCATCGTTGCCGCGATTGCGGGCGGTATGTCCGGCGTATTCACGCTCGGCCTCCTCGGCGGCGGTCTGATTGCACCGTCCTCCCCGGGCTCGATCTTCGCGATCATCGCCATGACGCCGAATGGCTCGGCACTCTTTGCAAACCTCTCGGCGTTCGCCGTTGCGACGGCGGTTTCCTGTGCGGTTGCCTCTGTCTTTATCAAGATGTCGAAGGATGTCGAGGAGGATTCTCTTGCGTCGGCACGCGAGAGCATGGCGGACATGAAGAATCGCGGCAAGGATCTCCCCGCAGAGAAGAAGGTTGCGGGCAAGGATCTGAAGGTCATCGTTTACGCCTGCGACGCGGGCATGGGCTCCTCCGCGCTCGGTGCTGCGGCACTCCGCAAAAAGCTCAAGAAGGACGGCTATACGGACATCTCCGTCACGAACTGCGCGATTGGCGCAATCCCGAGCGAGGCACAGCTTGTCATTTCGCATGAAAAGCTCGCAGAGCGCGCGCTTGCGGACTCGCCGCAGGCGGAGCATATCTGGGTGCGCGATTTTACGCAAAACAATGTCTATGAGATCGTCACCACGCGCCTCAAGGAAGCGGCTGTGGAGGCAGGTGCGCCCGCATCGGAGGCAGAGGCGGAGGCACCCGAGACGGTCGGTGCCGGCGTCCTGCTGAAGGAAAACGTCAAGGTCGGGCTCGCCACGGTCAGCCGCGAGGAGGCGATCACGGCGGCAGGCAAGATGCTGGTTGCAAGCGGCTACGTCGATGAGGGCTATGTGCAGGGCATGCTCAACCGCGAGCAGGATCTCTCGACCTACATCGGCAAGGGCATTGCGATTCCGCACGGCGAGAATGCGGTCAAGGACACGATCAAGAAGACGGGCATCGTCGTCTGCCAGTATCCTGAGGGGGTTAAGTTCGGCGATGAGACAGCACATCTCGTCATCGGCATTGCGGGTGTCGGCAACGACCACCTTGCCATCCTCGCGAACATTGCGACGATGGTCGGCGACTATACGGATGAGCAGCTCGCAGAGCTCTTCAAGACCAAGAGTGCCGAGGAGCTTTACGAGGTCTTTACAAAGGCAGACTGAAGAAAGCTGAAAGGAGATTTCGATGAAACAGGCAATCCATTTTGGCGGCGGCAACATTGGTCGCGGCTTTATCGGGGAACTGCTCGTGCGTTCGGGCTATGAGGTCACATTTGTCGATGTCGCGGAGGCACTGGTCGACGAGATCAACGCACGCCGCTCCTATGACATCGAGGTGGTCGGAAGCGTACCGAAGACCATTCATGTCGAGCACGTCAAGGCGATCAACAGCAATGCGAACCTCGAAGAGCTGCTGGATGCGTTGGTCACGGCGGATATCGTGACCACCGCCATCGGTCCGAACATCCTGAAGTTCATTGCGCCGAACATCGCAAAGGGGCTTGTGCGTCGCGTTGAGAAGAATGAGGCACCGCTCAACATCATTGCATGTGAGAATATGGTGGGCGGCTCGACCGTTCTCAAGAACTTTGTCTATGAGCATCTGGATGATGCTGTTAAAGAAAAGGTCGCGCGCTGTATCGGCTTCCCCGACGCTGCTGTCGACCGCATCGTGCCCATCCAACACAACGAGGATCCCCTGCTTGTGAAGGTCGAGCCGTTCTGCGAATGGGATGTCGACCGCACGGGTGTGGTCGGTGCAGAGCCGCAGATTGAGGGGCTGACGTTGGTGGACAACCTCGAAGCCTACATCGAGCGCAAGCTCTTCTCCGTCAACACGGGGCACGCCTCGATTGCCTACATGGCATATCTGAAAGGTATTGAGGACATCGCATCGGCGATGCAGGACGAGGAGATCGTTTCCTTCGTCCGTCGCGTCTGGGCAGAGACGAGCGAACTGCTCATCGAGAAGTACGGCTTTGCGCGTGAGAAGCACGCGGCATACATCCGCACGGCAGAGGAACGGTTCAAGAATCCGCACCTCTCCGACGCTGTGACACGCGTTGCACGCGGGCCAAAACGCAAGCTTGGTGCAAAGGATCGCCTCGTCTCTCCGGCGGCGCAGCTCATGGAGCGTGGAAGAAAGCCCGAAGCTCTGGCAACTGTCATCGCCGCCGCCCTCCATTTCGACTATGCGGATGATCCCGAGGCGGTTGAGGTGCAGAACTATATAAAGGAGCATGGGCTCCAAGAGGCGATCACGCACTTTACGGAAGTTCCCGCAGGTATGGAACTCTTCAACCTCATCCTTGAGAAGAATGCAGAGCTGAAGAAGTAAACTGCATCGGTGGTACAAAAAGAATCGCGGTACAACTTTGTCCTGCGGTTCTTTTTGCTTGACCATAGGGAAGTGTATGGCGTATGATGATGGCAATGGAGGGAAACATATGAACTGCCGCAAACTTGGAAATCTTACCGTTTCGTCGATCGGACTTGGATGCATGGGGATGAGCCAGAGCTATGGCGCACCCGCCGATAAAAAAGAGATGCGCGAGCTGATTGCCGCTGCCGTGGATATGGGGATTACGCTCTTTGACACGGCGGAGGTATACGGCACGCCCGACGATCCGCATGATAATGAGAAACTTGTCGGAGCGGCGCTTGCGCCCTATCGGGATAAAATTGTTCTTGCGACAAAGTTCGGCATTCATTTCGATATGAGTCTGCTGAAAGAGGGCAAAAGCCCCATCGTCCCAGACGCGCGTCCCGAAGTGATCCGTGCGTCTGTGGACGCGTCATTGCAGCGGCTCGGCACGGACTATATCGATCTCTACTATCAGCACCGCGTTGACCCGCAGATCCCCGTCGAGGAGGTCGCAGGCGTAATGGGCGATCTTATAAAGGAAGGAAAGATTCGCCACTGGGGCATCTCCGAGGCGACGGAGGAGGACATCCGCCGTGCACACGCCGTCTGCCCACTCACGGCAGTGCAGAACCGTTACTCGATGATGGCTCGTGCGCATGAGACGCTCTTTCCTGTGCTTGAGGAACGGAACATCGGCTTTGTTGCATTCTCGCCGTTTGCAAACGGCGTGCTTACGGGCGCATACAACAAATCCTCGGTATTCGAGACGGGGGATATGCGTGCGCGTATGCCGCAGTTCACTGCGGCGGCAATGGAGGAGAACAGTCAGCTCCTCGCGCTCCTCCGTGGCCTCGCGGAGGCGAAGGGCGCGACGTGCGGACAGATCGCGCTCGCATGGATGCTCTGCAAGAAACCGTACATTGTGCCGATTCCGGGGACGCGTAAGTATTCGCGTCTTGCAGAGAATGCAGGTGCGGCGAACATTGTACTTACGGCTGAGGATGTTGCTGCGATTGATGCACGTTTGGAGACGATTCCAATGTCGGCAGTTTTTGGTATCATACAAAAGTAACTGTAATAAATATCACTATATAGTGATAAATTTTATATATACTGAAAAAATAATGAAGAAGCGGTCGGAATTTCACGATGAAGTTCCGACCGCTTCTTACATGCCTAATTATCAGTCGACATGAACGATGTTCAACTTTGTAATAGTCTACAGCTATAGAAAAGGTTAATATAAAATATGTATTTCATTTTTCTTTCATACCCGTGGTAAAATAAACAAAAGTTATGAAAGGAATAGCTTATGGTTGAAATTCGCTTGAATGATGTCAGTCAAAGGTTTGAAGGGCGTGAGGTCCTGCATCAACTGACGCATTCCTTTCATGGCGGCAGGGTGACTGCCATTGCGGGGGCGAACGGCAGCGGAAAGTCGACGCTTCTGCGCCTCGCGGCACGGCTCATGCTCCCAAATTCGGGGACGGTTGAGACGTTTTTGGACGGAGCACCTGTCACGGGCGCGGGCTACCGCAGACTGCTCGCGATGGCGACGCCGGAGATGGAGCTGTATACGCGTCTGACGGTGCGTGAGAATCTCATCTTTCTGCTCTCCGCACGCGGGGGTTCGTGTGGGGATGCGGATTTGCAGGCGCTTCTCGCACGTGTCGGACTGCCCGCAGAGGTTCTGCCGCGCATGGCGGGGCAGCTCTCGACCGGGATGCGCCAGCGTGTGCGGCTCGCCGTCGTTCTCGGCACAGATGCCGAGGTGTGGCTGCTCGATGAGCCGGGGCTTGCTCTCGATGAACAGGGGCGTGCGCTGCTTCTCCGTGAAACGCGTGCAGCGGCGAAGAGGGGGCGGCTCATCCTGTGGGCGACGAACGAACCGGAGGAAAGGAAGGCAGCGGATGCGTGCTTCGATCTTACGAGCGGCACTCAACGTCGCCCGTAAAGAACTCCTCGACGGCATCCGTCTCCGCGCCGGCTATGTGACGATGGGAATGTTCGCCCTGACGGTGATCGCCTTTCTGAGTATGTCGCTCGCGTGGGGGACGATGGATGTCCGCCTCGCATCGGCACTCCTCTGGATCGTGATCTTCTTCGCCGCAACACTGCAGGGCGAGCGGCTCTTTGCGGAGGAGGCTGCGGCGGGGACGCTGCCCTTTCTGTGGATCTACATTCCGGCACAGGCGGTTCTCTTCGGCAAGATGGCGGCACATTTCATTACGCTTGTCGTGCTTGCCGCACTCGTTTTTCCTCTTGTTGTCATTTTGATGGATGCGCCGCTTGTCCTTAATCTCACTTTTCTTGCCACACTGGTGTTAGGATTGTGGGGCATGGCGGCAGCAGATACGCTGCTTGCGGCGGTCGCCGCAAATGCGAGTGTGCGCGGCGGACTTGTTCCCGTCCTGCTGCTCCCGTCCATGCTGCCGATTCTCCTGCCCGCGATTTCGCTTTCGGCGGGTGGGGGAGAGCCGGCACTCCTCGGCGGAATACTGATCTATGATATGGCGCTCACGGTGGGCGCATCGATGCTGTTTGATTCTCTCTGGATTGAGAGTTAGAGATGGGGGTCTCATGCTGGCCGGGCTGATTGCCGCTCTGACATTGGCTGTGCTCTACGCCGTGTTCTTCGTCGTCCCTCCTGCTGAGGGACTGGGCAACTACGTACGCATTGCATTCTTCCACATCCCGTGTGCATGGGTCTCGGTCATCGCATTCTTCTGCGCTGCTTTCTGGGGCGCACGTTATCTGAAAACGCGAAACCTTCGCGATGATGCGAAAAGTGCGCGGTCCGCTGTGCTCGGATTGCTTTTCACACTCCTCGCGACGGGGAGTGGGGCAATCTTCTCAAAACTCACATGGGGCGCGTACTGGAACTGGGATCCGCGGCAGACGACCATTTTTGTTCTGCTCCTCATCTATGGGGCATACGCCACACTTCGTATGACGATGCGGGACGAGCGTGCACGCGCCTCATCATCGGCGGTCTATGCGCTCTTTTCCTTTATCGCGGTTCCGTTCCTTGTCTTTATCCTGCCGCGCATGTTTTTCTCGCTGCATCCGTCGCCCGTTCTCAATGGCGCCGGGCGGCTCGATATGGACGCGGTGATGCTTGGAACGCTCATACTGTCGCTCGTCGATGTGACACTTATGTATGCTTGGCTGATGAAACGGGGGGATCGTCATGCGTAAATACTTCTTTGTTGTACTGATTCTTGGATTTATCGGATATGCAGGGTATTTCTTTGCGGACTCTGTGACCCCCTATGTCAGCGTTGCAGAGGCACGTACCTCCGAACGGAATGTGCAGGTCAAGGGGCTGCCGGACGACACTGTCGAGCCGCATATGGAGAACAATATGTTCGTGTTCTCCATCTCCGATGAGGAGACGGGGGAGACCATGCTCGTCCGCTACAAGGGCATAAAGCCCGATAACTTCGATGAGGCATATCACGTTGTTGCGATTGGGAAATATACGGGCGATGCGTTCACAGCAGACAAGCTGCTCATCAAATGCCCGTCGAAATATGAGGCGGAAAAAGGAAAGGTTCGGGTATGATCGGAACGTTATTCTTGGGTGCAGTTCTGTTCTTTGCCCTCGGCGCTGTGTTCTGTGAGACGCAGGAGAAAACAACCGAAGGACGGATCTGTGCAGCTCTAACGGGGCTTGCATCGCTCGGTGCAGCGGCGTTCCTCTTCGTCATTATCCTGAACGATGATTTTAACTACACCTACGTTATCAGTTACTCTTCCATCAGTCTGCCGCTGCTCTACAAGCTCTCCGCATTCTGGGCGGGACAGCAGGGTTCGTTTCTCCTCTGGCTCGTGATTCACGCCGTTGTCGGTGTTCTGATTGCCCGTGAGGGACGGATGACAGCGACGGGGCGCACGATCTACCACGCACTCACCGCGATGCTCGTCCTCCTCGTCCTCTTTAAGAGCCCATTTGCTCCCGCAGAGACTGTTGCCATGGACGGGCACGGAATGAATCCGCTGCTGCAGGATCCGTGGATGGCGGTGCATCCGCCGATCATCTTCGTGGGCTATGCACTGCTTGCAGTTCCGTTCGTCTATTCTCTTGAGAGCATGATAAAGGCACCGATGGACGGAGGCTTTCTCGTACCGATGCGCCGCTGGACGCTCATCGCGTGGGCATTCCTCGGCGCGGGCATCTTCATCGGCGGTTACTGGGCGTATAAAGTACTCGGGTGGGGCGGCTACTGGGGCTGGGATCCCGTGGAGAACTCCTCGCTTGTCCCGTGGCTGCTCGCCTGTGTCCTGCTCCATCTGATCTCCATCGCGCGTGGGCGGTGTGGGGCATTCTACCTCGTTCATCTCGCGGCGACCTTCTCCTACGCATTCGTCCTTTACGGGACATTCCTCACGCGCAGCGGCATACTCGGTGATTTCTCCGTCCACTCCTTTGCGGGCTCGGACATCGGTCTCTACATCGCCCTTGCCAATGCGGCTGTCCTGCTCTTTGGGCTTGGCGTTCTGACCGTTCGGATTGAGCGTCTGCCGAAGGGTGCGGTCTACGAGCAGCACCGCAGCCGAGACTTCCTCGTGCTGCTTGGGATGCTTCTCATCGTATTCATTGTCGCTATTGTATTTTTCGGGATGTCCATGCCGCTCATCTCGGGGCTGCTCGGAGAGAGTGCGGCGGTCGATACGAGCTACTATGTGCGTACCTCGCTGCCGATTGCGGTTCCGCTTGCCCTCCTCATGGCACTCGGCGTACTTCTGCCCTACGGCGGTGGACGCGTTGCACGGCCTGTGTGGATCTTCGTGATCTCCGTGGGCGGCGGCGTTCTTGCTGGATTGGTCGGAGTAACGGATATTCCGTCGGTTCTGCTCTCCACCTTTGCCCTCCTTGCCGTAGCTGCAGCCATTGAGGCATTTCGCCGTCAACGCATCGGTCTTGGCGGGATGGTTGCACACATCGGCACGGGACTTGCTCTGCTCGCCTTTATTCTCTCGGGGTCGGGCAGTCAGACAACGACGGTCACACTCATCCCTGACGAGCCGCAGGAGGTCTATGGACACACGATCATCTATCGTGGACAGTCCTTTGCCGAGAGTGGCAGCGAGAAGTCCTACCGCTATGAAGTGGACGGTGTCCTATGCGAGGCGGTGACAAAGCTGCGTGCAAACGGTGAGGATGCGGCGCGTGAGCCTGCGATTGCAAGAAGTGTTGCGGGCGATCTCTATATCGCACCGTCGCCGACCTCGGCGGAGCGTGACGAGCTGATCCTTCATCGTGGCAAGACCGTCATGGGGATCAACGACTATGCCTACCGCTACGAATCCATCGCATTTGAGCCGCAGGGCGGCGGCAAGACCCTCGTCACGGCACAGATCGCGCTGACGGACGGCGAGGAGGTCGACGATGCCGCCCCCACGATCCTTGCAACGGAGACGGGCGGGACATCCCAGCCGATCGAGGTGATGAATGGCAAGTTCCGCATTCGTCTCACGGGTGTCTCGGCGGATGAACGCGACATACGGATCGAGATCCTGCCCTCCGTGGCAGAGGAGGCGGCACTTCCCGTTCCTGCCTCGGTCAGTACGAAGCCCGGCATCTCCATCCTTTGGCTCGCCTGTGTTCTTGTGACTGTCGGTGGTCTCCTGGCAGCCGCGCAGGTGGTAAGTCCCGTCAAAGGAGGTGGGGCGGAAAAGCGGTCTGAGTGAGAAATCATAGAAGGGAGGAAGGACACATGAATTTGAAGCAGTATGCAAAGGAGCATACGCTGCGCTGTATCATCGGTGCGTTTCTCGTGGGACTGTTCGCCGTCGGCGGCGGCATGCTCATGGACAAGGCCTCGGCATCGCCGAAGTTCTGCGGCATGTGCCATGCCATGCAGCACGAGGCAAAGACACATGCCATGTCCACACATGCGGACATCGCCTGCGTGGAGTGCCATCTGCCGCACGACAATATTGCCGTTTACTATTTTGAAAAGGGCAAAACAGGTATGCACGACACGCTCCATCAGGTGCTCAATGACTATCCCGTACACATCAAGATCTCCGATCACGGGCGGGATATCGTGAATGCCAACTGTCTGCGCTGCCATACATCGACCATGGGGTCGGTATGTCTGGACAGGGGCAAGGACGGAAATGCAAACTGTACGAAGTGTCACAGTGGTATGCCGCATGGTTCCAATCCTTTAGAAGGGGGGATAAGAGTTGAGTAACAGAAAGAAAATCATCGCGGGTGTTGCCGGCGTCTGTGCCCTGTTCTTTGGATTCGTCGCCGTTCGCATCGGCGCACACCCGAACGATGACAGCATCAAACGCGTGCAGATCCAGGGCGACACCGCTGCCAAGATCGGCAAAGAGGCGTACAAGGACGCCTATCCGCTCCAGTACAACTCGTTCATGAAAAACAATGAGGAATCCCCGTCGCCCACGGGCTACGGCGGCAGCATGGAGGGCAACAGTCATCTGGAGCACCAGCCCGAGATGCTTGAGAACTTTAAGGGCTATAAGTTTGCCAT
>ERZ773090.163-NODE-163-length-61257-cov-5.53214_pt1 | contig 61257 bp, 46 predicted proteins | sample MGYA00580579_ERZ773090 | MGnify/ENA primary metagenome ERZ773090 (study PRJEB29015, sample SAMEA2738014) | human oral metagenome | biome: human oral; feature: human-associated habitat; material: dental | place: China | collected 2132 ... | reverse complement strand
AGCGAGCGCGGCGGAATAGCCGATGAACGAGCCGAAGCCGCAGGTGTAGATGACGGTGATCAGCCATGTGTGCTTGTTGCCGAAGATCGACATCATGCTGCGCGGGCTCTGCTTCGGGATGGGCAGGTTGTCCATGAACATCCAGACGAGAACGAGGGTCAGCGCTGTCGGAATCGCCCAGAAGTAGCAGACGTTCTGGATGTAGACCTCCTTGCCCGCTGCATTGATGAGCGGGTCGCCGAAGAGCCCACCGAAGCTCGCACCGAGGAGCATGGGCGCAGTCAGGTAGATGAGGGATACGCCGAGATTGCCGATGCCGGCGTTGATGCCGAGTGCAAGTCCCTTCTGCGACTTCGGGAAAAAGAAGCCGATATTTGCCATCGAGGATGAGAAGTTTGCGCCGGCAATACCGATGCCCGCGACAAGAATGACGAAGGTGTCATAGGTCGTCGAGGTGTCGGTGAGGGCGTTCCCGAGACCGATCAGCGGGATGAGGAGCAGGGCGGTCGAGATGAACGTCCAGTTGCGCCCGCCGAGGATGGCGGGGAGGTAGGTGTAGATCAGTCGTCCCGTCGCACCGACGAGGCCCGGCAGCGCTGCAAGCGTGAAAATCTCATTGTCCGTGAAGTGGAATCCGATCTGGTTGAGCTGGGCGGCGATGGTCGCCCACATCGTCCAAGCCACGAAGGCCAAGGTCAGCGCCCACGTCGAGGTGTAGAGGTTCTGCTTGGCGATGCGTTCGCCATATTTTTTCCAGAACGTCTCGTTCTCCGGATCCCAGTGCGTGAGAATATCACGACGTGATGGATTCTCGCCGAGTGCAGCGAGCGTATCCTGACTTGCCAATTTGCATCTCTCCCCATCTTAAAATGATAGTTTTTTTATATGTATGTATTATAGTGAAAAAATTTACCTTTGGCTGTGACCGATGTCACATAAATCTTTAAGTGTTTTCGTGTAGGATTAAAAATAATGAAAATATACTGTGGAGAACAGAGGTGGCATACGGTGGACCAGGAAGCTCTCATCAAGAAGATGGCATCAATCCCAGGCAAGATCATCTCGCTGCACGACGGCGCGTATCTCTTTCGTGAGGGGGCACCGGCGCGCTATTTCTATATTGTGCGTTCAGGGCATATCTTTATTGTAAAATACGGAGCTTCGGGGCGCGTACTTTCCCTGCGGCTCGCGACGCGCGGGAGTCTCATCGGGGAGCTGCCGCTCTACGAGGAGGAGCCAACGTACATTTTCAGTGCGCTTGCACGCAGTGCCGCCGAGGTCTACGCGATTGAGTTTCCCGTCCTGCAGGCGTACTTGGAGAAACATCCGCATCTGTCCATTGCGCTCCTCAAGCTCCTCGGCATGCATATGCGCAAGCAGCATTTGAAGTTCCGTGATCTCGTGCTCTACGGGAAGAAGGGGGCACTCTACTCGACGCTCATCCGCCTCGCAAACAGCTACGGGATGGAGACGGAGGAGGGGATCCTGATCTCTGTTCCTCTGACGAATCAGGAGCTTGCAAACTACTCTGCGTCGGCGCGCGAGAGCCTCAACCGCATGCTTGCCGATCTCAAAAAGCGCGGCGTGATCGAGATGCGAGGGCATCTCATCCTCATCAAGAACATTGACTTTCTGAAGGGGGAGATCCACTGCGAGAACTGCGGCAAGGAGATCTGTAATATCGAATAGAAGAAGCGCCCGTATAGGGCGCTTCTTCTATGCAAGGGGGATGGAAGTATATGTTCGATCCCCCAATCGGTACCGTGCGCGTCCGGCTGTGAGATCGGTCAGTGCGCGCTGATGGAGTTCGATATCACCCGTCGGCACAAGGAGCGTGAGCATGACGGCATCCGCATAGTCCGTGCCTCCCGTCTGTACATTTGCCTCACGGACATATCGCTCGACAGCGGCGAGGAGGTCATAGTCGATCTGCACGTACATCGTATGCAGCGGCATTATGCGTACCTTTGCCGCTGCGTCGAGCCCCAGCCCTGCCGCGTGTGCATAGGCGCGAATGAGTCCGCCCGCACCGAGCTTGATGCCGCCGAAGTAACGGACAACAGCGACGGCTGTATTCGTCACGCCGCGTGTCTTGATTGCCTCGAGGATGGGGCTGCCCGCTGTGCCGCCCGGCTCGCCGTCATCGCTCGAACGCTGGCGGTCCGCACACGCCCCGAGTACCATTGCATAGGGGATATGACGCGCCTCGTAATGTTCCTTTTTTATGGACTGCAGCCATGTGCGTACATCCTCCTCACACTCTGCATGAATGGCGTAGGCGAGGAAGCGTGAGCGCTGAATCTCATACGAAACAGGGGAGACACCGCCCTCCGGTATCTCCCCTGTGATGGTCGTGTAGGCACGCTCCGCTGTCATTTGTTCTTGCGATTGAAGTAATCGACGATGCTTGCGTCAAGCAGTATGTAGGTCGGTCCCGTGCTTGCCGTCAGTTCGCCTGCCTGAAAGATGGGGCAGACGTAGCCGCGGCCGCCGAGGAAGTAATTTGCCGGCACTTCATGTACGGTCTTCTCCGGCTGGATGGGGGTGTTGCGTCCCTGTTCGTTGTAGAGGTGACCGCTGACCGCCTCGCCGTCGAGATCGGACGGCGTGACGTGGACGAAGAACGTCAGCGGTAGGCGCTGCCCGGTCTTCTTGTAGTACACATAGCCGTAGTCGCGGCGTGTCGGTTGGTTCGCACGCAGATCGTAGCGCAGATCCGTGAACGTCACGGAGAGGAAGTTCTCGTCGTCGAGGTGTACGCGGTAGCCGAGCTCGCCGCGATAGAATGCACCGCTCTCGTATGCCGTACGAACACCTGCAGCGAGCGCTGCGATATCGGCGTTGATGGGATCTGCGACGACACCGTTCTCCGCACTGAGTACGGGGTAGGCGATGGAGAGATTCGTCGTTGACTCGCGATGCTCGGTGACGGCCGCAGCAGCAGTTGCCGAGGCTGTGGTGACGAGTGCGAGGGCGAGCAGCAAGGCTCTGAATTTCATAATGATAGCTCCTCCTTTATATGCTTGGTACGATGATAATAAAAATTTGTAACTTTGTCAAATAAATCGTAGTAATTCATGCGCTCTTGTAGTATGATGAGAGCGCATTTTTATGCGGAATCAAATCGGGCAGAAAGGTCGTGTTAAGAGGCCCATGGGCGAATCGACAATGAAACGAAAGCTGAAGCACAGACATCTTCAGTTCATCTCTCTCGGCGGTGTCATCGGGAGCGGATACTTCCTCGGGACGGGCTATGTGCTCGAACAGGCGGGCCCCGCCGCCATGATTTCCTATCTTCTCGGGGGGCTGATCGTCCTCGCTGTCATGCTCTGTCTCGCCGAGCTTGCGGTCGAAAAACCGCTCTCCGGCTCCTTTGTCGTCTATGCACGCGAGAATATCTCCGCAACGTGGGCGTGCGGCGTCGGTTGGTCCTACTGGGTGACATGGGTCTCCTATGTGCCCTCGGAGATGATTGCCGCCGGCATCATTATGAACGGCTTCTTCCCCGAGATCGGGACGGTCTGGTGGGCGGTGTTCTTCGGCGGCATCGTCACCATCCTCAATCTGTTTCGTGTCGATAAATTCGGTGAGAGTGAGTTCTGGCTCTCGCTCATCAAGGTCACTGCGCTCGTGGCGTTCAGTGCGGTCGCCCTCCTCATCTGCCTCGGAGTGATCGGCGGAGAGGGCTATATCGGGACGCGCATCCTCCTCGGCAGCGGCGGCTTTGCGCCGCATGGCTACGCGAGCGTTGCGCTCACGATGGTCATTATCTTGGTCAACTTTCAAGGAACGGAGATCATCGGGCTCGCGGCGGGAGAGACGGCGGATCCTGCCCGCAGCATTCCGACGGCGGTGCGCAACGTGACGTGGCGGATCATCGCACTCTACATCGTACCCATCACACTGCTCATCTCGATTCTGCCGTGGGATCACGCCACGCTCTCCGAGAGCGCGTTTGCAGCGGCACTCACGGAGCATGGCTTTTCACGCCTCGGGGCGCTCTTCTCTTTCGTTGTGCTGACGGCAGCGATCTCCTGCTCAAATTCGGGACTTTACGGAGCCGCGCGTACGGTGCACGCGCTTGCCGTGATGGGCATGGCACCGCGTGTACTTGAGGGGCTGAGTAAACAAGGGGTTCCGTCGCGGGCAATCTATGCGTCCATTATGTTTTGCTGGGGGGTCATCGCGATCTATGCGGTCAATCCGAATGCCGCGCTTTACACCTATCTGCTTGCACTCTCGGGTTTCTCGGGGGCAATGGCGTGGATCTCGATCTGTTGGAGCCAGTACTGCCGCCGGCGCAAGTGCGAGGCGGAGGGAACGGCATCCCTGCTGCGCTATCGTATGCCGCTCTTTCCCTACGTGACGCTCTTTGGGATCTGGGCACAGGTGCTCTGTCTTGCATTCATGATCTTCACGCCGGAACTGCGGTCCGCGCTCTACCTCGGCATTCCGATGCTCATTGTTCCAATGATTCTCTATAGATTCTTGCGGCGTGGATAAATGCGTGTTATAATTGCATTAAAGAACCGTTTCGGATAGGGAGGAATAGATATGTTTGGGTTGTTTGGGAATAAGAAAAAAGAAGAGGTCTCGCTCGCGGATCGGATCAAGGCAAAGCCCCTCGCGGCAGAGGTGCCGCAGCGTGAGGAGCATGCAAAGACGCACGCACCGTTCGCAAATCTCGGCAGTGTAGGGGGGGCAGACATGAAGTCTGCCTATCTCTCGCGCAGCGAGCTGACGGCAGAACGTCTGCGCGAACTCTACGACGTGCCGGGCGGTCCCGCTGTCGTCCTCGGCTTTGTCTCGGCAGATCTCGGCATGGATGACGTGGTGCGCACGGTGCAGTCCGTCTCTCCCCCGGATGTGAAGTTCCTGCTCATGACGACCTGCGGTGAGCTGACGCGTACGGCGGGTGCACACTCCTACTACATGGAGGCGAAGGACGGACGCGCAAAGGTTCTCCTGCAGGTGTTCAGCAAGCGTATGATCGCCCAGACATACATGATGACACTGCCGCTGCACAACGAAGACATGAAGCGCGGTGAGGTGACGCTCACCCCCGCCGAGCGTGTGGCGAAAATTACCGCTGATGTACGTGCCGAGCGGATTCCGTTCCCCGTGCGCTTCGATGATACCTTTGCGTTCGTCTATGTGGACGGCGTGAGCGCGTGCGAGTCCTTTGTGCTGCGGGCACTCTATGACGCAGAGAGCCTGCCCTGCCCGTACATCGGCGGCAGTGCGGGCGGTGCGCTCGACTTCTCACACACCTACATCTACAATGGCTCTCAGGTTCTTGAGAACCATGCCGTTGTCCTCGTTGTGAAGCTTGCCGATGATTACCGCTATTCCATTTTTAAGACGCAGGCAGCGGAGGAGACGGGCGAGAAGTGGACGGTCATCGGCTCGGATGCGACGTTCCGCACGGTGGATACCGTTGCGAATGCACAGGGACGCCCTGTCCCTCTCACAGATGTTCTGATGGACTACCTGCACGTATCGGATATTGCAACGCTTACGGATGCGCTGGCGGACTATACCTTTGCCACGCACATCGGCAACCAGTTCTATATCCGCTCTCTGCAGCGCATCGACGAAGCTGCGAAGCGGATGCACTTTTTCTGTGACATAACGGCGGGCGAGGAGCTCTTTCTCATGCGCCGCGCACACTTCATCGAGACGCTGAAGTCGGACTACGCCGGCTTTGCGAAAGGGAAGCCGGCTCCGATCGGTGTCGTGATGAACGACTGCATCCTGCGTCGCCTGACCTTTGCGGGGGAGCTCGCGGGGGCCGATCTCTTTGACGGCATATCCGTCGCAGGATACTCGGCATTCGGCGAGATTGCGGGGATGCACATCAACGAGACCCTGACGGCAATCTTCTTCTACCAGATTTCCGGCGGCTCGTTCTACGATGGCTATATGGATCGCTTCCCCTCGGTCTATGCACTCTGCCAGAAATCCTTCCTTGAGCACGACATTGCGCGTTTGCAGATCATTGATAAACTCAAGGACGGCATCATGGGTGAGTTCCATGTCTACCGCAGCGAGATGACGGGGATGGCTAAGACTATGGCGCAGATTGGCGAGAGCGCCGAGAGTGTTTCTGCGCTGATCGACAAGCTGAGCGGCGGCCTCGGCGGACAGGGCGATATGACGAAGGAACTGCTCGGTCGGAATGCGGAGATCACGCCGAAGCTCGAACGGCTCACGGAGAGCACGAAGAAGATCGAGCAGGTCATGAACATGATCACGGAGATCTCGGCGCAGATCAACCTCCTCGCGCTCAACGCTGCGATCGAGGCGGCGCGTGCGGGCGAGATGGGGCGCGGATTTGCTGTCGTTGCGGGCGAGGTGCGCAAGCTCTCCGAGAACACGCGTGAGCGCCTCGAGGCATCCGATGAGGCGATCAGTGCATTGCTGCGCGATGTGCAGGAGATCGATCAGATGCTGGCGACCAATCAGGCGTTCGAGGATCAGGTGGAGAACTTCGAGCATGGGTTTGACGGTCGGATGGAGGAACTGAAGAAAAATCTGGACGGCGGTCTCGGTGCAATTCGCCGTTCGACCGCATCCATCGAGCGCATTGCAGAACTCAGCACACGCCTGACGCGACGCTACGATGAGCTGGAGGCGGTACTCAGCTCCATTCGCTAAGACCGGCTGCATAAAAAGCGGGGGACCCCCGCAGCGATATCTCTGATATAGTCAAGGGCTGCTGTACGAATCCGGAAAATTCGTGCAGCAGCCCTTTTATCGTGTCAGAATGACTTCATGAGGATTGAGATGATCGTATAGGTGGAGGTGATGTAGAGTATGGCGAAGATGAGCTTCCGAAGGAGGGCGGCGGGCATAAAGCGTATGCACTCGCGTCCCGCGATGATACCGACGGCAAGCGCGGGAAGAAGGTAGATGAACTCGTTGAACGCCTCTGTGAGTGGGAATCCTCCGATGAGATAACTGATAAGTGAGGTTGCGTTGCCGAGGAAGAAGTAGACGAAGCACGTTGCGCGGAATGTGTTGGGCGGCATCGATGTATAGGCGAGGTAGATGAGAAACGGCAGGCCGCCCATACCCGTCGTGATTGCGGTGAAGCCCGACAGCATTCCTGTGATGACCGTGTTGCGCCGCCGTTCCTCAATGCGGCGATGTGCGAGCTGCATGAGGAGGAGCGTCAGGAGTACAACGGCGTTGATGAAGACCTTCAGCGCGTCGTTGGAGATGGCACTGAAGAAGAAGAACCCGATGGGCTGTCCAAGGAGCATCCCGAGGTAGAGCCATCGAATGAGTGCGTAGTTCGCCTGTCGCCGTGCGAAGAATCCCTGCACAGCGTTGCTGCTGCATGCAATCAGCAGCATGATCGGAACGGTGAGCTTTGGTTCATAGAAGAACATGAGCAGTGGCGCAGCGATGATGACAAGCCCAAAGCCAGTGATCGACTGGATGAATGCAGCAAAGAAGATGGCGAGGGTCGGGCCGATGTGCGCGGCGACACCGGAAAGATAGTGTTCCAAACGCGCACCTCCTATCGCAAAAACTCTCGTAGTCGTAAAATGAGATCCGTCAGATTGATCCAGAATGTATCAATGTTTTCTCCATTGTATCATGAAGTCTGCATGAGTGCACGTGCTTTGATACGGCATTCATACATACAGGTGATGAGAAAAAAGTCCTATACTCATACTGTGACTATGAATAATGATTGACGCGTTCATAGAATTTCATGTATAATGTGGCCAGACTATTATAAAGAAAAATATTTGATGGCAGAGCCACGATAAGAGTGTTGGATACTGGGAGGAGCAAGAGTATAGTGGAGAGGTATTGCCCGCAGGAGATTGAAGCGAGATGGCAGAAGCGCTGGGAGACGGAGCACAGCTGCCATACGGAGGTGGACAGTGAGAAGCCGAAGTACTACGTGCTTGAGATGTTCCCCTATCCGTCAGGAAAACTCCACATGGGCCATGTCCGCAACTACTCGATTGGAGATGTAGTCGCGCGTTTTCGAACGATGGAAGGCTACAATGTCCTGCACCCGATGGGATTCGATTCCTTTGGTATGCCCGCAGAAAATGCGGCGATCCAGAACAAGGTGCATCCCGCGAAGTGGACGTATGCGAACATTGAGAACATGGAGCGCCAGCAGAGGACGCTCGGGCTCGCCTACGACTGGCAGCGCGAGGTCATCACGTGTCGTGAGGACTACTACCGCTGGACACAGTGGCTCTTTGCGCTCTTCTACAAGAAGGGGCTTGCGTACAAGAAGGCGGCATCCGTCAACTGGTGTGATACCTGCGGCACGGTGCTCGCGAATGAGCAGGTCGAGGACGGCAAGTGCTGGCGCTGCAAGTCCGAGGTACACAAGAAGAACCTTGCGCAGTGGTTCTTTAAGATCACGGACTATGCCGATGAACTCCTTGCGGACCTCGCGAAGCTGCCGGGCTGGCCCGAACGCGTCAAGACGATGCAGGAGAACTGGATTGGCCGCAGTGAGGGGCTTGAGTTCCGCCTGCCCGCACCCGCGCTCGAGACAGAGATCCCTGTCTACACGACGCGTCCCGATACGGTGTTCGGCATTACGTTTCTCGCACTTGCCCCCGAGCATCCGCTTGTGGAGCAGATCTGCACGATCAGTGATAAGACGGACGAGATTCGCGCATTCTGCACGCGTGTGAAGAAGCAGTCCGACATCGAGCGTGCCTCGAGCGAGTCGGAGAAGGAGGGCATCTTCACAGGTCTTTACTGCACGAACCCGTTCAACGGGGAGAAGGTCGAGATCTGGATCACGAATTACGTCCTCTTTGAGTACGGTACGGGTGCGGTCATGGCGGTGCCGTCCGAGGATCAGCGCGACTGGATGTTTGCGACGAAGTACGGCATCCGCAAGGTCCTTACCATTCGCCCGCCCGAGGGCGAGCTGCGGCTCGAGGATATGACGGCGGCATACGTTGAGAAGGAAGGCTTCCTGATCAACTCCGGCAAGTTCACGGGGATGGAGATGCACGCGGCGATGGGCGCGATCATCGATGAGGCGGAGGCGCAGGGCTTCGGCAAGCGCCGCGTCAACTACCGTCTGCGCGACTGGCTGATCTCGCGTCAGCGCTACTGGGGGGCACCCATCCCCATCATCAACTGCGCGACGTGCGGCGAGGTGCTTGTCCCCGAGGAGGAGCTCCCCGTGCGCCTGCCCGAGGATGTGTCGTTTGCCCAGGGGGCGGTGTCGCCGCTCTCTTCGAGCGAGCAGTTCCTTCACTGCAAATGTCCGAAATGCGGCGGCGCGGCGACGCGCGAGACGGACACGATGGACACCTTTATCTGCTCCTCGTGGTACTACTATCGATATGCAGACCCGCACAATACCGAGCGCCCCTTTGATCGGGACAAGGTGAACTACTGGGCGCCCGTCGATCAGTACATCGGCGGAATCGAGCATGCAATTCTGCATCTGCTCTATGCGCGCTTCTTCACGAAGGTGCTGCGCGATGCGGGGATGCTGGACTTCGACGAGCCGTTCACGAACCTGCTCACGCAGGGAATGGTCATCAAGGACGGCGCAAAGATGTCGAAGTCACTCGGCAACGTCGTCTCGCCCGAGGAGATCATCGAGAAGTACGGTGCAGATACGGCGCGCCTCTTCATCCTCTTCGCCGCACCCGTGGAGCGTGATCTGGACTGGAGCGATCAGGGGGTTGAGGGCGCATTCCGCTTCCTGAACCGCGTCTGGCGCATCCTGCTCCAGTTCGAGGATGCGATCAAGAGCGCAGCGGAGACTTGCGATTCTGCAGCGCTCACGGTGGAGGAGACGGAACTGCGCCGCGTCCTGCACACGACCATCAAGAAGGTCACGGAGGACGTGCGCGACCGCTTTATGTTCAATACGGCGATCTCCGCCATTATGGAGCTTGTCAATGCGTTCTACGCATTTCAGGACAAGCCGCTCAGCCCCGCACTTGCGCGCGAGACAGGGAGTGCGCTCCTGCGCATGCTCGCGCCGTTTGCGCCGCACATCACGGAGGAGCTCTGGACGCGGCTCTTTACGGGGAGTGTACACGCACAGAAGTGGCCCACATATGACACGTCCGCGCTCACGCAGGATGAGATCGAGGTGGTGCTGCAGATCAATGGGAAGGTGCGCGACCGCGTAAAGATCGCCGCTGATCTGGACAAAGAAGCGATGGAGCAGCTTGTTACCGAGCTGCCCCGAGCGAAGGAGCTTACAGCGGGTAAAACAATCGTAAAGGTCATCTGTGTGCCCGGCAAGCTGGTCAATATTGTTGTCAAGGGATAATTTAGGATACTCTGTTCAAGGAAGAAAAGGGAGAGAAAAACATCATGTTAAAAGCGTTTGCTGTTCGGAGTCTGCTGCCGGAGATGCTCATCGGGCGTACGGTTTACGACGGGGAGACCGATATCGTCCTTGTCGAGGGCGGTACGGTTCTGGACCGTGAGACGATCGACCTGCTCAAGGAGAAGGAGGTCGCGTCCGTCTACGTTGATGAGGACAGTATCCTCGCTGCCGTACAGAGGGAGAAGGCCGCGAAGGCCGCGAAAGAGTCGGAGGGCTCTGAAGGATATGTAGCTCCTGAACGGGATGTAAAGCTGGATGAAAAATATGCTGAGGACTATCGCTACGTATATGGCGAGATGGAAAAACTCTTTCAGCAGGCTGCGCTCACCGGCAAGCTCAACATGGATATCCTGCAGCCGGTCATGGCGAACGGCCGTCTGCGCGATCTCTACAAGGAAGGCGCGACGGCGGTTTCCATGATCTACAGCATGAATCAGGATGGGGACTACAACCTCCATCACTGCGTCCATCTCGCGATCCTCAGCGGCCTCATGGCGAAGTGGATGGGGCTGAACGGCATCGACCGACAGAACCTCGTGCTTGCGGGGCTCTTCCTCGACATCGGCAAGCAGTTCATCGAAAAGGATCTGCTCGAGAAGAAGGGGCGGCTCACGGAGGAGGAGTTCGACATCCTCAAGAATCATGTGGTCGACAGCTTCAAACTCCTTGAGAGCAGCGATCTTTCGGGGCGTGCCGATCTCATGAACGGTGTGATTCAGCATCACGAGCGCAACGATGGCTCGGGCTATCCCTCGGGGCTCGAAGGCGATCAGATCTCGACGTTTGGCAAGGTGCTCGCCGTGCTCGACAGCTATGACGCGATGGCATCCAGCCGTACGTATGCAGAGAAGCGTTCGCCATTCGAGGTGTTCAAGATTCTCTATGCAGATGTTCTGGATGGGAAGCTCGACTCCGAGTATGCCGTGCTCTTCATGCGCAAGCTCAACGCTGCGCTGAACGGCTGCTGGTTGCGCCTCTCGGACGGAACGGCAGGGCGCATTGTCTACATTGACGAGTCGCGCGTGACGGCAATGCCTGTTGTGCAGCTCGCAGACGGCGGCTTTATTGATCTCAATACGGTCAAGGACATTACTGTCGTTGAGATCATGACGGCGGCGGATGTCAGCAAACTTTAATCATATGAAAAAAAGCACCCTGCGGGGTGCTTTTTATTTGACCGAAGAAAGCAAATTTTTTATAATAGAAGAAAACAAAAACTGCAGAAAGGAATTTCACCATGCGTACGAGAGATTTTAACGCACTGAATGATCTTCTGTTTAAGTTTATCTTTGGGCGTAAAGAAAACAAGGCGATTACGCTATCTTTTATCAATGCGGTTCTTGGGCTTGAGGGGGCCCGAGCTTTGATCGACCTGCGCTTTGCGGATCGTGAGATTGATCCGGAGGAGGAGACCGGAAAAGGCTCAACCCTTGACCTGCTCTGCATGACGAATGATGAAACACAAATCAACATTGAGGTGCAGGTACAGAATCGCCACAATATGGGGCAGCGCAGTCTGTATTATTGGGCGAAGCTCTATCAGAGCACGCTTGGGCGTGGTGAAAACTACAATAACTTACGGCGAACGGTTGCGATCAATCTACTCGGTTATGAATACCTGCCTCTTTCAGGTTTTCATCATATGTATGGTCTCTATGACGAAACGGGAAAACATCGCCTAACGGAGGACATTGAGATACACTTTTTGGAGCTGCCGAAAGTGACACGACAGGACATTCGCAGTATGCGGACGCTCGATAAGTGGATGGCGTTTATTGGAAATAAACTGAGTGACGAGGAAATGGAGGCGATAGCTATGAGCGAGGCGGCAATTGATACGGCATGGGACAGGATTGAGGCGTTTATGCGTGACGCAGGACAGCGTCGTAAGTATGAACAGCGTGAGAAGTTCGAGCATGATTATGTGAGTGACATGGAAGGCTCGTGGAAGAGGGGCGTCAGTCAGGGGCGACAGCTTGGCATTGCACATATGGCTATGAATATGCTGCGCGTCGGAACGCCAGTCGCAACAGTGGCGCAGATGGCAGAGCTGCCGGAGTCCGTTATTTGCAAGATGGCAGAGGAAAATGGCATCGAAATTCCTTAATCATAGTAATAAAAGCACCCGGCTGGGTGCTTTTTTATGTGCGGCTATTTCCATCGCCCGCTGAATGCGCTATAATACGGGAATGACTTTGACGCAGAGGAGGACAGTCTATGGCGATGGTTCCAAAACTCAATACGACGATCTTCGAGAAGGAGATCCCGTTCAAGGTCGTCGCGCCGTTCGCGCCGATGGGCGACCAGCCGCAGGCGATTGCAGATATCGCGGGCGGCATTGAGAACGGGATGGCGGCGCAGGTTCTCCTCGGTGCGACGGGCACGGGCAAGACCTATACGATGGCAAAGGTCATCGAACGCGTGCAGCGTCCGACGCTCGTCATTGCACATAACAAGACGCTCGCAGCACAGCTCGCAAGCGAGTTCAAGTCCTTCTTTCCAGACAACTACGTCGGCTACTTTGTCAGCTACTACGACTACTATCAGCCCGAAGCCTACATCGCGCAGACGGACACCTACATCGAGAAGGACGCATCCATCAACGATGAGATCGATGAACTGCGCCACTCCGCGACCTGTTCGCTGTTCGAGCGGCGCGACGTGATTATCGTCGCGAGCGTGTCCTGCATCTACGGTCTCGGCTCGCCCGAGAGCTATCATGAGATGGTGCTCTCCGTGCACAAGGGACAGACGATCCCGCGCGAGGCAATTTTGCAAAAGCTCGTCGCCATCCGCTACGAACGCAACGACATCGCATTCGAGCGCGGACGTTTTCGCGTGCGCGGCGATGTGGTCGAGATCTTCCCTGCGGGGTACAACAACCGCGGCGTGCGCATCGAGATGTTCGGCGACGAGGTGGAGCGCATCATCGAGTTTGACGCGATGACGGGTGAGGTTTACGGTGAGCGTCTGCATTCCATGGTCTTTCCTGCGTCCCACTACGTCACCGAGGATGAGGACATGAAGATTGCCATGGCGGACATCCGCACGGAGCTGGCGGAGCGGTTGGACGAGCTGAAGGGGGCGGGCAAACTCCTCGAGGCGCAGCGGCTTGAGCAGCGCACGAACTACGACCTTGAGATGATGGAGGAGATGGGCTACTGCTCCGGCATCGAGAACTACTCGCGTCACCTTACACACAGAAACGCAGGGGACACGCCGTATACACTCCTCGATTACTTCCCCGAGGACTTCCTCATCATGATCGATGAGTCCCATGTGACTTTGCCGCAGATTCATGCCATGTACGGCGGCGACCGCAGCCGCAAAGTCTCGCTTGTGGACAACGGCTTTCGACTGCCGTCCGCATTCGACAACCGTCCGCTCACGTTTGAGGAGTTCGCCGCGCGTGTCAACCAGATCGTCTACGTCTCCGCAACGCCGGGGAAATACGAAATGCAGCAGGCACAGCAGGTGGCTCAGCAGATCATCCGTCCGACGGGACTGCTCGACCCTGTGGTGGAGGTGCGGCCGCTCGACGGACAGATCGACGATCTGCTCTCGGAGATCCGCGTGCGGATTGAGCGTAATGAGCGTGTCCTTGTCACAACGCTTACGAAGCGCATGGCGGAGAATCTCACCGAGTACCTGCGCGAGGCGGGGGTCAAGGTACGCTATCTCCACTCGGACATCGCGACCATCGAGCGTGCGGAGATCATCCACGACCTGAGAGCGGGCGAGTTCGACGTGCTCGTCGGTATCAACCTCCTGCGCGAGGGCCTTGATATGCCCGAAGTGTCGCTCATCGCTATTCTTGATGCAGACAAGGAGGGCTTCCTGCGCTCGGACACGGCACTCATCCAGACCATCGGCCGCGCCGCACGCAACGCGGGCGGACACGTCATCATGTACGGCGATGTCATCACGGGGTCGATGCAGCGTGCCATCGACGAGACGGAACGCCGCCGCACGATCCAGAACGAATACAACGCGGCGCACGGCATCACGCCGAAGACCATTGAAAAGCCCATCGTCCCGCTCATCGAGATGACACTCGTCGCCGCCGAGGACAGAGCGCCCTATGGCAAAAAGGACGGCAAGGCGAAGAAAAAGCTCGGCAAGAAGGAGCGCGAGAATCTCGTCAAGAGCCTCCTGCGCGAAATGCAGCAGGCATCGCGTGCCCTCGAATTCGAGCGTGCGGCGGAACTGCGCGATATGATTGTGGAGCTTGAGGGCGAACTGCCGAAGAAGAAAAAGTAAGTGTGAGGAATAGCACCATGGTCTGACCAAACAACTTATGCGACATCCTGATTGAGAAAGCACTCTAACAAGATCCGTTTACGGGCTTCCCAAAATACTGTCCCAAGAGCTTCACCGAACAATAATTTCCGCACATGGAGCACGCCTCCTCACCTTCCTCGTTGCGTGCCCCACGTTTTTTGCGGGCAAGTTCGGGATCGATTGCAAGCGTCATCTGCTTTTCCCAATCCAGCTCCTTACGTGCCTTCGCCATTGCGAGATCCCACTCCCACGCACACGGCACGCCGCGTACGAGATCTGCTGCATGCGCCGCAATCCGCGCTGTGATAACGCCCGTGTGCACATCCTCTATGGTCGGCAGTCCCAGATGTTCTGCAGGGGTCACATAGCAGATAAAGTCTGCTCCGCTTACGGCGGCAAGTGTTCCGCCAATCGCCGAGGTGATGTGATCGTAGCCTGGAGCGATGTCCGTCACGAGAGGGCCGAGTACGTAGAATGGCGCATTATGGCAGAGTTCCTTTTCGAGCTTCATGTTTGACGCGATCTGATCGAACGGCACATGACCGGGACCTTCTACCATCACCTGAACGCCGCGTGCCCACGCGCGATCCACAAGCTCCCCGAGCGTAATCAGTTCGGTAATCTGGCAGCGATCCGTCGCATCTGCGAGACAGCCGGGGCGCATCCCGTCGCCAAGACTGATCGTCACATCGTATTTCTCACAGATGTCGAGGATGTCATCGTAACGCTCATACAACGGATTTTCCTTGCCGTGGTGGAGCATCCAGCCTGCAATAAATGATCCGCCGCGACTCACGATATCCATCACGCGTCCCTCGCGCTTCATTTGCTCGATGGCAGTGCGTGTCACGCCGCAGTGCAGCGTCAGGAAATCTGCCCCATCCCGTGCCTGCTGCTCGATCACATGAAAGAGATCCGCATCTGTCATCTCAATCACCGCACCGTGATTTCGGATCGCGACCACGGTCGCCTCGTAGAGTGGAACTGTCCCGACCATGACGGGGGAGTGCTCGATGATGCGCCGACGTGATAGGTCGATATTGTCTCCTGTCGAGAGATCCATTACAGCGTCTGCGCCGCAGCGTACAGCTTCGTCCAGCTTCGCAAGTTCCGGCTCAATTTCGGGGAATACATTCGATGTGCCAATGTTCGCGTTCACTTTGACGCGCAGCCCTGCGCCAACCCCGCGCGGACGGATCCCTTTGTGTTCCGTGTTCGCAGGAATCGCAATCCGACCTGCTGCTACCCCCTCGCATACGAACTCCGGCGTCACCCGTTCCTCCTCTGCGACAATACGCATTTCCTCCGTGATCTCTCCAGCGCGTGCACGCTGCATCTGAGTTGCCATAAAACGACCTCCTAAAATACAAAAAACCGTCCGGCATAGACCGAACGGCAATCACAAACAAAGCCACTTCCCTACGCAGGCATTACCCAACAGGTTCCAAGGGTCGATCCGGAGATCTCTCAGCAATAACGCTCCCCCAGTGGAAATATATAATCTTCTATGATTATATCATCGCTGTGTATGAAAAACAAGTGTATTGATAAACTTTAGTCACTTGCTCCAAATAAATCAAAACAAAACATGCTCATAGATCAATTAGAAAATAACAGCGATGCCTTTACTTTTGTCCTTTGTTCGCTATAATGATAGGACAGTAAATGGAGGGGAAAATGAACGAAAGTATCAAAATCGAGGGCGCACGCGCCCACAACCTAAAGAATATCAACGTGGAGATTCCGCGCGACAAGCTCGTTGTCGTGACGGGCCTCTCGGGCTCAGGGAAATCCTCGCTTGCCTTTGACACGATCTACGCCGAGGGGCAGCGGCGCTATGTGGAGTCGCTGTCCGCATATGCGCGGCAGTTCCTTGGGCAGATGGACAAGCCCGATGTGGACAATATCGAGGGGCTGTCGCCCGCGATCTCGATTGACCAGAAGACGACAAGCCACAATCCGCGTTCGACGGTGGGTACGGTGACGGAGGTCTATGACTATCTGCGTCTGCTCTATGCGCGGGCGGGCCGTCCGCACTGTCCGAGCTGCGGCAAGCCCATCACGCAGCAGAGCGTCGATCAGATGGTGGATGCCATCATGACGCAGCCCGAGGGGACGAAGCTGCTCATCATGGCCCAGCTTGTGCGCGGGAAAAAGGGCGAGCACCGCAAGATCCTCGACCAGATCCGCCGCGACGGCTATGTGCGCGTCCGCATCGACGGGGAACTGCGCGATCTTGGTGAGGAAATCGCACTCGAAAAGCAGAAGAAGCACACGATCGAGATCGTCGTTGACCGTCTCGTCGTGCGTGCGGGCATGGAGAGCCGTCTGACGGACTCGCTTGAGACGGCTCTGCGTGCGGGCGGCGGCGTGGTCTATGTGCAGGTAGTGGACGGGGAGCTCCTCATGTTCAGCGAGAATTTCGCCTGTGTGGACTGCGGCATCTCGCTCCCCGAGATTGCGCCGCGCATGTTCTCGTTCAACAGCCCGTTTGGCGCGTGCCCCGTCTGTACGGGACTCGGCAGTCACAAGGAGTTCGATGAGGAGCTTGTTGTACCCGACCCGACACTCAGCGTGGCGGACGGTGTTTTTGCGCCCCTGTCCAAAAATCCGAACTCGTACGGGATGCGTGCGATTACGGCACTGCTGCGCGCGCATGACTACGACGAGCATACGCAGTGGAACCGCATGGACAAGAAGATGCAAAAGACGCTGCTCTACGGTTCGGACGAGGAGGTCTCCTTTCAGTACACGAATATGTTTGGCGAGGAAAAGGAGTACAACGTCCCCTACGAGGGGGTTCTGCCCACGCTCGCACGCCGCTACCGCGAGACGGACTCGGAGGAGATGCGTGAGAGCTACGAGGACTATATGACGGAGACCCCGTGTACGGCATGCCACGGCGCGCGTCTGAAGCCCGAGACGCTTGCCGTCACGATTGGCGGCAAGAGCATCGCCGACCTCACGGCACTCACGATCCGCGAGGCGGATGCCTTCCTCGCAGAGGCGGAGAAGGATTTTTCCCCGCGTGAGGCGAAGATCGCCGTGGAGATTCTCAAGGAAATTCACGCGCGTCTGAACTTCCTCCTCGATGTGGGGCTCGACTATCTCACGCTCTCACGCGCGGCGGGGACACTCTCAGGCGGCGAGGCACAGCGCATTCGCCTCGCAACGCAGATTGGCTCAGGGTTGATGGGTGTGCTCTACATCCTCGACGAGCCGAGCATTGGTCTCCATCAGCGCGACAACAACCGTCTGCTTGCGACCCTGCGCCATCTGCGCGACCTTGGCAATACGCTGATCGTTGTAGAGCACGACGAGGACACGATGCACGCCGCCGACCACATCATTGACATCGGCCCGGGTGCGGGCGAGCATGGCGGCGAAGTGGTCGCCGAGGGAACGGCGGCGGAGATTATGAAAAATCCCGCATCCATCACGGGGCAGTATCTTGCACGGAAAAAATTTATCCCCGTGCCCGAACAGCGGCGCAAGGGCAATGGCAACGTCCTCGAAGTAGTGGGCGCAGCGGAGAACAATCTCAAGGAAATCAATGTGAAGTTCCCGCTCGGGACGCTCACCCTCGTCACAGGCGTCAGCGGCTCGGGCAAGTCCACACTCGTCAACGAGATTCTCTATCGCGGTGTTGCCTCACGGCTCTACCGTGCAAAGGGGAAGCCCGGCAAGCACAAGAAGATCAAGGGACTGGAGCACATCGACAAGGTCATCAACATCGACCAGCAGCCGATCGGGCGCACGCCGCGCTCGAATCCTGCGACCTATACGGGCGTGTTCGATGCGATCCGTGACCTCTTTAGTCAGGTGAGTGAGTCGCGGATGCGCGGGTATAAGGCGGGGCGGTTCAGCTTCAATGTGAAGGGCGGACGCTGCGAGGCGTGCCGTGGGGACGGCATCCTCAAGATCGAGATGCAGTTCCTTCCCGATGTCTACGTTCCCTGCGAGGTCTGCAAGGGCGCACGGTACAACCGTGAGACGCTCGAGGTGCATTACAAGGGCAAGACCATCGCCGAGGTGCTCGACATGACGATCGACGAGGCGGTGGACTTCTTTCAGAATGTGCCGCGCATCGCACGCAAGCTCGAAATCATCCGCGACGTGGGGCTGGGCTACATTCGTCTCGGACAGCCCGCGACAACACTCTCGGGCGGTGAGGCACAGCGTGTGAAGCTCGCGACCGAGCTGTCCAAGCGCAGTACGGGCAAGACGCTCTACATCCTCGACGAGCCGACGACGGGACTGCATGCGGCGGACATCCACAAGCTGCTCGTCATCCTGCAGCGGCTGGTGGAGGGCGGCGATACGGTCGTCGTCATCGAGCACAACCTCGATGTCATCAAGGCGGCGGACTATGTGATCGACCTCGGCCCCGAGGGCGGCGTGCGCGGCGGAACCATCGTCGCGAAGGGGACGCCGGAGCAGATCGTAGAGGTTGCCGCGTCCTATACGGGGCAGTTCCTGAAGCCGCTGCTTGCGGAGAAACATAACTGATTTTACGAACTGAAATAAAGAAGGTAATGCAATGCTGATTTTAGGTCAGATGATCGTATTCTTTTTGATGATCTTTGCGGGGGCGCTCGCACGCCGCTACAAGATCATCATTCCGAACAATCAGGAGCAGTTTTCCTCACTGATTGTCAATATCGCGTGCCCCTGCCTCATCATCTCCTCGGCGATGCACGCAGAGGAGCACATGAATCTGGCGCAGGTCATTGAGACCTATATCGACTATGCCGTCCTCCTCGTGATGATGTGTGCTGTCGGCTTTCTGCTCCCGATCCTCCTGCGCTATCGCGGACGGCTGCGCGGCGCGGTCAACCTTTCGTTCTGGTTCAACAACTCACTCTTTATGGGACTGCCGCTCGTGCAGGGCGTGTATGGCGACCAGGCGGTCGTCTATATGACACTCTTCTTCATCCCGGTCAATCTGCTTTTTTTCATCTACGGTGTTTCCTCGATTAGCATTCATAAGCGGCGTGGTCTCGAGATGTTCCGCATGTTGCTGAATCCGGGCATCATTGCGTCGTTGATTGCGTGCGTGATCTACTTTGGCGAGATTCCGACGCATCCGCTCCTCATGCAGGCGTTCTCCATGCTTGGGGCGATGACCGCGCCGCTCGCGATGATGATGATCGGCGCATCGCTGAAGGACATTCACATGCGCCACATGCTGACGGACCGCAAACTGCTCGTCTATACGTTCCTCAAGGCGGTTGTCCTGCCGATTCCGATTCTGTTCATCATGAAACTCTTCGTGACGAATCCCTATATCCTCGGGTGCAGTCTCGTCATCGTTGCCGCGCCGACGGGCGGTATGGTGGCGATGGTGGCTCTGCTCTACAACAAGGTCGCCTATCCTCTGATGACGGAGATCATTGCACTCTCTACCGTCATCTCGGTAGCGACGATTCCATTTGTCTCGATGATTACGGGACTTTGACAGATTAGGAGGTATCCTTGCCGGGCTTCTTGGTGATTTTCCTGCTCATCGTCCTTGCATTGCTCTCGTTCAGTGTCTATTTTCTGCGCTATCTGGCAGAGGGGCGGAGGCTCCGTACGGCGCGAATCGCTGTTGTGCTCTTTGAGATGGGCAGTGTCGGCGGGCTGTTCTTCCTGTTCAGCACGCATCGGACGGACGGCTGGGCGGGGTTCATGACGCTGCCGATCATTCTGCTGCTTGTTGCGCAGATGATTGTGCTTGCTCTTGTAGTAGGTGCCGTTCTGATACGATTTTTCCTGCGAAAGGTGCAGCATGCGCCCTACGATGAGGGGCGTCGGCGTGTGTTGAAAAATGCGGCACTCTACCCTGCAGCGGGTGTTCTTCTCAGCAGCTATGGGGCGTTTATCGAGCGAAAACATACGGTGCGCCGTGACTATACCATCCCTGTGCCAAATCTGCCTCCCGAGGCGGACGGCATGGTGATCGCGCAGATCAGTGACGTGCATCTCGGTACGTTTTTCTCCGTGGAGGATTTTGACGCACTGCTCACGGAGACTGCTGCGGGCGGGGCCGATCTTCTCGCCGTGACGGGCGATGTATTCGACGATGAGCCGCTGAACGCGCGTGCCGCTGAGGTGCTCGCTGCGCACGTCGGAGATTTCCCCGACGGGATCTGGTACTGCATCGGCAACCATGAATACTATCACGGCGGCCGCCCGATTGTTGACCGCATGGCAGGAGAGGGACGTGTGCACGTTGTGCTGAACTCTGCGGCGCGGGTCGCAGGGCGCGGTACACTCTACATCGCCGGCGTGGACTACCCGTTTGCACGTGGCGATGCGTTTGATCCGCAAAAAAAGGCGTATTTTGCGGCGGCGATGGCGGATGTTCCTGCGAATTCCGTGACCGTTCTGCTCGCGCATCATCCCGAGCTGATTGACGATGCGGCAGCACACGGGTCTGTTCCGCTGACGCTGACGGGGCATACGCACGGCAGCCAGTTCGGCATTCTCGGTCTGCCTCTCTTCCCCGTTTTCAAGTACACGCGCGGCATGGTGCGCATCGGAGACAGTTACGGCTACGTGCACACGGGCAACGGCAGCTGGTTTCCGCTGCGGATCGGCTGCCCGCCCGAGATTGCATATTTTAGATTGGAGAGAACAGTACAATGAGTTGGATGGACGACTACACCGCCCTCCGCGAGGACATTCATCAGGGCTATATCTACGAGGCGATTGAGGGGATCCTCTATCTGCGTGCACATGAGGAGATTCCCGCGGATGAGCAGTGGCGGTTCTCCGAGATGATGGGGGCGTGCTGCGGTGCACTTGCCGATACGGAAGGGGCGATTGCGGCGTACTTCGAGGCGGCGACCGAGGATAAATTCCTCCGCAGCCAGCGGCAGCATTTCTCCAACTATCTCTACCTCTGCCATGCCGTGCCGAACCTCACGCCGAAGGAGCTCAAGGCGCAGTTCGATATGTACGCGACACTCTACCGCCATGAGGAGCCGCTGCCGCCACGTGCAGATGTACGCCATGAGCGGCTTCGGATCGGCTTTCTCGCGCAGCATTTCCTCAGCTCGTCCTCGTCGCTCTTCTATGAGGGGCTTCTGCGCGGGCTGACGGAGCAGTACGATGTCTACGCATATGCGCTTGACGATCGTGCGGATGGATTTACGGAGAGCCTGCGCGGCGCGGTGAACTACCATGCACTCGCGAATCTCTCCATCGAGGAGCAGGCGGAGCGCATCCGTGTGGACGAGATCGACGTACTCGTTGACCTCGGCGGACATACGGATGGCGGCATGACCCTCATGGTGCTCGCGCACCGTCCCGCACCCGTACAGATCTCGGGCATCGGTTGGTTCGCGACGACGGGCGTTCCCTTTGTGGACGGCTTTTTGACGGACAATGTGCTGTCTCCTGCGGGCACGGAGGAGTTCTACAGTGAGGAGCTGCTGCGTCTGCCGTATGCGTTCCATTTCACGCCCGACTCGGCGATGCGGGCGAGCGCGGTGGCGGAGCGTCCTGCCGATGCACCTGTGACCTTCGGCGTGTTTCAGAACTTTATGAAGATCAACGAGGAGTGCCTCAAGGTCTGGGGACGGATTCTGAAAAAGCTGCCGCAGGCACAGCTGATTCTGCAGGATGCCGCCGTGGACAGCCCGCTGCGCGTGACGACGATTCTGGAGATGATCGAGGGGCTGAAACTGCCCGCGAAGCGCATCTTTGTGCGGACGGGAAAACGGGACTACCTTGGGGACTATGGGGATATCGACATCGCGCTCGACACCTTCCCCTATACGGGCGGTGCATCGACGGCAACGACGCTCTATATGGGCGTACCCGTTGTGAGCCTGTGTGGGGAGACGCACCACGCATCACGTCTCGGCGCAGCGATGCTCACGGCGGCGGGAAAGTCGGCATGGATTGCGGAGGATGCCCGCACGTATGAGAATCTTGCCGTACGGATGGCGGAGGATATTGCTGCCGTGCGTGCAAGTCGCGCAGCACTGCGTGGAGAGGTGGAGAAGTCTGCATTGATGGATGGGGCATCCTACCTCAGTGCAGTTACGGACGCGATCGAACGCATCTGGGCAGAGCGCGGAGACTTTGCACAGTGAGGACGGAGCTGCTTGAACTCCTTGCACCGAGTGCGGAACGCTTTCGCATCCTTGTCGTTGATGGCTCGGAATACCTTGCGCGGCTGCGGGAGATGTACCCGAATGCGGAGATTCATGCCGTCACGCCTTACCGCGAGATCGCGGCGGATGCGCGTGTCACAGCGCTCGATGTGCACACATATGTCCTCGATTGGCGGCGTGATGCGCTGCCGTTTGCGGAGGAGACGTTTGACCGTATCATCTCGGCGTTTGCGATTGAGTGTGCCTATGAGCCGTACGATGCGCTCATGGCTCTGAACCGTGCGCTGAAAGAAACGGGGACACTCTACACCTGCTATACGAACATCCGCTATCATCGTGTGCTTGCGGCGCTGCGTGACGGCGAGTTCCGCGTGCGCGGCGATCGTCACCTGTACGCGAAGCCGGAGATCGTACGTCTCCTCAATGATACGCTCTACAAGGAGATTCACTTCTTTGCGGGGGAGCGCGACGACGATCCGTCGGCGGGGGAGGCATGGGCTGCGGAAGGCTTTCAAAACTTCAGCGACGACCTCATAACGCGCACATGGCTCATACAGGCATCGCGCAGTACGGCGGCTGCGGCGAACCTCAAGCTGTTCTTCTCGCAGGAGTCGCGCCGCATGATGGCACGTCTCCTGCATCGCATCGAGTATGATATTGCGGCAGAGCTTGCTGTGACGGAGCTGCGCGAACTCTGTATGCGCGAGGGGATCTTTTACGACTATCTTTCGGATTTCGTTGCAGAGGTCTGTGTGCATGAAGAACGTGTACGGTCACTGCTCACAGGAGTGCTTGCTGACATATAAAAAGTAAACCATAACTAAATATTTAGTTGACGGAATACAAAACCTGCCTTATAATAGACGACATAAACATAATCTATGACAAGGCAGGTATTTTTTTATGCGCGTAAATCGTGTCAACGAACTGACGAAGAAGATCATCGCGGGATATCGTGTCAGCCGTGCAGACGACCGCTCCATCTTTATGGATACGCCGGTTGAGGAGCTTGGCGAGGGAGCATACCGCCTCCAAAAGCATTTTTGCGGGAACCACATCGACCTGTGTACGATCGTCAACGGACGCAGCGGCCGCTGCGGAGAGGACTGCAAGTACTGCGCACAGGCAGGGCGACATAAGACGGGCGTTGACACCTATGGCTTTATGGCACAGACGGATCTGATTGCGCATGCAAAGGCGAATCAGGACGCGGGTGCGAACCGTTTCTCCATCGTTACGTCGGGCGGGGCGCTCTCGGGGACGGAGTTTGAGCAGGCACTGGATGCCTACAAGGAGATGCGCCGCACGCTTTCCATCGACCTCTGTGCCTCGCACGGGCTGCTCACGCGCAGCCAGTTCCGTCGCCTGCGCGAGGCAGGTGTGACGAGCTATCATCACAACATCGAGACCTCGGAGCGCTACTTCCCCGAGATCTGCACGACGCACAGCTACGCCGACCGTATTCGCACGATCAAGGCGGCACAGGCGGAGGGGCTCTGCGTCTGCTCAGGCGGTATCATCGGCATGGGGGAGACGTGGGAGGATCGCTTCGACATGGCATTCGCACTGCAGGAGCTCGGCATCGAGTCCATCCCGCTGAACTCGCTCATGGCAATTCCGGGCACGCCGCTCGAACATCTCGCGCCGCTCTCGGGCGAGGATATTCTCAGAACGATTGCGATTTTCCGCTTCATCAATCCAACGGCGAACATCCGCCTTGGCGCAGGGCGCAAGCTCCTTCCCGAGAACGGAGCGACGGCATTTCGTGCGGGTGCGTCCGCATCCATCACGGGCAATATGCTCACGACATCGGGGACAACCATCGCCGAGGATATGGAACTCATCCAAGAGATGGGCTTCACAAACCGCGACGAAGACTGCAGCGTCTCGACGGGGACGTGCGGCGCACGATGACATTGATTCCTACAACATTTACATAAAAAGCGGAGCTGCTGTACGAAATGGTACGGCAGCTCTGCTTTTGTGTTGGGGGAAAGATATTTGAATGGAGGGGACAGGTTATAGATACTCCTCGAATTGTTCCATATCCAAAATCCGTATGCTGCGCCCCGTCGCCTCGATGATACCCTCGCGCTGCATCGCGCTCAGCTCGCGCGAGAGGGAAGGGCGGCTGACAGCGAGATAGGCGGCAATGAACTCACGGCTTACCTTAAGTGCAATCTGCCCTTTTTCGTCAATATGAGGGAAGAGGTAGCGGACAATCTTCTCACGCAGCGTGCCGCTCGCGAGAATTTTCAGCTTTGTGTGCATTGCATACGCCTTGCCCGCAAAGATCTTCATGAGGTTGCGCTGCACGATCAGTGCAGAGCGGCGTGGTGTCTCGCCGACATCGAGCGTGAAGAGGTGACTTGATACCTCGAGCAGCTTTACCTTTGTCACAGCACGCACGTACATATCGTATGGGCGTTTCAGCACCTCATAGACCTCGCCGAACATATCGCCGGGGCGGTCGATCTCCGAGATGAAGATCTGCCGTCCCGAGTACGTGTCCTTGAGGATGTGCACCTCGCCCTCGAGTAGAATGTAAAGCGAGTGAGGGAGATCCCCGTCGTGGAAAATGACTGCGCCCTTCGGGTAGGAGCGCAGCGCCACGTCACTGGAGGCAAGCAGCTCCGCTACATCCTCCTCGTTCATACCCTGCGCGAGACTGGTCTCGGCGAGAATTTGGGCAGCGTTTTCTTTGCTCATGGCATACTCCTGCATATATACGAAAAAACCGCCCACGTAGGACGGCATCAGATACATACATGGTGCTCACTGAGGGATTCGAACCCCCGACCCCCTCCATGTGACGGAGATGCTCTACCAACTGAGCTAAGTGAGCCTGGGATGAAAAAATCCGCACGATTGCGGATGAAAAATCAAATGGTGGGGTTAACAAGATTCGAACTTGTGACCTCCTCGATGTCAACGAGACACTCTAACCAACTGAGCTATAACCCCATTGATACGCCGCTCATGTCCAAACGACAAGATGAATTATAACAATGGATGTGATTTCTGTCAAGAAATATTTTTAAACGAAAATTTTCGACGATGGTTTTATTTTATAACCTATAAAAATGATACGAAAAGATTTTGTTGACAAGAGATGATATTCAAGATATAATCCCGATATTGCATATCGAAAATATATGAATTTGAAAGGAAGAGGAAAATGGCAGACATTGAAAATGTAGATGCCTACATCACGGAAGAATTTCAATGGTTTCACCGCCATCCTGAGCTCTCCTATGAAGAAGTGGAGACAACGCAGCGGATTCGTGCCTCCTTGGAGCGGGCGGGGCTTCGCATTCTGGATCTTTCGCTCAAGACGGGCATTGTTGCGGAGGTGGGCACGGGGAATACCATCCTCGCCCTGCGCAGCGATATCGATGCACTGCCCATCGAGGAGCAGACGGATCTGGCGTATCGCTCGGAGCACGCGGGTCGTATGCACGCCTGTGGGCACGATTTTCACATCTCCTCGGTGCTCGGAGCGACCCTGCTGCTCAAACAGCGCGAGGCGGAGCTCGCGGGGCGCGTGCGGATCTTCTTTCAGCCGGCGGAGGAGGCTCCGGGCGGTGCGAAGGTACTCATCGAGGCGGGTGCACTGCAGGATGTCACGGCGATCTTCGGACTGCACGCATCGCCGCTCCTTGAGGTCGGCACGGTCGGCATCTCGGCGGGGGCGGTGATGGCGGCGGTGGATCGCTTTGTATTTCGTTTTCGCGGCAAGGGGACACACGCCGCACATCCCGAGGCGGGGGTGGATCCGATTCCGTTGACGGCGGCGTTTGTGCAGTCGGTACAGACGGTTGTCGCACGCAATCTCAATCCGTTCTCTGCAGGTCTCGTGAGTGTCACGCATATCGAGGTGGGGAATACGTGGAATGTCATTCCCGAGGAGGCTCTCGTCGAGGGGACGACGCGCAGCATGGATGCGCAGGAACGTGCACACATCCGAGCGCGTGTCTGTGCGCTTGCAGAGCAGTTGGCGGCGGCGTATGGAGCGACGGTAGAGACAGACTGGTACGAAGGTCCGCCGGCAACGGTCAACGATGGCTTTTGGGCGGCGTATGCAGAGGAAAAAGCAAAGGAACGCAATCTGAATGTAGTTCCCGCACCAAAGTCGCTCGGCGGTGAGGACTTTGCCTTCTATCAGGAGAAAGTCCCGGGGATGTTCGTTCTCGTCGGCACAGGGCTTGCACCCGCGCTCCACAATCCGGGCTTTCGCGTTGACCCGAACGCACTCGCACCGACGGCGCATTACCTTGCGGAGCTCGTATGCGGTGCATTTAAGAAAGTGAAAGAACGATGATCGAATTTGTGAATGTTCACAAGGAATTCCTTGTGAACGGGAAGTCCGTCACGGCACTGCAGGAGGTCAGCCTCAAGATCCCGGACGGGGATATCTTCGGCGTCATCGGTTTCAGCGGTGCGGGCAAGTCGACGCTCCTGCGCATGGTCAACGCGCTCGAAAAGCCCGATCACGGGCATATACTGCTCGACGGCAAGGCGGTGGACGAGCTGTCCTCCAAGGAGCTGCGGCAGGCACGCAAGAAGATCGGCATGGTCTTTCAGCAGTTCAACCTGCTCGAGTCCAAGACCGTGCGGGAAAATATTGCGATACCGCTCCGACTGGCGCATGACCGCACGCAGGAGGAGATTGAGGCGCGTCTCAAACGATTATTGGAGTTTGTAGAGCTCACGGACAAGGCGGATGCCTATCCGTGGCAGCTCTCCGGCGGGCAGAAGCAGCGCGTCGGCATTGCGCGGGCACTCGCGACGCAGCCGTCGATTCTGCTCTGCGACGAGGCGACCAGTGCGCTTGATCCGGAGACGACGGACTCGATTCTGAAGCTGCTCGCACGCATCAATCAGGAGCTCGGCATTACGATCCTCTTTGTCACGCATCAGGTGCAGGTGATACAGAAGCTCTGCCGTCATGTCGCCGTGATGGAAAACGGCAGGGTGATCGAGCACGGTGCGACGCTCGATATCTTCTCCGCTCCGCGCGAGGCAATGACGCGGCGGTTCGTGCGGGCGGTCATTCCCGATGAGCTGCCCAAGAGTATATGGGAAGCACTGCAGGAGGAGCGGCGCAACTATCGCTTGCTGCGGCTGCGCTTTCTCGGCGAACAGGCGAAGGGGAATCTGCTCTACCGCATTCAGCGGGAGTTTTCCGTCGAGACCAGTGTGCTCTTTGCCTCGGTCAGCGAGATCGAGGAGCAGGTTCTGGGGATATTCATTGTCCAATTCATCGGTGAGGACGCAGAGCTCGCGCGCGTGGAGGACTATATTCACGCGGAGGGCGTGGAGTGGCAGGAGGTGAATCCATGATGGAGTTAGGCGTACCAAATGCGCAGATCTTACTTGCGGCACAGGAAACGCTCTATATGGTCTTTGTTTCGCTGGCGATCGGCACGCTGCTCGCAATGGTACTTGCCGTTGTGCTGATCCTCACGCGGCCGCTCGGCATTCTGCCGCACAGTTGGACGTATCAAATTGTGAACGTCACAGTCAACGTCATTCGCAGCGTACCGTTCATCATTCTCATGGTGTTCATCCTGCCGCTGACGAAGATGATTGTCGGGACGCGAATCGGTACAACGGCGGCACTCGTTCCGCTCGTGGTGTTCATCACGCCGTATCTCACACGGCTCTTTGAGAACTCACTCCTCGAGGTGGATCATGGCATTGTGGAGGCGGCTCAGGCGATGGGCGCGTCCTATTATGAGATCGTCCGCTACTTCCTTCTGCCGGAGGCGAAGGGGTCGCTGATCCTGTCCGTGACAACGGGCACCATCGGACTTCTCGGAGCAACGGCGATGGCGGGCGCAATCGGCGCGGGCGGCGTGGGCGATCTCGCGCTGACGTATGGCTATGAGCGTATGAACTTCCCGCTCATGCTCTTTACCGTCGTCGTCCTCATCGTCTTTGTGCAGATCATACAGTCGGTGGGCAATTACTTTGCCGCGCGTGCGCGTGGGCATTGAGGAAGCACTGATAAATTCAGCAATTCCTTGAGTTTATCAAAAAAGAAAGCAGGGATTTTATGAAATTCAGGAAAATATGGGTGCTCGGTCTGGCCGTTGTTCTCGGTGTGGGGGTAGTCGCGGGCTGCGGCAGTGAACAGGCATCGACGGATAAGAAGACCATCACCTACAGCAAGTCGCAGGGGCCGTACTCGGAGCTGTTTGAGAACGGTGTGAAGCCGATCCTTGAGAAGCAGGGCTATACGGTCACAGGCAAGGATCTGAGCGACCTCCTGCAGGCGGATGTGGCTCTCAACGATGGTGAGGTGGACTTCAACGTCGAGCAGCACACGGCATACATGGAGAACTTCAACAAGAAGCAGGATGGGCACCTCGCGGCTCTGACACCCATCCCGACCGTTCCGGCGGGCATCTATGCGGGGAAGAAGGACAACCTCGCACAGATCGCGGATGGGGACACCATCGCCGTGCCGAACGATGCGTCCAATACGGCACGCGCCTACGCGCTCCTGCAGAAGGCAGGGTGGATCAAGCTCGATCCCGCGAAGGACCTTGCGACGGTGACGCAGCAGGACATCGTCGAGAATCCGCACAATCTGAAGTTCACGGAGATGAAGTCGCTCAATATTCCTGCGGTGCGCGGTGATTTCGCCTACATCGTCATCACGGGCTCGATTGTCTACAACGCGAAGATTGACCCGTCGACGGCACTTCTCAAGGAGGACATTCTGCCACATCTCCTGCTGCAGCTTGTCGTGCACGAGAAGAACAAGGATGCGAAGTGGGCGCAGGACATCGTCAAAGCCTATCACTCGGACGAGTTCAAGGATTATCTGAAGAAGAACGACAACGGGCTCTGGTTCGTGCCGGAGAACTGATCGGATCAAATTGAATGCCATAAATACAAACCATGAACAATAAATGGGTGCTGCACGAATTTTTTAGCTTCGTGCAGCACCCATTTTTATAAATCTTTTTGCCGATTATTTTTTCGTCGTTTCTTGCGTTCGCTGACTTGCTCTGTTTCAACGGGCGCTGTGGCGTACTCACGCAGTCCGAGCCAGAGGAAGATCGCAAGGGCGACGAGACCGAAGCCGAGACTGGTCATTTGGGCACTGGTAAAGAGCCCGAGGTATTTCTCCGTGTAGTCGCCGCGCAGGTATTCGAGCGCGAAGCGCACGAGGCTGTAGAGCATGACGTAGAGGGCGAAGCACTGCCCGCGTGCATGTCCGCGGGCACGAAAGATGAGCAGCAGGGCAAAGATGACGATGTCGAGCTGCCCCTCCCAGACCTCCGCCGGCCAGAGCGGCTGCGCACCGTAAGTGTGGTGCGCGAGGGTGGTGTCGGGGTAGAGGATGCCGTAGCTGCTGCCTGTCGGTGCGCCGAAGGCATCCCCGTTGAGGAGGTTTGCGCAGCGGCCGAGTGCCTGTCCGAGGACAATCGCAGGAGCGGCAATGTCCATAAAGTGGATGGTGTCGAGCTTGTGTTTCCGGCTGTAGAGGATGCCGATCAGCACGCCGAGAAAGACACCGCCCTGGATCGCCATGCCGCCCTGCCAGACGTTCAGAATCTCGGTCAGGTGATGCTGGTAGTAGTCCCAGTCAAAGAAGAACACGTCCCAGAGACGTGCGCCAAGCAGACCTGCGATGCCGCAGTAGATGCCAAGATCGGGGACGTGCTTTTCGTAGCCGCGCCCGTCCATCTTTGCGAGGAAGTAGGCGACACCTGTCGCGAGAAGAATCGAGAGGGAGATGACAACCCCGTAGGAGCGGATGGGGAAGTCGCCGATGTAGAAGAGATACTGATGCAAGGCGCCCGTCCAATCTACTCTGCTTCAAAGAGTGGCAGAGCTTCGAGGAAGATGATGTCCGTCCGCTTTGCCGCATCGCCTTCGGCAAGCACCGCAGCCTGTCCAATGACGTGTGCACCTGCTTTTTTTGCAAGATTTCCGAGTGCGAGCATCGAGCCGCCCGTGCTGATGACATCGTCGAGGAGGAGTACCTTCCGTCCCTCGATGCGTTCCATGTCCGTATTCATGAGGTAGAGACGCTGCTTGCCCATCGTGGTGATCGATTCGTCCTCGACCCAGATCGGATCTTCCATGTACGCCTTAACAGACTTGCGCGCTGTAATGTAGTAGGGCATTCCGAGCTGGCGTGCAAGCTCTGCCGCGAGGGGAATTCCCTTGGTTTCTGCAGTCATGATGATCTCGGTATCGGCGGGGATTTTCTTTGCCAGATCTCGTGCACAGTTTACGCACAGTTCCACGTCACCGAGCATGATAAAGCCCGCAATGGCAAGATTCTCATTGAGGTTGATGATGGGAAGGCGGCGCTTGCAGCCCGCGACGGTGAGATCGTAGAATCGTTTTGCCATGTTCAGAATCCTTTCTCGGTCAGTACGAGTTCCACGGCGTTAAGCACGTCGTTTATGTTCTTCTCGGTGATGATCAGCGGCGGCTGAAATGCCATGACGTTGCGTTCGACGCCGTTCTTGCCGACGATAAAGCCCCTGTTCTTGAGTTCTTCGAGCACGAGATCCAGTTCGGCGGCAGCGGGGGACTTGTCCGCATGCACGAATTCGGCACCGACCATCAGCCCCAGTCCGCGTACGTCGCCGATGATGGGGTGACGCTTCTGGATTTCCTTGAGACCTGCACGCAGCTGCACTCCGCGCCGTTCGGCATTCCCCATGAGATCGTGTTCCTCGATGTAGCGGATGACCTGAAGGCCTGCCGTTGTGGAGACGGGGTTACCGCCGAGGGTGGATGCGCCGGGCCTCGTGTATTTGTCCGCGATCTCGGGGGTTGCAATGAATGCACTGATGGGCGCACCGTTGCCGAGCGCCTTCGCCATGGTCATGATATCGGGTGCAACGCCAAAATGCTCGATGGCGAACATCTTGCCCGTGCGCGCAAAGCCCGTCTGCACCTCGTCCGCGATGAAGAGTGCGCCATAGTGATCGAGAATCTCCTTGACGCGTCTGAAGTAGCCCTTCGGCGGAACGATAATGCCCGCATTGCCCTGAATGCTCTCGGCGATGAATGCGGTGGGACGGCCCGTGGTTGCACTCTTGATCGTCTCCTCGACCTCGTTCGCACACGCCAGTCCGCACGCCTCGGGCGAGAGTTTCATCGGGCAGCGGTAGCAGTATGGATTACGGACGAAGTGGATGCCGCCGACGGGATTCGGGTCGGTGCGCCACATGGACAGCCCTGTGAGGCTCATCGTGAGCTTCGTGCGTCCGTGGAGACCGCCGCGCAGGGCGATGAACTCGCTGCTGCCCGTGGCAATCTTGGCGAGGAGTGCCGCGCCCTCGTTCGCCTCCGTGCCCGTGGAGCAGAAGAACGACTTTTGCAGCCGCCCTGGCGTGATGCGCGCAAGCTGCTCGGCGAGGTTGACGAAATTCTCCGTGAGGTAGATGTTGCAGACGTGCTGGAGCGTGTTCAGCTGCTCCGTGACGGCGGCATTGATCGCGGGATTGCAGTGTCCGCAGTTGATGACGGAGACACCTGCGAAGCAGTCGAGATACTTCCTGCCCTCACTGTCGTAAAGGTACTGCATCTCACCGCGCACCATCTGGCGCGGATCACTGTAGAAATGCCCAAGGCAGGGGATGATGTATTTCTTCTTTTTTTCGAGGATGGCGGCAGCGCCGATGTAGTTGTTCTCGTTCGTGGAAGCTATGTCCATGAGGCTTCTTTCTATTTCTAAATGGAATTGCGGCTCTGGCGGAAACGATAGGTGCCGATGCCCAAGGGGCGCGGTGTGATCTTCGTGAGACGGTCGAAATCTTCCGTACGGCACCCGTCGCCGCCTGCTGCGAGGCGGTCGAGCGCAGCGCGGTAAATGCGGACAATTTCCCCCGTTGTTTCAGCCGCATAGTCCTGTGCCTCGATGCGGTACGAGCCAAGCCCGTTGAACTTCTCAAGGTAGGGATAGAGGCACAGATCCTTTGCAAAGTAGATGTGGTTGCGCCCGTACTGATCGATGCGGATGGAGTGTATGCCGCCCGCCTCATCGCGGAACGCATAGTGCGTGTCCATCAGCTCCGGCGCGGCAAGATCGCTGTAGTTCGGCAGTGACATCGCGGGGAAGTTGTAGTCGCAGATCATGGACTCGTATGCACCGTGGACGACTGCCTCGATCGGCAGGACGGCATTCTCGACGATCTCACGCAGCTGCTGGAACGAAAGCTCGTAGGAGGCGGTCACCATCGTGAGCCTGTTCTCTGCAAGGAAGGTGACGGCGAGATGGTTGAATATGTTGAATGAGTGATCCGCCTGTACGGGAAGCTTCGTGAGCGTACGGGCAAGCTTCAGTGTGCCGAGGTTGCCGACCATGATGCCGTCCACACCGAGGTCGTTCAGTGCAGTGAAGAACTGCTCCAGTTCGCCGCACTCACGACGCATGGTGGTACGCGGGGTGTTCACAACAACGCGTGCGCGTCCCGCCGCATAGCGCACGATCTCCGCATAGTCGCCGAGTTTCCACGGGCGGTTGGGACGGAACGCCTCGCCGCCGACGTAGATGGTGTCCGCACCCGCATCCACTGCCGCACGCGCAGCATCGATTGTGCCGACACGGACGCTGAGATGGCGGCTTGGGGCATTCTCCTTTTCAATCGGGCGTTCGGCGCGCAGCACCTCGTCCGAAAAGCCCGCCTCCTCAACCGCCTGACTGAAGAAGCGCGGCTCGCGCTCGCCCGTCATGCCAATGTCGACGGCGGTCGGCTGTCCAAAGGCGAATGTCGTTGTGTAGTCGCGCACACGGTTGTCGTAGAGCGTGCGCCAGCCCTCCTCGTCCGTTGTGTAACCGTTTGGGTCGGCGATGTAGGCATCAATCGCTTTTCGGTAGGTAGAGACGAGCCGTGCGATGAACTCGGGCGAGCGCATACGTCCCTCGATCTTGAACGAGTAGACGCCGGCCTGTATGAGCGCGGGGATGGAGCGGTACATGCACATATCCTTGAGTGCGAGTTTGTAAGGGCCCGGGCTGTCCGCGTCGAGCACCGCACCCGTCTCCTCGTCGATGAGGGCAAACGGCCAGCGGCAAATCTTCATGCAGCGTCCACGGTTGCCGCTCTGCCCAAAGAGCACACCCGAGTGAATGCACTGCCCGCTCTCGGAGATGCACATATCGCCGTGCATGAAGTACTCGACTTCAATGCCCGTGCGTGCACGAAAGAGCGCAAGCTCGGAGAGCGTCATCTCACGTCCGACGACAATGCGTGTAATGCCGTACTCCTTGAGCTTTTCGATCGCGTGCTCGTTGTGCGTGTTCATCATGACGGAGGTGTGCAGGGGGACGGAAATGCCCATCTCGTGGACGAGCTCAAGCACAGCGAAGTCCTGCACGAGGATCGCGTCGGGGCGGATCTCGTCGAGATAGGCAAGGTAGTCGCGCAGTGCGGGCAGCTCCTCGTTGCTGATAAGGTTGTTGAGCGTGACATAGAGCTCGACATTGTGCGTGTGTGCGTAGTCGACGGCCGCCTTCAGGCGCTCGTCGTCAAAGTTGAAGTCGCCCTCGTGCAGCCGCATATTGAAATGTTTGCCGCCGAGATAGACGGCATCCGCACCCGCCGCGATTCCCGCAGTCATGGCATCCCACGTCCCCGCAGGGGCAAGCAGTTCGACGGATTTTCGGTGTAACAGCATTGTGAAAATAACTCCTTCTGGATGGAGAATGTGCCGCACCAATCCGTGCAGCATTCTCCTATATCGCCTATGATTATAACAGGAAAAAACATTTCTTTCAAACGATGTCAAAATAGCAAAAAAGAATGAATATAAATGGAAGTTTTTTCTGCGTTCTCCTTGTAAAAGAAGTACTTTTCGGTTATATTATACATAGATTTTATTATACGCGCTAGAGGGTATAAATTTTATATAATACACTGAAGTTGGTATATATTTTTTAGCTAGCGATTATTGTTTCTGATTATTTATTTTTCTATGTATTTATTTAATTATACGATTGAGGAGGCCTGTGTATGGGAGAGTTTGGAAGTCTTGGAATTTTTTTGTTGGTGGCGCTGTTTTTCCCTGTCATGGCGCTCGGTCCTGCATTCCTCTTGCAGCCGAAACAGCCGTCGCCGCAGAAATACATTCCCTACGAGTGCGGTGTCGATCCGATCGGTTCGCCGTACGTGCAGTTTCGCGCAGGGTATTTCCTCTATGCGCTGCTGTTCATCGTCTTTGACATCGAGACGGTATTCCTATATCCGTGGGCGGTGGAGTTCCAGATGCTTGGACTGTTTGCACTGCTCGAGATGTTTGTCTTTGTCGGGATCCTCGCACTGGGGCTCGGCTATGCGTGGCGAAAGGGGGATCTGACATGGAGATAGCGGAACGCGTTCCCGAGAGTCTGCGGCACAACGTCCTTGTGCTCAAGCTGGATGAACTTCTGCGTTGGGCGCATGCGAATTCGATCTGGCCGCTTTCTTCGGGCCTTGCCTGTTGTGCCATCGAGATGATGAGCACGGCGACAGCACGGTTCGATCTCGCGCGGTTCGGCTACGAGGTGTTCCGCCCCTGTCCGCGTCAGGCAGATCTCCTCATCGTTGCGGGGACGCTGACGTGGAAGATGGCAGATCCGATCGTGCGCCTCTACGAGGAGATGCCCGAGCCCAAATATGTCATTGCGATGGGAGCCTGTACGATTGCGGGCGGTCCCTTCGCGGATTCGTATGCGGTCGTGCCGGGCGTGGATGAGATTCTGCCCGTGGATGTCTTTATCCCCGGATGCCCGCCGCGCCCTGAGGCACTGATCGACGGGATGCTGAAGCTGCGCGAGAAGATTCTCCACCCCGAACGGGTCGCAGCCGAGCGTGCGTTCTGGGCGGAGCAGGCGGAGAAGAAGGCGGTGAACGCATGAGAAAAAACTATGTATCTCTCGATGCGCTTGCCGGCATCCGGCTTGCCTTTCCCAATGCGGAGTACGATGCCGAGGCAGAGCGTCCCGCCCTCTATATCGGGGCAGATGAACTCATCGCGCTGCTGACATTCCTGCGCGACGACAGCAATCTGCAGCTGACGCGCATGGAGAATGTGACGGCGGTCGACTGGAAGGATCGCTTTGAGATGGTCTACCATCTCTTTTCATACACACATATGTACTGGCTGACGGTGAAGGTGACACTGGATCACGATGCCCCCGTCATTCCGTCGGCAACGGCGGTGTTCCCGGGGGTGGAGTTCGAGGAGCGCGAGGTCTATGATCTCATGGGCATTGCATTTACGGGACACCCCGATCTCCGACGCGTGTTCCATGTGGACAGCTTTGTCGGGCATCCGCTGCGCAAGGACTTTGTCGCGCCGCCGCCCCCGAACATCCCGCGCATCCGAAGGGAGGGGATCTGATGGTACGCAGCGAGACTTACACGCTCAACATGGGGCCGCAGCACCCATCGACGCACGGCGTGCTGCAGGTGCAGCTCGAACTCGACGGCGAGCGCATCGTCAAGGCAACGCCGATCATGGGCTACCTCCATCGCGGTATCGAAAAGCTGCTCGAAGATCGGACGTATCCGCAGGGGCTGCCCTACACGGATCGTCTGGACTACATTTCCTCTATGAACAACAATTTTGGCTATGCGCTTGCCGTGGAGGAGCTTGCAGGGATTGAGACAACGCCGCGCGCGGAGTACATTCGCGTCATCATGGCGGAACTCAATCGCATCAACAGCCATTTGATCTTTATCGGGACGCTCGCGAACGATCTTGGCGCGTCGACGGGGATGCTCTACTGCTTCCGCGACCGCGAGAAGATCCTCGACATCTTCAACCTCGTCTGCGGCGCGCGCCAGACCTTCCACTACATCCGCATCGGCGGGGTCAAGGAAGATCTCACACCCGAGGCAGAGGTGCTGATCCGTGCATTCCTCGACGAGGTGCCGATCTTTCTTGAGGAGTACAACAAACTCCTGACGGGCAACGAGATCTTCATTCGCCGCATTGTGGGGACATCCCCCATGACGACGGAGCAGGCGCTCTCCTACAATATGACGGGGCCGAACCTGCGCGCGACGGGGCTTGCCTTCGATCTGCGCAAGGTGGACGGCTACAGTGTCTACGATGATTTCGACTTCGACATCCCCGTCGGCAAGAACGGCGACAACTGGGATCGCTACATGGTGAAGCTAAGCGAGATCGCCGAGAGTGCGAAGATCATCCGTCAGGCGATTGACGGGCTGCCCGAGGGCGACTTTATGGGGAAAAAAGTACCGAAGGTCATCAAGCCGCCGAAGGGCGAGGTGTTCAGCCGGACGGAGGGCACGCGCGGTGAGCTCGGCTTCTACATTGTGAGTGACGGTACGACGAAGCCGTACCGCATCCACATCCGCCGCCCCTCGTTCGTCAATATGCAGGGCCTGAACGCGATGTGTCGTGGCATGCTCATCGGCGACTCGGTCGCGGCATATTCATCCATCGACCCGATCATGGGCGAAGTGGACTGCTGAGGAAGGAGGAAAATAATGGAACTTTCTTTCTTGGGAGCGATTGCGCTCACGCTGCGTGCAGCCGTTTACAGCGTTGTGCCGATCCCGTTTGTGGTCGATCTTGTCATGACCTTCGTCGGCATTGCGATTCTGCTCGGGATCATCTCGATGGCGGCGATTGTCTTTACGTATGCGGAGCGCAAGATCTGCGCGTTCATCCAGGTGCGTATCGGGCCAAACCGTGTCGGCGGCCGCTTCGGACTGCTTCAGCCGATTGCGGATATGCTGAAACTCATGAGCAAGGAGGACATCATGCCCCAAGGGGCGGACAAGGTGGTCTGGGCGCTCTCGCCCGCGCTGCTCTTTGTGCCTGCGGCTCTGGTCTATGCGTTCTTCCCATTCGATGCGGGCGCGGTGCTTGCGGATGTGAACGTGGGCGTGTTCCTGCTGTTCGCCGTCTCGGGACAGGCGGTGTTGCCGTTCCTCATGGGCGGCTATGCGTCGAACAATAAATACTCGTTCATCGGCGGTATGCGTATTGTCGGGCAGATGCTCAGCTACGAGGCACCGCTGCTCTTTTCGCTGCTCGGAGTTGTCATGCTGACGGGCTCGCTGCGCCTCGACGACATCGTGCAGATGCAGGCGCAGACCAGCTGGTTCATCTTCATGCAGCCGCTCGCGTTCATCATCTTTCTGATTGCGGCAGTCGCGGAGACGAACCGCACGCCGTTCGACCTCGTCGAGGGCGAGTCCGAGATCATCGCGGGACCCTTTACGGAGTACTCGGGGATGCGCTGGGCACTGTTCTTTCTCGCGGAGTACGCGAACCTGCTGACGGCAGCGATCCTCGCGACGACGTTCTTTCTCGGCGGCTACAGCGGACCCTCGTTCCTGCCGGGCTTCGTCTGGTTCGGCATCAAGGCGGTGCTCATGGTGCTGCTCATCATGTGGTTCCGCTGGACGTTCCCGCGCACGCGCGTCGATCAGATTCTCACCTTCGGCTGGAAGGTGCTTGTGCCGCTCTCGATTCTCAACGTCTTTTTGACGGGCGTTGGGATGTATCTTGTCGGTATTGTCTAAAGGAGGGGCTCTGATGTTTGGAAAAGGCCTCTTGACAGGCATGAGCGTCACATGGAAGCATCTTTGGGGCAAGAAGGAAACGTTCTGCTATCCCGAAGAGAAACTTCCGATGACGGACAATTTCCGTGGGGGGAACCTCGCGATGGACTGGCGCGTCTGCATCGGCTGCTCGATGTGTGCGAATGCGTGCCCGAACAAGGCGCTTGATCTCACGATTGTGCAGGACGCAAAGAAAAAGCGCCACATGAAATCCTACATACATAAATCGGGCCGCTGCCTTTACTGCAATCTCTGCGTGGAGGTCTGCCCCGTCAAGACGCTCGTCTGGGATAAGGACTACGCGATCTCGACGTGGAGCAAGGAGACGATGACCCACGACGCGATGACCGATCAGGACCGCGCGGATCTGGAGGAATTCCTCGCGCAGGTCGAGGTGGAGGCGGCGGAGGAAAAGGCGAAGAAGGAAGCCGCCGCCAAGGCAAAGGCAGAGGCGGATGCGAAGGCGAAAGCCGAGGCGGAGAAGGCTGCGGCGGAGAATCCGGAGGCGGCGAAGCCGGCAGCGGAAAAACCTGCTGCGCCCGCCGATGCGGCAGAAAAAATGGCGGCGACGAAAGCGGCTGCAGCCAAGGCAGCTGCGGAAAAAGCCGCCGCAGCAAAATCTCCGGCGGCGGAGGAAACATCTGCCGCAACGAAGGACGCAGAGCAGGAAGGAGGGTCGGCATGAGCATTATCTTCTATTTCCTTGCGGCGGTGACGATCATCGGCGCACTCGGTGTCGTGCTGTCCCCGAATGTCGTACACAGCGCACTCTTCCTCGTCCTCTCCTTTATCGGTGTGGCGGCGATCTATTTCTATATCGGCGCGGAGTTCCTCGGTGCGGTGCAGCTGATGGTCTACAGCGGCGCAGTCGCCGTCCTCATCGTCATGGCAATCATGCTCACGCGGCGCGACTCGATGGAGCAGTCGAATCCCTCGCAGAAGCTCTTTCGCCGTGTGGTGACGGGGCTGCTCGCGGGCGGATTCTTCTTCCTCATTGGGCTCGGCATCGTGCTCTCGCCTCTGCCGGGCGGGGAACTCGGCGCGTCTACGGGAGCACATGAGATCGCACAGCTGATGCTCGGCACGTACGTCCTGCCGTTCGAGATCGTGGCGGTGCTCCTGCTCGTTGCCATGGTCGGGGCGCTTGTCCTCGCGAGGGGAGGGGATACGGCATGATCGGGCTTCCGGAACTGCTCTTTGTTGCCGCCGTGCTCTTCTGTATCGGACTTTACGGTCTGCTCACACGGCGCGGCATCATTCCGATCCTCATGTGCGTAGAGCTGATGCTCAATGCGGTGAACATCAACCTCATCGCATTTGACCGCTTCTATGCACACAACATGGAGGGACAGCTCATGGCGCTCTTCTCGATTGCGGTTGCCGCGTCCGAGATCGCCGTCGGGCTCGCCCTCGCATTCCGCCTGTATCAGATCCGCTTCACGACGAATGTCGATGAACTGGATACGCTTAGAGATTAGGGGAGGGGAGCGATATGTTTACATTTGCACTTACGCACGCCTATCTGATCCCGCTCTTCCCCGCACTGGCATTTCTCATCATCGGACCGTTCACGCGGCAGGAGAAGAATCTCTCCGCGACGATCGCGATCACGATGATGTCGCTCGCGTTCGCGTTCTCCGTCTTTGTCGCGCTTGCTACCGTGAACTATCAGATCACGATGAACGATCCGTATGTGATGAAGGCGCTCTGGGCGCAGATCGGTGATGTAAAGCTGACGATGGGTGTGCTCATCGATCCGCTTGCGGCGATGATGCTCGTCATTGTGACGCTGGTTTCGCTGCTCGTCTACATTTACTCCGTCAGCTATATGGAGCACGACGAGGGGATGGGGCGGTTCTTTGCGTTCATCTCGCTGTTCTCGGCATCGATGCTCGGACTTGTCGTCTCGGTCAACTTCCTCCAGCTTTACGTGTTTTGGGAGGGCGTCGGCCTCTGTTCCTACCTGCTGATCGGGTTCTACTATCACAAGGTGTCGGCGCGTGAGGCGGCGAAGAAGGCGTTCATCACAACGCGCATCGGTGACTTTGGGATGCTGGTCGGCATCCTGCTCGTGCAGATGGTGTTCGGGACGATGGACTTCATTGAGCTGCGTATGCTTGTACCGCCGTACGTTGTTGCTGTGGGCACGGGCTTCCTGACCGTCATCGGTCTGCTGCTCTTTATGGGGCCGATCGGTAAATCCGGTCAGTTCCCGCTGCATGTCTGGCTGCTCGACGCGATGGAAGGTCCTACGCCCACATCGGCGCTGATCCATGCGGCGACCATGGTCGCTGCGGGTGTCTATCTCGTTGCGCGCGCGTTCTTTATCTTCAGTGAGTCCCCCTTCGTCATGGACTTTATTGCGGGGCTCGGCGCATTTACGGCGCTCTTTGCCGCGATCATCGCCGTGACACAGCGCAAGTTCAAGTCGGTGCTTGCGTACTCGACGATCAGTCAGCTCGGCTACATGATGCTTGCGGTCGGTGTCGGCGCGTTCTCCGCATCCATGTTCCACCTCATGACGCATGCCTTTTTCAAGGCGATGCTCTTCCTCTGTGCGGGTGCTGTCATGCACGCACTGCACGATGAGACGGACATCACGAAGATGGGCGGGCTCTGGCGGAAGATGCCGCTGACGTTCGCAGCAATGCTCGTCGGCGTGCTCGCCATTTCGGGGATTCCGCCGTTCTCGGGCTTCTTCTCAAAGGATGAGATCCTCGCGGCGGTCATGCATGCGAGTACACCGCTCTACGTGATGGCGACATTTACCTCGTTCCTCACGGCGTTCTACATGGCGCGTCTGCTCATCGTGGCATTCCTCGGTGAAAGCCGCAGTCCGCACGAGGCGCACGAGGTCGACGCATTCATGCGCTGGCCGATGATCATGCTCATCCTGCTCACCATTGTGAGCGGTGCGTGGGGGTATTTCGGCGGGTTCTCCATCTGGATCAACGAGGGCGTTTCGCATCATGAGGCGATTGACTGGACGGTTGCGGGAACGAGTACCGCGCTTGCTCTCATCGCCTTTGCCGCCGCCTATCAGATCTACGGACGGCACAGTCTGCGCTCGGCGATGCAGGCACGGAGCTTCGGCTTTCTGTACCGCGTTGTTTATCACAAGTTCTACATCGACGAACTTTACGGGTACTTCCGTGAGCGTCTCGTCTACGGCACGGCACTGATCCTGAAATGGGTCGATGAGAAGATCTTCGACAACATTATGATCGGCTTGGGGGCGTACGCGCTCGCGACGAGCGACCTCCTCACGGAGTCCGCAAACGGTCAGGCACAGCGGTACGTCGTCGTGTTCTATACGGGCGTTTTGATTCTCCTGTGCTACGCCCTCTACTGGGCGGTTCAGATCATCGCCTATTGGGGAGGTGCTTTCCGATGATGACATTTCCGATTCTCTCGGTCATCCTCCTGACCCCGCTCGCGGCGGCGCTCATCATCGCACTGCTGCCGGGACGGCTGCACGATACGATCCGTCAGCTCTCGGCGTTTGCGATGATGGTTGCAACTCTGCTGACCCTCTTTGTCTATGCGGACTATGATATGGCGCGCGGCGGGATGCAGTACACGGAGTATATCCCATGGATCACGGATCTCGGCGTTGCGTATTCGCTTGGTGTTGATGGCATCTCACTGCCGATGCTGCTGCTCTCAAGTGTTGTGGGACTTGCCTCCGTCTACAGTTCGTGGCATCTTGAAAAGCGTGTAAAGGAGTACTTTGTCCTCCTGCTCATCGTGATCGCAGGCGTTTCGGGAGCATTCCTCGTGCGCGACCTCTTCTTCTTCCTCGTGCTCTGCGAGATGGTCGTCATTCCGGCATACCTGATGGTGCTCATCTGGGGATCGTCGGAGCGCGTGAGCAAAGAGCATGCGGCAATGAAGATGACGATCTTCCTCCTTGTCGGCTCGGCGTTCATGCTGCTCGGCGTGCTCCTCCTGTATGTGAGTGCGTATGAGTCGGGGATGCGTACGTTCGACTTCGAGGCGCTTGCCGCCGCGGCTCTCATGGGCAATATCTCGTGGGAGGTGCAGATCACGGCGTTCTTCCTCCTGCTCGTGGGGTTCGGGTCGCATCTGTCGATGTTCCCGTTCCACATCTGGTCGCCCGACGGCTATGCGGGTGCACCGACGGCGATCTCGATGATCAACGCGGGCGTGCTGAAAAAGATCGGGGGCTACGCGCTCATCCGCATCGGCTTCTTCATCCTGCCGCTCGGGGCAAAGTTCTGGGCTCCCCTGATCGCCGTGCTCGCGATGATCAACGTCATCTACGCATCCTACATCGCGCTCGCGCAGCGTGACATCAAGTACATGATCGCGTACTCCTCGGTCTCTCACATGGGCTACGTTCTGCTCGGCTTCGCGGCACTGAACGTCGTGAGTGTGAGCGGTGCGGTCGCCTATATGGTGGCGCACGGCATCATGCTCGCGCTCTTCTTCTCGCAGGTCGGCTATGTCTACGAGAAGACGGAGCTCCGCAGCGTCGGCGACCTCTGGGGGCTTGCACATCACATGCCGCACATCACGGTTGGCTTTATGCTTGCGGGCCTTTGCTCGCTCGGGCTGCCGGGGCTGATTGGCTTCATTCCGGAGTTTACGATCTTCGTCGGCATCATCGAGGTTTACCCCGTGATCGCCGTGATCGCCGTCTCGGGCATCATCTTCACGGCATTCTACGTGTTGCGTATGCTCGCGCGCGTCCTCTTCGGACCGCGGGTGGAGCGGTTTGCGAAATTTCCAGATGAGCGCAAGATCGATGTTGTTCCGCTCGTCGTACTCGGCGTGTTCCTCGTCGGCTTCGGCGTGTTCCCGGGACTGCTCATGCATGTTGTAGATACGGGGGTTGCCCCGCTTGCGCCGCTCTTTGAGATGATTCAGGATGCACCGACAATCATAGGAGGTGGGCACTGATGCTGCAAGCGATGAATTTTGCCGCGATCTCCGTGGAGATCGGGATCGCCGTGCTGATGGCGGTGGTGCTCATTACCGATCTCGTCCTCAAAAAAGACGCGCCGCGCTGCCCCGTGGTCTGGCTGACCGTGGCAGGGCTCCTCGGCGTGCTCGCGCTTGCCGTGGGCATGTATCCGCCCGACGGCGGGGCGACAGCCTTCTATGCGGGGCTTTACATCGTCGACGGCTACTCCGTGTTCTTCAAGATTCTCTTCATCATCGGGATTCTCTCGACCGTCATCTTTGCGGCGGACTACGTGGAGCAGACACTTAGGCACAAGGGGGAGTTCTATCTGCTCCTTCTCTCGGCGCTGCTCGGCATGTGCGTCCTTGCCTCGGCGAACGACCTCATGACGGCGTTCGTCGGGCTTGAGCTGATGACGATTTCGTTCTACGGGCTCGTTGCGATTCGTACGGATTCGCCGCTCTCGGCGGAGGCGGGCATCAAGTATCTCGTCTTTGGCTCCGGTTCGACGGCGGTGCTGCTCTATGGTATGAGCCTCGTCTACGGCATGACGGGGACGATGGTGTTCCAGAACATTGCACAGGGGCTTGGGCTCGTGTTCTCACTCGGGCTGATCGGTGTGGTCTTTATCCTTGCCGGTTTCTTCTTCAAGCTCTCGATCATTCCGTTCCACCTCTGGGCACCGGATGTGTACGAGGGAGCCCCCGCACCCGTGACGGCACTCCTTGCGATGTGCTCGAAGGCGGCGGGGATTGCGATCCTGCTGCGTGTGCTCTTTGTGGCATTCCCGTTCCTCTCGGCGTACTGGGCGCATCTGCTTGCAATTTTTGCGGCGGTTTCAATGGTCGGCGGCAACCTCATGGCATTCCGCCAGACGAATATCAAGCGCATGCTTGCATACTCGTCGATTGCACAGGCGGGCTACATGATGACGGCGATGGTCGCGACGAATGCAGCGGGCATTAAGGCAGTCCTTTTCTATGCGATGGTTTATGTCTTCGCGAATGTCGGTGCTTTTGTCACGGTGTCCTACCTTGAGATGAAGCGCGGCGGCGCGGACTTTACGAGTGTGCGGGGCCTTGCGAAGGACTCGCTGCTGCCGGCGGGCATCCTGATGGTTGCCCTGCTCACGATGGCGGGCATCCCGCCGACAGCGGGCTTTGTTGGGAAGATCTACATCTTCTCCGCAGCGATCGATGCGGGGTATTTCTGGCTCGCAGGGGTCGGCTTCGTTATGTCGATGATGTCTGTTTACTACTACCTGCTCGTCATCAAGGAGATGTTCCGCGATGTCGAGGAGGGGGAGAAGTGGACAGCGGAGCACCTCAGTATGCCGCTCCCCGCGAGCGCGATGGGCGTGATCGCCGTCGCCTTTACGCTGATTATCGGTGTGTGGGCAGAACCCCTCTCGATCTTCAGCAATGTTGCAGTCTATACGTTTATGAGATAAACCCTGTCATCCAACCCCCAATCAAAAAGCGCCCGGCGACTGTCGGGCGCTTTTTGTACACTGGGGAAAAGACTGCTATTTTATCTCATCCATGATGGAGTCGTCGCCGCCCTTGAAGAGCATATACCGCGCAAGTTCTTCTTGGAACTGGCCAACATCGGCGGGCATCCACTTGCCCGTGTCCTTGTCCTTTTTGACCTCGACCTCGAAGGACTGCTGTCCCGCGACCTTGGCATTCTTCATGTCATCGGAGAACAACTTCAGATACATATCGCCGAACTTGTCAAGAGCCGGCATATCGTTCGCGTCCATCTTGTCGATCTCTTTTTCCATCTTTTGCATTGAACCCGTCATAACGGAAGCGAACTCAATGTAGTCGGTTGTGATCTTGACCTTCGCGGAATTATCGCTCTTGGATACGGTCTCTGCCTTGATCTTTAGTTCTTTGAGCTTGTCGCCCATGACTTTTTGGGCGCTGTCTATTCCTTCCTGCGTTGCGCTGAGACTCTTCCCGAGCTCTTTGATGAAGACTTCATTGATGGGCTTGGCACCGTCTCCTGTCAGCTTGAAGTCCTTCATTCCAGCGACATCGCCGTGACCAATTCCCTCCGCGAGTGCTTGGACATCAATGTTCGGATCGTTCCCGCCGCAGCCCATGAGCATGATGCTCATAAAGAGGGCGAAACAGAGGGTGAGCAACATTTTACTGATCGATTGGATTCGCATCATATTTCCTCCTTTATATCGTGAACCACACAAAACTGAGGGGGGGATCCTCCTTTCCTCTATAAGTCTTGGTTTTATTCTAACACAACGAGAAAAAAAGCGTACTGTCATAAATAACAGGTTCTGCGAGAAAATTTGAAAATACATAAAAAGAGCTTGTTCTACGATGTTTCGTGCAACAAGCTCTTTTGGTGCTGATTCCTCGTTATACAGGGGCTTGGAAGCTGCTATATATCCCAGTGCAGCTGTTCGGGATTCGGTGTCGCGCGGTCAATTTCGCGCAGGATCCACGGAGCGTTTTCATGCGTGGCGGCAAAGGCCTCTGCAAGTCCTTGCTCGTAGGTGGGCGGGATCTCCATCGCGTGAATCGCCATGTGCATATAGTCCTTTGCGATGAGGACAACGCCGCGCTCGGCAGCGAGGTGTGCCTTGAAGCGATAGCCGTAGTAAAGATACGAGTTGTGCGGCACCGCCTCCGCAAGGCCGTCAAAGGCGGCAATGCGCTCGTCCGCCTCCGCCTCCGCTTCCTCGGTCATGCGCAGCTTGTGCATGAGATTCCAGCGATCTGCCCAGAGTTCGCCGCGCAGGATGTACTTGTAGAGGAAATCCGTGGACTCGGCGCACTCAATCGCCAGGTTGATGTGCTCAAGCGCGGCTTCCTGCGTCGCCTTGTCCCGAGATTCAAGGGCACTCAGCCCCTGCATGGCATAGACTTTTTCCTCCACATCCTGTGCAAGCTCCTCGTTCGGCTCTGCATCGATGACACTTTGAAAAAGTGCGAGAGCATCGCTACGATATTCCTCCGTCTGAGCGAGGAAGTGAGCGAGGCGTGCGCGTGCGTGCCAGTCCTGCACGCCTCCCGCAAAGAGATCGTGGGGTGGGGCTGCCGCGCCGAGGCGATCCAAAACAACGTGAATGAGTTCGTGAAAGCGTTCTTCTGTCATAGTTTTATCACCTGTTTCATACGGTCTAGGAGGGGGAGATCGTGCGTGATGACGATGAGCGTACCCCCGCGTGCATCGAGCTCCTGCAGTATGGCAGCAATCAATCGCTCTCCGCGTGCGGCATCCAGCCCTGCCGTCGGTTCATCAAGCAGGAGGATTGGCGCGTCTGAGGCAAGAGCGAGGGCGGTGAGCAGACGGCTGCGCTGCCCACCCGAGAGGCGTGCGGCATTTGCACCGAGCGGCTCGTCGAGGCCTGCGGGGAGCGCATGCACGACATCGGCAAGCTGCGCTGTCTCAAGTGCATGCCACATCGGTTGCTCGTCCATATCCGCGTGCAGGCGCAGGAAGTTGTCACGCGTCGATGTGTTGAAGAGAAAGCTCCCCTGCAGGGACGCTCCAAAGAGGGCGCGTGAGGTGTCGGCAGAAAGGGCGGTGTGCGGTACTCCTCTATATGAGATTGTACCGCTGTCGGGTTCCCAGAGGCGCAGGAGAAGGCTCGCAAGCGTGGTCTTGCCTGCGCCGCTCTCGCCGATGATCGCCGTGTGCTCGCCGCGCCGAATCGTGCATGAGAAATCCTGCAGGATCGGAATGCCGTCATGGTAGGCAAAGGCGAGATGCTCCGCCGCAATCAGCGGGGCATCCTCCTGCCACGCGAGAGAGGATGCTGACAAGTTTTTTTCAGAGGGCTGTTCCTTTGCTGGCAGGATCGTCTCTACTGCCTGCACCGCCTCCACTGCACCGAGGCTTGCGGCGGGCAGAGGACGGTACTCGCTGAGAACGGCTTCGAGGACGAGCACCCAGACAGCGTACTGCACGCCTGTCAGTGTCCCGTCCGCGACGCGCGGCGTAAGGAGAACAATCAGGAGAATCCAGACCGCGACACGCAGAACATCGAGCAGGGTGAAGAGGCGCTCGCGCTTCGTGCGTTTGTCATCCTGTTTTTGCTGAAAAACCTCCGCTGCATGATCGAGCTGTCCCTGTGCCCGTCTGAGTGTACCCGCCGCTGCGAGCTCAGCACGTCCGTCGAGGCGGTCGAGCAAAATTTCTCGATAGGAAGTGCTCTCCGTGCGCAGATCTGTTTCATGCAGAAGGTGGGGGAGGGCGAGATGCAGGAGATAGAGAAATGCAATAAGAAGTGCGCCCCACGGGCTGAGCGGCAGGAGTACCGCACAGGTCACGGCGGTGAGCATTCCTGCAATCAGCGGCTGCGGAACAGTACGAAGGTAGAAGTCACGCAGGGTCTCGCAGCCCGTCAGAAGATCGTGCAGAAATTCGCCTTCGCGGACATTGCCCTCCCGCAGAGGAATCGCCGCAGCAGAACGCCGATAGGTTGCCTGCTGTAGGTTCTCATAGCACGCAAATGCAAGTCGATGGGAGAGTAGACGGTCGAGATAGCGAAAGACGGCACGCCCGATGCCGCACGCCCGCACCAATGTAATCGCAAGCGCAAGCGTGGAGAGCGGCGGCTGCAGTGCCGCGCTTGCGATGATCCACGCTGCCGTTCCGATCAGAGCAATGCCCGAGGCGGCTGCGAGGACACCCGCGAGGAGTGCGGGCAATGCCTTTGACGGTGCTGTGATTGCGAGCAGACGAACAAGTGCAGTCATGCGTGCTCACCTCCCAATGTGATGACATGATCTGCCCACGCAATGAGTGCGGGGCGGTGTGATGTCAGAATCAGCGTGCGATGATGGGCAAAGCGTGTCAGTGCATGAATGACGGTTGCTTCTGTTTCTTCGTCCAGTCCCGCTGTCACCTCGTCGAGGAGGACAATGGGGCGGTTCTGGAAGAACGCCCGTGCGAGCCCGAGACGGTGACGCTGTCCGGCAGAAAGGGGATGTCCGCCCTGTCCGAGCGGTGTCCGAAGTCCCTCGGGCAGGGCGCACACGAAGTCTCCGAGTGCCGCTGCTTCGAGCGCCTCGATAGCGGCTTCGTCCGAGACGTTTTCATGCCACAGGCTGACATTCTCGGCGAGCGTTGCTGTAAAGATATGCGGCTCCTGTGGTACGTAGGTGATGAGATTTTGTTTTGTTGCCTCCGAGAGCTGTGTAAGGTCAAATACGTTGGCGCTCCCTGCCCCGTCCGCGAGCACAATCTTTCCCTCGGTCGGTGCAATCTGGCCCGCGAGCAGGAGGAGCAGCGTCGATTTGCCAATGCCGCTTGCTCCCGCAAGTACAGTGGATTTCCCCGAAGGGAATATGAGGTTCAGATCTGAGAGGACAGTCTCCTCGGTCAGTGGATAGCGATAGGAGAGCTGTTCCGTATGCACGGCGGGCGGTGAGAGAATCTGACTGCGTGCGCCGTCCGTGGGGGAGGGGAGATCCAGATAGGGGGTGAGCGCCTCCTCTGCCGTCTTTGCATCCATCGCTGCATGGAATGCAATGCCGCCCTCGCGCAGTGGCTGATAGAACAGCGGCGCAAGAATGAGTACAAAGAACGCCGGCTGGAAGGACATCATTCCTTCCAGAAGACGCAGACCGATGGAGACGGCAATGAGCGCAATCGAGAGGGTGGTAATCAGCTCAAGTGCAAATGCCGAGACAAAGGCAAGCCGGAGAACGGAGAGCGATGCCTCGGCGAAGCTGTGGCTCATGTGCGCGAGATGCACGCCCTCGGCATCGATGCGGCGAAAGATCTTGAGCGTCATTGCCGCGCGCACAAGCTCGCCGAAGCCGTTTGTGAGCGTCTGCATCTTGTCCCACTGGCGTTCGCTCGCACGGCGCGTCGCCTTTCCGATGAGGAAGAGCAGGAACGGCGCAATCGGCAGCGTTACGAGGAAGAGCAGGGCGGAGAGGGGATCCGCAAATACTGTCACAATGAGAATCAGCGGGATCAGCACCGCACCCGAGATCATCGTCGGCACTACCGTGTGGAAGAATGGGTCGAGTGCATCTACGCGCTCAAGGGTCAGCGTCAGTGCACCTGCAGAGGTACGTCCGTGCATCAGAATCGCCTCGTGCAAGGCCGTGCGTACAGAGAGGCGCAGCCGATGGGAGAGCTGTGCCTCGATGCGTCCCTTGGGGAGGCGAAGCAGTGCCATAGAGAGGACGCACAAAAACAGCATCAGAAGATCTGATGCTGTTTCGGTAGGTCCGCCGTGCTCCATGAATACTGCATTCACGATGACGGCAGTTTCCCATGCCGCCGCGATGACGAGCCCCCCGTGGAGGAGTTCGATCACCGCGCGTATGAGGAGGCTGCTGCGTTCGGTGTGCAGCACAGAGCGTAGAATGGACTTCTTTTTTTTCATTGTGATTAGTATGCCTGATGTCCTGCATCGTTTGGAGAGATGCGTTTGCGGAAGATGTAGTACGTCCAGATCTGATAGCCGAGGATAATCGGAACGAGGATGACCGCTGCGACTGTCATGATGGAGAGTGTGTACTCCGTTGAGGACGCATTGTAGATCGTGAGGCTCCAGCCCGCATTCAGGCTTGAGACCATGAGGCGCGGGAAGAGCCCCGCGAAGAAGCCGACCGTCGTGCCCGCGATGGCAAGACCGCCAAGGATGAACGCGGGTTTATGTGCCTTGGCATAGAGCGCACCGATGGCAGCGACAAACGCTACGGCGGAGAGGACAAGTGCGCCGGCTGCAAGCGGGCTGCTGTAGAGGTCGGTATTCGTGTACGTGAGTACCATGCAGAGTACGTAGAGAAGCGCTGCAGCGACACCAAATTTCAGCCCATAGCTGCGTGCACGCTCCAGCAGGTAGCGATCCGTAAGGCGCAGGTTCAGGAATGTCGCGCCGTGGAATGCAAAGACTGCGAAGAATGTCACGCCGCCGACCACCGTGTACGGGGTCAGGAGATCGAAAAATCCGCCTCGATAGACCATATTTGCACCGATGGGCAGACCCGCGATGAGGTTTGTGACAACCACACCCCAGAGGAACGCGGGGAGGATGCTGCCGAACGCAATCGCATACGACCATGTGCGCTGCCATTTTTCATCCGTGCGCTGATGGCGGAACTCGAACGCGACCGCACGCAGGATGAGCGCGACGAGCATGAGGAAGAGCGCAATGTAGAACGTGCTGAAGAGCGTGGCGTAGACATGCGGGAACGCCGCGAACATTGCGCCGCCCGCCGTAATCATCCAGACCTCGTTGCCGTCCCAGACCGGACCGATGGAGCGAACGATCTGAGAGCGGTCGCTCTCCTTGTCCGAGAGGAGTGTGAGCAGTGTGCCGACACCGTAGTCGAATCCCTCGAGGAAGAAGAATCCCGTGAAGAGAACGACGATGAGCACAAACCAGAGAATATTGTAGTCCATGCTTACTTCCCTCCTTCGATGGCAGGTGTAATCTGCGTGCGGCGGATGAAGCGGAAGGCGATGTAGAGCGCCGTGATGATGAGCAGCAGATAGAGCACGGTAAAGCCGATCATCGTGAACATAATCTCTGCCGAGGTAAGGTTCGGCGACACACCGTCAACGGTTTTTTGCAGTCCCATGACGAGCCATGGCTGACGGCCCATCTCTGCGACGATCCAACCGCAGGAGTTCGCGATAAAGGGCACGATGACGAGCCACGGGAGTGCGTAAAGCAGCTTCTTTGCCGTAAGCAGCTTGTCCTTTTTTGCGAGGTAGAATACGACAAGCGAGACGAGTACCATGAAGAATCCGGCGCCGACCATCGCACGGAAGGAGTAGAAGAGCATCGTTACGTGCGGACGGTAGTCGCCCGGACCGAACCGCTCGACGGCCTCCTTCTGGAGGTCATTGATGCCGCGCACCTCGCCCTTGATGTTGTCATGCACCATGATGGTGAACATATAGGGGATCGTGATCTCGAAGTCGTTGTGCCCCTTCTCCATGTTCGGATAGGCGAGCACGGCAAACGGCGCGGGATCCTCCGTCTCCCAGAGCGCCTCCATCGCCGCAAGCTTCATCGGGCTGGCCTGAGCGAGGTACTGCGTATGGAAATGTCCGCTCATGATGACACCGACGACACCGACGATGGTGTAGATCGCACCCGCCTTGATCGCCTGTGTGAAGGCGTAGCGCGACTCCTCGTCGTGGAGCAGCTTCCATGCTGAGACCGCCATGATGACGAAGCCTGCCGTTGTGATGCCCGCGAAGAGCGTGTGCGACTGCTCACCGAGGATGTAGTGGTTCGTGATGAGTTCAAAGAAGTTTGCCATCTCCGCGCGTCCGTTGGCGATCGTGTAGCCGACGGGGTGCTGCATGAATGAGTTGGCGACGAGAATCCAGAATGCCGACAGGTTGCTGCCGATCGCGACAAGCCAGATACACGCGCAGTGTGCCTTTTCGGACAGCTTGTCCCAGCCGAACATCCAGATCCCGAGGAACGTCGACTCGAGGAAGAACGCCGTCAGTGCCTCAAGTGCGAGCGGTGCGCCGAAGATGTCGCCCATGAAGCGCGAATACTCCGACCAATTCATGCCGAACTGGAACTCCTGCACCAGACCGGTAGCGACACCCATCGCAAAGTTGATGAGAAAGAGCGTGCCGAAGAAATGCAGCAGCTTTCGGCAGGTCTTCTTCCACTCCGGCCGCTTCGTCTTCACGTAGCACGTCTCAAGCAGGGCGACGAAGATCGCCATGCCGAGGGTGACGGGGACGAAGAGAAAGTGATAGATCGTGGTGATTGCAAACTGCCATCGTGACAGCAGCACTTCTTCCATTTCCAAACCCCTCCTAAAAATAAAAAGCCTATAATAATATCAACGTCTTTTGCCGCGCGGAGTGGGCAAAAGCCTTTGATTTTGTGAATTATATCACAGGCCAACATGAAATACAAGTTAGATAAATATTTTTAACTGTTTAGTAACGAATATCTGTTAGTTTCATTCTCGAAGCGCGTTCACAATGAGCAGAACAAGGAGCAAAATAAGAGCACCTCCAACAAATGAATAGGGGAGTGCCGTTATGTCAAGGATGGTGAATGCCCCCCCTGCGGCAGGTATGAAGAGCAGGAGAAAGAGAATGCCGAGCCATACGTTCTGCTTCGCACGCGTGCGTGCGGCGTTGCTCGTGTCCCAGAGCGTGACGAGGCTTGGAAGCCCTTCGGCGGCGAGCGTGATGTCGGGAACGAAGCTGGTGGAACGGCCCTGATTGCGCAGTGCCTGTGCCTCGAAGTAGGCAGCATCCTCGGGCGACATCAGCGGTTCGATCTCCTGCGGCGCTTCCTCTGAGTCCGGTCCGCGCAGGAGTTCCTCGTGCAGCGGATCGTGCAGTGCCCCGTCTGCTTCAACGGCAGGCTGTTTCTCGTAGGAGGACGGGCAGCCGATGCTGATGTCCGCCGTCCGCATGGCAGCCTGATCCGCCATCGGATCGCCGACCATCGCTACGACGGAGCCGTGCGACTGGAGTAGACGGATCTCACGTGCTTTGTCTGCGCCTGTAAGATCGGAGCGCACCTCGCTGATGCGCAGCTCCTTGCCCGTCGCATTTGCGAGACGTTTCGTCTCACCTGTGAGGAGGACAAGTCTGAGCCCGCGCTCCTTGAGAGCCTGTAGAGCACGCCGCACCTCGGCACGCACATCGTCGCGGACGGCAATGATGCCGCGTGCATACTTGCTTGAGCTGACGAAGAGCGGAGTCTGTCCGCTCGTGGCGAGCTGGTCGGCACGCGTGAGGAGTGCCGCACTGATCTCGATCTTTTCCTCCTGCAGCCACTCCTTCTTGCCAACGCGTACAGGCGTACGTGCAATCAGCGCCTCAACGCCGAAGCTCTCCGTCTCATGGGCGGCAGAGTGGCGCTGCAGGTACAGACCGCGCTGGACGGCGGTGTCGTAGAGTGCGTGCGCGTAAGGGTGTGTCGCCTCGCGTTCGGCACTGGCGGCGAGGGCGAGCAGCGAGCCCTGCGTCATGCCCTCGGGTACGAGTGCGGAGATGAATACGCTGCCCTCCGTGAGTGTACCGTTGCGGTTGAATGCAATCGTGTCAACGTGCAGCAGTTCGGTCAGTGCGCTCGTGCGGCTGCACGTTATCCCGCAGCCCTGCAGACGACGCTTGATGCGCAATGCAATGAAACGGCGTGAGACGAGGAACGGCAGCGGCGAGGCGGCAAGGAACACGCCGAGGAAAATCTCGGATGCCGTTTCGATTGAAACATCGCCCGCTGTATACCAATATCCCGCTGCGCCCGCCGCGAGAATGACGCTGGCAATGAAATGTGAAAATGTGGAGAAAAATTTCTTCAAGGACGTTCAGCTCCTGTCCTGTTACTTCTTAACAGGGGCATTATAACATAGGCGCGGGGATGTGACAAATCCATTCGTGTGCACTTGCCCTTTGCGATGAGAAGATGATAATATGGAAGAAAATACTGCTTTTATGGCAGAATATCGTTATTGTAAATATATAAATTATATTTGGAGATCGGATATGGAACTTGTGCAGGCAGTCATTGCAATCTTTTCAGAACGCAGTGCGTTCTTTGTACAGCTTTTGGTTGAGCATCTGTGGATCTCGGGGGCAGCAATCGGCATCGCTGTTGTGCTTGGCGGAGTGGCAGGTGTCCTCATTTATCGTTATGAGCGTGCAGCAGCACCGACGCTTGGCACTGTGAACTTCCTCTATACGATCCCGTCGATCTCGATGCTCGGGTTCTTGATTCCGTTTTTCGGCATCGGCAACCGCTCGGCAATCATCGCGCTCACCATCTATGCGCTCCTGCCGATGGTGCGTGCGACGCATACGGGGCTCGCGCAGATACAGCCCTCTCTTGTGGAGGCTGCAGTTGGCATGGGCAGTTCGGCACTGCATGTGCTCGTGCGCGTTCAGATACCGCTTGCAATGCCCGTCATCATGAGCGGGATCCGCAATATGGCGACGATGACGATCGCACTTGCCGGCATTGCATCCTTTATCGGTGCGGGCGGGCTTGGTGTCGCCATCTATCGCGGCATCACAACGAACAACCCCGCACTCACGATTGCGGGGAGCCTTCTGATCGCTGTGCTTGCGCTCGTGGTGGACGGTGTGCTCGGCTTTGCGGAACGTCGTATGGCAGAGCCCGCGCTGGAGCGTGAGATCAGCTGTGCGGCGTACGCCTCTGCAGCAGCTGCCGTACTCATCGCCGTGAGTACGGTGACGTATGGATTTTTTGGCAAGACAGATGTCATTCACATCGCGACAAAGCCGATGACGGAGCAGCTCATTATGGGGGAAATGTTAAAGTTTGTGATCGAGCGCAATACGGGGCTTGAGGCACGCATTACGGCGGGCGTTGGCGGCGGCACATCGAACATCCACCCCGGGATGGAGAGCGGCGCGTTCGACATTTACCCGGAGTATACGGGAACGGGTTGGAACATGGTGCTCAAGGAGGAGTCAAAATACAGTGAGGAGTTGTTTCCGCAGCTGACCGAGGCATATGAACGGCGTTTTGCGATGCGTTGGGTCGGGATGTACGGCTTTAACGATACGTTCGGCATTGTCGTGCGGCGTGACATTGCGGAGCAGTATGATCTGCATACCTATTCGGATCTGCAGCACGTTGCACATCACCTCACCTTTGGTGCGGAGTATGATTTCTTCGAGCGTGCAGATGGATTTCCCGCGCTCTGCAAGGCGTATGGGTTGGATTTTGCCCGCACGGTCGACCTCGATATCGGGCTGAAATATCAGGCACTCGCGAACAAGCAAATTGATGTGATGGTTGTGTTCACGACAGACGGACAGCTTGCGGCGGCGGATGCGCGCGTGCTCACGGATGATCGGAATTTTTTCCCGTCCTATCGCTGCGGAAACGTTGTGCGTGCGGAGGTGTTGGAGCGGCATCCGGAGCTTGTGCCTGTACTGGAGAAGCTGACGGACAGTATCACGGACGAGGAGATGGCGGCGATGAACCACGCTGTCGAGAGCGAGGGGAAGGAACCGCATGCAGTCGCGGAGGAATTTCTGCGCGCAAAGGGGCTTTTGATTTGAAACAGGCATCTGTCGGCATCCTCTCCATGCGAACTCCACGCAAACGCTTAGTTACGCAAGCGGTCGGGCACTTATCTGCGAGGGAATCACGGACTCATTCAACCATTCATCTTGGCACATCTTTTTCGCCCTCTCTGCGTCGATAAATCCTCAGCATAGCCGCCGCTATGCTTCCGGTTTATCTTCTTGACAGGACGGAAAATCTGCACCAATCTGAACGGCATCATTGAGTTCGTGATTCCCTAATACCTGCGGACTTCTTAAACGCGCTTCGCTTGAACGAAAGAAATCCGCAGGGGGCAGAACGTGCCCTCGTTTCCGCTTGCTCCACTAGGGTTTGCTTAGGAGAATCGCATGGTGCATTGGTATTCTGTCCTCTGAGTTTCTTGAAATAAATCACGTTCAATGTTAGAATACAGAAGAGTAAAAATATTTCGCAGGAGGAAGCGTTATGAGTATAAACAAAACAAAGGCGGAGCAGGACAAGGTGCTCCGTCTGATGGCGGAGAAGTACCCGACGAAGGAGATCGTCTACGAGAAAATCGTCTATCTGAAATCGCAGCTCATGCTGCCGAAGGGCACGGAGCACTTCATGAGCGATCTGCACGGCGCGTACGATTCGTTCTTTCATATCCTCAACAACTGCTCGGGTGTCATCAAGGAAAAGGTGGACTACTGCTTCGGCGAGCGCATGACGGAGGAGGAGAAGGCGGAGTTCTGCACGCTGATCTACTATCCGCGCGAGAAGGTGGAGCAGCTCACGGCGGAGGGCAAGGCGGACGCAATCTGGTATCAGCAGAACATTGCGAATCTGCTTGAGCTGACCAAGCTCATGAGCTGGAAATTCCCTGCGAGCAAGATGCGCAGCTACATTCCCAAACGCTACGAATCCGTCATCGTGGAGCTGCTGAGTACACGCCCCGAGCTGGATGAGGCGCAGCTCTACTACTACAAACAGCTGATTGAGACAATCGTGGAGATCGGCGGCGGCACGGACTTCATCGATGCGTTCAGTGTGCTCGTCAAGCGGCTCGCGGTCGAGCGCATCCATATCGTCGGCGACTTCTTCGATCGCGGCGATCGTCCGGACGGGATTCTCGATCTCCTCATGCAGCATCCGTCCGTTGACATCCAGTGGGGCAACCACGACGTGCTCTGGATGGGGGCGGCACTCGGCAGTGAGGTCTGCATTGCGGCGGTCATCCGCAACTCGCTGCGCTACCGCAATACAGACGTACTGGAACGCGGCTACGGCATCAGTCTGCGCCCACTCTCGACGTTCGCCTCGCGCATCTATCCCGACGAGAACCCGATCAAGGCGGCGGAGCGTGCGATCTCGATGATGATGTTCAAACTCGAGGGGGGGCTTATCAAACGCAATCCTGATTTTTGCATGGAGGATCGTCTGCTCCTCGATAAGATTGACTTCAGCCTATCCTGTGTCACACTGAACAATGGACGGCGCGTGGAACTCGATAGTGCCTACTTCCCGACGATTGACGACGGCGCAGATTGCTACGAACTGACGGAGGAGGAGCGGCACATCATCGACGATCTGCGCTCCTATTTCCTTGAGAGTAAGGCACTCCAACGCCATGTGGACTATCTCTATGAGCGCGGCAGCATGTATATGTGCTACAACGGCAATCTCCTGTTCCACGGCTGTGTCCCCATGAACGAGGACGGCAGCTTCCGCACCATTACATACAGGGGCGAGGAATACACGGGACGCGCGTGGATGGACTTCTGTGAGGAAAAGGCACGTGCGGCTTGGAACGAACACACGCAGGAAGGGCTGGACTTTATGTACTTCCTCTGGTGCGGGCTGCTTGCGCCGACCTCGGGGCGCTCGTTCACAACGTTTGAGCGTTCCTTTATCTCCGACGAGTCGACGTGGAAAGAGCCGTCCGACCCGTATTTCCGTCTCATCAAGGAGGAGGCGATCTGCGAGAAAATCCTTGCGGAGTTCGGGCTTGACCCCAAGCACGGGCACATCATCAACGGGCACGTTCCCGTCAAGGTGAAAAAGGGGGAGAGTCCGTTGCGTGCGAATGGCCGCGCGATCATCATCGACGGTGGTTTTGCGACACCGTATCACTCCAAGACGGGCATCTCGGGCTACACACTCATCTACAACTCGCGCGGGCTGCGTCTCCTCCAGCATCAGACAGTGGCGAATGTGCGTGAGGCGCTGCGCGAGAACCGCGACATCGAGTCCGTCTCGCAGACGGTCGAGCTGCAGGCACGCAGCTGCCTCGTACGCGACACGGATCGCGGCGCGGCGATCATGGATGAGATCGCTGACCTGCATGCCCTCCTGCGCGCATATCAGACGGGGCATATCAAGCCGCAGTAAGAGCATAAGAAAGCCCGCACATCGAATGCAATGTGCGGGCTTTCTTATGCTCTTATGGATTCATCTTCAGCCAGATACTCCACGGTACGGCATAGTCGTTCTCGTGATTCTGCTGAACGTAGTCGTAGAACTTTGCGATCATCTCTGACTTGTGATGGTAGTCTGCATCCTCCCATCCCGTCGGTGCATGCTGCGTGGTCGGGTCGTAGGCGAGGTATGCTCCGCCGAGCAGGTACTGACGATAGAGGATGTCCTTCAGCGGGACGGAGGGATTTTTCATCATATCGTACATCGCCATAAAGCTGGTCGTGCGTCCCTTGCCTGCCTGACAGTGAAAGTGCATCCATGTGTCTGCGGGCATTCTTTTCACGAGATCGACAAAATTGTCGATGGTCTGCGGGTCTGCCCATTTGTGGTCGGTGACGGCGAGACGGACGTAGCGCACGCCCGCATCCTCGACCAGCTCCCGCTCCGTCATCGCCGCCATGACGCGGATGGTCTGCGGATTTTTGGGCTGCTTTTTCTTGTCGAGGTGCGCGAGCACGACATCCTTGCCCTGTGCACTGCGAATGCGCATGTTCTCGTCACGCAGTGCCTCGTGCTTCGTCCTGCCGATATTGCCCCAGTCGTGCTTGCCGTACCAGCTGACGGCGTTTCCATTCATGAAGCCGTGCGACTCCTGCCGCAGATCGACGATACAGATCGAGCCCTTTGCGCGCGTGTGCAGGTCTTTCAGCAGTGCATGAAAGGCAGGGACGGAGAACTCCGCGCTTCCCGAGAGCGGCAGGGCATCCAGTCCCTCACGAGAGGGCGTGTAGTTCGGGTCGACACCGAACTTCGCTGCGTCTGTCCGCGTTTGGAACGGCGATCCCGCCGTGCGGAAATTGTGCGGCAGCTCCGCCTCATTGCCCGCCGCCGTATCGATTCGCCAGACATAGCCCCGGTAGTCTGCATTCGTATCGGTAGCAGAGGCAGTGTATGGGATGATACATAGCGTGCATAATAGCAGGGCAGTGAGTAAATGTTTGAATGCGTGCATGAGATCCCTCCGCTGTGTGAACCGACGATCCTTTCGGAATCGCTGATAAAACCTTTGCTCGAATGACGTGGATTTTATCCGTGCTTTCTATATCCATCGTTGGTTATAGCACTCTTTGCATCAAGGTGCAAGAGAAATCTTGGGCAGATGTTGCCTGTTCCTTGAAAAATCCCCTTCCGTGTGCTAGAATGACGTGACTATGCTACGGGAGGGGTTTCTTTGTACGAGAAAGTAGATACCAATCTGAATTTTGCCGCGCGCGAGAAAGCCGTTGCGGATTTTTGGCGCGAGAATCATATTGCACAGCAGGCGGTGGATCAGCGTGAGGGCTGCGAGACGTTCACGTTCTACGACGGTCCGCCGACGGCGAACGGCCGCCCGCACATCGGGCATGTTCTGACGCGCGTCATCAAGGACATGCTGCCGCGCTATCAGTCGATGAAGGGGCGCAAGGTGCTCCGCAAGGCGGGCTGGGACACGCACGGTCTGCCCGTGGAGCTGGAAGTCGAGAAGGCGATCGGCATCAACGGCAAGGAGCAGATCGAGGACTACGGCATCGAGCCGTTCATCAAGAAGTGCCGCGAATCCGTCTGGACATACAAGGCGATGTGGGAGGAGTTCTCTGATGTCGTCGGCTTCTGGGCGGATATGGAGCATCCCTACATCACGTACGAGAACAACTTCATCGAGTCCGAGTGGTGGGCGCTCAAGGAAATCTGGAAAAAAGGTCTCCTCTATCAGGGGCACAAGATCGTCCCGTACTGCCCGCGCTGCGGCACGCCGCTCTCCTCGCACGAGGTCGCGCAGGGGTACAAGGATGTTACGGAACGCTCGGCAATCGTGCGCTTTAAGGCGGCCGATGAGGATGCCTACTTCCTCGCGTGGACGACGACACCGTGGACGCTCCCGTCGAACCTCGGTCTCTGCGTGAATCCAAATGTGACCTATGTGAAGGTGCGCGTCTACGGCAAGGTCTACTATCTCGCTGAGGCACTGATGGACAGCGTATTCGTGGATTCGTGGGGCGACCGCGAGATCCTTGCGACGATGAAGGGCAGCGACCTCGAGTACCGTAAGTACGAGCCGCTCTATCCCTTTGTGACGAAGGATGTGCAGGACAAGGCGTTCTTCGTCATCTGCGACGACTATGTCACGACCGAGGACGGCACGGGCATTGTCCACACGGCACCCGCCTTTGGTGAGGACGATAACCGTGTCTGCCGCAAGTACGGCATGCCGTTCGTTCAGTTCGTCAATGACAAGGGCGAGATGACGGAGGAGACGGACTGGCCGGGGGTCTTCGTAAAGGATGCCGACCCGTTGATTCTCGACGATCTCGAAAAGAGCGGCAAGCTCTTCAAAGCCCCCGAATTTACACACAGTTATCCGCATTGCTGGCGATGCGACACGCCGCTGATCTACTATGCGCGTGCCTCGTGGTTCATCCGTATGACGGCGGTGCGCGACGCACTTGTTGCAAACAACAATACGGTCAACTGGATTCCGAAGACGATTGGCGACGGTCGTTTCGGCAACTGGATCGAACATGTGCAGGATTGGGGCATCAGCCGCGACCGCTACTGGGGTACACCGCTCAATATCTGGAAATGTTCCTGCGGGCACGAGCACTCCGTCGGTTCGATTGCGGAGCTGCGTGAGCTTCAGCCGAATTGCCCCGCCGATATCGAGCTGCATCGTCCGTACATCGATGCAATCACGTTCCCATGCGAGAAGTGCGGTGAGGAGATGCACCGCGTGCCCGAGGTGATCGACTGTTGGTTCGACTCCGGTGCGATGCCGTTCGCGCAGTGGCATTATCCGTTTGAGAACAAGGAGATCTTTGAGAAATACTTCCCTGCGGACTTCATCTCCGAGGCGGTCGATCAGACGCGCGGCTGGTTCTACTCACTGATTGCGATCTCGACATTGCTCTTTGACAAGAGCCCGTATAAGAACGTCATTGTCCTCGGTCATGTGCAGGACGAGAACGGGCAGAAGATGAGCAAGTCGAAGGGGAATGCAGTCGAGCCGATGGACGCGCTGCGCCGTCACGGTGCGGATGCGATCCGCTGGTACTTCTACGAGAACAGTGCGCCGTGGCTGCCGAACCGCTTCTCCGACGATGCAGTACAGGAGGGGGCGCGCAAGTTCATGGGGACGCTCTGGAACACGTATGCGTTCTACGTCCTCTATGCGAACATCGACAATTTCGACCCGACGGCGCACACGCTTGACTATAACCGCCTTTCGGTCATGGATCGCTGGGTGTTCTCACGTCTGAATACGATGGTGCGTACGGTGGACGACTGCCTTGGGAGCTACCGCGTGACCGAGGCGGCAAAGGCGGTGCAGTCCTTTGTCGAGGAGCTGTCGAACTGGTACGTGCGCCGCAGCCGCAGCCGCTTCTGGGCAAAGGGGATGGAGCAGGACAAGGTCGATGCCTATCTAACGCTCTATACCGCGCTTGTGACGACGGTAAAGGCGGCGGCACCGATGGTGCCGTTCATCACAGAGAGCATCTACCGCAATCTCGTCTGCTCGGTGGACAAGACGGCACCGATCTCCGTGCATCTTGCGGACTTCCCGACGGTGAACGAGGCGCTTATTGACACGCAGCTTGAGGAGAATA
>ERZ773090.162-NODE-162-length-61406-cov-5.43589_pt1 | contig 61406 bp, 66 predicted proteins | sample MGYA00580579_ERZ773090 | MGnify/ENA primary metagenome ERZ773090 (study PRJEB29015, sample SAMEA2738014) | human oral metagenome | biome: human oral; feature: human-associated habitat; material: dental | place: China | collected 2132 ... | reverse complement strand
GGCGGCGGCCGCTTCCGTCGGCGTGTGCGGCTATGCGGTGTTTTTTATGTTGGGTTTGCAGGCGATGCCGGCGGGCAAGGCGGCGGTAGTCGTGGCGGTGAATCCTGTATTGACGCTGCTGCTGGCGGCTTGGCTTTTTGGTGAGCGTTTAAACGCGAAGATTTTAGCGGGTATGCTGCTGGCGGTTTTTGGTGCAATAACGGCGGTCACGCAAGGACAGTCGTTGGCGGTATTGTCGGGCGGCATCAAGGCGGGGGAGTGGCTGATTTTCGGCTGTGTGGTCTGCTGGGCGGCTTATACTTTAATCGGTCGCGCGGTTTTGCGCGGTATAGACGCGCTGACGGTAACGGCGGCAACTTCGCTTATCGGCGCGTTGATGTTGTCGGTGGTGGCGTTGTGGGTCGATGGATTACCGTTTGAGGCAATGGCGGCAATGGATGGGCGCGGTTGGACGGCATTGGCGTGGCTGGTCATCGGCGCGACGGTATTGGCATATGCGTGGTATTTCGAAGGCGTGAAGACTTTGGGTGCAGGCAGCGCGGCGGCGTATATTACGCTCGTGCCGATTTTCGGTATGCTCAGTTCGGCGTGGGTTTTGGGCGAACCGTTGCATATTTCGCTGGTTGCAGGTTGTGCAGCGGCAGTCGGCGGCATGACGCTGATGCGGTACGGGCAGAAGGCCGTCTGAAGTTGGGCAAATACTCGGATTTTTGATAATAAGATTGCGGTTGCCACGTTACTTCCAGCCGTAATCTTATTGAAGGATAAGACTAAGTTACGGCCTTAGTGTTCGATTTAAAAATTTGACACCCTGCCTCCAACTGCCTAAAATTCAACTTTCTCAAAAATCTACCGTATCCTGCGGCACGATTTCATACTTTCAGACGGCCTTTGTGCCATCTCTCTGATACCATTCAAAATATATCAATACTATGCACGTTTCAGAACTCCAAACCCTCCACATTTCCAAACTCTTGGAAATGGCAGAAGAACATGGCATTGAAAACGCCAACCGTTTCCGCAAACAAGACCTCGTTTTTGCCATCGTCCGCCAGATGATGAAGCAGAATGTCAGCTTTACCTGTTCCGGTACACTCGAAATCCTGCCCGACGGCTTCGGTTTCTTGCGCAGCGCAGATACTTCTTACCTTGCCGGCCCTGATGATATTTATGTTTCGCCCACGCAAATCCGCCGCTTCAATCTGCACACCGGTGACACCATCGAAGGCAGCGTGCGCGTACCTAAAGACAACGAGCGTTATTTCGCGCTTGTCCGTCTCGATACCATCAACGGCGATCAGCCCGAAGTCTGCAAACACAAAATCCTTTTTGAAAACCTCACGCCTTTATTCCCAACTGAACAATTCAAACTTGAGCGCGACATCAAATCCGAAGAGAATCTGACCGGCCGCGCCATCGACTTGGTTTCCCCAATCGGTAAAGGCCAACGTGCATTGTTGGTTGCCCCGCCTAAAACCGGTAAAACCGTGATGTTACAAAACATTGCCCATGCGATTACCGCCAATTATCCCGATGTCGAGCTGATTGTCCTGTTGATTGACGAGCGTCCGGAAGAAGTAACCGAAATGAGCCGTTCTGTACGCGGCGAAGTGGTTTCTTCTACGTTTGACGAGCCAGCGCAACGCCATGTACAAGTGGCCGAGATGGTGATCGAAAAAGCCAAACGCATGGTTGAACACAAAAAAGACGTGGTGATTTTGCTGGATTCGATTACCCGTTTGGCGCGCGCCTACAATACCGTCGTGCCGACTTCGGGCAAAATTCTGACCGGTGGTGTTGATGCCAACGCTTTGCACCGTCCGAAACGCTTCTTCGGCGCAGCGCGTAATGTGGAAGAGGGCGGTTCGCTCACCATTATTGCGACAGCACTTGTTGAAACCGGAAGCCGCATGGACGACGTGATTTACGAAGAGTTCAAAGGCACGGGTAATATGGAATTACATCTTGACCGCCGCATGGCAGAAAAACGCCTGTTCCCGGCCATCAGCATCAATAAATCCGGTACGCGCCGCGAAGAATTGCTGGTACCGAACGATCAGTTGCAACGTATGTGGCTCTTGCGCAAATTCCTGCATCCTATGGACGAAATCGAAGCGACCGAGTTTTTGGTGGGCAAACTCAAAGACTCTAAAAATAACGACGATTTCTTTGAATTGATGCGCGGTAAATAAGCATAAGGCCGTCTGAATATGTTTCAGACGGCCTTTACTTTGCTTGAGGAACCTTTATGACCATCCGAATGAATTGGCAAAACTTATTATCTACTCAACGTTTCCGTACTAAAAACGGCGAAATCGTGCCGACCGTTACCCCTTCGACGCAGGAAGGTGCTGATGCTTTGCGTACGGATTTTCACATTGACTACGACCGGGTTGTTTTCTCCGGAGCCTTCCGCCGTCTTGGCCGTAAAACGCAAGTGCATCCGCTGGCGCAACATGACTTGACGCACAACCGTCTGACGCACAGCGTTGAAGTTGCCAGCGTGGGCAGGAGCTTGGGTAACCGCGTGGGCGTGATGTTGCACAACGGCGGTTTTCTGCCGCAGGGCAATACGCCCAGCGATATTGGTGCCGTGGTGCAGGTTGCCTGTTTGGCGCATGATTTGGGCAATCCACCGTTTGGCCATACCGGCGAAGATGCTTTGCGCGATTGGTTCAGACGGCCTGAACATCAAATTTATCTGAACGCATTAAACGAAGCGGAACGCAACGATATTCAAACTTATGAAGGCAATGCGCATAGCCTGCGTATCGTTGCCAGCCTTGAAATGTATCCGGAGGCGGGCGGAATGCGCCTGACTGTGGCAGCCATCGGCGCATTATTGAAGTATCCGTGGACAACGCAACATCCGAACGGCAGAAAGAAATTCAATATTTATCAAACAGAGTTGCCATTTATCCGTCAAGTTGCCGACGAATTGGGGCTGGTTTCCGCAGGAGTAGACAGCTGGGCGCGCCATCCTTTGTCTTATTTGATGGAGGCTGCCGATGATATTTGCTATGCCTTGCTGGACTTGGAAGATGCCGTCGAATTGGATTTGCTCACGGATACGGAAGTGGAGAGTATCTTGTCCGAGCTGACCTTTGCTGAAAGCGCATGGCACGCCAGCTCCAGTCGTCAGCGTTGCGCCATGTTGCGCGGCATTGCGATCGGCAAGGCGATTGATGATGTCGCGCAAACCTTTATGCTGCATCAGTCCGATTTGTTGGACGGAACATTCAAAGGCAAAGACTTGCTTGCCCTGTGTAGCCCGCAAGTGCAAAACACTTTGGCAAAAGCAAAAGAATTGGCTCAAACACGGATTTTCCGCCATCACACCAAGCTGTTGACCGAGATCGCCACGTTCCCATGTTTAGGCTCCATCTTGGATTTACTTGTCCCTGCCGCGTATGCCCTGATTGCTGAAAAACAGTTGGCAACACGTCAGTCTTTGGCGTTGGAATTATTGAAAAAGTACAATCCGATTCTTCCTGAAGACAGTCTGTATCAGGCCTATATGAAAATTTTGGATTTTGTCGGTGGTATGACCGATAACTCCGCCGCTAAAATGGCGCAGGATTTGTCAGGAGTAGGGATTTTACGTTAATTTTATATTTTTTAATTTCAATCAGTTAATTGAAAATATAAAAAATATCTGCGAAAAGAGTAGACAGGTTTCGGCAAAGCCTATATTATTCGGTCTTCTTGATTCACAACGCACTAGCGAAGTGATAAGGATGCACCCGTAGCTCAGTTGGATAGAGTATCTGGCTACGAACCAGAGGGTCGGGCGTTCGAATCGCTCCGGGTGCGCCACAAGATTTATCCGCGCCCATCGTCTAGCGGTTAGGACATCGCCCTTTCACGGCGGTAACCGGGGTTCGATTCCCCGTGGGCGTGCCAGTTTTCAAAAAAACGCAATCTGTTTCGGATTGCGTTTTTTTATTGTATTTGCTGTGTATGTTTTATGGCCGTCTGAAACGCTCAGTAAATCCAAAGGCAGAAGTGTGTAAAATAAATTGCTCAGGCTTTTTGTTGTCTATATGCGCTTTTCAATCTCATTTTACCGTTGTCAAAACCCATTTATTGACAACAGTATTCATCTTAAAAATTCCCAAACCTGAATTTACATGATTTCATATTTATAATTTCTTGATTTCAGAAAATAAAAATATTTATTTGAACTTTTCTTAAAAAATGCCGTCTGAGATAAAGACAAGACGGAATATCTCTGTTAATGTGTAAATGTCAGCCGGCGTTTGCCGGTTTTTTATTGAAACCATTTGGGAGTCAATTATGAATATGAATGTTAAATTAATCGTTCCTGCCGTTTTGGCGGCTGTTGCCCTGACTGCATGTAGCAGCGGTTCCAAAGCCAAACCTGAAGCCAAAGCTGCGCCTACTGCGCAACAACAAACTCAAGCCCAAGCTCAACAAGCTCAAGCTCCAGTACCTAATACTTTGAAAGTAGACTCTATCGACGGTACTAAAGAAGTTCACTACAAATGCGGTAAAGACGGCAAAGAACCTCTGAGCGTAATGTACGGCTTCAAAGGCAACGAAGTTGTTGCCGCCCAAGTAAAATACAAAGGTCAATTAACTGAAAACCTGTTCCGTATCACTGACAGCAGCAAAGATGTAAACGCATTTTGGGGCGGTAATGTTGCTTGGGTTGCTGAAGCAGCCACTGCAGCCAACGTAGACAAAGTTGACGGCAACATGCTGACTATCCGCGGTACTACCGAAGTAAACGGCAAACAAGAAGTGGTTGATCAAATCGTTACCCGCTTCTGCGCATTGGACAAAGGCGCGAAAGCTGCCGCTAAACCAGCTGCTAAAAAAGTGAAAAAATAATTTTTTACCGACAGCTTTAAACGCTGGATAAAATAAAACAGGCCGTCTGAAAAGTTTTCAGACGGCCTGTTCTTTTGAGCGGTTTAACCCAAGAACCAGAATTTCAATGCCCACAACACGGCGACAATCCATACCATAGGCGGTACGTCTTGGGTGCGGTTGCACAAGAGTTTGATGAGTGCGTAGCTGATAAAGCCGAACGCAATACCGTCGGCAATCGAGTAGGTAAACGGCATGAAGACGATGGTCAGGAATGCTGGTGCGGCTTCGGTCATGTCGTCCCAATCGATTTCACGCGCGCTGCGCAACATTTGCGCGCCAACATAGAGCAGGGCGGGTGCGGTAGCGAATGCAGGAATGCTTTGAACCAGCGGGGAGAAAATCAGACAGGCCAGCATCAGTACGCCGACGGTAACGGCAGTCAGGCCGGTACGGCCGCCGGCAGAAACGCCTGCCGCGCTTTCAACGTAAGGGGTGGTAGAAGAAGTACCCAAGGCGGCACCGGCGATAATGGCGGTAGAGTCGGCAAGCAGGGCGCGTTTCAAACGTGGCAGTTTGCCGTCTTGCAACAGGCCTGCGCGGTGGGAAACGCCGACCAATGTGCCGGTAGAGTCAAACAGGTCAACCAGGAAGAATACAAAAATCACGCTGACCATGCTGACGGTGAACAAGCCTTTGAAGTCCATCTGCATGAAGGTTGGCGCAATGCTCGGAACTTCGCCGACCACGCCTTTGAACTCGCTCAAGCCCAAGATAGTGGAGATGGCGGTCAGCGTCAGAATGGTAATGATGATGGAGCCTTTAACGCGGAAGTGGCCAAGTGCAACCACCATGACAAAGCCTGCCATCGCCAGCAGGGCGGTAGGCTGGTGGATGTCGCCCAAACCGACCAATGTGGCAGGATTGGCCACAATCACGCCTGCGCCTTTGAGCGCAATCAATGCCAAGAAGAGGCCGATGCCTGCGGCAATCGACATTTTCAAGCCCATAGGCAGGGCGTTGACCAGCATTTCGCGCACTTTAAAGAAGCTGAACAGGATGAAAATAATACCGGAGATGAAAACGGCACTCAAAGCCACACGCCAGTCCACGCCCATGCCTTTGACGACGGCAAAAGTAAAGTAAGCGTTCAAACCCATGCCCGGAGCGAGGGCGATCGGGTAGTTGCCGACAAAGCCCATCACGAAACAGCCGATGGCTGAGGCAATACAGGTGGCCACAAATACTGCGCCCATATCCATGCCGGTTTCGCCCAAAATCAGGGGATTGACGATGATGATGTAGCACATGGCGAGGAAGGTTGTCACACCGGCCATAATTTCCGTGCGGACGTTGGTCTGATTGGCGTTGAGGTTGAATAATCTTTCCAAAACGCTTTGATTTGAAGAACTCATTCGAGATATTCCTTTGGGGAAAGCCGTTTAAGGACGGCATCAGCGGGTTTAACTGCCGGAGGCTCGGATTTTTGCCTTAACTTCTCAACAGATAAGGGAATTTTCGGGCGGTATTATACTGAAAAGCCTTTTGTTCGGGTAATAAAAATACATGAATCAGATAATGCCGGGCCGAACCAAGATAAAGGCCGTCTGAACAGTTTCAGACGGCCTTTGTTTGTGCGTGCTTATACCGGTTTGCCTTTCAGGGAGAAAGTGTAGGCTTCGGTGATTTCCAAATCGATCATTTGGTTGATCATGTCGGGTGTACCGGTAAAGTTGACCACGCGGTTGTTGGCGGTACGGGCTTGCAGTTGGTCAGGGTCTTTTTTGGAGATGCCTTCAACCAAGCAGCGTTGAACCGTGCCGATCATGGTTTGGTTGATGCGCGCGGTTTCGGCTTCGATGACTTCGTTCAAAGCTTCGAGGCGGCGCACTTTTTCTTCATGCGGCGTGTCGTCGTGCAAGTTGGCGGCAGGCGTGCCGGGGCGCGGACTGTAAATAAAGACGAAGCTCAAGTCGAAGGCGATGTCTTTGACCAGTTTCAAGGTTTGCTCGAACTCGCGCTCGGTCTCGCCCGGGAAGCCGACGATAAAGTCGGAGCTGAGGCACAAATCAGGACGGATGGCACGCAGTTTGCGGATGATGGATTTGTATTCCAAGGCGGTGTAGCCGCGTTTCATCGCGCTCAATACGCGGTCGGAACCACTTTGAATCGGCAGGTGCAGATGGGAAACCAGCTTCGGCAGGTCGCGGTAGCACTCGATAATCGCGTCGGTAAATTCGCGCGGATGGCTGGTGGTAAAGCGCAGGCGTTCGATGCCGGGGATTTCGTGGACAATGCGCAACAAAGTGGCAAAGTCGCAGATTTCGCCGTTTTCCATTTCTCCGCGATAGGCATTGACGTTTTGGCCTAAGAGATTGATTTCTTTAACACCTTGTTGCGCCAAGCCTGCAATCTCAGTCAATACGTCGTTGAGCGGGCGGGAGAATTCTTCGCCGCGGGTATAAGGGACGACGCAGTAAGAGCAGTATTTGGAACAGCCTTCCATAATGGAAATGAAAGCCGAGCCGCCTTCTACGCGCGCAGGCGGAAGGTGGTCGAATTTCTCGATTTCAGGGAAGGAAATATCGATTTGCGAGAGACCGGTGGTTTCTTTGTCGACGATGAGTTTGGGTAGGCGGTGCAGCGTTTGCGGACCGAAAACCACGTCCACATACGGAGCGCGTTTGACGATGTTTTCGCCTTCTTGAGAGGCAACGCAGCCGGCAACGCCGATGATGAGGTCGGGATTTTTTTCTTTGAGCGGACGTACGCGGCCCAAGTCGGAGAAGACTTTTTCTTGCGCTTTTTCACGCACGGAGCAGGTGTTGAACAAGATGATGTCGGCGTCGTCAGGTTGGGTAACCTGTTCGATGCCGCCGTGTTCTTCGGCGAGGACGGACAGCATTTTTTCGCTGTCGTACTCGTTCATTTGGCACCCGAAGGTGCGGATAAATACTTTTTTCATGGTTTGTTTTGATTGATTTGCTTGTTGTAAAAGGGTTCAGACGGCCTGTGAAATACTCGGGCCGTCTGAAAAATTATTCTTCCGCCTTTTTCTGCTTTTTGGCGTGTTCGATGAACCTGTCGGCTTCGGCGTCGGTCAAAATCCAGATTTCGCGGACGAGGCGGCTTTCTTCGTTGTATTTGAATGCAACGGCTTTACCGGTTTGATTCAGCAGGCGGCCCATCGGAATAAAACGGTCGTTTTCATCGTGGATTTTGGTGAAGCGGGTGATTTGCAGTTTGGCTGCATTGCCGTCCACAATGCCCAAGGTCAGCAGGCGCGTCCAAGAAAAACCGCCTTTGCTGACTTTCAGATAAGGCAAATCGACAGTCTTTAAAACGGCCACGTCCATATCGTCGGGCAGGCTGCGTTGTGCATGGACGAAGGAGGACGCCAAAAGGGTGAGGCTGAGTATGAATCCGCGTAACATGATGCTTTTCTTTTATTGTTCCAATAGGTCGCGGATTATAGCACAAGCAGGAAAAATGTGGATAGAGTGTTTGTTTTTAAAGAATAATTTTGATTTTGCGCCCGATTCTTATTTTGAAGCTTGGGCCGTCTGAAAAGGATTTGGTGTTAAAATGGCACCGATTTGATTTTCAGACGACCTCTTACGAAAGAATTGACCATGAACCGTAATGAAAGCTTGTTCAACCGCGCCAAAGCCATTATTCCCGGCGGCGTGAACTCTCCTGTGCGCGCATTCGGCAGCGTCGGCGGCGTGCCGCGCTTCATCAAAAAGGCAGAAGGCGCGTATGTTTGGGACGAAAATGGCACGCGTTATACCGACTATGTCGGCTCTTGGGGCCCTGCGATTGTCGGACACGCCCATCCTGAAGTCATTGAAGCCGTGCGCGAAGCAGCATTGGGCGGTTTGTCGTTTGGTGCGCCAACTGAAGGCGAAATTGTCATTGCCGAAGAAATCGCCAAAATCATGCCGTCCGTCGAGCAGCTGCGCCTTGTCAGCTCCGGTACGGAAGCAACGATGACCGCCATTCGTCTGGCACGCGGTTTTACCGGCCGCGACAAAATCATCAAGTTTGAAGGCTGCTACCACGGCCATTCCGACAGCTTGTTGGTGAAAGCAGGCAGCGGTCTGTTGACGTTTGGCAATCCTTCTTCCGCCGGTGTGCCTGCCGACTTTACCAAACACACTTTGGTGCTCGAGTACAACAATATCGCCCAACTCGAAGAAGCGTTCGCCCGCAACGGCGACGAAATCGCCTGCGTCATCCTCGAACCCTTCGTCGGCAATATGAACCTTGTCCGCCCGACCGAAGCCTTCGTCAAAGCCCTGCGCGAATTGACCGAAAAACACGGTGCGGTGTTGATTTACGACGAAGTGATGACCGGCTTCCGCGTCGCGCTCGGCGGCGCGCAGTCGCTGCACGGCATCACGCCCGACCTGACCACGATGGGCAAAGTCATCGGCGGCGGTATGCCGCTTGCCGCGTTCGGCGGACGCAAAGACATTATGGAATGTATTTCCCCGCTGGGCGGCGTGTATCAGGCAGGCACATTGTCGGGCAACCCGATTGCCGTCGCCGCCGGTTTGAAAACGCTGGAAATCATTCAGCGCGAAGGCTTCTATGAGAACCTGACTGCCTTGACCCAACGCCTCGCCAACGGTATTGCCGATGCGGCTAAAGCACATGGCGTTGAATTTACGGCGGACAGCGTGGGCGGCATGTTTGGTTTGTATTTTGCCAGCCATACGCCGCAAAACTATGCCGACATGGCGCGTTCTAATATCGACGGTTTCAAACATTTCTTCCACGGTATGCTCGACCGCAATGTCGCATTCGGCCCGTCAGCTTACGAAGCTGGTTTTGTTTCCGCCGCGCATACGCCTGAGCTGATTGACGAAACCATTGCTGTGGCACACGAAGTGTTCAAAGAAATGGCAAAATAAAAGTTGAAGCTGTAATGTGAAATGAAAAAAGGCCGTCTGAAAAATATTCAGACGGCCTTTCGCTATTTTAAATCAATGCTTGATTACGCTTCTTCGGCTTTGCTGCGGATAATCAGCAGAGGCAGGTGGCTTTGGCGCATTACGGTTTCGGCGAAGCTGCCCATCAGCAGGTGCATCAGGCCGGTGCGGCCGTGTGTGCCGAGTACCAACAGGTCTGCGCCGTTTTTGTCGGCGTAGTCAACCAAGTCTTGCGCCATTTCGCGCGCGCCTTTGTTGGCAACCAACAGGTGTTTCACGATGTTTTCAACGCCGCTTTCACGCGCTGTTTTTTCTGCGAAATCCAAAACTTCGTTACCTTGGGCCACTGCGGCGGCTTCGTAGCTTTCGTGTTGCAGGAATTCAGGAGCCAATGCCATGTATTCGGCAGGGTTGGCAACGTGAACCAAAGTCAGTTGGGCTTTGTTGAGGCTTGCCAGTTCGGCGGCGTGTTTCAATGCATTGAGGGAAGTCTCGCTACCGTCAACGGCTACAACCAGATGTTTGTACATATTTATTCTCCTTTTGCGCCGAGTAGCGGCACTTTCGTTTAATATGAAATCAGAACTTGTCTGAATGTGAAACGATTATAAACTCTTTCGGGCGGGTACAACAGCCCATCTGCTTTCAAGTATAATATCGGTCCGATTCGCCTGTGGCGTTTTTCATTAATTTATTGATATATCACAAGGTTACTTATGCAGGACGCCGCTTTTCTTTCTTCGCGCCGCTTCGGCGGCATTGCCAGACTTTACGGAGACGAAGCACTGGCGCGCTTTTCGCGTGCGCATGTGTGCGTGGTCGGCGTCGGCGGCGTCGGCTCGTGGGCGGTGGAAGCTTTGGCGCGCAGCGGTATCGGTCGTTTAACGCTGATTGATTTGGACAACGTTGCCGAGTCGAATGTCAACCGCCAGTTGCACGCTTTGACCGATGATTTCGGTAAGGCAAAAGTTACCGCTTTGCGCGAACGCATCGCCCAAATCAATCCGCAATGCGAAGTGACGGAAATTGAAGATTTTGTTACCGAAGACAATCTGGACGAGCTTTTCAGACGGCCTTTTGACTTCGTTATCGACGCCATCGACCAAATCCGTGTCAAAGCGGCGATGGCGGCGTATTTCGTGCAACATAAACAACCGTTTATTATCAGCGGCGGCGCGGGCGGACAGAAAAATCCGGCTTTGATTCAAACCGCCGATTTGAGCCGCGTTACCCACGATCCGCTGCTTGCCAACCTGCGCTACACCTTGCGCAAACGCTACGGCTTCAGCCGCGATACCAAAGAAAAAATGCGCGTGCCTTGCGTTTATTCAACCGAGAATATTACGCCGCCGCAATCCGGCGAAGCGTGTTCGACCGATGCCGCGCCGCAAGGTTTGTCCTGCGCGGGCTATGGCGCGAGTATGCTGGTGACGGCTTCGTTTGGGCTGTATTGTGCGCAGGCGGCGGTGGAGCATATCGCGGGGCGGAAGTGAGGGGTAGAGGAAGATGGTTAAGAGCCGATTTTTCAAAGCCTATTTTATTGCCAGTCTGATTTATGCGGTATGGTTCGGCGTATTGATGTATGCTGTCGATCCGATGTTTCTTGATGTGACGGAATGCAATACGCTGCCGGGCGATTATTTGTGTGTGCAAAGCGGTTATGACCGCCCATTCACCACTTTTCTTTATCCGTTTCTGTCCGTCGTGATATTCAGTCTTTTGCACGCCGGTATTATGAAATGGCTTAACCACCGTTCGGTTAAAATGATTTGGTTTTTGGTCGGCTGCGAAAGTTTGCTGCTGTTGGCTTTGATAGTGGCGATGCTTGCGAGGGATGGTTTTGTGTTGTCCCGAGATATCGGCTCAGTACTGATGGGTACGGTTTTCGCCAGTCTGCCGCTGTTGGGTATGGCCTTGGCCCAGACCTTTGCCGTTGCTATTGTTTCTTTGCAAATCAATCGTAAAAAACGTTGATTTTTATATTTAAAACGGGTTGTCCTTGTTTCAGACGGCCTTTTGTTGATGAAACTTCTTACTAAACTTAAAAAGAAAAAGACCCTTTAACCATGCCTTCAGAACACCTTATTTCTTCCACTGCCGCAACGCCGTCTGAACATACCGTTGCGTGGGTGTTCGGTCAGCCTGTCACCGATGTGCCGCAGGATTTGTTTATTCCTCCTGATGCGCTGAAGGTGGTATTGAGCAGCTTCCAAGGGCCGTTGGATTTGTTGCTGTACCTCATCCGCAAGCAGAATATCGATGTCCTTGATATTCCGATGGTGAAGATTACCGAGCAGTATCTGCACTATATTGCCCAAATGGAAGCGTATCAGTTTGATTTGGCGGCGGAATACCTGCTGATGGCGGCGATGTTGATTGAAATTAAATCGCGCCTGCTGTTGCCGCGTCCTGAAGAAGTTGAGGATGAAGAAGCTGATCCGCGTGCCGAATTGGTGCGCCGTCTGTTGGCTTACGAACAGATGAAACTGGCGGCTCAGGGCTTGGATGCATTGCCGCGTGCCGGACGTGATTTTGCTTGGGCGTATTTGCCGCTGGAAATTGCGGTCGAAGCGAAATTGCCGGAAGTGTACGTTGCCGATTTGACGCAGGCTTGGTTGGGTATTTTGTCGCGTGCCAAGCATACGCGCAGTCATGAAGTGGTGCGGGAAACCATTTCCGTGCGCGCGCAGATGACGGCGATTTTGCGTCGCTTGAACGAAAGCGGTATCAGTAAGTTCAGCGATTTGTTTAAGCCGGAGCAGGGCGCGACATATGTGGTGGTCAATTTTATTGCATTGCTGGAACTGGCTAAAGAAGGCTTGGTGCGTATCGTACAGCCGGAAAATTATGGCGAAATTGAAATCAGCCTGAAAGACGGTTTGGAAATAAACGAAGCCGAAATGCTTTCAGACGGCCTTGAAGCCGATGAAACCGATTACGAAAATTTGAAAAAAGAGAACTAAAATGAATTCGACGACAAGTCATAACAAAGCTTCTTTATGGGCGGTAGGCTTAATGCTGTTTGCCCTGTTTTTTGGGGCGGGGAACCTGATTTTTCCTGCTTTTTTGGGACAGCAGGCCGGTGATAACTGGCTTTCGGCCATGTTTGGCTTTTTGCTGACGGGCGCGGGTTTGCCATTGTTGGGCGTGATTGCCGTCGGCTATTCTGGATCGCGCGATGTGGAGGCATTGGCCTCCCGTGTTGCGCCTTGGTACGGCGTGACTTTTGCCACCGCGCTCTATCTGGCAATCGGACCTCTGTTTGCCATGCCGCGTACGGCGACAGTGTCTTTTGAAACCGCGATTTCCCCTTTTATTGATGAATCTTGGAAAAACATCGCATTGGCCGTATTCAGCCTGGTGTTTTTCGGCATTACTTATTGGCTGTCGATTTCTCCGGGGAAGCTGGTTGACCGTATCGGTAAAATCCTCACGCCTGTTTTGTTGTTATCAATTGCGATATTGGTCGGCTATGCCGCTATTAATCCGATGGGTGTGCCGCAGGCGGCGCAAGGCGATTTTGCTACTCATCCGTTGGTTAAAGGCATTTTGGAAGGCTACGGCACAATGGACGCGCTGGCTTCGCTGGTGTTTGCCATTATCGTCATCGATGCTGTTCGCGCCATGGGCGTGGACAACCGTGCAGACTTGCTGAAGACCACGACGATTTCCGGTGTGTTGGCGGCTTCTTGTTTGGCAGTGGTTTACCTGTTTATCGGTTATATGGGCGCGACAGGTGTGGCCGGTATCGGCTTGCAGGAAAACGGCGCGTCGGTTTTGTCTAAAACCGCACAACACTATTTCGGTACGGCCGGTATTGTGTTGCTTGGTGTCATGGTGCTGCTTGCCTGTCTGAGTACGGCGGTTGGCTTGATTACTTCATGCGCCGAATATTTCAATCGTCTCTGCCCGGGCATTTCTTATAAAACCTTTGTGATACTGAATACGGTGGTGTCTATCCTGTTGGCCAACAAAGGCCTGTCAGCGATTTTGCAGTTTTCCATCCCTATGTTGATGCTGTTGTATCCGCTGACCATCGTCATCATTCTGCTGGCTTTGACGGATAAATTGTTTGGCGGCGGCCGTATTGTCTATTTCTGCACCATGATGGCGGCCCTTGTGGTCGGTTTGCTCGATGCCTATAAGGCCGCGTTTGGATTTGATGCCGACACCGCTGCTGCCATCGAGCGCGCATTGCCGTTTTACAATATCGGTTTAGGGTGGGTTGTTCCCTCTTTAGCCTGCTTTATACTCGGCTGCATTTTGAATGCGGCATTGAAGAAAAAAGCATGACGATAAAACAGGCCGTCTGAAATGTTCAGACGGCCTGTTTATTTCGCCGGCCACGCAAACGACAGATGATTTTTTTAAAGAAATCCGTTATAATTGAAAAGTTAAGGCTTTGCGAAATACCGTTTCGCAGATGCAACATATTGAGAAGATTTATTTCCACAAATCCCGTTTTTTCAGCAAACGACTTGAACTGAAGGCGGATTTCGTGGTATAAATCGCGTTTTACTATTTTAGAAGTTTGGAGACTAACCATGGCACGAGTTTGCAAAGTGACCGGTAAGCGCCCGATGTCTGGCAATAACGTATCACACGCCAACAACAAAACCAAACGTCGTTTTTTGCCTAACTTGCAATCACGTCGTTTCTGGGTAGAAAGTGAAAACCGCTGGGTTCGCCTGCGCGTTTCTAACGCTGCATTGCGCACCATCGATAAAGTAGGCATTGATGTCGTATTGGCTGATTTGCGTGCTCGCGGCGAAGCTTAATTTAAACACCATTAATTAAGGATTACTGCAATGCGCGATAAAATCAAACTGGAGTCCAGCGCTGGTACTGGTCACTTCTACACAACTACTAAAAACAAACGTACTATGCCTGGCAAACTGGAAATCAAAAAATTTGACCCAGTAGCCCGTAAACACGTTATTTACAAAGAAACTAAATTGAAATAATCCGGTTTCTTCCAAGAAAAAGCTCCTGTTTTGCAGGAGCTTTTTCTTTTTGTTTCATGACTGGTTTTTTTGGGGGCTTGTTTCAAATGTGTATGCAAGATATTTTTGGATTTTTTTGGAAGAAGCAAAATAAAAGAGCGTGTATCCATTGGGGTCACGCTCTTTTATTTTTCAGACGGCCTGATAGGGGATAAGCGGTCTTAAATCATGAATAAATATTCAACAACGACTTAATGATCGACCTTGATGCCTTGGTTGTCAGAATGTTGTTTTTTATCCAGCTCTTTTTGCAAGGTATCGCATGGCGTGTCGCAATCGCACATTTTCTTCATGCCGAGAGAAGAAATGCCGCCGCAGCTGCCTTTGATGGTGCGTTTGGAGAAAATATAGCCGACTGCCATGCCGAGGATGACAATGATAAAAATACCGAAAGTCAGAAGGAGGGTTTTCATGTGTGTATTCCTAGAGGTTAGTTTAATAATTTCTTGAATGCGCTGGACATTTTAGTATGGTAGCCGCCTTGAGGGTTTCGGATGATGAGGAAAACGGCGAGATTTTCTTGCTCGGCAAGTTTAAGTGCTTCGGTTTCTCCGAGGACGAACAAGCCGGTTGAAAGGCCGTCTGCAATTGTGGCGTTTTCAGCAACTACGCTGATGGAAGCAAGGTTGTGGCTGATGGGTTGTTTGGTTTTAGGGTTGATGATATGGGAAAGACGGCGGCCTGACTTATCGACATGGAAAATGCGGTAGTCGCCGGACGTGGCCAGTGATTTATTGTCCAATGGAATAGTAATTTGGGTGGCACCGCCTTGAACAATATTGGGCTGCTCGATGCCGATACGCCAAGGGTTGCCTTGCGCATTGCGGCCTTTGCCATGCAACTCGCCTCCGATTTCTACCAAATAATTGCCGATATTGAGTTTTTCAAGTTCGGCGGCGGTTTTATCCACGCCAAAGCCTTTGGCGATGGAGGATAGATCTAAATAGACTTCGGGATGGGTTTTCGCCAGTGTAGGCTGCTGTCCGTCTTGGGAAAGTTTGAGTTTGTCCGTACCGACTATTTCTGAAGCATGTTGGATTTCTTGTGCAGTCGGTTCGTGTGTGATTTCTTTTTGCGGGCCGAATCCCCAAAGGTTGACCAAAGGGCCGACAGTTATGTCCAGAGCACCGTGTGTCAGTTTGTTTAAACGCAAGGCTTCGCCGGTCACATAGGCAAAGTCTTGGGAAATGGGCATGGCCTGATTGACGGTACGCAGCTGGTTGAATTGGCTGATTTCGGAATCGGTCTGGTAGGTAGACATTTGTCGATTGACTTCTTTAAGCGCGTCATCAATGCGTTTTTGTATTTCGGCAGGGGAGGGGAGTTTGTCTTGGCCGTCTGAAAGATATTTGACGGTATAGGTCGTGCCCATGGTCTCGCCTTGCAGGGTAATGGTTTGTTGTTTTTCAGGTTGGCAGGCAGAGAGTGTGAGTGCGGAAACGATGGCAACGGTACAACCGATTATCGGACGGTAAAACGAATTGGGAAGAAACGGCATAAGGGATTTGCGGATTATTTTTTGAAACCTTTATTGTATCGTAAAAGAAAGGTTCAGGCCGTCTGAAAGTATGGTTTTCAGACGGCCTGGCAATAAAAAAGGAAGAAACCGAAGTTTCTTCCTTTTTGTCTGTTAGCCGCCGAAATCGTCCAAGAGGATGTTTTCGTCTTCCACGCCCAAGTCTTTGAGCATTTTGATTACAGACTGGTTCATGATTGGAGGGCCGCACATGTAGAATTCGCAGTCTTCCGGTGCTTCATGGTTTTTCAGGTGGTTTTCGTAAACCACGTTGTGAATGAAGCCTGTGTAACCGTCCCAGTTGTCTTCAGGCAATGGGTCGGACAGGGCGACGTGCCATGTGAAATTCGGGAACTCTGCTGCGAGTTGGTCGAAGTCTTCAACATAGAACATTTCGCGTTTGGAGCGTGCTCCGTACCAGAAGGTGATTTTGCGTTTGGAGTTCAAACGTTTCAACTGGTCGAAAATGTGGGAGCGCATCGGCGCCATACCTGCACCGCCGCCGATAAATACCATTTCGGCATCGGTGTCTTTGGCGAAAAATTCACCGAACGGACCGGAAATCGTTACTTTATCACCGGGTTTAAGCGACCAGATGTAAGACGACATTTGTCCCGGAGGTGCATCAGGTATGCGCGGAGGAGGCGTAGCGATACGCACGTTCAGCATAATGATGCCTTTTTCTTCTGGATACGAAGCCATGGAGTAGGCGCGCAAAATCGGCTCGTCTACTTTGGAAACGTATTGCCACAGATTGTATTTGTCCCAGTCTTCGTGGTATTTCTTAGGAATGTCGAAGTCTTTGTAGGCAACAGTGTGAGGAGGGGCTTCAATTTGAATGTAGCCGCCGGCGCGGAAAGGCACTTCTTCGCCTTCTGGAATGGCAAGCTTGAGTTCTTTAATGAACGTTGCTTTGTTGTCATTGGAGATGACGGTGCATTCCCATTTTTTCACGCCGAACACTTCTTCCGGTACTTCGATGTCCATGTCGGTTTTAACGTTGACCTGACAAGACAGACGGCAGCCTTCGCGCGCTTCGCGTTTGCTGATGTGGGACAACTCGGTTGGCAGAATGTCGCCGCCACCGCTTTTCACGACAACGCGACACTGACCGCATGAGCCGCCGCCACCGCAGGCGGAAGGAACGAAGATACCTTGGCTGGCAAGCGCACCCAGCAGTTTGCCGCCGGCTGGCATCGTCAGCTCTTTTTCGTTATTGACTTTGATGGTGATGTCGCCTTCGCTCACCAACTTGGATTTGGCAAACAGAATCATCAGTGCCAAAACCAAGACGATGAGGGTAAACATCACGATACCTAAAATAATCTCCATGCCGATTCCTTTCTTATAACTGGATGCCGGAGAACGACATAAACGCCATTGCCATCAGGCCAGCGGCGATAAAGGTAATGCCCAAGCCTTTGAGGCCTTTAGGGACATCCGAATATTTCATTTTTTCGGTAATGCCCGCCAAAGCGACAATAGCCAAAAGCCAGCCTAAACCTGCACCGAAACCGTATACGACGGACTCGCCGAAGTTGTATTCGCGTTGCGCCATAAACGATACGGCACCGAAAATCGCGCAGTTTACGGTAATCAGAGGCAGGTAGATACCCAATGCGTTGTAGAGGGCAGGGACGAATTTATCCAAGAACATTTCCAAAATTTGCACCAAAGCGGCAATCACGCCGATGAAGGTGATGAATTTCAGGAAGGTCAGGTCCACGCCTTCAACCAGCGCGCCGTCTTTCAACAGCGAGTAAACAAGTTGGTTGGCAGGGACGGACAGGCCGAGTACGAAAGTTACAGCCACGCCCAAACCGAATGCAGTGGATACTTTTTTAGATACCGCCAAAAATGTACACATCCCCAAGAAGAAGGAAAGTGCCATGTTTTCCAGAAAGACGGATTTTACAAAGAGGCTTAAGTAATGTTCCATGTGTTATTTCTCCGCCTGTTCAGGTTTCCAAGTGCGCAGACCCCATACCAAGAAGCCGATGATGAAGAACGCGCTAGGGGCAAGCAGAAACAAGCCGTTGGTTTGATACCAGCCGCCATCTTGTACGGTTTGGAAAATGGTGTAGCCAAAGAGCTTACCTGAGCCGATCAGTTCGCGGATGGTTGCGATGATGATTAACATCATGCCGTAACCTGCGCCGTTGCCGATACCGTCAACCAAACTCTCCAAAGGAGGCTCTTTCATGGCGAATGCTTCGGCGCGGCCCATCACGATACAGTTGGTAATAATCAGGCCGACGAATACGGACAGCTGTTTGGACAGCTCATAGGCAAAGGCTTGGAGCAGTTGGTCAACCAGCGTTACCAAGGAAGCAACAATCGCCATTTGCACAATAATACGGATGCTGTTGGGGATGTAGTTGCGTACCAATGAGATGAAGAAGCTGGAAAAACCGGTTACCAAAGCTACGGAAATACCCATTACGATGGCCGTCTGAAGTTTGGTGGTAACCGCCAAAGCCGAACAAATACCCAAAACCTGCAAGGCAATCGGGTTGTTGTCGATAAAGGGTGAGAACATCAAATGTTTCAAGCGTTTCATGTCAGCCATTATTGTGCTCCTGCTGATTTCAATTTGTTCAGGTAGGGGATATAGCCGTTTTCGCCGAACCAGTAGTCGAACGAACCTTGCACACCTTTAGACGTCAGCGATGCGCCGGAGAGGGCATCTACGCCGTGTTCTTTGTCTGAGCTTGCGCCTTTGCCGACGTGCAGGGCAAATTTGCCTTGTTCGTCAAACAGTTTTTTGCCGACGAATTTTTTTTGCCACAGAGGGTTGCCGATTTCGCCGCCCAAACCCGGAGTTTCACCTTGGTCGTAGTAGGTAATGCCATTGATGGTGTTGCCGTCAGGTTGAATGGCGACAAAACCGTACATAACAGACCACAAACCGTTGCCGTGCATAGGCAGGATGATTTGGCTGACTTTGCCGTCATCGCCTTTTACCAAGTAAACCTCAGTGTATTTGGCACGGCTTTTGATGCCTGCCAAATCGTCTTCAGGTTTGATTTGGATGCTTTGGGCAGGGTCTTTGCCGGCAACGCGTGCGCTGAAGTCTTTAGGCGCATCGGCGACGTATTCGCCGGTAGCCAAGTCCACGACACGTTGCTCGATACGTTCGGCAAAGGTTTTGCTGATGTCGGTGTTTTTATCCATCAAACCGGCTACGCTTAAGATATAGCCTTGTTTGTCTTGGAGTTTTTGTTTCTCTTGGATGGGTTTCAAGCCGACGACCGCACCAGCAACAATGATGGAACAAATCAGGCTGACAACCAATACCACAATCAGCGTGCCGCTGAAGCTGTCTTTATCGAATTTCTTAGCCATTGCTGCGCGCCTTTCTGCGTTTGATGTTCGCTTGTGCGACGAAATAGTCGAAAATCGGGGCAAACAGGTTGGCAAACAAAATCGCCAACATCATGCCTTCGGGGTAAGCAGGGTTGACCACGCGGATTAACACGCACATTACGCCGATAAGTGCGCCGTACCACCATTTGCCGACATTGGTAAAGGAAGCGGAAACCGGGTCGGTCGCCATAAACAGCATACCGATGGCGAAGCCGCCGACGACCAGATGCCAGTACCAAGGCATGCTAAACATCGGATTGGTGTCCGAACCGATAACATTAAACAGCGAAGACATGGCAATCATACCGATCATCACGCCGGCAATAATGCGCCAAGAAGCGATGCGGGCAAACACGATAAACGCGCCGCCAATTAAAAGCGCCAAAGTGGATACTTCGCCGATGGAACCGGGCAGGTTGCCGATAAACGCATCCATCCAAGTGATGGATTTACCGGTAACGGCATTTTGCAGGCCATCTGAACCGTGTGCCGCCCACTGAGCCAACGCAGTTGCGCCGGAATAACCGTCAACCGCCGTCCAAACGGTGTCGCCGGTAATATTCGCAGGATAGGCGAAGAACAAAAAGGCACGGCCTGCCAGCGCAGGGTTCATAAAGTTTTTACCCGTACCGCCGAATACCTCTTTCGCAACCACCACGCCGAAGGTAATACCCAAGGCAGCCTGCCACAGCGGCAGCGTAGGCGGAACGATTAAGGCAAACAGAATCGAAGTAACGAAGAAACCTTCGTTGATTTCGTGTTTGCGCACAGTGGCGAACAAGACTTCCCAAAAACCGCCGACGATAAATACGGTCGCGTAAATCGGCAGGAAGAAAATCGCGCCGAAGAGCATTTTGCCCAATACGCCCGCTTCAGACGACATATTGATGCCCAAAGCGTTGGCAAGGGCGTAATGCCAGTCGTTGGCGATATTTTGTTGCAGCAAATCAGGCGTTAACGCACCGAATGCCTGTACGCCAACGTTGTACATACCGTAGAACATGGCAGGGAACAAAGCCAGCCACACCAAAATCATCATGCGCTTGGAGTCGAGCGCATCGCGGACGTGGGCCGCTTTGTGCGTTACCGCGCCGGATGTATAGAAAACCGTCGCCGCAGCTTCGTAGAGGGCATACCATTTTTCATGTTTGCCGCCCGGCAGGAAGTGCGGTTCGATTTTTTTAAGAAAATGTTTCAAGCCCATAATCAGCCTTCCTTCTCAATGGTTTCCAGCACCTTGCGCAACAGCGGGCCGTATTCGTATTTACCCGGGCAGACAAAGCTGCACAAAGCGAGGTCTTCTTCGTCCAATTCCAAGCAACCCAAAGCCTGCGCACTGTCGGTATCGCCGACGATTAAATCGCGCAGAAGCAAGGTAGGCAGGATGTCCAGCGGCATCACGCGCTCGTAAGTACCGATCGGTACCATAGCGCGGTCGCCGCCGTTGACGGCTGTCGTGAACTTGAAGAGTTTGTTTTTCAGGAAATGACCGAGGGTCGTACGCGTAATCGAGTATTTGTCCGGCTGCGGCGCAACCCAGCCGAACAGCTCTTTGCTGCGGCCTTCTTCGATAACGGAAATCTGATTGTGGTAGCGTCCCAAATAATCATGCGCGCCTTGTGCAATCGCGCCGTTCAATACCGAACCGGAAATCACGCGGTTGTCCGCGTCAACCAATTCGCCGGCGGTAATTTGCGACACCTTCGCGCCCAAAACGGTACGCAAGAGGCGTGGTTTGTTGACTTGAGAACCACCCAAGGCAATCACGCGCTCGGTGTTCAGACGGCCTGTTGCAAACAAACGGCCAATGGCAATCACATCTTGATAATTGATGGTCCAAACGGTTTTGTTCGTACCGACTGGCTCGATAAAATGAATGTGCGTACCACTCAAACCGGCAGGATGCGGGCCGCCAAATTCATGTGTTTCGATGTTGGCAGCGTTTTCAGACGGCACGTCTGCGCCTGCTGCTTTACACACATGGACTTTACGTTCGGTCAGGCGGCTCAATACCAGCAGGCCGCGTTTGAAGTCTTCGGCGGCTTCTTTGATGATGACCGTAGGATCGGCAGCCAGCGGATTGGTGTCCATCGCATTGACGAAGATGGCGAACGGCTCAGCATCAACGGCAGGGATTTTGCTGAACGGACGGGTGCGCAGTGCAGTCCACAAACCGGATTGGATTAGGTTGCGGCGCACTTCTTCGCTGCTTAATTTTGCCAGCGCTTCAGGTGCGTAGCGTTCGAACTCGATTTCGTCGTTGCCTTCAACGGCAATCACGACTGACTGAAGTACGCGCTTTTCGCCACGGTGAATCGCGGCGATTTTGCCTGAAGCCGGAGCAGTAAATACTACGCCCGGATTCTTTTTGTCTTCAAACAGCACTTGGCCTTTTTTGACGGCTTCGCCTTCCTTGATTTTCATCGAGGGGCGCATGCCGACATATTCTTCGCCAAGCAACGCGACTTCGGTAATGGCCGGGCCGTCATAAATGACTTGCTCCGGTCTGCCCGCGATAGGCAGGTCTAAGCCTTTTTTTATCTTAATCATAAGGATGCGTTACTTTTTGGTGGGTTGAGATTCGGATGTCGGATTGTTTTTTCCGACGGCATGTAATGCTTTGAAACAAAGGATGGGCCGTCTGAAAAAAGCAGAGGTTTGCTATAAAAACAACGAATAAACGCAAACAACAAAGCTTTAGATTTTATCAGGTATAGGCTGCTTTATGTCAGTTTTACGCTTATTTTTACGGGAAAAGTGGGAAAAAAGTAGGACTGTGTAATCGAGTGTTAAGAGAAATAAATTTTAACTGATTGATATTTAAACGCTATATTTGATGATATAGCTGAAAATAAAAGGCCGTCTGAATTTCAGACGGCCTCTAAGTTTAAAAGAGCTGCCAAACGAAGAAAATCATCGTATGCAGGGCAAACAGCGGTACCAATACAATCACCGACCATGCCATGTAGCCGAAGAAGGAAGGCATCGGTACGCCGCGTTGTTCGGCAATGGCTTTGACCATGAAGTTCGGCGCATTACCGATATAAGTGAGCGCACCCATAAATACAGAGCCCATGGATACTGCCAGCAACGAATGGAACAGATGGCCTGTCATCAAGGCTTGGGCATCGCCACCGGCCATATTGAAGAACACCAAATAAGTCGGCGCGTTATCCAAGAATGCCGACAAAATGCCGCTCATCCAGAAATACATCACATTAATCGGATTGCCTGCCGCGTCGTGAACCAAAGAAACCACGGAAGCCAATGCGCCTGTTTCGCCGGCTTTCAAAATCGCCAAAACAGGTGAAATCGTAATGAAAATACCCAAAAACAGTTTGCCCACTTCGGCAATCGGCTCGAAGTTGAACTCATTGCCTGCGCGTACCTGTTTGGGCGTAATAATCCAAGATACGGCGGTCAAAGCCAGCAAAATGCCATCGCGCATCAGGTTTTGCAAGGCATAATGGCTGCCCAAGATTTCAAAGCCCGGATGATTTGGTTTCCACAAACCGGACAGCAAAACCGCGCCGACTACACCGGCCAGCAACAGGAAATTCCATTTGCCGTAGATTTTGACTTTTTCTTCTTTATCGGAAGGGGCAGGAGCAAGGTGCTCGCTTTGTTCACGGTTGAAGTGTCGGCTGTCAATAATGTAGAAAACGGCCAGCAAAATCACAGAACTGATCAATACAGGCATCAGCATGTGTTTGACCGTCCACATGAAATCTACGCCTTTCAGGAATCCTAAGAACAAAGGAGGATCGCCTAAAGGAGTCAGACCGCCGCCGATATTCGCCACCAAGAAAATGAAGAAAATCACGATGTGAACGCGGTAGTGGCGTTTATGGTTGGCTTTCAAAAGCGGACGAATCATCAGCATCGCCGCGCCTGTCGTCCCCATGATGGACGACAAAGCCGTGCCGACTGCCAACAGGGTTGTGTTCAATTTAGGCGAACCATGCAAATCGCCGCTGACAAAAATACCGCCTGAAATGGTATAGAGCGCCAAAAGCAGCAGGATAAAGGGGATATATTCTTCAACCAACGCGTGGGCAACGGTATGTACGCCTGCTCCGAAACCAAAGGTTATGATAAACGGCGTTAAAAACAGCAGTGTCCAAAACGCTGTAATTTTGCCGAAGTGGTGATGCCAAATGCGGGAGAAAAACAGAGGTCCGAGTGCAATGGACAAGAGAATCAGTGCAAACGGCAGACCCCAAAGCAGGCTTGCGGATGAGCCGTCAAAATCGGATGCCGCAGCAGGAAAGGCGGTAAGAAGCAGTAAAAATGAGAGATAGCGCATAGTATTTCCTTTTTATTCTGTTGCGCAGTGAGGAACTTCGTTGAGAGAGCACGGCGGTGAAATATTCAGGCCGTCTGAAAATATCCAGACGAACTGCGCGGTTGTGTCAGGGGAAAGTATAACGCAAAGCAAGTGTTAAGGGACGGTTTAGAGTGTTGGAATCAAAAGAAATGTTGATACAAATAAAGGAATAAAAGCGATGGGAGTAGTTGGAAGTAGTAAAAAAATGTTTTTGAAACAGGAACTTGAAACCTTGAAAATAATACTATCAAAAAAATGTTTTGAATTAATTTTAGCTAAAATTTACATTTAATTGAATAAATGGAGGCCGTCTGAAAAATGAGGGTTGAATAGTGTGTTTTAGTTCTTACTGATTGTTTTAATGGATAAATTGGGTATGAAAACAAAAAAAACAGGTAAGCAAAAATGCCCACCTGTTTTAATTTATGCTTCCGGCCGTAACCACATCCACACAGCCACGCAGCTACAGAAGACTGATGATACTGCACCAATCCACCAGCGTTCTGGAAATTGCCAAAACATAAACAGGCAAGAAAGGGCCATCATGCCGATAGCGAAGAACTTTGCCTTGCGCGGTACGGCGCCATTATTTTCCCAGTTTTGTATGATCGGGCCGAAATGGCGGTGATGATACAGCCAATTGTGAAAGCGCGGCGAAGCCTTTGCCCAGCAGGCGGCGGTCAATAAAATGAAAGGCGTAGTCGGCAGTAATGGCAGGAAAATGCCAATAATGCCCAAGATGAGCGACAATGCGCCGCAAAAAATCAACAAATAGCGAACCATATTCCCATCACCAATTATTTGTTTTCAGACGGCTTGTGATGTGGAAATGGACAACGCGGAATGTCTAATTTATCCCAGCCCTCATGCCCCATTTTTTCCAGCAGCGCGATATTGCGGTCGAAAATTGCCGAGGCATCAGGAAATGCTTCAGCCGCTTTAGCAATACTGTCTTCACGAATCAGATGCAAGGTCGGATAGGGTGAGCGATTGGTGTAGTTGCTGATGTCGTCGGCTTCCGTGCCTTCAAATTGGAAATCGGGATGGAACGGCGCTATTTGGACAATGCCTTCCAATTCGTTTTCTAAAACGGCATCATCGGCAATTTCCAGCATTTGGTTGAAGGTTTCAAAATCAGGGAACAGCGTCGGATGAACCAGTAAAGTGGTTTCCAATTCCGAAGCGGGCGTATTGCCCAGAAGCTGCAATTCACGATCTAAGTCCTCAAGGAAACCGTCCAAATGACGGGATTCGCTGACAACGATGCGAACCAGGTTTTTAACGTGCGGCGCTTTGGCAAACGGGCAGAGATTCAGCCCGATAACGGCTTTTTCCAGCCATTGTTTGGTATGTTCTGAAACAGTATTGGTATCGAGATGGGCGGTGTCAGTCATAGTAAAAGCTTATGTGAATTATTCTTAAAAAGTATACAAGTGTATGGATATTAAAGCAAACCATTGGAATTCAAAAGGCCGTCTGAACAACAGACGGCCTTTATCAGTTTCAAATCATTAATCCTGAACCAAATGAACCAAAGGCAGAGCGATCGTGTTTTTAATTTCTTTCAACACAAAACTTGATTGCGCATCTTGCACGCCGTGGTGCGAAAGCAGCGTGTCCAAAACAAAATGGGAAAACGCGTTCATATCGGTAAAAAACGCATGGAGCAGATAGTCGGTTTCGCCTGTTAAAGCAAAGCAGCTTAATACTTCCGGCCAGGCGCGGACAGATTCGGAAAAATCCTCGCGCGCATCTTTTGCCTTGCTAATTGAAACACGGATAAAAGCCTGCAAACCCAAGCCTAAAGATACGGGAGAAAGCTGGGCCGCGTATTTTTGAATAATGCCTGCATCTTCAAGCTGTTTGAGACGGCGCAGGCAGGGAGAAGGGGAGAGCGCCACCTTTTCAGAAAGTTCAACATTGCTCAACCGCCCATTTTCCTGCAAAACCTGCAGAATCTTTAAATCCGTTTTATCCAAGTTTAGATGAGGCATGATGGTTCTCCCAATGTAGGTAATGTATGTTTTAAAAATGAAAAATGCTTAAAAATAAAGACTTGTATGGTTAAATTATATATTGAGTTCAGATGTGCGACAAATTGTCTTATCAGGGGTGTTGCGAATTTGTTTTATGTAGTGGTGAAAAGATGAAGGCCGTCTGAAACTAATCAAGATCAAAGTTTTATGTCATATTAGGATTGGATATAAAGAGGCCGTCTGAAAATGAATTTCAGACGGCATTTATTTTCGTAATGTGATCATTCAGGCTCTTAATGACCGTGTTTTGGAGAGTTTTGTTCTTTTGCTTTGATTCGTTTTCCGCGTTTGTATTTGGCTTTGTTTGGGGTGTTTTCTTCGCAATGTATTTTTGTGTTTTTCTTAGGGTATATGCTTGGTTGTTATCCGTTTGAGTTATCGCGGCACATGGCGGGAACCATCATCGGATCCAGTGTTCCGCCGCATCGCCAGTTGAGCAACCAAGTCGAATCGTTATTATTTCGATAAGGGGTCAGGGTCAGGACTTTGCCTTTGTTTTGTCCTTTATCGAAAGGAATGCTGATTTTGCCTGTATCTGCTTCTACAGTTACGCCACCGTTTTGGATGTATGTGCCGCCGATGCTTTGAGCGATAACGCCGATTGCGCCTTGTTTGCTGACATCCTCTGCATTGGGCAGGCGGTTATTTACCGCTGAGGCAATGCTGATTTCGGTTTTCAGGTCGTCGGTAAGGTATATTGCTTCGGAGGCTTGCGCCCTACCGGTATGGTTTTTGTAAGTGGGTATGGCGACAACAACCAGAATACCGAGGATGGCGATAACTATCATCAGCTCAATCAGGGTAAAACCTTTTTGGGTTTGAAATGGGGTATTCATTTGAGTGTATCGTTTTCAAGTTTTTTTATTTTTATAAAGCAAATCCCATAATAATCTTATGGGATTTGCTTTTATCTGAAAAGCTTATCTGAAAATGTGCTGTTTATGTAAAAATTATGGCTTCTTAGGAGTATCAGCTCGGCAGTTAGCAGGCAAATGTTTCTCTTCACCTTTATCTTTAGTACATGCCCACTCGATTGGTGCTTCAATATTATTTGAAGCTTGGCTTGGGGTCAGAGTAAATTCAGGATTGTCTTTTGCTCCAGTATCTTTAGTTACAACTTTAATTATACCGCCGTCTTCAATTTTAATACTTTCAACGTACTTGGTTTTTACAAATTTATAACCACTATTCTCAGCATTAACTTTATCCAAGCTACCGAGTGCTGCGGAAGTTTCATATACGGCCAATTTTGCAGGAGCTGCGAGGCCTAAGCCTTCAGCTACTTTAGCGCGGACGGTGTAGTCTTGGTATGCAGGCAGAGCGATTACGGCCAAGATGCCCAAGATGGCGATAACGATCATCAATTCGATCAGGGTGAAACCTTTTTGGATTGCTTTCATTGTTTAAAATTCCAGTTTTAAAGTGTGAATAATTGTGTTTAAGTAAAAAATCCGTAATGTGCTTGGCACTATGTATTATGAGTAAACCATAAGTAAGAAGGAATATACAGCTTCCGTCGGGCTTGCTGCTTTGAGGCTTGAGCCTTATCGGATGTGTTGTTTCAAGCAGTCGGTGTGCCAAGTGTTCAAAACTGATTAAAAAATTTATTTTTCATTTTTTGTTTATTGTTTTTATTGAAATTATTTTCAAATTTTTAAATTCTGTGAGGTTTTGTTTGAAAGTTTCAGGATTTTTGGGAAATAGGGGGTTGACGTTTTTTGTCAGTTTTGTGTTTTTTGTGACAGAGAGTGTGTGCAAGTTTGGGTATGTGACGTTTTTCGTCAGAAATTAAGCTTGACTCAATAATATGTTAATTGATTTAGATAGACGGTATTTTTATGGATTAATCGGTGAGTTTAATATTTTGTGATTTTATTTTTTTGTTTTTTATGGGTTTTATTTTTTATGCGTATTTTGTTTGAATACGGATAAGGAGAAAATTTGGAAGGAAGGATTTTTGAAGAAGGTTTGGTGTAATAGGTGAATGAAAATTTGTTATTGGAATTATATTCATATGGGTTATGATTTTAGAATGTAGTTTTATGTCAGAAGGAAGTTTTGGTTTCGAATTTTAAGGCTTTGGATTTCTTGAGTGTTTTAGAAAGGTATATTTCGAGATGTTTATATTTTTGGGTGCGATTAGGGTGAGCAAAAAATGCTCACCCTATGTTTTTAAGATGTTCAGACGGCCTTTATGGGGCCAAGACTTCGATCAATGCCTGTTTTAGGGTGTTTTGGGTTTGCGGGTCTTGGAGGGATGGGCTGTAGGTGATGAAGCTGTCCTCAATGCGCTGATCCAAGGTGGTGATTTTGGCGTAGCGCAGGCTGATGTTGTGTGCGAAGAAGGTCTCGGCGATGTCGGCGAGGAGATGGGGGCGGTTGACGGCGGTGATGTCTATGGTGTGCCAGCCGGGATAATCTTCTTCGGGGGTGATGATTACGGTAGGCGGAATGGGAATGTGGCGGATGCGGCGGCTGATGTGCGGGCGGCCGCTTTGTTTTTGGACGGTGGTATTGCCGTGGATGAAGCTGTTGAGTTCGGCTTCGAGTGCGCTTTGACGGTCGGGATATTCTTCGGGCGGGAGATTGTCGGGAAGTTGCAGGATAAAGGTGTCAAGGATGTAGTCGTGCTCGGTAATAAAGGCACGGGCGGCTTGGATATCGAAGCGGTGGCTGCTGAAGATGCGGCAGAGGCGTGCGAAGAGGCGGTCGCCATTGGGCATGAATACCATGACTTGAAGGCTGTTGCTTTGGGGGAGGATACGGCTGCGGACGGCCGGACTTTGGGTGTCGTAGGCGAGGTTTGCGGTGTGCCAGAGGATTTCCCGCGTCTGATGGCGGACGTAGTATGCGCTGCCGAGGATGCGGCGGAGTTTTTGTTGGTTTTTGAGGGGAACGGCCGCGCGTGTGAGCTGATCGGTCGAGGCTTGTTCGCGTCGGTTGGGGAGGCGTTCGGGATCGTGGTGTTTGCTGTTTAAAACGGCGGCGGTGCTGTGGTAGAGGGTTTGGAGCAGACTGGCGCGCCATGTGTTCCAAAGTTTGGGGTTGGTGCCGCGGATGTCGGCAATGGTAAGCAGGTAGAGTGCGTCGAGGTATTCGCGCGTGGGAATACGGCGGCAAAAGGCTTGGAGGACATGGGGATCTTGGATGTCTTCTTTTTGGGCAACGGTGGACATGAGCAGGTGGTTTTCAACCAGCCATGCGAGGAGGTGGCTTTCTTCTTCGGTGTAGTAGTGGTTGGCGGCGAATTGTTGTGCGTCTTTGATGCCTTCTTTGGCGTGATCGCCGCCACGGCCTTTGGCGATGTCGTGCAGCAGGGCGGCGGTGTAGAGGACATGCGGTCTTGGGTAGGCCTGCATGATGGCGCTGGCCTCGGGCATTTCGTGACTGTGGGTTTCGATGGCGAGACGGCGCATATTGCGGACGACGGTCAGGATGTGGTCGTCTACGGGGTAAATATGGAAGAGGTCGTGTTGGAGCAGGCCGGTGATTTTTTCCCATGCGGGGAGATAGCGGCCAAGTACGCCGTAGAGGTTGAGAAAACGGAGGGTTTGGGTAAGGCCGGTGCCGTGTTTGAAGAATTGGATAAAGCGGCGGCGGTTTTCTGGATTTTGGGTGAAACGGGCGTTGATTTTTCGTGTGGATGCCCACCATGCACGCAGGGTTTGCGGCTCGATGGTGGTGATGTTTTGCTCCTGCATGGTTTGAATGATGGTGAAGATGTGTTCGGGATTTTGCTCGAACAGGGCAAGGTCGTTGGCGGCGATTTGGTGGCCGATGCGTTTGTAGCGGCTGTCGATGGGGTGGATATGTTGGGGACGGCTGGAGGTTTGATGGTTTTTGAGAACCGGAATGAGGATGCCGTTGAGTTGTTTGATGGCTTTGGTGGCGCGGTAGAAGGTGTGCATCAGGGCTTCGCTTCTGCCGCGGATGTCGGGTTGGGTATAGCCTAAGCTTTCGGCAACTTGGGACTGGTAGTCGAAAAGCAGTCTGTCTTCAGGGCGGTCGGCGGTAAGGTGGAGATGAATCCGGATATTAGCGAGACGGCGGTAGCCATGGGCCAGCATGCCGGCTTCGGTGCGTGTGAGGACGCCGGCGGTAACGAGGGCGGTGGGGTTGCTGTCTATGCCTTGTGCTTTGGCTGTCCAAATCAGGGTGTGGATGTCGCGCAGGCCGCCGGGGCAGGTTTTGATGTTGGGTTCGAGTTGTGCGCCTGTGCCTTGGGATTTGGTATGGCGTTGCTCCATTTCGAGGAGTTTGGCTTCGATAAAGGCGGCTGTGTCGCGGCGTGTGTTGAGTTTGTTTAGAAGTTGGGCGGTAAGGTCGGCATTGCCTTGTAGGTGGCGTGCTTCTAGAAAGGCGGTTTCGCCGGTAATGTCGTTTTGGGTGCTTTGGAGGATTTCTTCTATGCTGCCGCTTTTGATGGCCGGATTGAGGCGTGCGTCCCAAAGGGTTTGGATAAATTGGGCGGTTTGCTGTTGCAGGCCGTCTGAAAATGGGGCTGAGGAAATAATCGCTAAGTCCCAGTCGGAATGGGGATAGAGTTCGCAACGCCCAAAGCCGCCGATGGCAATCAGGCTGATGTCGTTGCTGTCGGGGAAGTGGATTTGCCAGAGGGTTTGCAGCAGGGTTTCGGCAGCGGCGATATGGTCGCGGAAGTAAGCGGTAGGGCGGTTGTTCTGGCGGTAGGCAGTTTCTGCTGCTGCTTTTTGCTGCTGGTAGGTTTGGATGGCTTGTTGGGCGGCGGTCATGATGATGTCTGGCTGTGAATTAGGCTTGGGTATCGGCAGGCTCGGTCATTTGGCGGAGCATTTCTTGCGGTGGAAGGAGGAGTTTGTAAGGGGCGATTTTAAGTGCGGATGCGATTTTTTCGATGTTGGAAAGGGCGATGTTCCAGCGTTTGCGCTCAACGGCGGAAACGTAGGTACGGTCGAGTCCGCATTGGCGTGCCAGTTCTTCTTGCGACCAGCCGTGATTGACGCGATAGAGGCGCATGTTGTAAGCGATAACGGCGCGGAGGTCTTGCGGATCGGGCAGGCTTGGAGGGGGAGTGAGTTTATTGACCATGGTATTTTGAGTTTGTGGTTTGAACGATAAGGGGATTTTATACTATTTTTGTGAGGGGAAAGGAAAGGCCGTCTGAAAGTTTTCAGACGGCCTTAAAGGGGGTAGGTATAAAAAAAAGGGGGTGGCTTTCGGCCACACCCAAACACACACACATCAAGAGGAAAGAAAAATCATTTAATAAGAGAGCTGGCTCTTATAGGGGAAAACTGGAGGATTCGGGCTTGACCCTGAAGCATTGAAAGGTATTATAAATGAAAATAGGGTTGGGGTATTGATACAGGTCAATTCGGGCTTGATTTAGAAAATATATTTTTAGGATAGTGGAAATAAATTAAAAATAAGGTCTGATTGTGAATAAAAGCCATCAGGCCGTCTGAAAAATGGGTTTCAGACGGCCTGATTGGTTTAAAGGCTGCTACTTACTATATAAATTAAGTTTAAGCCAAACCTTTATCTTTGGCTTCTTGTAGGCGGGTCTCAAAGTTGCTGAGGTTGACGCCAGCCTGTTCGGCTGCGGCAACTACTTCGGCTACGGATGCGCCGTGTTGTACTTGATGATAACCCCAAAGCAGGGAGCAGCGAGTGCCGGTGCGGCAGAAGGCAAGAATGGGAGCCGGAGATTGTTGCAACAGATTTTGGAAGGCTGCAACATCGGCTGTGGTGATTTGAGGCGCAACAACGGGCTGGTGTGAGAATTGGTTGATGCCAGCCTCTTTAAACCAGTTTTGCACTTCGGCAAAAGCCGGTTGGTTTTCTTCTTCGCCGTCCGGGCGGTTGCAGATGACGGTTTGGATGCCGAGACGTACGGCTTCTTGGACATCTGCTTCGGTCAGTTGGGGGGCGATATAGAGGGTGTCGGTCAGTTTACGGATGGGCATAGTTTTTCCTTTCTTTATATTGAGCGGACATGTTGATTTCAGACGGCCTAGGAAGTGGCAGGCCGTTTGAAGTTTTATTTAATGATTGTACAACCAGTTTTCGAGTTTTGGGCGATCGGTAATGTGTAGCAGGGCGGTATTGGCTTCTGCTGCTTGAACTGTGATACTGGTTTCGCGCAACAGGCCTTGGCGGAAGAAATGGATGGTGGTGCGCGTGCCGATAGGCAGTTTGCTCCACTGCGCTGCAAGGTCGTTGCAGGCATAGCCGCCTAAGGCGATGATTTTGTCTTGCGGGCAGAGTCCGGCATTTTCTGCGCTGCCGCCATTAAATACATGAGTCAGGACGGCATGGTCGCTGTTTTGTTTGAAACGTGCGCCCAAATCATTGGAGGGGGCAACCGATTGGGGTTCGCTGGCAAATGCTCCGCCGTGCTGGCGTGGCAGGGGAATAAAGTCGAGTTTGACACCTACGCTTTGCAGACATTCTGCGAGCGGAAGGTCTTCGGTGCTGTATAAGGCCGTCTGAAAGAAGGTTTCTAAATCTAAACCGGTTATTTCTTGGCAACGGGTTTGCCAGTGTTTTTCGGGTATGCCTTGATGGGTGTTGCACCAGTCGCGATAGTGTTGCTGCATCACGCTATCGAGGGTGTATTTGCCTTGGCTTTTTTCACGGATGATGAGGTCGAGGCAAAGTGCGGCCAGTGCGCCTTTTTGATAGTAGCTGACGATGGCGTTGGGGCTGTTTTCGTCTTGTTTGTAGAACTTGTCCCATGCGCTGAAACTGGATTGGGCAAGTGTTTGTTTCAGACGGCCTTGTGTCTGCTGTACGCGTGTGATGCCTTGTGCAAGCAGGGTAAGGTAGGCTTCGGGGCTGATGATTTTGCTTCGGGCAAGAAAGAGGTCATCGTAGTAGGAAGTAATGCCTTCAAATGCCCAAAGTTGCTCGGTGTAGTTTTCTTGGTCGAGATTGTAAGGTGCGAAGACGGCCGGTTTGATGGATTTGACGTTCCATGCGTGGAAGTATTCGTGGGAGAAGAGACCGAGCAGTTCGGTATAGGCTTTGTCGGCTTCGCCCATGTCGTAAGATGGCAGACTGTGGCGGTCGGCAAGAAGGGCGGTGCTGCTGATGTGTTCCAGTCCGCCGTAGAGGTTGTCGCCCAGATGTAGTAGGAAAAGGTATTCGGTAAACGGGGCAGGGGAGGGGAACATCGCCAACTCGGTTTCGCAGATTTTTTGAATATCGGCGAGGAAGCGGGCGCGGTCGAAATCGGGGTAAATACCACTTAATGCAATACGGTGGGGGATGTCTTGTGCTTCAAAGTCGAGGAATTCGATGATGCCTGTTTCAACGGGGTGATCAATAAGCTCGGTATATGAGGCCGTCTGAAAAGTGGTCGCCGAAATTTGGGGCAGGGTTGTGGCTATCTGCCATGTGTGTGGCAGGGTAGGAAATTCGACTTGGTGCGGTTGTTCCTCTTGTCCGTGTACTTTTAAGAAGAGGCACGCGCCATCGAAAAAGCCGCGCTCGGTACTGAGGAATGATCCACGTACAGACAAGTCGAATGCGTAGACGGTGTAGTAAATTTCCCACGCTCCACTGAGGGCTGGGGTTTGCCAATGGTTTTTGCTGGTTTGTGTTAGCAGCTGGGCTTTGTCGTCGCAGCGTGCGCTGATGTGTGTGATGTGGCGGGCAAAGTCACGGATGAGGTAGCTGCCGGGAACCCAGTTTGGTAGGCTGATTTCTGTTTCATAATCATTGGGTTGGGTGAATGATAAGGTGATGTGCCATTCATGAGACAGAAAGTTGGGGGTAATTTTGTAATTAATCATAGCTATCGTATAGTTTGCTAAAGTTTATTAAAAATAAGTGTTTTAAAAGGTTGGGTTTAATCTATATCAATAAATCTGTACGAAAAAGGAGGCTTGAAAAAATGCCGTGCCCTATTTATTGAATATGTTTAAATAAATTATTGATTATAAAAGAAATGAGATGATGTCTCACCAAAGGTTTTATGCAATATGGAATGTAATTTTGCTTGGCATGTTGTGGTGTCTATGTTAAATTTAGAAAAATTTGAGCCTTAGCCGTATTGCGCTTTTCATAAACGTAAGGGTTGGGGTGAGATAAAAATTTTTTATACCCATAATTTATGGAGACTTCCATGGACACACAAACTTATAACTACAAAGTGGTGCGCCAGTTCGCCATCATGACTGTAGTTTGGGGTATTGTGGGCATGTTGGTCGGTGTAATTGTAGCCGCCCAATTATTTGCTCCATCCCTTGATTTATCTGAAATTGGACCTTGGTTCCACTTTGGTCGCCTGCGTCCGCTGCATACCAATGCGGTTATTTTTGCATTCGGTGGTTGCGGTTTGATCGGTACATCATACTACGTTGTTCAACGTACATGTAATACCCGTCTGTTTGGCGGTTGGTTGCCTGCATTTACCTTCTGGGGTTGGCAGGCCGTCATCGTGGCTGCGGCTATCAGCTTGCCTATGGGTTACACCCAAGGTAAAGAATACGCCGAGTTGGAATGGCCTATCGACATTTTGATTACGCTGGTGTGGGTTGCCTACGCTATCGTATTCTTCGGTACAATTGCCAAACGTAAAATCAAACATATTTACGTTGCCAACTGGTTCTACGGTGGCTTCATCTTGGCTGTTGCGCTGTTGCACATCGTCAATAATATCAGCATCCCTGCCGGTTTGATGAAATCTTACCCGGTTTACGCTGGTGCGATTGATGCGATGGTTCAATGGTGGTACGGCCACAATGCAGTAGGCTTTTTCCTGACAGCCGGCTTCTTGGGTATGATGTATTACTTCGTACCAAAACAAGCAGGCCGTCCTATTTACTCTTACCGCTTGTCCGTTGTTCACTTTTGGGCTTTGATTTTCACTTATATGTGGGCAGGTTCTCACCACTTGCACTACACCGCATTGCCTGACTGGACTCAATCTTTGGGTATGGTATTGTCTTTGATCCTGTTCGCACCTTCTTGGGGCGGTATGATCAACGGTATTATGACTCTGTCTGGTGCATGGGACAAACTGCGTACTGACCCGATTTTGAAATTCTTGATCGTATCTCTGTCCTTCTACGGTATGTCTACCTTCGAAGGTCCGATGATGTCTATCAAAACTGTTAACGCTCTGAGCCACTACACTGACTGGACTGTTGCACACGTTCACGCCGGTGCATTGGGTTGGGTAGGCTTCGTAACCATCGGTTCCGTTTACTATATGATCCCACGCCTCTTCGGTAAAAACGAAATGTACAGCACCAAATTGGTTGAAGCGCATTTCTGGATTGCAACCATCGGTGTGGTTCTGTATATCGCCGCGATGTGGATTGCCGGTGTGATGCAAGGCCTGATGTGGGGTTCTCTGAATGCTGACGGTACTTTGACTTATTCGTTTGTAGAGTCAGTTAAACGTACCATGCCTTACTACATGATTCGTTTCACCGGCGGCCTGCTGTACCTGAGCGGTATGTGTATCATGGCATACAACGTTTACCGTACAGCCATCAGTGGCAAAGCGGTTGATGCCGAGATTCCCGCGGTGTCTCAAACCCAGCACCACTAAAAACATAAGAAAAGGCTACCAAAATGAAATTACAACAATTAGCTGAAGAAAAAGTCGGCGTCCTGATTGTATTTACCCTGCTTGTAGTCAGCGTAGGTCTGTTGATTGAAGCCGTGCCGCTGTTCTTCTCCAAGGCTGTAACCCAACCTATTGAAGGTGTGAAACCTTATAACGCTTTGCAAGTGGCCGGTCGTGATATTTACGTACGCGAAGGCTGCTATAACTGCCACTCTCAAATGATTCGTCCGTTCCGTGCAGAAACCGAACGTTACGGCCACTACTCCGTTGCCGGTGAGTCTGTTTATGACCATCCGTTCCAATGGGGTTCCAAACGTACCGGTCCGGACTTGGCTCGTGTAGGCGGCCGCTATTCCGACGAATGGCACCGCATCCACTTGCTGAATCCGCGCGACGTTGTGCCAGAGTCCAATATGCCTGCTTTCCCATGGCTTGCCCGCAACAAAGTCGATGCCGAAGCAACAGTGGCACATATGAAAGCCCTGCGTAAAGTCGGTACGCCTTACAGCGATGAAGAAATTGAAAAAGCTCCTGAAGCTTTGGCAAACAAATCAGAGCTGGATGCGGTGATTGCATACCTGCAAGGCTTAGGCTTGGCATTGAAAAACGTAAGGTAACATCATGGACGTGAACTGGGCTCGCTCGCTCTTTACTGTTTGGGTTTTTATCAGTTTCATCTTAGTACTTTATATTGTTTTTAATCGACGTAATAAAAAGAACTACGATGATGCTGCGAGCAGTATTTTTGACAATGATGATAAAGGGTCGTCTGAAAAAGACGGGCGATAACAGTTTAGTCCGTGATCACGGAGCAAAAGAATGAACACAACATCCCAATTTACCAGCAATTTCTGGAATATATACATTGCAGTTATTGTCGTGCTCAGCTTTATCGGCTTGGCATGGCTGCTGCTTTCCCAAAACGTTGTGAAGCGTCCTAAAAAGGGCGAAGAAGTCAAAACGACAGGTCATGAATGGGACGGTATTGAAGAATACAACAACCCGCTGCCGCGTTGGTGGTTTTGGCTGTATGTCTGCACTTGGACCTTCGGTATCGGCTATCTGGTCATGTATCCGGGTGTCGGTGACTTTAAAGGTATCTGGGGCTGGACTAGCCACGGTCAGTATGAAGAAGAGGTTGCCAAAGCCGAACAGAAATACAGCCAAATGTATGCTAAGTTTGCCAAAATGCCGATTGATCAAGTGGCTAAAAATCCTGAAGCACAAGCTATCGGTCAAAACCTTTTCAATACCTACTGTATCCAATGTCATGGTTCAGATGCCAAAGGCTCTAAAGGCTTCCCAAATCTGACTGACGACGACTGGCTGTGGGGCGGCGAACCTGAAAAAATTCAGGAAACTATTGAAAAAGGCCGTACTGCCGCCATGCCTGCATGGGGTCCTGCTTTGGGTGAAGAAGGCGTGAAAAACGTAACACAGTATGTTATGTCTCTTTCTAAACCTAAAGGTCAATACGACGAAGAACGTGCAGAACGCGGTAAAGCCCTGTTTAGCGGCCCACCTGCCAACTGTTTCACTTGTCACGGCGACAAAGGTCAAGGTATCCAAGGTCTTGGTCCGAACCTGACTGACGATGTATGGTTGTGGGGCGGTACTCAAAAAGCGATTACCGAAACCATTACCAACGGCCGCAGCAGCCAAATGCCTGCTTGGGGTCACTTCCTCGACAAAGACAAGCTGCACATCATGACTGCTTACGTTTGGGGTATGTCTAACAAAGACGGTAAAAAAGCTCCTGCTAAAAAAGCTGAGCCTGCTCAAGCTGCTCCAGCAGCCGAAGCATCAGCCCCTGCAGCTGACAGCGCAGCATCTGCCGCTCCTGCTTCAGATGCTAAAGCTGCTCCGGCTGCTGAAGCCAAACCTGCTGAAAAAGCAGAAGCGGCTCCGGTTAAGGTAGATGGCAAAGCTGTTTTTGAAGCCAACTGTAAAACATGTCATGGCGGTATGATTCCAGGCGCTCCTGTCGTAGGTAAAAAAGAAGACTGGGCTCCTCGAATTAAGCAAGGTAAAGACACTTTGCACAAACACGCGCTTGAAGGTTTTAATTCAATGCCTGCCAAAGGTGGCAACAGCAGCTTGAGTGACGATGAAGTTAAAGCTGCTGTAGACTTTATGGCAAACGAGTCTGGCGCGAAATTCTAATTTTGAGTCAGATTGAAAAAAAGCGTACCTAGAAAGGTACGCTTTTTTATATTTGATAAAACCGATGAGAAAAGACATATCAAAGAGGCGAAATATATAAGGCCATCTGAAACATTCAGACGACCTTTGTTCTTGATCCAACCCAAATTAATCAATCCAAAGTAGGCGTACTGCGTTTCAGGAACTACTCACTGAAAGATTATTCGACATTGTCGAGTAAATTTTGGTGATTTCTCACAATTCCATATTACTTTTAATTTGCAATTTGCGGTTAAAAAAGGTGTCATGATCTTCTATACGCATCATCATACGCATAGAATCTATACCGTTGTCGGCAAATCTTAGATCAGGCTGGCCGACAAAATTGTTTCTAATGAAGCTTTCTATATTGGCAGTAGCCGCACTTTGATATTGGTATCTAAACCATTACATTCAAATGGGTGACCGACAACCTGCTCCAATTATTGTCAACCAATGTTCCAACATACCAATAGAAAAATGAAAAAGGCCGTCTGAAAATCTGGTTTCAGACGGCCTTTTGCTGTAAAGGGGTAGATTTAAGAGAAACCCAAGCGTTTATCGGGTCGGGTAAATACAAAAATAAACAGAGCAGTTAACGCGCCCAAAGTATCGGCAAGCATGTCTTTTTGCGCGTCCCAAATATCGCCTTGAGAACCCAAGAATTCCAGTCCGGCCTCTCCACCATCGATGACGGCATATTGCCATTCGATGATTTCATAGGCGGCGGCCACACTCATAATGAAGAACAGGGAGAAAAATAAGGCCAACGGCAAATTGCACAGCTTGCGGCGCAGCAGCCATTCAGCTATCGGGTAGGCATAAAAGCCGATGATGTAATGGGCAATACGGTCGTAATGATTGCGGTTTTCGCCCAAAATTGGCTCGACAAAGCGGTTGATGGATTCAAATGGCACATCGGCAAAAGTATAGTATGCACCGATGGAATGCATGATGAGCCAGAAACTCATGAATAAGTAAGCCAGGTTGCTGAAGCGGAAAATGCGGTAGGTGGCAACCAGAAGGAAGAATACGGATGCTACGGGAATGATTTCGGCGTACCAGACCGCGCGGTCATGGGGATTGATGCCTGACCAAACAATGAGGGCGAAGATAATCGTAGCAAGAAAAATGGGAAAGATTGGAGAGGGTTTATTCATGTTGTGTGTATGTAATAACAATGGTTACGTATTGTATAACGAATTGGTAGTGCTGGAAGTTTCGAGCATTAAAGGCCGTCTGAAAAACAGCTTTCAGACGGCCTGGAGTTTAGCCGTTCCAGAAATAACGGGTGATGTGAAAGAATACGGGCGCGGCAAAACAAATCGAATCCACACGGTCAAGCATGCCGCCGTGGCCGCGTATCATATTACCCCAGTCTTTGACACCGTAATCGCGTTTGATGGCAGACATAACCAGGCCGCCAAAGAAACCCATCAGGCAGACGATAAAGCCGATAACGGCTGCTTGGCCGTGGGAGAACGGCGTAATCGGCGCCATCAGCGCGGCAATGGCTGTAGCCGACAAAATGCCGCCGACTGTGCCGGAAATGGTTTTAGACGGGGAAAGCGAGGGCATGATTTTTGCACCGCCAATCAGTTTGCCCCAAACGTATTGCAACACATCTGATACTTGCACCACGCCAATCAGGAAGATCAGCAACAGGATATTATTGCTGTTATCGAAGCCGTCCAAATCTAGAAACATCAGCGCCGGAACATGGGACAGACAGAAGATGCAAATCATCGCCATCCATTGCGTTTTGGCGGCGCGTTCCAAAAAGTGCGTGGTTTGGCCGCTGAGGCTGGCAATAATCGGCAGTATCAAAAAGCCGTAAACCGGAATAAAAATGCTGAACATGCCGTACCAGTCGTCATAGACGAAATAGTATTGCACCGGCAGCAGCAGGTAAAAGCAGACCACCATGCTGTAATAGTCGCTGCGGCGGCGATAGACGAGGGTCATAAATTCGCGTAGTGCGGCAAATGAAATCAGGAAAAACAGTACAACTGTCCCGATTTTTCCGAACCAAAACGCGCCCAGCAACACCAGCGTCATCAGCCACCATGCGTAAATGCGGGCGTTAAGGTTGGCGATGGTGGCATTATCTGCGCCATTTTTGCGCTTGAGCCATTGTCCGATGATGCTGGCAAAACACAATACGGCAAATACGCCGACAAAAATATAGCTGGCTTGCGGAGTCAAATGAGCGGCGGCTTGTTCGACAATAATTTGTTGGGAAGTCGTAGAAAGGCTCATGCTTGTCCTCCTTTGTTTTGCTGAACTTCAGATTCATTTTGGCGAAGTTCGCTGCGGTCGTTTTCAGACGGCCTAAGTGCCAGCAGCGCTTCACGGCTGCGTGTCAAAAAGCTGTCTTTGCCTTCGTTTTCCTGCAAGGTAAGCGGTTGTCCGATATGGACTTCACACAAAAGCGGGATAGGCAGGATTTTGCCTTTGGGCAGTACGCGGCTGATGTTGTCTATCCAAATCGGCACAAATTCGGTATCGGGTTTGCTTTTTGCCAGATGATAAATGCCGGACTTGAACGGCAGCAGGATAGTGTTGTCGTCAGTGTTACGCGTACCTTCAGGGAAAATAATCAGGGAGTCGCCTGCGTTCAGCGCGTCTTTCATTTGTTCGGTAATCGCTTGCGGATTATCGCTATGGCGCGGAATCAGCAAGGCATTGAAAACATTTTGAATGATGAAGCGTTTGAGTTTGCTCGTCAGCCAGTAATCCGAACCGGCGACAGGGCGCGTGGACAAGCGCCAGCGGCGGGGCAGGGAAATCCACACCAGCACAAAATCGCCATGGCTGCCGTGATTGGCGTAATAGACTTTTTGGTGCTGATTGAATGTCAGCTCGCGCGGGCTTTTAGGGCGTACGCCCGTAAGAAAAGAGACCGACAGGCACAAGGCTTGGTCGGTCAGCCAGGCAAGTTGTTTTTTGAGGAAGTTTTTCATTGTTTCTGCCTTTGGGAGTGAGATACCGCTAAGGATTTGGTTTGGGTAAATCAGCAAAAATAATCAAATGCTTTGGATAAGCAAAATTAAAAATTGTGCGGCGGTCAGGTATAAGCTTTTGCGCCATAAGGAAAGTGCGCCGTTTATCCGTTGGGTCAAAGTACGGCTGCCTGAAATTTGGCGTAAACCGTTTTGCTGTAAGGCGTAGTCAAAGTCTTCAGGAGAGTAGCGGTTGTCGGCAAAGTCTTGGAACACGCGACGGTCGAAATGAATGCGGATATGGCAGTACGACAAAACCGCAGCCAAGACAAGTTGCACCGCAAACCATGCGCCGCCATATTTTACCGACAAGGCGAGCAGTAAGGTGTTGCAGGCGGCAACATAATGTGCGGTAGAGAGCAGGTGGGCAGTAACACGGCTGTCGGTTGCGTTGTTCATCATTATCCTTGTTTTAAACGGTTGGCAGCAGCTTCGACTGCTTGGGCAGTGGCCGGCGATAATACCATTTGCGGCCGAGCCTGTTTGAGTTCGGCCTTCGCTTGTGCCAAGTCTTTGCAGCCACCATAGATCAGCAGCCACGTCAGCACCACTGAGGCACTTCTTCCATAACCCAAAGCGCAGCATATCAGCACTTTGCCGTGTTTTTGGCGTAATGTTTCCAATATCAAGGCCGTCTGAACCAAATCGTTTTCAGACGGCGTTACCATATCCAGTAAAGGCAGGGAGCGATATTTGCCTTGATAGCTACGGCAGGGATATTCGGCGCATACATCCAATACGGCAGGCAGATGGTTTGAAATCCCCAAAACGCTGCCAATCAATACATCATGGCGGACTGGTGCCGTTTTCGCTTTACCGCGTAACCAATACGCCATGTTTAGCCGTACGCCCACCAGATAAGACAATAGTAAAACCGTCGCTACCACTGATAATTTACCGTTAGCCTGTTTTGGGAATACGTATGCATTTCCAGTCAAATAGGCAAAGGCCACCATCAGCAAAGACACGCTAATCCATATAAACCACAGCCACACACCACCCAGCAACGCAGGCAAAGCCATCAAACACGCGCCAAGTAAATACAGCAACGCAATCTTTCTTGAGCGTACATTAATCGAGCCCAGTTCTAACGGCGAAGTCATCTGACGCGGGAAAGCCCACAACACCAGCCAGCCAAGCAATGCTCCGGTCGGCACGTCAATAAAATGATGTTGATAAGTCGTCAGTACCGACAAGGCAATCAGGCTTTGCCATAAGAAAAGCGGCATGCGGATTTTGGGAAAGCGCGTCCAATAAAATGCACCCACGATAATCGCCAACGCGATATGCAAAGATGGTGCTTGGTTGTACGGTAAATCAAATGCAGCCAATGAATCAAACAGCCAGCCTGACAGCCCATCGGCGTGCGGTTTGGGCCACCCGAAGCGTAGCGGAAACAGCACAAAGCAAGCAGTTGCAATCAGTTGAGCGGCTACAAGGTGCGCTACATATCGGTTTTGTTCATGTGTATCATGGCAAAGAAAAAATGCCGTGGCATACATCAGGTTCAGCGACCAATAAGGCACAATCGTCCATGCACAAAACGGAATATTGCTTTCCCATGCAAAAGCGATTTCAGGCACATAGTCCAGCGACGCCGCGTAATGGTTGGAGAAGCCGTAGCTGGTGTAGAACAGGATACCGACTAAAATCAGCTTGAGCAGGGAGGTTTTGAGGGAGGGTTTCATGGGGGCGTTAGTTAATAATTGAATATTTTGATTCCGTAAACCTATTTGAGATAAGTGATATTCGTACCATTAATGCTAAGAACTTTTCTATCCAGTAGATGCTGTAATAGTTTTTCAGTTTCATAATTATTGGATTTTGCATGTGCTTTAATAGTGTTTCGTAATGTACTGACTTTACCTGGGCGTTTGGATGGTTCAACTGACAGTGCGGCAATTACTTTTTTCCACATTGTTTCATCAGGCAAATGGAGTATTTTCTTTTGAGATATGGGATTGGGATTAGTATGGGGAAATGGAGCATATTCAATTTTTCCATTGTTTTGGCGAATATGGTTTTGTTCGCGCAAATGGCGTGCAAAGGTTTGAATATCAGCTTGACTTATAGTGAGTGAGAGAGCATCTGCACGTTTCTGTACGGCATCTTGAAAATCAGTATAAGTTTTGGGTTTGATATTCAAAATATAACGTTGGATTTTCTGTAATAGATCATTGTCACTGATGTGGTAAATCACTATACCTTGCTCATCAACACTAATTAAGTTTTGTGTTTTAAGTTTATTAATAATATGAGCAGTCGTTGTTTCGCATTCTTCGTCTGTTTTACCTTGAAATTGTTCGCGTAAAATATATTTACACAGATTTTGTTGCAAATTATGTAAGCGAGATGGAAGAAAAGCGTTGGGCTGACGCAAAGCAGTTAAGGCTGCTTGAAAATAAGGTGCTAATGACTGGGGTGGTTTGAGGGAATTTTCAGGTTGAGGGTGGGGTTCTAGTAGTTTTGTTGGAGGTGTAGTATTAATTTTTGTGTGCTGCACTTCATCTATATTTGCTAGGCGTACAACACCTTTTGCCTCCTGCTTTTCTAAGATATGTTCTACTAAGATATCGTAACCACCATCACGAGAAAGTATACCAATTTGAGCATCTGTATCTGTAGCGATAATTTTTCCAAGATAATAAGAAAGATAAAAATCTAATGCGTTTTTGCCTGATTTCTGTAAGTGAATAAGATGGACACGTTCGCCAAATGGAAGCAATGATGCCACTAAACTAATGGGTAATGATTTATGTTGTGTGCCTAAAAATAACCAAATATGAGTATCTTCAGTTGGTAATTTATCTAGATTTTGCGGTTGGATATTTTCAAAGTCGATAAGTAAGTGTTTCATAGTATTATTTAATTGGGCTGACGTTTATACCCAAAATCCCTTTTAATATTATTTTTGTTGAGTTATTAATGCCCAGCTTATATACCAGGCCGTCTGAAAGTTAAAAAATTGTTCAGACGGCCTTTATTTTTATTTCTTCACTGCCAAGCTCACGGTGAAAATACCGTCTTCGTCTATCCATTGATGGATTTTTTCAAAACCGGCTTTTTCAACTAACTGATCCATTTCCTGCTGACTGCGGCGGCGCATTACCCAGTTTGGGCTGCCTGCTTTGTGGCTGGTCAGGGCGCGGGCAATCATTTCCAGTTGCGGATGCCACGGCTGGCCGGTGTAAATCAGGTAGCCGCCGGTTTCAATGGCTTCGCCGAAGCCGTAGAGTGAGTTTAAAATCAAATTGTTGTCGGCAAATAATTCGTGCAGGCCGGAGACGATGCCCAGCGTTGGACGCGGCTGTAAATCGTGATAATTGGCGCGGTCGTAGGCATTGACCTCATTGAAGGTTACCGTGTTTTGTAAGCCACGATCGGCAATCAGCTTGCGTCCGGCTTCGACATTAATCGGACTGTAATCGCGCAAGCGTACGGAATCAGGCAATGTGTCGGCAGTCAGGGCATCCAATACATAGCGGCCATGACCGGACGCAATATCCAAAACGTGTACCGGTTTGCCTGCTTCGCGCAGTTTGGCTGAGGCCGTCTGAATGGCTTTGCCGATATTGACTTTGCGTTGGCGAATGCCGCGCCAGCCAATGGCATTGAGATAGTATTTGTCCACCCATACACCGAAAGCATTGCTGCCTTGCGGTTGATTGCGGTAGACGTAATCCAGCGTGCTGCCTGAATCAAAACCTGTTTCTTGACCGATTCTCAAGCCTTCACTCCAGCGCGAACCCAGTTTGAGCGAGGCGCGATATGTCGCCCAAAATGCGCCGCGAGGCGTACAAATAGGCAAAGGCGTCGCCAGTTCGTCAGCTTCTCGACGACTGTCTCCAAATAAGTGTGCTTGAGTCAGATCGACTTGTTGCAAAGGCTGATTGAAACGCTCGCGGATAAAACGGCGCATTTCGATAAACGCGATTTCACGGTTTTGCTCGCCTAAGGTGTCGTGGTAGAAACCGGGCAGGATATGGCGTTCTTTAATATGGCTGCCCAAACGGTTGTAGAAATCGTGTTGCGGTTTATGATGAACAACCCAATCGCTGCCTGAAATCAACAGTTGTACAGGCGTAGTAATGGCTTGCGCATCGGCAACCACACGTTCGGCCGCTTCATATAAACCCAGCAGGATGCGCACAGAAATAGCGCGGGCAATAAGCGGATCATTGTCGTAGCTTTTTTGACGTTCGATATTGTGGGTCAGATAGTGGGCTTTGACGTAGCTGTTGACAAAGAAATTGCCACGCCATTTTTGCATCATTTTCAAACCGGTACGGGCAAACGGAACATAGAGTTTGACTTTGAACGCAGGCGAAGCCAATACGGCGCAACGGATTTTCGGCGCGTAATCGTGCAACCAAGTAGAAACCAATACCGCTCCGACACTTTGCGTAATCACGCAAATGTTTTCAGGTTTGATGCCGTATTCGTGTTGGATGTGTCGGATAAAATCATCTACGTCTGAAACCGAAGTGCCGATACTCGGACTATCGCCTCGTTCACCGGGGCTGTAACCATGACCACGCGCATCCCAAGCAAAATAGGCAAAATCGTTGAAACCCAGTTCATCCGCCACAAACATCATCCGGCCAGAATGCTCATGTCCGCGATGGAACAGCACAATGGCTTTGTCGGAAGAACCATCGGCAGCAGGGCGATAGCGGTAGAAAAGCGAAGTACCGTCTTGGGTAGAAAAGTATTTTTGCTGTTCGGACATGAGAAACTCCTAATAGTCATGTTTTTTGAACAGTATCATGACATATCGGACGAATGCAATGATGGAGAGAAATGGTAAAAGATGGTTTCAAATTTCACTTAAAACGGATGACAGTGATTGTTAAAAGGTTGGATAGAGGGTGTTTGGATAATCTTACAAACTACTACCGACATATCATCATAAACTCTTTGTTTCGCAATTAATTTACGAAACACAGTCAGACGGGACTTATCGTTATCATATTGTTGCCAAATTTTTTCTCTTATTGCTTCTGAAAGGGCGTCACTTAGGCCGTCTGAACAAAGCAGCAGGCTTGCTCCTGCTTTAAGCGTAAGTTCGATATGGCACATTTTGTCTTGGAATTCGGAATAATCTGCTACTAGATAAGAAGACACGCCGCCATATATGGTGGCGAACCCTTCTTCTTTTTTATCCGACAAACCATCCAGCAATTCGGAGAGTATCGAGTGATCTTGGGTCAGTTGCTTCCATGTTCCTTGTGTATCAATCAAATAGGCGCGGCTGTCGCCTACGCTGATGATTTTGGTTTGGCCGGTGGTTTGGTCGATTTCTGCGGCAACAAAAGTGGTTGATGAACCAAAATAATCCTTTGCCAACTCTTGAGATAAAGCGGCTTGTACATGATTGATGGTTTGACGGCTGAGTCTGGCTGTACGGCTTAATAGGTGCATGGCTGATTTGCTGGCTTTTTCGGGACGGTTGCTATTAGAAATACCGTCGGCTATCCCGATGATAAAGCGTGGACGGGTTTCAAGGCGTGTTTCAGCGGTTTTGAGTTTATATTGAAACACTTGTTCGCCGTTAAAAAGGGCATCTTGGTTGTGTTGTTGGTTGCTGCCGATTTGTTGGCAAAAGGTGATTTTGCAAAATTTGTTCATGATTTGTCCATTTGTTGGGTGAATATTCGCTGCAGGCTTTTCATCGTTTCTAACCTTCAGGATTTACACTTGGGCAATACGTTTGAAATTTGATGACTAAGGATCAAGGCCGTCTGAACAGTTTTCAGACGGCCTTTACTGCGTTTAACCAAGCACTAATTAACTGCTAATTTTGTCATGTTTTAATACATCCATCGAAACCCGAATACACATTTTAAAAGGAAATCAAACATGAAAAAATTCTTATTGACTGCCATCGTTGCTTTGTCTGCTGCTACTGCCGGTGCCAGCGATTACATCGAACACAAAATCTACAGCGACAAAAACTTTGAGCAAAACCGTGCTAAAGCCGTAAGAATGTTGGAACAACGCGGCTATCAAGTTCACGATGTTGATGCCGATAGCCGTCGAGGTCAGCCTGTGTTGGAGGTTGAGGCTTTTAAAAATGGCCGTGAGTACGACATTGTTTTGTCTTACCCTGATTTGAAAATTATCAAAGAGCGCATCGATTATTAATATTTCGATATAAAGTGGGTTGTCGCAGGGCTTTTGGTCCTGCGACAGTTTGCTATTTAGGCATTTAAAGAATGTAAAACAGCATGTAAATTACCAAAAATAAATGAACTAAATATGTTTTTTATTTTCCATTTAATTCAAAGTGTTTGATGTTGGGAGTCATGATATGAGTTTGAATGATTGGAAGGAAGATGATCAGCCGAAGCTGGTGGGCGACCAAGAAAAGCCTTTAAACGACGGCGTGTCTGCCGAATCCCAACAGGATGTTGATTTTTGGGATCACAGTCAAAACGGTGTGGTTGAAAACGAAGTTGAGGTTGTGGCTGATGCGGTAGAAATTCAGGAAACGGTAGAAGGTCAGGAAGTGGTTGAACATCCTGAGATGCCGTCTGAAAAAAACGAGAAGAAGGCCAAACGTAAAAAAGACAAGGCGAAGAAGAAAAAAGATAAAGCCGAGGATTTAAATGCGTCTGATCTGTTGGGTACGAATAAGGGCGTGGAAACCATGTTCCGCAACGCTGTACGCTCGGAGATGGAGTTGTTGGCGCTGGCGGCAACCAAAGCAAATATTATGATTTCGCTGAATGGTTTTATTGTTTCTGCGTTGATGATTTCGGGCGCGTTTATTTTTTCATCGTCGCCCGAGTTTCTGATTCCGGCCAGTACGTTTATGATTACTGCTGCCGCCTCTATCGTGTTTGCATTGCTTTCTGCTTCGCCGGAACGTATCGGTAAAATGCAGGCGGCGCGTACATGGTTTAAGGATTTCATCCGCGGCCGTTCTAAGTTGCGAGATTTGAAAACCCGCCTCAGCAGTACCGAAACCCGCTTTTTTGGCGGCAGCCAACCCAATATTTTGATTTATGAAGACCGTGTGAAACTGCAAAAAGATCAATATTGGGAAATGATGCAGGAAATTATGGGCGACCGTAAACAAATCTATGAAAAGATGAGCGACCATCTTTATTGGCTCGGTTTGTTGGCGGATAAACAGTTCAAATACATTAACTTATCTTACGCGGTATTCCGCTGGGGTTTACTGGCTTCGTTGGTAGCATTTATCGGCGTGAAAACATTGCCGTCATTGCTGACGTCTCCGGCCAATAATGCGGCAGAGCTACGTTCGCTGGGTATCAATATGTTTAACGGCGTATTTGAACCTTCTGCCGTACAACAGCTTCCGGATGGTAAGTTGCTGATTGCGGAAGACGAACCCAACCATGCGTTCAGTATCATCAGCATTGATAAAACCGGCAGGTTTGTGGAAGACGAGGCATTAGATACGCGCGTGATTACCGGTTTCAAACGCCGTCTCAGCGACTTGGAGGCTTTGGCACGTGACGATGAAGGTTTTATCTACGCGCTGACTTCACATTCGCGTACCCGTAAAGGCAACCGTTCGCCTGACCGCGAACACCTGATGCGCTTTAAAATCCAAGACGGCAACGTGTTGGGGCTGACCAGCTACGACAATCTGACGCAGGTTTTGGAAACCGATCACAAGCTGCATGATTTGATTCGCGAGCGAACTAAGGCTGAGGTTTCTTTTGAAGAAATCAATATTGAGGGCATGGCGTTTGATCCAGTGAAAAAACGTCTTGTTTTGGGATTCCGTGATCCTGAGTTCAACAACATGGCTTTGGTTGCGTTTATCAGCAATCCGAAAGATGTATTTGAGCACAATGCCAAGCCTGAGTTTGATGAAGTGGCGGTGATTGATATTGATGGCGGCGGTATCCGTTCCCTCAACTATGATCCTGTGTTGAAAACCTACGTGATTGCCAATGAAGTGAAGGATGAGAATGGACAAAAATTCTCACAACTGTGGACTTGGAGCGGTAATCCGACCGATGAACCGCAAAAAATCTCTCTGCCTAACCTGCAACACATCACCAACGTTGAAGCCGTCGATTCGATTACCGTGAACGGCAAGCCGCAGATGATTCTGATGGGCGATGAAGGCAATGCTTCGCAGAAAATTACTGCCAAGTATATGTTGGTAGATTACAGTCAGCTGGGTAAACAGTAAGTTATCTTGGCTACTGGATAAAAGGCCGTCTGAAACCATAAACTTTATGGTTTCAGACGGCCTTTTATATACACAAGACTAAAAAGCCGTTTGATAAAGCGCGACATCAGACGGTTTAACGAATTTATACAAAATAAAACGGCTGTAAAAACAGCCGTTCTTTGTCGTTTCTGTTGAAAATGCAATAACTAAATATCCAGCAAAAACATAAAGATATGAAATTAACTTATTTTAATAATTGACAGGTCAATATATCATCTTTTTGTTTTTATTAAAACGAGGAGATGGGTTTAAATACTCTAATCAACGGTGATTAACCCAAGAACGTGGACAAGTTTCAGACGGCCTTCAAGCCATTGATGACACGTTTGTAGCAGGTATAAACCAATGCCGCGCAGGCCAGCCACATAAGGATATAGAAAGTCGAATGGAAGCTGCCGGCGATTGCATACCATACGGCCAATGCGCCGATAAAGAATGCGCGGTCGCTTTTGCCGAATGGCCCGTCATAACGACGGCCGTTGCCATGAACTTGTCCCAAAACGCCGCAAAACTCAGTCATTGCCGCCAGCCAAATAAACAGGGCGATTTGCACGCCGCTGAAGGGCGCGATGAAGGCAAAAGGCAGATACAAAGCAGCATCGGCGACAATATCGGTGATTTCATTCAAATAACCACCTAAAGCTGATTGCTGGCCGAACTCACGTGCCAACATACCGTCCATTGCATTCAGTGCCATGCGGACAAACAACCAGATCGGCAAAAGCCAGAATAATGTGGATACACCTGCAAACAATGCTAAAAGCAAACCGATCAAAATAGAAACGGCGCAGGCAAACAGAGTAACCTGATTGGCAGTAATGCCTTTTTGATAAAGTCGCTTAACAATGGGGCGCAAAAGGTTTTGGAATTTTGGTTTCAGGGCGTAGATGCTCATAATTATGCTATATAAAAGAAAATGAAGTGCCGTGATTATAGATGAAATCCGTTATAATCCGTCAATCTTCGAATCACGCGGTTCGCAAACCTCCCGCGTTAACAAAACTAGGAATTTACTATGGAAAAACAGCAGGCCCTCGTTATTTTTTCGGGCGGGCAGGATTCAACAACCTGCCTGATTCAGGCAATTCAAACATATGGATGTGAAAATGTGCAGGCCATCACTTTTCAATATGGGCAACGCCACGCCATCGAATTGGAGCGCGCGCGTTGGATTGCCCAAGATTTAGGCGTGAAGCAGACAGTACTCGATTTGAGCCTGATGCAACAGATTACACACAATGCCTTGATGGATGATAAGGCATCCATTGAAACAGCTCCAGACGGCCTGCCCAATACATTTGTAGATGGACGCAATGCTTTGTTTTTGCTTTACGCCGCTATTTACGCCAAAGGGCAGGGGATACGCCATATCATTGCCGGCGTGTGCGAAACCGATTTTTCCGGTTATCCCGACTGCCGCGATGTGTTCGTCAAGTCGATGAATGTTACGCTGAATCTGGCCATGGATTACGCTTTTCAAATCCACACGCCCTTGATGTATTTAACCAAAGCGCAAACTTGGGCATTGGCGGATGAAATGGGTGCGTTGGATTATATCTGCGAGCATACGCATACCTGTTATAACGGCGTGGTCGGTGGTTGTCATGAATGCCTAAGCTGTATTTTGCGCGAGCGCGGTTTGTCGGAATATTTGGAAAGTAAAAAGGCCGTCTGAATTAAGAGAGCATATATTTTCAATATCCAGTTGTACGAAAAGGCCGTCTGAAAAATTCATTTCAGACGGCCTTTGGCTATGTATTTTGTTCTGCTTAGAACAACAAATCTACCGGTTCGCTGCTTGCCGGAGCATCTTTCACAGGAGAAGAGGCTGGGGCAGTAGCCGGTTCGGAAGCGGCTTTAGGCGCGGAAGCAGGAGCATCGGCCGGAGTGGTTGCCGGTTTGGCAGCAGGTTTTGCCGGTTTCACCGGAGTCGGACGAACGCTTTGTTTCGGTTCGGATGCTGCCTTGTTTGTATCGTCGGTAGCATCGACTTCGATTTCAGTTCCTTGAGGCAATACCACATCTTTAGCAGGAGCCGGTTTCGGCATGACTTTAGGTTTGCTGTAAGCATCCGTGCCGCTGGTCCATGCCAAAGACTTCAAAGGCGATTTGAGTTTCACACCTTTGGCGCAGGTCAGACAGTTTGCTGCGCCGGTGCGTCCTTTCAGGATTGCATCCACACGTGCGGCAGGAATGGTTTTGCCGTGCGCTTTTGCCCAGGCGGCAATGCTTTTTTTCAGGGCAGCCGTATCAAGGTTTTTCTTGTCGTATGGGTCACGATAGGCAGCCAGCCACAAGTTTTGGTTGGCATCTTCGTTCAGGCTTGCCATTTGGTAGATAACGGAGGCAGGAGAACCTGTTGCAATGGTTTTGGCGAATTCCAATGCGTCAGGCGATTTCATGCGCACGCAACCATGGCTGCGGACGCCGGGTACGCTGGCAGGGGCATTGGTGCCGTGAATGCCAAGGCTTAATTTAGGGTCGCCAAGACGGACAAATACGGGACCCAGCGGATTGTTTGGACCAGCCGGTACGCTTTTTACACCATCATTGCGTTCTTTTTGGATGGATTTAGGGATATGCCAAACTGGGTTGTAGGCTTTTGCGCCGATTTTATGTTCGCCCAGATTGGTTTGGGTCATGGCTTTGCCGACGGCAACAGGATAAATTTTGCTCAGTTTACCGTTGTCGTAGAGGAACAAACGCTGTTGCGTAATATTGATAACGACGTGTTGTCCGGAAGAGGCGGGGGAGACGTCTGGAATAAGCGTGTTTGCAGCAGCGGCTGAAGTTAAAAGGGCGGCGGTCAGGCCGAACAGTATTTTTTTCATGTCGTCTTTTTTTGTAGGGTTTGAAATGAAAGTTTTTGGCGCATGATACCTGAAACTCTGTGTTTTTGTGAGAAAATATGCGCTTTCGGTATTGGAAGACAGTCAAACGGTCGGGTAGCGGCTGCGTGGCGGAAACGGTATGGGTGTGAAAGAACAGTATCAAGAAACGGAAGTTTTTTCTTTGGATTATGAGGGCAGGGGTGTTGCCAGAGTCGATGGGAAGACCGTATTTATCGGCGGTGCGCTGCCTGGGGAGCGTGTAACGTTTGTCAGACATAAAGAGAAAAAGCAGTTTGCCGAGGCTCAAGTTGAAAAGGTTTTGAAGGCTTCTTCCGAACGTGTCGAGCCCGCATGTTGCTATTTTGATACATGTGGCGGCTGTTCGCTTCAACATGTTTCTTTCGGAGCGCAAGTTGCATTAAAGCAACGGATTTTGGAAGAACAGTTGGAACGGATAGGTAAGGTCAAGCCGGAGATAATTTTACCCCCTTTATATGGTTACTCCTGGTATTATCGCGATAGGGCGCGTTTAAGTGTTTCGGTGGATAAGCAAGGCCGTCTGAAACTCGGTTTTCAGGCCAAAAAAAGCCATGATGTCGTCAATATCCGCCATTGCCATATTTTGCCTAAGCATGTGTCCGATAGATTGCCTGATGTCCGCAATTTGCTGCAAAAGCTGCATGATGACGGTGTAAAAGTGAAATTTGTTGAGTTTTATTGCGGGAAAAATGTGACGGTACTCAACATTCGTTTCGTAAATCAACCGTTTGAACAAATATTAAGCGAATTGTGTAATTGGTTTGATAAGATATTGTCGGGTGCTGAAAAGGTATGGCAAATATGGTTGCAGGATCATGCCGAGTCCTTGCCGTTTTACCCTGAGAACGCGCCTGCCCTGAACTATACTTTTGCTCAATTTGATGTGGAAATGCCTTATAAGCCTGGTGATTTTACGCAGATTAATGCGCAGCTAAACGAAGTGATGGTGGCAAGGGCTGTCAGACTTTTAAACCCTCAAAAAGGGGAGCGGATTGCCGATCTGTTTTGCGGTTTGGGCAATTTCAGTTTGCCACTGGCAAAAAGTGGCGCATCGGTTGTCGGTATTGAAGGTGCCGATTATCTGGTAGATAGGGCAAGGGAAAATACTCGTCTGAATCATTGTGCCGAGAATATGACGTTTTCTGTTGCAGACTTATTCGATACCGATGAAAAGACTGTTGAGTCGTGGGGACGATTTGACAAGATGTTGCTGGATCCGCCGAGAAACGGGGCTTATGCTGTTGTCAAATCGCTACACAAGCCGTTTTTGCCTCAGAAGATAGTGTATGTTTCGTGTAATCCATCAACATTTGCACGAGATGCCGGTGTCTTGGTTGATAAGGGCTATAAGTTTAAGGCGGCAGGAATCATGAATATGTTTGCGCAAACCTCGCATGTTGAATCCATCGGTGTGTTTGAGTTGTAAATTGGTATCAAGTCCTTTATGTGAGTAGGGTTTTTAATGTAAAAATGAGTGCATTCATGTTATCATCATTCGTTTGGGGAATTAATAACGTTGAAGTTGCGTGTAAAGCAACAGATGTTAATAAATGCAGTTTGCAGCACAAGACCGGGAGGTGTTCTTGAACTATCAACTTTTAACTATTTTTTTGCTGGTGCTTTTTTTGCTGGTGTTGGTTTTTGTTCGTCATAAACAAAGTAACAATTCAGACAAACAAAGCGCACATGCATCAAAAAGCGGCCGTACGTCTGCTGCTCATACAGCCTCCTCTGAGGATGGAAACGACTGGATTGAGAAAGTCAACCAGACAGTTTCCAATGCGGATAATCAAGACTGGGAATGGGGTGGAAGCGGCTCAAACGATGCAACAGCTTCTGTTTCCGCACAAGAAGTCGATCCGTTGACCGAATATCAGGTTTATAAACAGTTCGGCTATGAGAGCAAAGCAGCGGAGTCTTTGGCCGGTTATCTCAATACTTTGGAAGACGGTGCTCCGGAAAAGCTGGTTCATGAATTAATCGGTTTGAATCTGCGTGTCGGCAATATCGACATGCTGGCGGATACGCTTGAGCGTCATAGTGCCTCCCTTTCTGAAGACAGCATAGCCGAATACCTGAAAGCCGGTCTGGCTTTGGATTCTACTAACCTGCGCCTGCGTGTTTTTGCCGAGCATCATCTTGGTTGGAATATGCAGGAAGTGGACCGTCAAATTGGCGAACAAAGCGGTTTGGAAGTTGCTTCCGACGAGCATATTGCCTTTGAGAACGACTCGGTTGAGCGCATTGTCGTTCCAGGCATGGGCAAACGTGCGCCTATCGTATTAGGCAAGAAAGATTTTGGCGAAATCAGCCCTGAAGAGATGGGCGCGGTTATTGGTTTTGCCAAACCGGAGCGTAGTGCAAAAATCTTGAAAGACAAGATTAGCTACGAGACTGCTTTGCATCAATACAACAAAGCAATCCAAACTTCTGCGAAGCCCGCTGGTCTCATTATCGATGCCTTGCGTCTGGATTATCAGAATGAAGAAGTAGGGCAGTTTGCCAAGCATCTGTGGAAGCTTTACCACTCTTTGGGTCAATATGGCCGTCAAGTAAAAGAACGTATGCTTGGTTGGGGTTATAACCTTGGTTATCACGAAATTTTTGATGATTTGGAAAAAGGGCCGTCTGAACAGCAAATTAAAGAGATTGGCTTGAAACGCGGTTACATTCAGCCAAGTTCTTTGCAGATGAAAGCCAAATATCGTGAGTTGGTTCAAAAAGACTCTTCAGTTATCAGCGCCAGCTCTTCACCAGCTGATGAGGCTCTGAAAGAAGTGGAATCTTTGTTGGCTTATGGTCAATTGGATTTGGCCATCGGTACTTTGGAACAGGCTGTTTTGCAGTATCCTCAAGAATCGCAGTTGTACATTATCTTGTTTGATTTGTACGAACGCGTTGAAGATTGGGGACGTTTAGAACAATTTCTGCGCTTGTTGCGTGAGCGTGTTGTCAGCCTGCCTGAAGAGGTTGTCTTGGCAATGAGCCGTCTCTTGCAACGAATGAACCAATATTCAAAAAAATAAGATAATCGTAGAAAGTACGAGTGATGAATAATCATTTACCAAAAATTAAAACCATACGGGTTATGTTACAGGAGATGGGCGAGCAACAGCAGGCGGTATTCCGTATGGCATTTAAAATGCACAATACGACGAATTACGTCATCGTTTCCCCTGACTCTGATGAAAAACCGGATTTGGTATTGGTTGATACCGATACTCCGGCAGGTTTAGAAGCTTGGAAAGAGTCGAAGAAAACTTATCCGGAAGTACCTGTGGCTATGTTTTCTTCCGAGTTGCCGACAGTAACGACTCCTTATTTGGCTAAGCCGGTCAAATTCGATACCTTGTTTCCTGTTTTGCGCAGCCTGGCTCAAGGCGGCAATGTTTTTGAGCCGTCTGAACAACAAGCGGCTGAAGAGAATAAAAGACAATCAAATTCAGATGGCACAAGAAAAGCAACCATTCGCCGATTTAATCCAAATAAAGGCTTGTTGGGCGCGCTAAAATTTGCCAGTCAAGGACACCAAGATATTGCTGTCTTGCATGAAGGCAAGCCGATATTAATCGTGTTTCCTAGCATCCAGCGAGTACTGTTGACAGTCAGTGCCAACGAGTTGGAGAAATTGTGTAAGAACGATAACTTGGCTGTCGTGTGTAAGGCTGTTCCTGATAATCCTCAATGGAAAGAAAAAGCCAAAGTTACCATTATGTCATGCTTGTGGCAAATGGCTATTTGGACTGCATCAGGCCGTCTGATTTATCCGATGACGCCGCAAACTGTCTTTACACTCAAGCGGTGGCCAAACTTAACCCGTTTGGCACATGTTCCAGAATCTATGCGTTTGTCGGCATTTCTGACGAAAACGTCTGTTAATCTGAACATCCTCTATAAAGTCATGCCTTTAGAAATGCCTGATATTTTGAACTATTTATCGGCAACATATATGACAGGCTTTTTGGCGACAGATACAGAGTTTGCAACTGATGCGAACAATACGCCTTCATTGAACGAACAGATTGATGTGAATAGCAAAGACGTACCTGAAACAGCAATGAGCAAAGAGGCTCAAAAAATTGCCGGTCCGTCGAAAGAACAACCTCGCGGCCTGTTGCAACGCCTGATGCGTAAGTTGCTGGGTAAATCGTAAAGGACACGTCATGAAAGAAAATAAAATTATCTTTACCGGTCCTGTTGGCGTAGGTAAAACCACTGCAATTTCAGCTTTATCTGATGAACCTCCGGTTCAAACCGATGCATCCGCATCCGATATTACACTTGTCCGTAAGGGGTACACGACTGTGGCGATGGACTACGGTGTCATTCATTTGGATAAGGAAACTAAGGTTCACCTGTATGGTACGCCTGGTCAGGAGCGTTTTAATTTCATGTGGGAAATTCTGAGCCAAGGCAGTATGGGCTTGGTGCTTCTTTTGGATAATACAAGAAGCAATCCATTGAAAGACTTGCAATTCTTCTTGGATGCATTCCGGGAGTTGCTGAAAAAAGCGCCTCTGGTTGTAGGGGTAACGAAGATGGATATCCGATCCTTACCAAGCGTGGATGTTTATCAAAAATATTTAGCACAGAATAATTTTAATGTACCGGTTTTTGAGATTGATGCGCGTCGAAAAGACGATGTAAGACAATTGGTTACTGCCATGTTGTTCTCAATTGACCCCGGATTAGAGGTATAAGATGGAAGCGACACTCTCTTTACAAGCAAATTTATATCCTAAGATTACACCGGCGGGTGCGTATTATGCTGTTTCAAGTGATACGCCCAGTGCCAGCAGAACTTTATTGTATGGTCTGTTGCGTGCAGAGCCGTCTGAAACCATCAGCAGCGAAAAAATCTTGGCGTGGGCGGATACCAGCGACATCAATACCGCTTTGAATCTGCTGTACCGTCTCCAACGCTTGGAATTCTTGTATGGTGATGAGGAAATCAGCACAGACGATATCCATTTGACTGACGAGCAATTGCCTACATTGTTGGAACAGTTGTCTAATTCTGGCAAAGCTTTATTGGCTGATGAAAACGGTTTGTATTTTGCCAATGCCAATTTCCATCACGAGGCTGCGGAAGAGTTGGGCCTTTTGGCGAGCGAAGTGGCCAAAATGGAAGACAATCACCGTCTTTTGATTCGCAATAACCTGCATATCAATAATAGCGCATGGGGTATTTGTGATCCATCAGGCCAAAGTGAATTGACCTTTTTCCCTCTGTATATTGGCATGACCAAGCTGATTTTGGTAATTGGCGGAATGCCTGACTTAAATAAAGAGGCTTTTGTTACTTTGGTTAAAGTGCTGTACCACCGATACGGCAGCCGTTGATTTTTGCCTGACCGATATTTATTTTAGAATGGAGCGACTATGCAACAACTATTAATCTCTGTATTAAGCGATTTGAACAATACCTCTGCTGATATCACTGCTTCTGCAGTTATTTCTACAGACGGCCTGCCGATCGCAACCATGCTGCCTTCCCACCTGAATGCAGACCGTGTAGGCGCGATGTCGGCAACGCTTTTGGCATTGGGCAATCGTTCCGTGCGTGAGTTGGCTTGCGGTGAGTTGGATCAGGTAATGGTTAAAGGTAAAAACGGCTATATTCTGTTGAGTCAAGCAGGTGAAAAAGCAGTGTTGGCATTGATGGCAAAAGAAAGCGGTAAATTGGGCTTGATTTTGTTAGATGCGAAACGTGCAGCCAAACAAATTGCTGAAATCTTATAAAAGTTTTATAAATTAAAAAGATATAAAAATAGGGGCTGTACTAGATAACTAGGGAAATCTAATTTCAGGTTAGAATAATCCCTATGAGAAGAAGCCGTTTAAGTCAGTACAAACAAAACAAACTGATTGAGCTGTTTTATTGCAGGTGTTACCGCACGCACAGCAGCGCAATTAGTCAGTGTTAATAAAAACACAGCAGCCTATTACTTTCATCGTTTACGTGTACTGATTTTTCATAACAGCCCGCATCTGGAAATGTTTGATGGCGAAGTAGAAGTTGATGAAAGCTATTTTGGCGGGCAGCGCAAAGGCAAACGCGGTCGCGGTGCAGCCAGCAAAGTGGTTGTATTCGGGCTTCTGAAGCGCAACGGCAAGGTTTATACCGTTGCTGTGCCCAATACACAAACTGCCACTTTATTGCCGATAATACGTGAGCAAGTAAAGCCTGACAGTATTGTTTATACTGATTGTTACAAAAGCTATGACGTACTTGATGTGAGTGAGTTTAGCCACTTTCGCATTAATCACAGCACACATTTTGCTGATCGACAAAATCACATCAACGGAATTGAGAACTTTTGGAATCAGGCAAAACGCCACTTACGTAAGTTTAACGGCATTCCCAAAGAGCATTTTGGACTGTATTTGAAGGAATGTGAATGGCGTTTTAACCACGGTGAAATAAAAGTTCAAATTTCTATTTTAAAACAATTAGTAAAGCAGAATTTATTCTGGTTATCTAGTACAGCCCCTAAAAATATTTTTGTTTTTATATAGATTGTTGCTTGACAGATTTCTGATATTTTCTATATAATTCCATCTTTAATTCCCCGATAGCTCAGTCGGTAGAGCGACGGACTGTTAATCCGCAGGTCCCTGGTTCGAGCCCAGGTCGGGGAGCCAAATTTTAAAACCACCATGTTGCATGGTGGTTTTTATTTTATCTATTTATTAGTATTTTTAACATATTGATAATGCGTGGTGAGATGGTTGTACTTAATGCTTCAATTTTCAGACGGCCTACCAGCATATTTAAATATCTCATTTATTTTTTAAGCTATACATAATATTTATAGAAAAATAATATCTTATTGTTATCTATGGAAAACTCACATACATTACATTCTTCATCACGCTTTCGGTTCGCATTAAAAAATGCGGCATGGCACTTGTTGATTAGTCTGATTTTGGCAGGATTGGCCGCTTTGTTGGTATTTGGAGTTTGGTATCCTTATCCGTATGCCGAGCTGACAGGTGGATTGGCTTTATATAAACTGGTCATTTCAGTAGATATTGTTTGTGGTCCGTTGCTGACTTTGATTCTTGCCAGTCCGAGCAAGAAACTTAAAGAGAGGATTGTTGATTTTTCCTTAATCGGCATGATTCAGCTGGCTGCTTTGATTTATGGTTTATATAGTGTATCTTTGGCACGTCCAGTGGTTGCTGCATTTGAAACCGATAGGATAAATGTGGTAACTGCTGCAGAAATTGATGTAAATGATTTGAGCCATGCCCCGAAGGATTTGCAGGATTTATCTTGGTTTGGCGCGCGTCGTGTTGGGTTGCGTGAAGCAACGGGTCCGGATGAAGCTAACCAAAGTCTTGATTTGTCTTTGAAAGGTGTTGAACCGAGTATGAGGCCTTCTTGGTGGTTGCCAGATTCGCAGCAGGAACGTGAGAAAATTCGTAAGGCAATGAAACCGTTATTTGTCTTGGCAAAAGCCCGTGGCATGAGTGAGGAGTCAATTTTTAAACAGGCTTCGCTGGAAAACGATGGAAAAGAATTGTATTTCTTGCCATTTACCAGTGCGCGCAGTAAAGAATGGGTTGTGATATTGAATGATCAGGCAGATTTCTTGGGTTATGCGCCGATTGATGGTTTTATCAAGTAAGAAAAGGCCGTCTGAAAGCTGGTAAGTGATGGTATAGGCTGTTTTTAAAAGAAAATATGCTGCCAGACTTTGCCTTTCTTTCGTCAAACTGATAAACTGTTTGCCATTATTTTTGACCGAGGCATAAATTTTTCATGAAAGACGCAGAGCAGAGTAGTTGTTATACCGCTTCTTTCCCTTTATTTATGTCCGAACTTTGGCAGTCTGTCCGTTTTAAGCGGAACGGCTGCCTTTTTGTATTTTAAAGGAACACAATCATTATGGATTTCAGTTGGTTGGCAGAGCCGCATACTTGGATAGGCTTTGCCACGCTTCTGGTTTTGGAAGTTGTTTTAGGTATTGATAACCTTGTTTTCGTAGCGATTTTGGCAAACAAGGTTAAAACGTCGCAACGTGATAAGGCGCGGATAACGGGCTTGGGTTTGGCTGTGGTTATTCGGATTTTCATGCTGGGCTTTATGGCGCACATCATGACGCTGACGCGTCCTTTGTTTGAGTTGGGCGGTCTGGAGATTTCCGGTAAAGACATGATTATGTTTGCCGGCGGTATTTTCCTGCTTTATAAAGCGACTACTGAGTTGCACGAACGCCTTGAAGGCCACAATCAATTTGCTGTTGCTGAAGGGCAGAAGAAGCATTCTGCTTTTTGGGGCGTTGTGGCGCAAATCTTGATTTTGGATGCGGTTTTCTCTATCGATTCTGTCATTACGGCAGTGGCGATGGTGGATCATATTGTGGTGGCAATGGGTGCGGTTGTTGTGGCGATGACGGTAATGATTTCCGCCAGCAAACCGTTGACTGCCTTTGTGGACAAGCATCCGACCGTTGTGATGTTGTGTCTGGGTTTCTTGTTGATGATTGGTTTCAGCCTGATTGCGGAAGCCTTCCATTTCCATATTCCGAAAGGCTATTTGTATGCGGCGATCGGATTCTCGATTTTGATCGAACTGTTTAATCAGGTTTCGCAAAAGAATGCCCGCAAAAATGACTACATCAGTACTTCTTGGCGTAAGCGTACCGCTGAAAATGTGTTGGGTATGATGGGTATCCGCGAAAGCATTTTGGCAAAAGCAGGCGATAATGGCGGCGATGACGAGCATTTTGAAGAAAACGAAAAATCCATGATTCGCAGCGTGCTGACTTTGGCGGAGCGTCCGATTATGGGCGTGATGATTCCGCGTCGGGAGATCGAGAAATTGGATATTTCCCAAAGTCGGGAAGAGCAAAATGCGCAGTTGAAAAATACGCCGTATAGCCGTTTGTTGGTTGTCGGTAAGGCAGGTGTAGATGAGCCTTTGGGCTATATCAGTAAAAAAGATTTGCTGAACCAGCTGCTTGAATCGGGAGAAATCAATATTCAGACGGCCTTGCGCCAACCATTGATTTTGCCGGATAGTACGACGGCGTTGAATGCGATTGAATTGTTCCGTCAAAGCAGCGCGGATTATGCGTTGGTGGTGGATGAATTTGGCGCAGTGTTGGGTATGGTGACCATGAAAGATTTGTTGGAAACCATTGCCGGTGAATTCCCCGAAGAGTTTGAGCGTGAGGAAGAAGAAGCTGTTCCGGCCAGTCAGGATGAAACGCTGTCTGTGGATGGTGCATTGGAGTATGTGGAATTGGCTTCTCAATTAAATCTGCCTGCTCAAGAGGAAGATGCGGACTTCCATACCGTTGCCGGCTTGATTATGGAGGAATTACAAAGTATTCCTGATGTGGGCGACTTCATTGATTATCATGGCTGGCGTTTTGAAGTGGTTGAGAAGGATGGGCAACGTATTGCCCGTGTGAAAATCAACCGTTTGCCGGAAGAAGAATAAGTAAAGGCCGTCTGAAAACTGAACTGGCCCCCAAATCTTGGACACCCGATAAAAACCTATTCAGGCGCTCTGTGCAAGCTGGGTTCTGTATGCGACAGGACTCAGCTTTT
>ERZ773090.158-NODE-158-length-61677-cov-9.76414_pt1 | contig 61677 bp, 46 predicted proteins | sample MGYA00580579_ERZ773090 | MGnify/ENA primary metagenome ERZ773090 (study PRJEB29015, sample SAMEA2738014) | human oral metagenome | biome: human oral; feature: human-associated habitat; material: dental | place: China | collected 2132 ... | reverse complement strand
CACCTCGGGTGAGAACTTGTTCGACTTGCTCATGGCTCAATCCTCTCAGAGTGTTGAGCCTCCTCAAAACCCGGGGCGATTCAATGAAGTACTGTCGCTTCAGCTGAAGCCTTCGTCAAGATCGCTTGCATTCGGCGCATGGTCAGGCTTTTTGGATAACTTTTATAACAGGTTCTTAAAACGGCCCTTTTCCGCCCATTCCGGGAGGCATGGGCGGCAGGCCGCCGCCGAGCAGGCCGCCCAGGCCTTTCATGCCGCCCATGCGGCGCATGAGCTTCATCAGGCCGCTGCCTTTGAGCTGTTTCATCATGCCCTGCATCTGCTCGAACTCTTTGAGCAGGCGGTTGACTTCCTGCACATGCACGCCCGCGCCCTGGGCGACGCGGCGCTTGCGGCTGGCCTTGAGTAGCTCGGGCTTGCGGCGCTCTTCGGGGGTCATGCTGTTGATGATGCCTTCCTTGCGGCGGATGTCTTTTTCGGCGCGGGCCAGGTCGGCTTCGCTGGCTTTGGCGGCCAGCTGGGTGGGCAGTTTGTCCATGAAGCTGCCCAGGCCGCCCATTTGCTTCATCTGCTGGAGCTGGCCGAGAAAGTCTTCCAGGTCGAAGCCGCTGCCTTTTTTCATTTTTTCGGCCAGCTTCCGGGCGGCGGCCAAATCCACGCCTTCGGCCACTTGCTCGACCAGGGCCACGATATCGCCCATGCCGAGGATGCGGCCCGCGTGGCGTTCGGCGTCGAACACTTCCAGGCCGTCGATTTTTTCGGATGTGCCCGCGAATTTGATGGGCGCGCCGGTGATTTGCCGCACCGACAGCGCCGCGCCGCCGCGCGAGTCGCCGTCCATCTTGGTGAGCACGATGCCGGTGAGCGGCAGCGCCTGGCTGAAGGCTTTGGCGGTGTTGGCGGCGTCCTGGCCCTGCATGGCATCGACCACGAACAAAGTTTCCACAGGCTTGAGGGCGGCGTGCAGGGTTTTGATTTCCTGCATCAGCGCTTCGTCAATGGCCAGGCGGCCTGCGGTGTCCACCAGCAGCACGTCGTAGTACTGGCGGCGGGCGTGGTCCAGGGCGGCGCGGGCGATGTCCAGCGGCTGCTGATCGGGCGAGGAAGGGAACCAGTCGGCGCCGGCCTGCGCCGTCACGGTTTTGAGCTGCTCGATGGCGGCGGGGCGGTACACGTCGCCCGAGACGGTGAGCACTTTTTTCTTGCGCTTCTGGATCAGGTGGCGCGCCAGTTTGGCCGTGGTGGTGGTTTTGCCCGCGCCTTGCAGGCCGGCCATGAGGATGACGGCGGGCGGCTGCGCGGCCAGGTTGATGTCGCTCACGCCTTCGCCCATGGTGGCGGCCAGCTCGCGATTGACGATGCCCACCAGCGCCTGGCCGGGCTTGAGGCTGCCCAGCACTTCCTGGCCCAGCGCTTTTTCTTTCACGCGGGCGATGAAGTCGCGCACCACGGGCAGGGCCACGTCGGCTTCCAGCAGAGCCATGCGCACTTCGCGCAGCATGTCGGCCACGTTGCTTTCGGTGATGCGGGCCTGGCCGCTGATGTGCTTGACCAGGCGCGAGAGTTTTTCGGTAAGGGCGGAGGCCATGTCAGGAAGGGCGATGGAAAAGGGCGCTGGAATGCGGCGCGGACAAGGGAAATCGGGAAGTCGCGCGCCAGGCGCGAAAGAAGAGCTAAGAGGGCAGCAGCGGTGGCGAAAGCGTGAAAGAGCCATGAAAAAGCCCCTTGCGCAGAGGGGCCAGCCGCTAAACTTGTGCGCATGATTTTAGCCAGCCCCCCTCTTGAAGGCGTGCTTTTGGGCGCGGGCGCGGCGCTGGCTTACGCCGTGCCGGCGCTGGCCTGGCGTGCGCTGGGCGAGAGGCGTGCGCGCTGGGCGCTGGTGGTGGCCTGGGCGTTGCATGCGGCGGCGCTGGGCTGGGCGCTCTTGGGCGGACATGGCGGCGCGCGCTTTGGCTTCGCGCAGGCGCTGTCCGTGACGGCTTGGTTGGTGGTGACGGTGTATGTGGTGGAAAGCCAGGTGCTGCCCCAGTTGCGTGCGCGCTGGGCGCTGGCCGGTTTTGGCTCGGCGGCGGTGCTGCTGGCGCTGTTTTTCCCGGGGCAGAAACTTCCGCCCACGCAATCGCCCTTGCTGCCGCTGCACTGGGCGCTGGGCATCGCTTCCTACGGGTTGTTTGCTGCCGCCACAGCGCACGGCTGGCTGATGCTGCGCTCCGAGCGCCTGCTGCGCCAGCGCGCACAAAACGCCAGCGGCGTGCCGCTGCTGACGCTGGAGCGGTTGATGTTCCGGCTGATCACGGCCGGCTTCATCGTGCTGTCGGCCACGCTGCTGGCTGGCGGCATTTTTGGCGAAACGCTGTATGGCAGCCAGCACACGGGCTGGCGCTGGGATCACAAACGCGTGTTCACGCTGCTGTCGTGGGCCACGTTCGCCGTGCTGCTGCTGGGCCGCTGGCAGTTGGGCTGGCGCGGGCGGCGCGCCGTGCACGTGCTCTACGCAGGTGCGGCGCTGCTGCTGCTGGCGTATGTAGGCTCGCGCTTTGTGCTGGAAGTGCTGCTGGAGCGCACGGCATGAAGCTGCTGGTGCTGCTGGCCGTGGTGGCCGGGCTGTGGTGGCTGCGGCGGCTGGCGCAGGTGGGCCGCCTGGCAAGGCAGCTGCGGCAGATGCGCGAGGCCCCGCCCCGCCCCGCCCCGCAGCCCATGCTTCGCTGTCTGGTGTGCGGCACGCAGACGCCTGCCAGCGAAGCCTTGCAAGATGCCCGTGGCGCGTATTGCTGCGCGGCACATCAGGCAAAGGCTGCGCAGGACGCGTCATCCCGCCCTGGGGAGAAAAAAGAGTGAATTCTTCCTCCGCAGAACAGGCCCGTTTTGCCGAAGCGCGGCTGCTGGACCGCCTGACCGCCGCCAGTGCAGCCGAGTGGCCCCAGCCGCCAGAGACGCGCCGCAGCTTCACGAGGCTGTGGAATGCCTTTTTGACGGCGCGCACGCTCATCGCCCTGGCGCTGCTGGCCTTGCAGGGCCTGGCGTGGGGCATGGGCCGCCCGGCGCCACAGGTGGCGGTGTGGGTCTGCGTCACCTATCTGGTCATCACGCTGGTCACCCGCCTGTGGCTGACGCCGCCGCCCGTCCGCACTGCTGGCGTGCGCTGGCTGTGGGTGGCGGGCGTGGATCTGCTGGTATTCGCCCTGCTGCACTGGTGGCAGGAAGCCGCCAGCTACACGCCGCTGTTCGTGGTGCCGGTGCTGATGACGGCCATGCTGGCCACCCGGGCGCTGGCGCTGGGCACGGCGGCCGTGGCGACGTTGCTGCTGCTGTCCAACGCGGGCTGGACTTATCTGACGGAAAGCCGCGTGTCGGTGGACAGCTTCTCGCAAGCGGCGCTCAGCGGCGCGGGCCTGTTCGTGCTGGCTTTGCTGACCAGCCAGCTGGCCGCGCGGCTCAAGCAGGAAGAAAGCCAGGGCCGGCGCGCCCACGCCGAGGCTCTGCTGCAAACGCTGGTCAATGACCTGGTCATCGAATACATGCACGATGGCCTGCTGGTCGTGGACGAGCAGCTTGCGGTGCGCGCCGCCAACCCGGCCGCGCGCGCCATGCTGGGCACGGACGAGGTGGTCACGCCCGCTTCTTTCGCGCTGACGGACGATGCCGCCTGGGCCGATCTGGTGGCGCTGGCCCGGCAGGTGCTGGCCGACGGGCAGGAACGCACGGCTGAAATCACCCTGCAACGCGAGGGGCAGACTGCACGCCACGCGCTGGCGCGCGTGCAGCACACGCCCGCGCCCATGCCCAGCGCCAAGGGCCTATGCGTGTTTTTCATGCAGGATTTGCGCGAAATGCAGGCGCGCGTGCGCACTGAAAAGCTGGCCGCGATGGGGCGTTTGTCGGCCGCCGTGGCGCATGAAATCCGCAACCCGCTGGCGGCCATCAGCCAGGCCAACGCGCTGCTGCTGGAGCAGCTGGACGATCCGGCCATGCGGCGCCTGTCGGGCATGGTGGCGCAAAACGCCCAGCGGCTGGGCCGCATCGTCAATGACGTGCTGGACGCTGCCCGCGTGCAGCACGAAGGCAGCACGGGCACATTGCAGCAAATCGCGCTTGACGAAGAGGTGGCCGATATCTGCACCGGCTGGGTGCGCCAGCACGGCATCAAAGGCAATCTGCGCATCACGCTCAGGGGCGAAGACGCACAGGTGCGCTTCACCACTGACCATCTGCACCGCGTGCTGGTCAATCTGCTGGACAACGCCTTGCGTTATGCCGCGCCAGGCGAAGGGGCCATTCAGGTCGTGACGGAACTCGTCTCTGCGAAGCAGGCCCGCCTGGCGGTCTGGAGCAAAGCCCCTGCGCTGGAGCCGGGCGTGCAACGCCACTTGTTCGAGCCGTTTTTTTCTTCCGAAAGCCGCTCCAGCGGCCTGGGGCTTTTCATCTGCCGCGAGCTGTGCCAGCGCCACGGCGGCGCCATCGCCTACGAACGCGCCTCGCGTCTGTATGAGGGGCAGCTTGTGGAAGGCAATGAATTCTTCGTCACCCTTGAGCGCGTTGCCGCGCCCGCCGCCGTGCCCGTGCAGCCCCAGCTTGCGCTCAATGATCCCGCCTGACCGCCATGACTACAGCCGCACGCATTCTTGTTGTTGATGACGAACCCGACCTGCTCACCCTCTACGAGCTGGCCCTCATCCGCGAAGGCCATCAGGTGCAGACCGCCAGCACGCTGGCCGAAGCCCGCAGCGCCCTGGCCGAAGCCACGTTTGACGTGCTCATTACCGACATGCGCCTGCCTGACGGCCTGGGCATGGAGCTGCTGCGCGAACTGGCCGCCGCCAGAAGGCCGGAGCGCAGCATCATGGTGACGGCCTACGGCTCTCCCGAAACCGCCGTGGAAGCCCTCAAGGCCGGCGCGTTTGACTACCTCACCAAGCCGGTCGATCTCAAACAGCTGCGCACCGTTGTCGCCTCCGCCTTGCAAGACGCGCCCGCGCCTGCCAGGGCCGCTGCCCCGGCAGCATCTGCTGCGCCCGCCGCTCCGCAAGCTGCGGCGGCGCGCCCGGCCCCGGCCACCCTGCCCCCTGCCGCGCCTGCTGCACCCGCTGCGCCTGCATTCGAAGGCGAAGACATCAGCCCGCAAGGCCAGGCGGCGCTGGCGCGGCTGGTAGGCCAGTCGCCCGCCATGCAAATGGCCAAGCAGCGCATCGCCAAAGTGGCCCGCAGCATGGCCCCCGTGCTGGTGCACGGCGAATCGGGCACGGGCAAAGAGCTGGTGGCCAATGCTGTGCATGCATGCAGCCACCGCGCCAGCGGGCCGTTCGTGCCCGTCAATTGCGGCGCCATTCCTGAGAACCTGCTCGAAGCCGAATTTTTCGGCGCACGCAAAGGCTCCTACACCGGCGCCACGCAAGACCGCGCCGGCTTTTTTCAGGCCGCTGCGGGCGGCACGCTGTTTCTGGACGAAATCGGCGACCTGCCCCTGGCCATGCAGGCCAAGCTGCTGCGCGCCATACAGGAGCGGCGCGTGCGCCCGCTGGGCGCCACCCAGGAAGAGCCTGTAGACGTGCGCATCGTCAGCGCCACCCACAAGGACTTGGCCGCCCAAGTGCAGGCCGGCCACTTCCGGCAAGACTTGTATTACCGCCTGAACGTCATTGAACTCATCGTGCCGCCCCTGCGCGAGCGCCGCGAAGACCTGCCCCTGCTTTGCCAAGCGCTGCTCGCGCGCATCGCCAGCGAGGCGGGCAGCCCGCCGCTGGCCCTGACGCCGCAGCTCATGCGCGACATTGCCTCCCAGCCGCTGGAAGGCAACGTGCGCGAACTTGAAAACCTGCTGCACCGCGCCGTGGCACTGGGCGAGGTAGCACCTGCTGGCAGCCCCGGCGCGCTGGACTGGGCTGATGCCGCGCGCATTGCCGCCGCCGCCACGCCCGCCTGGCCGCCGCCTGCCGCCGCCATGCCTGCGCCAGCGCTCGCGGCGGCATACCCGGCTGCGCCGCCGTATGCCCAGCCTCCCCAAGCGTTTCAGGCGCCTCAAACGCTGCCTCAAATGCCGCCTCAAACGCCGTCTCTTCAGGCGCCGCTCCCGCAAGCGCCGTTTTATGGCCAGCCTGCCGCGCCCGCGCAGCCGCCGCAGCCTTACCCGCCGCCATCTGCCGTGGCGGCGCAGCCTTTCGTGCCGCCTCCCGCGCCTGCCGCGTTCCAGCCGCCCGCGCCCACCTTTGCCGAGCAGACGGCCCGTGCGGCCCAGGCGTATGGCGCTCCTTTTTCGCTGGAGCCTGCGCCTGCCGCGCCGCCCGCCGCGCCCGTTTCAGATGCGGGCCTGCCACCGGGCGAGGCCGTTGCCAGCGGCCAGACGCCCCTGCCGTCTGATCTGGAAGCCTGGCTCAACGAGCAGGAGCGCCAGGTGCTCATCCGCGCGCTCAATGAAACGGGCTTCAACCGCACGGCCGCCGCCGCCCGCCTGGGGCTGAACCTGCGCCAGATCCGCTACCGCATGGCGCGCCTGGGCATCGTTCCGCCCGGCAGCCACGCCGAAGAAAGCGGTAACGACGGCGATGACTGCGAAGCAGCCTGACCCTGCGTTTTCCGCCGCTTCCGCCGCCTCTGTCTGGCAGGCCGGCTGGTTAGCTGGCGCGCGCCGCTGCCCCTCGCCCAACATTGGCGCGCGTCCTGCGGGCGTGGCGATCAACCTCGTCGTCATCCACTCCATCAGCCTGCCGCCCGGCCAGTACGGCGGCGACGAAGTGCAGCGCCTGTTCACCAATACGCTGGACTGGGACGCCCACCCCTGGTTCAGCCAGATACGCGGCCTGCAAGTGTCGGCCCACTTCTACATCCGCCGCACGGGCGAACTCTGGCAGTTCGCCCCCGTGCAGGCGCGCGCCTGGCATGCAGGCGCTTCCAGCTACGAGGGCCGCCCCAACTGCAACGACTACTCCATCGGCATCGAGCTGGAAGGGCTGGAAGGCGGCCTGTTTGAAGACGCCCAGTACGCCGCGCTGGTCGCCCTGTGCTGCGCGCTGGCTACTGCCTGCCCCATCCGCGCCGTGGCAGGCCACGAGCACATTGCCCCAGGCCGCAAGCATGACCCCGGCAGCGGCTTTGACTGGCCGCGCCTGCGCCGCGCCTTGCAAGATATTCATTGGCGTTTCCCATGCACTGATGCGCCGCCGCAACCGTAGTGGTCCGCACCAGGGCGCGGGACGGGTATCAACAGCAGACGGATAGACACTGTTTTGGCTACTTTATTTGTAGTGCAGTGTCCTAGTAAATACTGCGCCACTTGATATTTTGATGCCCTGTTTTTTGCTCCTGTTTTTTTGATTCATTCAGGCTTGCAGTGCATGCACATAGCCCGTCTGCGGGCGGCGAAAAACCGCTTGTACGGGGTCTGTATCGGGCGGCAGCGGCAGCCGCGCGCAACGGCCGCCGAGCGAGTAACACCAGCCGGGAACGATCCCCGCAAATTGAGGCTGTCAGCATTGAAGGGCCTCTGGCGGCTTTTTAGTCAAGCCGAACCGGTTGCTTTCCCATTTTTTCCATGAAAGGCTTTATATGGTGGTTTCTTTTTCTTCTTTCAGCTGCTAGCCAATGCGCCTGCTCTCAAGTGGGGGGAGGCGGCGGAGCATCAGCCGCAGTCAATAAAACCCACGGAGGGTGTAGCCGATTTACCGAATGAAGATACCAGTGAGGTGGTGAGCAAGCTTTCAGAAGCAGCCATGGCTATTTATGCCAAATCGGTCATAAATGCCAAAGCGTATAGGCGGTAGGGCGATTCAGGTTCGTTTGGCACGGGGCAATGAATTGAAGGAAGATCACGCAGATTTATTCAATAGCCCTAATTTCAGTGACGCCAATAAAAGGTAAAAACCGTCAATGCGTTAATCAGCAACACGGCCGCAGTGGTGGCTCTGAGACTGCCGCCTTTGGGCGGTGCCGGTGTAACTGCGGGCGCGACGGGAAGTGGTGTTGCAGCCAAAGCCTTCTACGATCAATCCGTCAGTGCCAAGCACGATGCCGTGGCCAAACTGCTGGATGCCTCTTTGCCTGTTGGCAGCGCCCGCCAGCGTCCGAACGGAGAAAAAGATAAGGAGGCAGCATATAAGTCGAATCCGATTGACCTATTTCGTAGCGACATGGATTCTTGTCAAAAACAGCGCGTAGCCATGAAACCAGGGGCGCTTATCCGCTTGACGCACAGGCGCAAGGCTGGGCTGGGCCATGCATGGCTGCTTGTCAACCTGATTGCGCTGTTGGTGGCGTGCAAAGATGCGTGTTCACAACCCGTCCGGCACGACGCCGAAGCCACCCCCAGCGCCGGGAGCACTTTCATGACCGCTCACCACGAACCCAAGCCCCAGCAAGCTGCGCAGACCATCGCCAGCTTGCGTGATGCTTTGCGCGCAGGCAATGCGCAGGCCGTAACGCAAGTGACGGCGCTGGTGACCGGCACGCAGGCCCCCGAAGTGGTGCAGGCCTTGGCGCTACACGCACAAGAGCGCGACGGGCGTGCGCTTCACGACTGGGCGCGGGCGCTGCTGCGCGCGGGCGACACCCAGCCCCTGGCCGATGTGCTGGCACGGCTGGTGTTAGGAGGGCAATTGCAGCAGCCAGCGCCACAGCGCTTTAACACGGCCACTGCGCCATCGACATCCCATGCCCCAGCTGCGCCCTACGCGCCGTACACCCCTGCGGCAACGCTGGGCTATTGGGCTGGTGTGTTGCAGGCTGCCCTGGTATCGGCAGCGCCCGACGAAAGCGCGCGTGGCAAGCTGGTTGAACGCCTGTTGGCTTATGCGGCCAGCCTGGCTGATGCCACGCCAGCCGGTCGTCAATGGCGCATGCTGAATCTGGATTCAAATACGGCTCGCAAGATGTCTCCAGACACCCGTCTGAGCAACGCCATGCGTCCACTGGCTGTCAATGGCATCCGGGCCAATGGCGAGCCGGACGTCGAAACGGCAGACGAGAGCGGGCCGTTTTCCGCGTTCATGGGCGCTGCCAGGCGTGTGCGTGAAGGTCTGGAGCGCAATGCCAGATAGAGGGCTGCGGACTTCAACGGCTCACTTCAACTGTCCATCAGCGGCTGGCAGGCAAGGGCAAAGCCCTCAGAGCCTGTACGAAATCTGCCTATGGGTGCAGCCCACGTTTTGTTCGCGGCTGCCTGCCGCCACGCAGCAAACCACACCGCTATTGCTACAAGGCTTCACGCATGCTGCACAGCAGCCCGCGCTGCGGCATGCATGTCGGCCATGCCGGAAAGAGAAAGAGGGGGGGGCGAATTTGCCCCTGATTTCATAGCATGAAGTCTTGGTGAAATCAGCGCGAAAAGGGTTTTTTGACCCTGCAAATTTGCTCCTTTTTAATTGAGATTCCGCCCTTAAAACGATCCCAAAAGTCTGGCCATGCGCCGGACGCAAGCGATCTTGACGAATGCTTCAGCTGAGGCCACGCTGACTTCGTCGTCCTTACTCAATCGTCTCGATTGACTTATTAGCCAGGCAAGCATGAACAGCCTGATCAGCAAAGCCCTGGCTCCTGCCCGGTCTTGAATGCCAGCCGAGTGCACCACCACGGCCGGCAGCAGTCCCATCGGGTCTACGGCTATGTGGCGCTTGCGCCCAAGATTTTTTTGCTTGCGTCATATCCGCGCGGCCCCTTTTGAGACGGTCTTGACCGATTGGGAGTTGATGACGACCGCGCTGGGCTTGGCCCGCATGCCTTGGCGTGCACCTTCTGGTGCAGCAGCGTCAGCAGCACGTCCCGCACGCTGCGCTGACGTCAGCGGGCAAAGGTGTTGCAGATCTGTTTTAAAGCGACTGCGCGCCGAAAGTGTCGCAAGCCGCCACGCTGCCGCTTTTGTATCCCGTCAAAAACCAGCGCTGGCGCTGGGCGCTGGTGCCGTGGGTGAAGGTGTCGGGCCGGGCCACGCCAGATTGCTCGCGCTGGAGATGGTCATCGCCGATCTGGGCGGCGGCATTGATGGCTGATTCCAGATCGCCCTGCTCCAGCCACTGTTTGGCCCGCTGCGACTGGTGCGCCCAGATGCCCGCGTAGCAATCGGCTTGCAGCTCCACGCGCACCGACAAGGCGTTTTGCTCGCGCTGGCTGATGCGCCCGCGCAAGGCATCTACCTTCTGCGTGGCGCCCAGCAGCGTCTGCACGTGGTGCCCCACCTCATGCGCAATGACATAGGCCCGCGCGAATTCGCCCGGCGCGCCCAGTTGCCGGCTCAGGGTGTCAAAAAAATCCATGTCCAGATACACCTTGCGGTCACCAGGGCAATAAAACGGCCCCATCGCCGCCTGCCCCGTGCCGCAAGCCGTAGGCGTAGCGCCCCGGTACAGCACCAGACGCGGCGGCTGGTACCGCGCCCCTGCCGCAGCGAACACCTGCTGCCAGGCATCTTCGGTTGAAGCCAGCACGGTAGATACAAAAGCGGCATCCCGGTCATTGGCGGGCGGCTGCCTTGCAGGCGCCTGATGCGCCACCTGTGTTTGTCCGCTGCCCGCCAGCAAACCCAGCGTGGTCAGCGGATTGATGCCAAACACGCCCCAGGCCACCAGCGCAATGACAATGCTGCCCACGCCAATGCCGCGCCCGCCCACGCCGAAGCTGCCGCCGGAACCACGCCGGTCTTCCACGTTGTCAGACTGTCGATTGCCTTCCCATTTCATCGCAAATGCTCCCGCGTTCCAAACCTGCAAATGAAAAGATGGTAGCCCCGGACAGAGGCTGCCTTCTGGCTGGCGCGCCAGTCTTCTGCTCCGGACGAAGCACGCCTCTTTCCGCGCGCAGGCCTTGTGGCATTTCATTAAACAGCAGGCCGGTCATAGATACTTTTGTGCCAGCCTGATCCGGATGGTCTTTTATTTCTGCCCATCTGGAGGCTGTTCTAAAAATCATCCTCAATACCGCACCATCGTTTGACGATATTACAGCCAACCTGTCGTGCGGGTATTGTGTTAGCGTATTGAAAACACGCGCCAGAAAACATACTCATGCGAAATTTCCAATTCAAGTTGTTCACTCAGTAATATGCTGTACATTTACAGCATCCTCCGCCCAGAAACCAAACCAAAAAAGCTCTGCGCATGGCCTGATGAAGAGGGATGAAAAGCAACCCAAAATACCCAACTGAAATATCCAAGCGACATTAACCGAAAACAGCTTGAGCGCATCTGCCCCCTATTGGAGAGGTAGGGCGCACGCAAGAGCACCCATCCGCGTAAGGTGGCCCCTTACGATGTGTTTTGTGCCGCGCTGTTTTCTTGTGCGCGCTCTTTCTTTAACAGGCGCCTGGGGCCTGCTTCAATGTGCTTATGCCGCTCGCTTCAGGCTCGCTGCATTTGTGCCAGCAGGCAGCATGCCCTGCCACGTTGGAAAACCGGGTGGTAAATAGCACCACAGGCAGTCTGTGACGTTTTAAAGCAAGAGCGAGTTCAAGGAGAAAAAAGGCATTCATGCCCGTTTTGCCAGGACTCGGTGCTATTGATAAAAAAGCGCAACAAGCCGATACCAGCTGCCTGTTGCGCAGCCTGCCTCGCATCCGCGTTTCTTGCTATTTTCCGCAAGCCTTGATGCACGGCTTGGCAGACGTCGTTTCCTCTTGAGGCGAAGCGCCTCATTCGCGCCCACGGACTGCTGACAGGGTCTTATTTGTTCAGCTTGCCCGGCTCGCTGTCAGGGGGCAGGCCCATGAGGTCGGTGAGATTGGCCGGGCTGGTGGTGGTCGCCGCTGGTTTGCCGCCAGCCTGGCTGCCGCCTTTGTCTTGCTTGATGTAGTAGGAGGCGATGGGGTCGCGCGCGCGGCCCAGCGATTCGGCCAGCTTGGCGGCGAATTCTTCGGGCGGCGGCAGCTTGCTGACCGAGCGCTGGATGCGCAGCAGCCGCAAATCCACGCTCTTGAGAACCAGGGTTTTGAAGGCGGTTTCGCGGCGTTGCTGGTTTTCGTCGATGTTGGCGCTGCGCATGCGCACATCGAACACATGCTCGGCCTTGCCGTCAGGTGCGCAGACGACGAAATCCACCACATGCGCGGCCAGTTGCGCGGTGGCCAGCGCGCGGTTTTCGGAGTGGCGCACGGAAATGATCTGATCCATGCGGGGGCGGAACAGCACGGCGCGGCCCGGGAAAGCCTCGCGCAGGTACATCAGCAAGCTGATGTGCGCGGGCGAGATGGCTTCTTCCGTCGCGTAGCGGTTGTCGTCAATGGAGGCGGTGGATGACTTGTTTTGCTGCTTCATGTACAGCCACGCGCCAACGCCTGCCAGCACGGCGACGATGAGCAAAAGCCCCAATCCCAAAGACATGATGCGTGTTCTCCCTAGTGAAAAATGACGGCATGATAAGCGACTTTTTTCAACATTTGAACGATTTTTCTTGCAAGGAAACACCATCATGAACGCAATTGCGAGCGCAGCCTGCCCGCCGCTGGCGGCGCAGACCGTACTGGTGACGGGCGGCGCGCGCGGTCTGGGCCGCGCCATTTCGGAGGCCTTTTTGGCGCAAGGCGCGCGCGTGCTCATCAACTGCCTGCATAGCCTGGAGGCGGCCCGCGCGCTGGCGGCGCAGCATCCCGGCCAGGCGCTGGCCGTGCAAGCGGATGTGCGTGACGCGCAGGCCGTGCAGGCCATGCTTGAGCAAGCGCGCGCGCACTTTGGCGCACCCATTTGCACCGTGGTGAACAACGCGCTGCCCGCCTTCAGCTTCAACGGCGACGCCCGTCCGCATGCCGATGCGCTGAGCTGGCAGGCCGTATCCAGCCAGCTCGAAGGCGTGCGCGCCGCGCTCAACACCACGCAGGCGGCGCTGGCGGGCATGCGGGCGCAGGGCTTTGGCCGCATCGTCAATATCGGCACCAATCTCGTGCAAAACCCCGTGGTGCCTTACCACGACTACACCGCAGCCAAGGCGGCGCTGCTGGCGCTCACGCGCACGCTGGCGCAGGAGCTGGGGCCGGAGGGCATCACGGTGAACATGGTCTCTGGCGGCCTGCTGCGCACCACCGACGCTTCTGCCGCCACGCCCGCAGCGGTGTTCGAGCTGATTGCCGCCAGCACGCCCCTGCGCCGCGTGACCACGCCTGCCGAGCTGGCCGATGCCGTGCTGTTCTTCGCCTCGCCCTGGGCGCGCGCTGTGACAGGGCAGAACCTGATTGTGGATGGCGGCCTGGTCAAGCACTGATCGGCGCTGGCAGTCCGCCCGCAGCTGCCGTGCGGGCGAAAGCAGGCAGTAATTCAGCTCCTTATTTCATAGCATTAAGTCCTAGTAGAACGAGTGCGAGCACCCATTTCTGGCTCCTAAATTTGCTCCTCTTATTGATGCAAAAAATCTTCTATTCGCGCCCGGACCGCTTGGCCTTGGCCCTGCTGGCCGCCAGCCTTTTCGCGCCCGCCGTGGCGCAAGGACAGGACGGCGTCACGCTGTATGGACGCCTGGACGTCAATCTCACCCGCGCCCGAGGTCAGAAATGGCACATGGACCGCGCCTCGAACAGCCGCATCGGTCTGCGCGGCAGCGAAGATCTGGGCGGCGGCCTGCGCGCCCAGTTCCAGCTTGAAAGCCGCATCAGCCTGAAAGACGGCGCTGTGGACGCCGCCCGCCCCTGGGGCCGCCAGGCCTGGCTGGGCCTGCGCGGCCCTTGGGGCGCGCTGCGCATGGGGCGCTCTTACTCGCCTTCGCGCTACGCCGCTTCCAGCTATGACGCAATGGACGGCGGCATCGGCACGCCAGGCACGCGCGCCTTGCTGCTGGGCCACGCTTCAGCCACCTTTGTGCGTTTTGAAAACGGCGTGTATTACGAAACCCCCCGGCTGGCGGGTTTGGCCTTGTCTGCTGCCGTCTCGCTCCATGCCGCAGGCGGCGCAAAGCCCCGGCGCCGGGCGCGTTCGCTGCGTCTGCACTACCGGCGTGGCGCGGCAGATCTCTCCGTGGCCTACGGCCAGCCAGGCGAAGGCGGGCATGTGGCATCAGCGGGCCTGGCATGGGATTTCGGCTTCATCAAACCAATGGCCCAGTTCCATGCAGGCGCCCGCGAGGGGCGCCGCCGCGCTGCCTGGCAGATCGGTCTGGCGCTGCCCAGCGGCGCGGGCGAATGGCGCGCTGCTTTTTCGCGGCTGGATGACCGTGGCCCTGCGCCGCAGGCCGACCGCACGCTGCTGGCCTTGAGCTACCGCCACAAGCTCTCCCGGCGCACCCTGCTCTACGCCACGGTGGCGCATGACCAAGTCCGCAGTCAGCCGGGCCGCAAGGGCATTGAGCTGGGACTGCGGCATTCTTTTTGAGCATGGGTTCTGAAGGCCCGTTCAAAGTTCGCCTTGGGTGCGGAAAGCGCCGCCTCGGGTGACTTGAGGCGTTGCGAATCCTCGCCGGGTCACAAGATCCGTTTGTGGTTTGCGCCTTGCAGTTCGCACTGATCCTCTGCCCCTGACGGTCAGATTGCAAACAGGCTTTTGGGGCGTGAAGCGGCGCATCGCGGACACGGTCTGTTTCCTGCTGTTCATCGCTGTTTCCGTCTGTTCATTCCGATAGCATCCGCCAGGCTGCTGGCCGCATGGAGCTGGCGGCGCGCTCCCATTTCCCATTCCACATTTCCCATTCCATCCCGCCCGCCTGATCCGCCAAGGACCACCCTCATGAATGCCCCTGAAGAACGCAACGCCGAACGCGCCGCCGAAAACCCCGAAGCCGCCGCCGTGGATGCTGTGGATGCCGCCGTGGCCGCCAGCAGCAGCTATGAGCTGCTGAAAAAGCGCCTGCAAGCGCAAGGCGGCGCGCTGCTGGACAAGGCGCTGGCGCTCAACGCCGGGCGGCAGGCGCAATTCGGGCAGACCGAGCAGCGCCTGGTGCTGCGCACGCGCGCGCGCACCGAGCACAACTGCGTGGCGCGCGACATGGTGCGCATCGGCCCCGGCAAGCTGCTGTTTGGCTTCAACGTGTTCATGGGCTTGCGGCAGGAAACGGGCGTGGGCGACGTGTTCGCGCTCTACGAGCTGGCGCACACCGAGGGCGAGGCGGAAAGCGACGAGCTGATCGCCCTGCCCATTGAGGGCAGCTTTTTGCAAGACGCGCGCTTTGTGGCCGATTTCCGCGAGCTGTATACCTATTACAAACACGCCACGCTGCGGCAGCTCACGCACACGCAGGAATATGTGCTGGCTTCATTTCAAATCGGGCAGCAAAACCAGGATATTCGCGTATTCCGCTGGCGCCATGAATCCGACGGCAGCCTGACTTATGTGGACAATCGCGGCGAACGCGATATTGCCCTGCCCGCCAGCCATGATTTTGAATGGACGGCCGTCACGCGCGAGCAGCACGTGAGCGGGCGGCATCCGCACATCAATATTCTGGACACGGTTTTTGTTGAAACCACGGGCGGCGATTTGACCGTGAAGGTGGAAAACAATACCGAATCGGGCCTGGGCATTTACAGCGAGCCGGTGGAAGACGCCAGCCAGGCGCTGGGCGATGCCGAAATTGCCTACGCGAAACTGGGCCGGCTGATTTTGCTGCGCATACGCCCGTACCGTGAAAGCACGGTGCGCTATCTGGTTTACAACCAGCGCACGCAGCAGGTGGTGCGCATTGATGCCATCGGCGCTTCCTGCGTGCAATTGCCCGAAGACCACGGCATTATCTTTCCGGGCGGCTATTATTTGCAATCAGGCGAATACAAGCAGTTTGATTTGCCGGCCGAAACGGCGGCCAATTTGCGTTTTGCCCGCATGTTGCGCTCGCCCAATGGCGAAGATGTGGCGTATATCTTTTACGGCAGCACGCCCCATAACGGAAAATCAGGCCAGGGCCACTCCGATATTTCGCATCTGGATATTCCGCATTACGCCCTGTTTACATACAACCTGATTGAAAAGCGGCTGGCCGCGCCGATTATGGCCAACGGTTTTGCCCGGTTTTATGACGGGCGGGTGCTGGTTTTTCAGGCCACGCAAGGCGAGGCCACGCGCATACACCCCATGCAGCTGTGGCAAACGCCTTTTGCCACGGAGGAATACGCCAGCCGCCAGCCGGGGCGGCACGGCACGGGCTTTTATGGCCGCGTGGGCAATGCCGATTTGGTGCGCGGCATTTCCGACCTGAACGGCATTGCCCGCGCGGTGCGCGAGCAAGCGCCCACGCGCACGGCGTATGAAGACCTCATCCGCCAGTGCCAGCGCGCGCGCGATGCCTACTTTTGGCTGGACGCGCCAGAGGCCGGCCAGGCCGCGCAAGACCTGCACGCCATCGAGCAAACGGCGCAGGCCACGCTGGCCGAGTTCGAGAAAGTGGAGGCCATCCGCGCCAGCACGGCGCGCGCACTGGACGCCGCCGAATCGAAAACGCGCGAGCTGCTGGGCGAGCTGGCCGCGCAGATGTGGCGCCAGCCCGCCGACTTCGTGCACGCGCTGGAGCAGCTGCGCCAGCGCCAGGGCGAGATGCACGCGCTGCGCGAATTGCGCTATGCCGATGTGCCGCGCATCGACGGCATGGCGCAGCAGCTGGCCGCCGAGCAGCAGCGCGTGGGCGAGCGCGCCCTGCAATTTCTGGGCGGCGAAAAAGCCTTTGCCGCGCAAGAGCAGGCGCTGGCGCAACTGACCCAGCAGCTGCCGCAGGCGGCCAGCGCCACGCAAGTGGGCGACATGCTGGCCGGGCTGGACGCGCAAGCGGCCGGGCTGGACTTGCTCAGCGAGCAAATCGGCCTGCTGCCGGGCGGCGACGCCGTGCAGCGCACCGCCATCCTGGACCGCATCGCGCGGCTGTATGCCGACATCAACCGTCTGCGCGCCGAGGCCCGCCAGCGCCGCCGCACGCTGGGCGCGGCCGAGCAGCGGGCCGAATTTGGCGCGCAGTTCAAGCTGTTCGGCCAGGCCGTGGAAAACGCGCTGGAGCTGGCCGACACGCCCGAAAAATGCGACGAGGCGCTCACCCGCCTGCTGGCGCAGCTGGAAGACATCGAGGCGCGCTTTGCCGAGCAGGAAGACTTTCTGACCGACATTGCCGCCCAGCGCGAAGCCGTTTACGAAGCCCTGGGCGCGCGCCGCCAGAGCCTGCTGGACGCGCGCCAGCGCCGCGCCAAGGCCCTGGCCGACGCGGCGGGCCGCATTCTGGACGGCGTGCCGCGCCGCGTGACCAGCTTTGCCGACGTGGCGCAAGTGCACAGCTACTTCGCCGCCGACCCCCTGCTGGCCAAGCTGCGCGAGCAGGTGGCCGAGTTGCGCCGCCTGGGCGCGGCCGTGGCGGCCGATGACCTGGCCACGCGCCTGAAGGCCGCGCAAGAGCAGGCCATGCGCGCCGTGCGCGACCAGCGCGACCTGGCCGCTGAAGACGCCGCAGGGGGCGCGGGCGGCATCCGCCTGGGCCAGCACGTCTTTACCGTCAATCGCCAGCCCATCGACCTGACGCTGGTGGCGCATGAAGAAGGCGGCCAGCCCGCGCTGGCCTGGCAGATCACCGGCACCGACTACCTGGCCCCCGCACGAGACGAGCGCCTGCTGGCGCTGCGCCCTTTCTGGAACCAGCCGCTGGCGTCTGAAACGCCGCAACTGGCCCGCGCCGAATGGCTGGCCGCCCAGTGGCTGGACGCCGTGCAGGCCGGCCAGGCCGAACCCGGCTGGGACGCGCTGCTGGCCGCGCTCGCCGAATCCGACCTTGCCGACCCTGCTGAATCCGCCGAATCCGCTGAAAACGGCGAAGCGGCCGCCCCCGCTGCCCTGCTGGAGCCGCTGCGCCGCTTTGCCGCCGCCCGCTACCAGGAGGGCTACCAGCGCGGCATTCATGACGATGACGCGCTGGCCATCGTGCGTGCCCTTGCCCCCATGCAGGCCGCCGCCGGGCTGCTCATCTACAGCGGCGCGGCCCGCGCGCTGGCCCTGCTGATGTGGGAAAACGGCCTGCGCGACGAAGCGCGCGAATCGCTGGCCCGGCGCGCGCGCGCCGCGCAAGGCATTGCGCTACTGTTTTCAGAGCGCCAAAGCGTTGATGCGCTTGCGGCAGAGGCGGATTTGATGCTGCAAGCCTTCGCGGCCGAACACCCCTACGTGCTGCAAGAGCTGCTGCCCGCCGCCGACGACGACGCGCAAGAGCGCGCCAGCCTGTGCCGCGAAGCCGCCGCCTACCTTGCGCGCGAGCTGGCGCAAGGCGAATCCGAAGGGGGCCTGACCTGGGCCGCCAGCGGCAGCGGGCAGGATTTGGCTGCCGCGCTGGAGCGCTCGCTGGACAGCGGCGGCCAGCTGGCGGCCTGGCAGCGCGACCTGGCCGCCGCCGCCCCGCTGGAGAAGTGGCGCATCGCCCGCCAGTGGGCCAGCGCCTTCGCGCAAGCCCAGGGCAAAGACAGCGCCGCACGCCCGGGCAGCGTGGAAGACGCCGCCACCTGCCTGGCGTGCGCCGCCGCGCGCCGCCGCGTCAATGCCTCTCTCACGGCCACCGTCACCGGCCTGCGCAGCGAGCACCCGCGCATCACGAACGGCGCGCTGGCGCTGGATCTCAATGACTTCTGGCAGCGCGTGCGCCGCCACCGCGAGCGCGTGCTGCCCGGCTTTCACGCCTTCCAGACCCTGCGGCACGAGCTGCTGGAGCAAGAGCGCGCCCGCCTGCACCTGGCGCAGTTTCAGGCCCAGCCCCTCACCACCTTCGTGCGCAACCGGCTCATTGACGAGGTGTATCTGCCGCTCATCGGCGCCAACCTTGCGCGGCAAATCGGCGCGGCGGGCGAAGCCAGCCGCAGCGACCGCAGCGGGCTGCTGCTGCTCATCTCCCCGCCCGGCTACGGCAAAACCACGCTCATGGAATACGTGGCCCAGCGGCTGGGGCTGGTGTTCGTGCGCATCAACTGCCCGGCGCTGGGCCACGGCGTGACCAGCATCGACCCCGCCGCCGCCCCCAACAGCGCCGCGCGCCAGGAGCTGGAAAAGCTCAACCTCGGCCTGGCGATGGGCAGCAACGTCATGCTGTATCTGGACGACATCCAGCACACCCACCCCGAATTTCTGCAAAAGTTCATCGCCCTGGCCGACAGCACCCGCCGCATCGAAGGCGTGTGGCAGGGCCAAAGCCGCACCTGGGACATGCGCGGCAAGCGCTTTGCCATCGTCATGGCTGGCAACCCCTACACCGAATCGGGCGAAGTCTTCCGCATCCCCGACATGCTCGCCAACCGCGCCGACATCTACAACCTGGGCGACGTGCTCACGGGCCGCGAAGAAGCGTTTGCCCTCTCTTACATCGAAAACAGCCTCACCAGCCACCCCGTCACCCAGCCGCTGGCCAGCCGCGAGCCGCAAGACGTGCAGCTGCTTGTGCGCATGGCCCAGGGCGAGGCCGTGGACGCCGCCCGCCTGGCCCACCCCTACAGCGCCGCCGAGCTGGAAGAAATCCGCAACCTGCTTGTGCGCCTGATGAGCGTGCGCGACGTGCTGCTCAAGGTCAATCAGGCCTACATCCAGTCCGCCGCGCAAGACGACCGCTACCGCCAGTCGCCTCCCTTCCGGCTGCAAGGCAGCTACCGCAACATGGCGCGCCTGGCCCCGCAAGTCACCCCGCTGATGACACCGCAGGAAATCGGCGATCTGCTGCGCGACCACTACCGCGCCGAAGCCCAGACCCTCACCAGCGGCGCGGAAGAAAACCTGCTCCAGCTCGCCCAGCTCACCGGCCAGGCCACTGAAGCAGAAACCGCCCGCTGGCAGCAAGTGCAGGCCGAATTCCGCCGCCAGCGCCAGATGGGCGGCGCCGATGACGACCCCGCCATCCGCATCACGCGCGGCCTGCTCGATATTTCACGCAGCCTCGAAGCCCTCAACCCCGAAAAAACCGCCGAGAAACTCGCCCGCCAGCTCACGCAAGGCCACATGCTCCTGGCACGGCCCCTGACCGCGCTGGCCCGCAGCATCAAGGAAGGCGACGCGGCCACCCAGCGCCAGCTGCAAGACACCCTGTCCGCCACGGCAGCCGCCCTCAAGGCCTTGCAGGGCGCCGCCGCCGATCTGGCCCAGCACAGCGACCGCGCCCAGGAAAAGCGCATGGTCGAAGCGCTGCTGTCGCTTTCCGTCACCTACCGCCAGCTCATCATGCCGCTGGTGCGCGGCATCGAAGCGCGCCTGGGCCACGACGCGCCAACACGGGCGCAGACACACGCGCAAATCGAACAAGTGGAAAAAGAGCTGCGCAAGCTGGAGCAAAAGGAACACGAGCCACGAAGCTCATGAACGGCGAAACGAAAAATCCCTGCGCGTGAAATGGCTCATGGGCCAAGCGGCATGCCGCAAGCGCATGGATGCCACCGCCGCCCGCGCGGGCAGCCCCCGCTTTGCGGAGCGGGCTGCATTTCAGGCGAGATCATGTGCGGCGGAGAATGGCGTTTTAGCTCCTTTATCCATAGCGCGGTGTCCTGGTGGATATTGCGCAGAATGATATTTATGCCCCTTTGAATTTGCTCCTGTTTTGATTCGTCTTGACGGTGCAGGCTTGCCCGCCCCGGCGCGGGCCGGCTGCAATCAGACGCCGGGCGTCATTGACTCACGTGCATCGGCCCGTGAATGCGCCATGAAGCCGCACTGGCAGGCGAAGCGGCGCGACAGCCCTTTTTCAGCTTGCCTTCGGCAGTGCGCGCTGGTGGAAGACGGGGCGGAGGTGCACCGCCATCAGCAGGCAAGGCGGACGCGAGGCTGGCTGACCATGCTGATGGCGGTGCACGGGCAGGCGACAGCTTCCGTCACGTCGTGCGTGGCCATGGACGCGGCCAGCTGGCAGCGGGCCATTTCAGCCAGCAGCAAGCGATGCATCTGGCCTTTGAAAGCCTGTCCATGCTCTGGCCGCATGGGACAAAAGCCCGCAGGCGGACCTTGCTGACCACTTGCGGATAGTGAACAGTTTTTTAGCTGGCCAAGGCACAAAAAAGCCTGCCAAGTGTTCTTGGCAGGCTTTTGTGGCCCCGGGCAAAGCCGAAGAGGAAAAGCAGCGGAGTCTGGAGGGGCCGCCACTCAAATGGCGGCTTGTGGCGGGTTGCCGTGGCTTGCGCCTGGCGTGGTGCTGATCGGCCACGCTCCCCGCGCCCTGACTCCAGACAGGTGGCCTTATTCGGCGGTGGGTTGATCAGCCGCCGGTGCTGGCGCTGGCGCCTCGTCTTCGCTTTCACTGCTTGCCGCAGGCATGACCACCGTGACCAGCACGGGATCATTCTTGCCATGCAGAACAGGCTTGACGCCCTTGGGCAGAGCCACATCGCTCAGGTGCAAGGTGGCGCCGATTTCCAGCTTGGACAGATCGACCTCGATGGCTTCAGGCAGATCAGCGGGCAGGCACGAGATTTCGATTTCGGTCAGCACGGGGCTGATCAGCGCCTTGCCCAGCTTGACGGCGGGCGATTCTTCTTCGCCCTTGTAGTGCAGCGGCACTTTGGTGTGCAGGCGCGTCTTGGCCGACACGCGCTGGAAATCAACGTGCAGGATTTGCTGGCGCACGGGGTGCATTTGCAGATCGCGCAGCAGCACTTTGCTGGTCTGGCCGTTCAGCTCCATTTCCAGCACGGAGGCGTGGAAGGCTTCCTTTTTGACGGCTTGCCACAGCGCGTTGTGGTCCAGCTCGATCATTTGCGGCTGGGCTTCGCCGCCGTAAACAATGCCCGGCACCTTGCCGGCGTTGCGCAGGCGGCGGCTCGCACCCGTGCCTTGCGTGGATCGCTCAAAAGCGACAAATTTCATGTGTGACTCCTGTTTGAACCGTGCCGCGACCAGCCCGGTTCTGATGAAAAAAGGCCCGCACGCTGATGCCGTGCAGGCCCGCCTGGCCGTCTCCAGAATCAGAACAGGCCGTCCTGCTCCAGAAACAGACTCATGACCGATTCGCCGCGCGCAATGCGCTGCATGGTCTGCGCAAACAGCGGCGCGACCGAGAGCTGGCGAATCTTGTGGCACTGCGTGGCAGCGCCAGAAAGGGGGATGGTGTTGGTGACGACCACTTCATCCAGCGCCGTGCCGTTGGCGATGCGGTCAATGGCGGGGCCGGAAAAAATGGGGTGCGTGCAGTAGGCGTAAACCTTTTTCGCGCCGCGCTCCTTGAGCACTTCGGCGGCTTTGACGAGCGTGCCGGCGGTGTCGATCATGTCGTCCATGATGACGCAGTTGCGCCCGTCGATGTCGCCGATGATGTGCATGACTTCGCTCACATTGGCTTTGGGGCGGCGCTTGTCGATGATGGCCAGATCGCAGCCCAGCTGCTTGGCCAGCGCACGGGCGCGCACCACGCCGCCCACGTCAGGGCTGACGACCAGCAAATCGGTGTAGTTCTTCTGGCGCAAATCGCCCAGCAGCACGGGCGAGGCGTAGATGTTGTCCACCGGAATGTCGAAAAAACCCTGGATCTGGTCCGCGTGCAGGTCCATCGTGAGCACGCTGGCCACGCCGACGGTTTGCAGCAGATTGGCCACCACCTTGGCGGAAATGGGCACGCGCGTGGAGCGCGGGCGGCGGTCTTGCCGCGCGTAGCCAAAGTAGGGGATGACGGCGGTGATGCTTTCGGCTGACGCGCGCTTGAGCGCGTCCACCATGATCAAAAGCTCCACCAGGTTTTCATTGGTGGGCGCGCAAGTGGGCTGCACGACAAAGACGTGGCGCCCGCGAATGTTTTGCTTGATTTCAACCGTGACTTCCCCGTCGGAGAAGCGGCCAACGGCGGCTGCGCCCAGGTTAATGCGGAGGTTGCTGGCGATTTCCTGCGCCAGCGCGGGGTTTGCGTTTCCGGCGAAAACCAGAAATTCGTTGGATGTGGAAGGCTGCATAAGCTGGCGCAGGATCAGTGGGACTTGTATGGCGCGCCGCGCAGCATGGCGCTTACCCAGAATGTTTGGCAGGGGAGGAAGGACTCGAACCCTCGCATGTCGGAATCAAAATCCGATGCCTTAACCAACTTGGCGACTCCCCTGCGCGGGATGATTCGCAATGAATCACCCTGAAATCTTGCCTGCCGCCCATCCGGCCAGCGGGTGGGCGGCAAGACTGCTGCATTCCTTCATCAGCCAGCCTTGCGGCGGCGTGATGGGGCCGCTTTGCCGCTCCTGATGAAGCGGCGCAAAAACAGCGCTGCCAGAGCCTGTCATCCGTGCATTCAGACCCGCAGATTGCAGCAGTTGAATGCCTTGGGTGACTTGCGGATTGAGCCGCTCGGCCACTGGCTGCAAATCGTTTTTGCCAAAGGCAAGCGGGCTTGCAGCGAAAGCGCGGACTATAGCAGGTTTCGTATTGCGCCGCAGCTCAGGCGAGCGAAAAATTTGCGCGGTATCCAGGCCGGCAGGCGGCTTGAGTACCACAAAGCGCGTGGGCGGCAGGTCAATGGCCTGCAGTTTTTCGCCCACGCCTTCGGCCCAGGCGTGGCGGCCAAAGAGGAAGAACGGCACGTCCGCGCCCAGTTGCAGGCCGATGTGCGCCAGCTCCGCGCCATCCAGCCCCAGTTGCCAAAGGCGGTTGAGCGCCAGCAGCGCCGTGGCGGCGTCTGAAGAGCCGCCGCCCATGCCTGCTTGCGCGGGAATGCGTTTTTCAATGGCGATGTGCGCGCCTTGCGTGCAGCCGGTGGCCGCTTGCAGGGCGCGGGCGGCGCGCAGCGTCAGGTCATCGGCAGGCAGCGGCGCGCCAAGGTCTTCGCGGCTCAGGCGTCCACCGGCGCGCCTTTCAATGTGCAGGGTGTCGCACCAGTCGATGAGCGCGAAGGCCGATTGCAGCAAGTGGTAGCCGTCAGGGCGGCGGCCCGTGACGTGCAAAAACAAATTGAGCTTGGCCGGCGCGGGCAGGTCGTGTAGCGAGTGCATGGCAGCGAGGGAGTTCTGGCATGAAAAATACCGCAAGGGCAAAGACCGATCAAATTTCCACCGGCCCGGCCAATGGCAAAAAAGCGTATTGATCGGCGGGCAATAAGTCTCGCGGCTTCGATGGCGCCGCATTGTTGTCCGCGCGGCTCTTTTCCCCAGCGCTGCGCTCGGGCATTCGGCATGGCGAACATGGAGTGCGGGCGGACCTATAAATTTCGCGGCTCCGCTTGAACCGCAACAAGAAAGAGTGGCTCGGCCCGCACGCTTTCTGGAGCAATTGCCGTCAGGCCGTTCACCTCCGATGCGCTGCCCGGACCCCACACGCCATGAGCGACACATCCAAATCCTCCGCCCCCATCATTGCCGCCTCTGCGGCCGCCCTGCTGGCCCTCATTGCCTTGGCTTGGTTGTTGCCTTCACCCGCTGACTATGGCAAGTCTTTGCCCAGCGCTACGCAAGAGCTGGATATGGCCCGGCGCATTCAAAAGGTGGGCAGCATCCGGTTTGCGCAGGCCGCCAAAGGCCCGCGTGAGCCGCGCGCGGGCGAAGCTGTTTTCAAGGCGCAGTGCGCCGCCTGTCATGCCGCAGGCGTTTCTGGCGCACCCAGATTTGAAAATGGCAGCGAGTGGGCGCCGCGCATCTCGCAGGGCTTTGACGCGCTGGTCAGCGCGGCCGTCCACGGCAAAGGTGCCATGCCTGCCCAGGCGGGCGGTTCTGCGACCGAGCTGGAGGTGGCCCGCGCCGTTGCCTATATGGCCAATGCCGCTGGCGCCCAGTTTGAAGAGCCTGCCGCCCCCGCAGCCCAACAGGGCGAATAAGGACTTGCTCGCCGGTCTGCCAGCAAACGCAGACAGCGCAGGACGGGCCTTGCCAAGGCAAGAACGCAGGAACAAGCGCGCCCGCGCTTCGCGTTCACTTCAATTTGAATCCCTTCGCTTCAAGGCGGATCGAAGTTGGCGAAGCACTGGAGTATTTCGCTCCCACATTAATAGCGCTATGTCCTAGTGAATTCTGCGCAGATAGGCATTCCAGGCGCTTTTCATTTGCTCCTGTTTTTGATGTGGTTCAGCGGAGCAATCAGCCCAAAGGCGCGCCTCACCGCAGCAGATAGCTCCCGCCTAACAATAGATTAGGCAAAATGAATTGGAATATTCGATAGTTTGCCTTGATAATTCAGCCCGTCGCCCAGCCAGGCGCGCTTTTCAGAACCTGTTCGCAGGCGTCCATCTCAACCTCTCAACTCAAGGAGCCTCTCATGTCCGTACTCAACACCGAAATCAAACCCTTCAAGGCCAGCGCCTACAAAAACGGCCAGTTCATCGAGCTGACCGAAGCCGATGTCAAAGGCAAGTGGGCCGTGTTCTTCTTCTACCCGGCCGATTTCACCTTCGTGTGCCCCACCGAGCTGGGCGACGTGGCCGACCACTACGCCGAATTCCAAAAGCTGGGCGTGGAGATTTACTCCGTCTCTACCGACACGCACTTCGTGCACAAGGCCTGGGCCGACGCGTCCGAGACCATCGGCAAGATCAAATACACCATGATTGGCGACCCCACGGGCACGATCACGCGCAACTTTGAAAACATGCGCGAAGACCAGGGCCTGGCCGATCGCGGCACCTTCATCGTTGATCCGCAAGGCGTGATTCAGGCCGTGGAAATCACCGCCGAAGGCATCGGCCGCGATGCGGGCGATTTGCTGCGCAAAGTCAAGGCTGCCCAATACGTGGCCGCGCACCCCGGCGAAGTCTGCCCCGCCAAGTGGAAGGAAGGCGAGCAAACGCTCAAGCCTTCGCTGGAGCTGGTCGGAAAAATCTGAACCGCTGCTGATGCCTCACGGCCTTCGGGCCGCTTCATGCAAACCGGGCCGGATGGCAGGCAAGGCGGGCGCGCGACCCGCTGGCCGTCCGGTTTTTTTTCGCCTGGCTGTTCTCCGGCAGTCGGTGCAAAGCTCCTTTTCCAGGAGCGAATTTGAGGGCCTGAAAACGGCTGTGGTCTCCGTGAAACGTGCGCAGGCAGCTATTAAATAAAGAGCGAATATCCATCACCCATCAGTCCCATCGGATACGAAAGGAATCTTCATGCTTGACAAAGACATCTCCGCCCAGTTGCAGCAATACATGGGCATGCTGCGCCGCCCCTTCACCCTCACGGCCACGCTGGGCAGCGACGCCAAATCCACCGAATTGCGCGAGCTGCTGGAGCAAGTGGCGGGCATGAGCGCGCACATTACGCTGCGCACCGATGGCAGCGACGCGCGCGCGCCTTCTTTCGCCCTCACGCGGCCCGACGGCCCGCAGCATCTGCGCTTTGCCGCCATTCCGCTGGGCCACGAATTCACCAGCCTGGTGCTGGCGCTGCTGTGGACGGGCGGGCACCCGCCCAAAGTGGCCGAAGACACGCTGGCGCAAATCAAGGCGCTGGAGCCGGCGCAAGACCTGAATTTCGAGGTTTACATGAGCCTGTCGTGCCACAACTGCCCCGACGTGGTGCAGGCGCTCTCGCTCATGGCCATCTTCAACCCGCGCGTTCGCGTGACGGTGATTGACGGCGCGCTGTTTCCCCAGGAAATCGAAGCGCGCGAAATCATGGGCGTGCCCGCCGTCTATCTGAACGGCCAGTTCTTCGCCAGCGGCCGCATGACGCTGGAAGAAATCCTGCAAAAAGTGGACACGGGCGCCGCCGCGCGTGACGCCGGAAAGCTCTCGTCCAAAGCGCCGTTTGACGTGCTGGTGATTGGCGGCGGCCCCGCTGGCGCCACGGCGGCCATTTACGCCGCGCGCAAAGGCATCCGCACCGGCCTGGTGGCCGAACGCTTTGGCGGCCAGGTGAACGACACGATGGAAATCGCCAACTACCCCGGCGTGCCCGAAACCAACGGCCCCGCCTGGGCCGCGCAGCTGGAGCGGCACGTGCGCAATTACGAGGTAGACCTCATCAGCGCCCAGCGCGTGGCCGAAGTCATTCCCGCCGCCCAGCCCGGCGGCCTGATCACCGTGCGGCTGGAAAACGGCGGCACGCTGCAAAGCCGCACGCTCATCGTGGCCACCGGCGCGCGCTGGCGCAACGTGAATGTGCCCGGCGAGCAGGAATACAAAACCAAAGGCGTCGCCTACTGCCCGCACTGCGACGGCCCGCTGTTCAAGGGCAAAGACGTGGCCGTCATCGGCGGCGGCAATTCCGGCGTGGAAGCGGCCATTGACCTGGCCGGCGTGGTGCGGCACGTCACCGTGCTCGAATACAACCCCGACCTGAAAGCCGACGCCGTGCTGGTCAGCAAACTCAAAAGCCTGCCCAACGTCACCATCCGCACCCATGCGCAAACCATCGAAATCACCGGCAGCCAGGGCAAAGTCAGCGGCCTGAGCTTCAAAAACCGCGACAGCGGCGCCAGCGAACACGTGGCGCTGGAAGGCGTGTTCGTGCAAATTGGCCTGGCGCCCAACACCGAATGGCTGGGCAGCGTGGTGCAGCGCAACCCGATGGGCGAAATCGTCATCGACGCCAAAGGCACCACCAGCGCGCCCGGCATCTTCGCGGCGGGCGACTGCACCACCGTGCCCTACAAGCAAATCGTCGTCTCCGCCGGCGAAGGCGCCAAAGCCGCCCTGGGCGCGTTTGACTACCTCATCCGCACCCCTGCGGCACAGTGAGAGCCTGCCAAAGGCAAGCGCAAAAGCCCGCGTCGGCGGGCTTTTTCATGGTCATTGGGTCCATGAAGGGCAGCGCTGAATCTTTTGAATGCCTGCAAGCGCCTTGGGGGTCTTGAGCGCTGCAGGCGCCGTGCCACAATCGCGCGCCATTGTCATGTTCACATTCATACACACTTTCTCGCGCTGTCTGCGCCGCTGGTGCGCGGGCGCGGCGGCAGGGCTGCTGGCTGGCGTGGCGCTGGCGCAGCCCGTGCTTGAGCCGCAGGCGGCGCATCAGGAATCCTTTCAGGCAGAAGCACCGCCGGAGCCGCAACAGGCTTTGCCAGCGGCTCTGGACGAGGGCGAAGAAGCGCCCGTTCGCTTCGCGCCCATTGCCGCACAGCCGCAGCCAGGCGAATCAGGCGAATCAGGCGCGCCGCAAGCGCAGGAGAGCGCCAGCCAGCCGCCAGGCGTTTTGCAGCCGCCTTCGCCCGACGCGCAGCAGATTTACCGCGCCGCGCGCGACAAGCTGGTGCAAATCCGCACGCTGCGGCGCGCCACCCGCACGCAAAGCAGCATTGGCTCCGGCTCGTATGTGGATGCGTCGGGGCTGATCCTGACCAATTTCCACGTCATCAGCGATCTGGCGCTGGAGCCGGACAGCCACCGGGGCGTGAGCGTGAACGTGAATGGCCAGGAAGCCGAAGTGGCCTTGCTGGCTTTTGATGTGCTGCACGATCTGGCCGTGCTGCGCCCCGTGCAGCCGCCTGCCGATCCCGTGCCTGCCTTGCAGCTGCGCCCGCAAGGCGAGCCGCTGGAGCAGGGCGAACGCATCTATTCGCTGGGCAACCCGCTGGATGTGGGTTTTGCCATCACCGAGGGCAATTACAACGGGCTGGTGCAGCGCAGCTTTTATCCACGCATCTTCTTTGGCGGCGCGCTCAACCCCGGCATGAGCGGCGGCCCGGCGCTGGACGCGCGCGGCCGCGTGATTGGCGTGAACGTGGCCAAGCGGCTGGACGCCGAGCAGGTGAGCTTTCTCGTGCCCGCCGAGTTCGCGCGCGCCTTGCTGGACAAGGCGCGCCAGGCCGCTCCCATGCAGGGCGCGGCCCATGAGGAAATGGCGCGCCAGCTGCTGGAGCACCAGCAGACGCTGATGGAGCGCCTCATGGCCTCCACGGCGCGCAGCGAGCGCTACGGCCGCTACACCGTGCCGCTGCCCGCCGAAAGCCTGTCGCGCTGCTGGGGCAATGGGCAGGAGCACGAGCCGCGCGCCCTGTTCACGTACGAGCGCAGCGAATGCCGCATAGACAGCAGCGTGTTCACGGGCGATACCGGAGAGGTGGGCGGCATCCAGCTGCGCTACGAGGCGTACGACGCGCCGCGCATACGCGAGCTGGCCTTCGCCTATCAGTATTCGGCCAGCTTCGCCAATGAACCGCTGCCGCAAAACGGCGACGCCCGCCGCAGTGCGGCCGAATGCCGGCAGGACTTCGTTCAGCTCAAGGGCATGCCCGCCCGCGTGGTGCTGTGCATGCGCGCCTACCGCAAGCTGACGGGGCTGTATGACCTCACCGTGCTGGTTGCCAGCGTCAATCAGCCCAAAAGCAGCGTGCTGGGGCGCATGGATGCCGCCGGCCTGTCCTTTGACAACGCCTTGCTGCTGTCGCGCCACTTTCTGGATGGCTTTGCCTGGCAGGCCGATGCCCAGGCCAGCGCGCAAGAGGGGGCCGCGCCATGACCGCCGCCGCGCCTGTGGAACCCGTTCTGTCGCGCGATCTGCCGCAGGACGCATCGCCCGGCCAGCCGCCGCTGCCGCCCCGGGCCGCGCCAGCCGCTCGCGCGCTGGCCGTGCTGGAAGTCAGCGAGCGCGGCCGCCATCTGGCGCAGGCTGTGCCCATCATGCACTGGCCCTGCACGCTGGGCCGCGCCGTCCATGCCGATGCCGTGCTGACCGATCCGGCGCTGGCTGCCGAACATCTGCGCCTGGGCGTGGATGAGGCGGGCCGCGTGCACGTGCGGGTGCTGGACCGCGTCAATGGCGTCTGGCTGGGCCGCCGCCACATGCGCGGCGGGCAGTCCTTCATCTGGGAGCCGGGCGCGGCGCTGGCCGTGGGCCGCACCCAGCTCATGCTGCGGCTGGCCAGCGCCGAGCCGCCCCCGCCCCAGCCCTGGCGGCCCGCATCGCGGCGGGGCCTGGCTGTCACGGTGCTGGCCGTGGCCGCGCTGCTGGGCTGGGTGGCGGTTGAAACGCTGCTGCGCATGAACACGGCGGGCAATGTCGCGGGCCGCATCCTGTCGGAAAGCCTGGGCGTCTTTCTGCCGCTGCTGGCGTGGGTGCTGCTGTGGATGATGGCCAGCAAGCTCTTCGCGGGCTTTGCCATGTTTGGCCGCCATCTGCGCATTGCGGCTCTGGGGCTGCTGGCTTTTGGCGGCATCGGGGCTGCGCTGCACGCAGGCGCCTTTGCCTTTTCATGGCCTGCGCTGGCGCGCTTTGACCGCAGCCTGGCCTATGCCGTGCTGGCGGCCACTGTGTGGCGGCACCTGTGCGCGGCTACGCCGCTGTCGCGCCGCCTGCTGGCGGGCGGCATGGCCTGCCTGCTGCTGGCGGCCCTGGGCCTGCAACTGGGCTTGCAGTGGCAGTCGCACAAGCGGCTGGGGCAGGGCACGCTCTATCTGTCGCACCTGTATCCGCCCTCCTGGCGGCTGGCTCCCGCGCAGCCGCTGGATGACTTCCTGACGGGCGCGCAGGCGCTCAGGCCCGCCCTGGCCGGGCGCGTGACCGAGCAGGACGAGCACGAAGACAGCGAGCTGGATGAATAAGCCCGCAAGCGCCCCCGCCGCCGCCCTGCAGGAAGCTTCGCGCCTGGCCAGCCAGGGCCGCCTGCCGCAGGCCGCGCAGCTGCTGCGCCAGCATCTGCAAGCGCAACCGGGCGACGCGCTGGCCTGGCAGATGCTGGGCCTGATGCACCTCATGTCCAGCCAATGGCCCGACGCAGCCAGCGCCCTGGAGCAATCGGCCGCGCTCAACGGGCAAGACGCTCGCACCTGGGCCATGCTGGGCGTGGCCTGTAGTCAGCAGGGGCGCGTGCAGCAGGCCATCAGCCACTTTGACGCCGCCGTGGCGCTGGCTCCGGCGGATGCTGCCCTGTGGTGCGACCGGGGCCGCGCGCTGCATGCCGCCCAGCGGCTGGAGGAAGCGCTGGCCAGCGCCGACCGCGCCCTCTCGCTCAATCCGGCGCAGCCTGCCGCCTGGCTGCTGCGCGGCAATACGCTGCGCGATTTGCGGCGTCTGCCCGAGGCGGTGCAAAGCCTGCAACAGGCCGCGCGGCTGGCGCCTGCCGACGCCCTTCACTGGCACGCGCTGGCGGCGGCGCTGGAAGACGGGCGGCAGTTCGAGAACACCCTGACCTGCGCCCGGCGCGGCCTGGCCGTGGCGCCACGGCACAGCGGCCTGTGGGTCAGCCGTGGCAATGCCGAAATGGCGCTGGATCAGCCGCAGCCCGCTGCCGCCAGCTACGAACAGGCTTGCCAGTGCGATCCGGGCAACGCGGACGCGTGGGTGGGCCGCTCGCGCGCGCTGTTCAAGCTGGGCGAAGACGAACAGGCGCTGGACTGCCTGGAAAAAGGCGTGGCGCTGGATGACAAGCCGCCCTTTCTGGCGGAGCTGATGCGCTACAGGCAAAAGCAGGCCCGCTGGGACGATCTGCCCGCGCTCTGGGCGCGCGTTCTGGCGCAGCTGGATGAGCACAACGCCTACAGCATGGCTTTTCCCATGCTGGCGCATCCGGGCGCCACGGGCGCTGATTTGCTGCGCAGCGCGCGCGCCTGCGTGGCGGCCGAGCGCGCCAAGTTGCCCCGTCCGCTGCCCGCGCGCCCCAAACCGCCCGAACCCTTGCCCGCGCCCGCCGCTGGCCGCCCCTTGCGGGTGGGCTACCTCTCGGGCGACTTGCGCGATCACGCCGTTTCCTACCTGCTGGCGGGCGTGTTCGAGGCGCACGATCGCAACGCCTTCCGTGTGATCGGACTGGACGCCTGCGTCAAAGCCGTGCCTGACACGCCCATGCGCCAGCGCGTGCTGGCCGCCTTTGACGAATACGTCGCCCTGGGCCGCTGCACGCCCGAGGAGGCCGCCAATCGCATCCGCGCGCTGCGGGATGTGCTGATCGACCTCATGGGCGCCACAGGCGACGGCCAGGCGGGCGTGCCGCTGCTGCGCCCCGCGCCGCTGCAAGTGGCCTGGCTGGGCTTTCCCGGCACCAGCGGCATGGATGAAATTGACTACATCCTGGCCGACCGCCACGTGGCCCCGCCCGGCAGCGAAGGCGAATTCAGCGAATGCGTCGTGCGCCTGCCCGACACCTTCCAGCCCAACGACAGCCAGCGCGCCATCAGCCCCGCCGTGCCCACGCGCGCCAGCCAGGGCCTGCCCGAAAACGGCTTTGTCTTTTGCTGCCACAACAACACCTACAAAGTGCTGCCGGGCATGTTCGACATCTGGATGCGCCTGCTGCACCGCGTCCCCGGCAGCGTGCTCTGGCTCGTCAATGACGGCGAGCACGTTCGCACCAATTTGCGCGCGCAGGCCGTGCGGCGCGGCATCGACGGCGGGCGGCTGGTCTTTGCCGAGCGCTGCGCCTACGGCGACTACCTGGCCCGCTACCGCCTGGCCGATTTGTTCTTGGACACCCTGCCCTTTAACGCCGGCACCACCGCCAGCGACGCGCTCTGGGCCGGCCTGCCCGTGCTCACGCAAACGGGCCGCAGCTTCGCAGGCCGCATGGCCGCCAGCCTGCTGCACGCCGTGGGCCTGCCCGAACTCGTCACGCAAACGGCCGATGAATACGAGGCCCTGGCCTTGCGCCTGGCCACGCATGCGCAGGAGCTGGCCGCCTTGCGCCAGCGCCTGAACCAGCAGGGCCGCGCCAGCGCGCTGTTTGACACCGCGCGCTTGACGCGCCATCTGGAGCAGGCGCTGCTGACCATGTGCCAGCGCCAGCAGCAAGGGCTGCCGCCGCAGGGCTTTGACGTGCCTGCGCTGCCTGCGGCATGACGGCGGGCGCGGGCGCCGCCATTTCGCCCGCTTTCATTCCTTCGCCTTATTTTGCTCCTTGTTTGATAGCGCGATGTCCTAGTGAAAGCTGCGCAAATGCCTTTTTTTCGTGCCTTTTATTTGCTCCTCTTTTTTAGGTCAAAAGAGGCGCAGAGGCGCGGCTGGAGACCGGTTCCCCGTTGCCGCGCGCTGCGGGCGCAAGCAAAAAGCGGGCCGCGCGGCCCGCTTTTTTCGCAAGCGGCCTGGCTCTGCGGCTCAGCCGGGCTGCCCGTCCAGCGTCTGGCTTGGCGCAGCATCCGCCTCGCCCGGCTCCTGCGCGCGGGGCTTGAACAGCGCCGCCACCTGCCGCCGGGGCTTGATGTTGGGCGAGAGCAGGCCGGACCGGGCGATGGCCGGGGTGCTGCGGGCGGCTTTTTCCCAGGCGGGCAATTCGGCGGCTTCGCCCTGCGCGGCAGGCTCGTAGGGCTGGTCGAAAAAGGGGTCTGGCGGCTGGCCTGGCAACTGGCGCGTGGCATAGACGCTGTCGCGCGCGCTGGCGTCTGAGCGGCCTTCTGAACGGCCGTCCCTGCGGTCGCGGAAATCGCGCCGCCCGCGGTCTTCGCGCCCTTCCCGCCGCTCGCCGCCGGGCAGCGCCAGCGGCTGCACTTGCGCTTTTTTCTTGATGAGCTTTTCCACCTCGGCCACCAGCCGCGCGTCGCCCGGGGCCACCAGCGTGACGGCCAGCCCCGAAGCGCCCGCGCGGCCCGTGCGGCCAATGCGGTGCACGTAGTCTTCGGCGTTGAAAGGCACGTCGTAATTGAAGACGGCGGGCACGTCCTTGATGTCCAGCCCGCGCGCGGCCACGTCGGTGCAGACCAGCAAATCGACTTCGCCGGCCTTGAAGGCCTCCAGCGCCTTCAGGCGCTCATCCTGGCTTTTGTCGCCGTGCAGGGCAGCGCAGCGCAGGCCGTCGCGCTCCAGCGCGCGCGTCAGGCGCGCGCAGCCCAGCTTGCTGTTGGTGAAGATGAAGGCCTGGCGCAAATCGCGCTCTTTGAGAATGTGGCGCACGGCGCGGCGCTTGTCGTCGCCGTCCACGCTGAAAAAAAGCTGCTCGACCGTGGCCGCCGTTTCGTTGGGGCGGGCCGCTTCAATGGCGACGGGCTGGTGCAGGTAGCTTTCGGCCAGCCGCCGGATTTCAGGCGAGAAGGTGGCCGAAAACAGCAGCGTGGTGCGGCTTTTGGGCAGGTGGCTGAGGATACGCTGCAAGTCGGGCAGAAAGCCGATGTCCAGCATGCGGTCGGCCTCGTCCAGCACCACGTATTCCACCTGGCCGAGCACGGCGCTTTTGGCTTCGATGTGATCGAGCAGGCGGCCCGGCGTGGCCACCAGCACTTCAACGCCCTTTTTCAGCTCGGCGGTTTGCGGCTTCATGTCCACGCCGCCAAAGACGACGGCGCTGCGCAAGTGCGTGTATTTGGCATACAGGGCAATTTGCTGCGCTACCTGGTCGGCCAGCTCGCGCGTGGGCAGCAGCACCAGCGCGCGCACGGGGTGGCGCGCGGGCGAGGCGGAGGTGTTTTCGTGCTTGAGCAGCCTTTGCAGCAGCGGCAGCGAGAAGGCCGCCGTTTTGCCCGTGCCGGTTTGAGCCGCGCCCATCACGTCTTGCCCGGCCAGCACCACGGGAATGGCCTGCGCCTGGATGGGGGTCATGTTTTCGTAGCCCATCTCGGCCACGGCGCGCTTGAGCGGCTCGGCAAGCGCCAGTGTTGAATAAGCGGTGGTCATTTGGGGCGGCATTCTCGCACTGCGTGCCGGGCCAATGCGGCAGCGAGGCCCGCTGCGCCAGCGGCTGCGGGCCGCGCGCCAAAGAGGCGAACTTCTAGAATCCCGCGCTTTTTCCGCCGCCCTGCTTTTCCGGAACGCTCCGTTCAAAACGCTTTGCCATGACCGCCACGCCGAACCAACCCCAACAGCCCGGCCTCGCCCGCCTTTCCAAGTCATTTGAGCCTGCCGCCATCGAGGCGCGCTGGGGGCCGCAGTGGGAAGCGATGGGGCTGGGCCGCGCGGGCTTTCGCGGCACGGGCGCGCCCAGCGCCGAGGCGGCGGCCCGGGGCGAGAACTTTTCCATCCAGCTGCCGCCGCCCAATGTGACGGGCACGCTGCACATGGGCCATGCCTTCAACCAGACCATCATGGACAGCCTCACGCGCTATCACCGCATGCGGGGCTTCAACACGGTCTGGATTCCGGGCGCCGATCACGCGGGCATTGCCACGCAAATCGTGGTGGAGCGCCAGTTGCAGGCGCAGGGCATCAGCCGCTACGACATGGGCGCTACACCGCCCGAGGCCCGCAAGAACTTCGTCGCCAAGGTGTGGGAGTGGAAGGAGCAATCGGGCAACACCATCGCGCAGCAAATGCGCCGCATGGGCGACAGCGTGGACTGGAGCCGCGAGTACTTCACGATGGACGAGCGCCTGTCGGAAGTGGTGACCGAAACCTTCGTGCGCCTGTATGAACAGGGCCTGATTTACCGGGGCAAGCGCCTGGTGAACTGGGACCCGGCGCTCAAAAGCGCAGTGAGCGATCTGGAAGTGGAAAGCGTGGAGTCCGACGGCAAGATGCACTACATCTGCTATCCCTTCGTGGACGGCCCGCAAATGATTGACGGCAAGCTGGAGCGCGGCATGACCATTGCCACCACGCGCCCCGAAACCATGATGGCCGACGGCGCGCTGGCCGTGCACCCCGAAGACGAGCGCTACCGCCACCTGGTGGGCAAATGGGTGGAGCTGCCGCTGAACAACCGCAACATTCCCATCATTGCCGACGACTTCGTCGATCGCGAATTCGGCTCCGGCTGCGTGAAGATCACCGGCGCGCACGACTTCAACGACTACGCCTGCGCCCAGCGGCATCACTTGCCGCTCATTACCATCTTCACGCCTGAGGCGCGCATCAATGAAAACGGCCCCGCGCCCTACCAGGGGCTGGACCGCTACGAGGCGCGCAAGAAGTTCCTGGCCGATTTGCAGGCGGGCGGTTATGTCATCGACATCAAGCCGCACAAATACATGCTGCCCATTTGCGCCCGCACGGGCCAGGTGGTGGAGCCGATGCTGACCGACCAATGGTTCGTCGCCATGAGCAAAGTGGGCGAGGGCGAGACGAAATCCATCGCGCAAAAAGCCATCGACGCCGTGCAAAGCGGGCAGGTGCGCTTTGTGCCCGGGCAATGGGTGAACACCTACAACCAGTGGATGGGCAACATTCAGGACTGGTGCATCAGCCGCCAGCTCTGGTGGGGGCACCAGATTCCGGCCTGGTATGGCGAAGACGGGCGCGTGTTCGTGGCCCGCAGCGAGCAAGAGGCCCGCGCCCGGGCCAGCGCGGCAGGCTATGAAGGCGCGCTGGAGCGCGACCCCGATGTGCTCGACACCTGGTATTCCTCCGCCCTGGTGCCCTTCAGCACGCTGGGCTGGCCCCGGCAGGGCGAAGAAGCCGCCAGCGACTACAACCTGTATCTGCCCAGCAGCGTGCTCGTCACGGGCTACGACATCATCTTCTTCTGGGTGGCGCGCATGATCATGATGAGCTGCCACTTCACGGGCCGCGTGCCTTTCCGCGACGTCTACATCCACGGCCTAGTGCGCGATGCGCAAGGCAAGAAGATGAGCAAAAGCGAAGGCAATGTGCTCGACCCAGTCGATCTGATTGACGGCATTGCGCTCGAACCCCTGCTCAAAAAGCGCACCACCGGCCTGCGCAAGCCCGAAACCGCTCCGCAAGTGGAAAAAGCCACGCGCAAAGAGTTTCCGCAAGGCATTCCCGCCTACGGGGCCGACGCGCTGCGCTTTACCTTCGCGGCGCTGGCCAGCCTGGGGCGCAGCATCAACTTCGACAGCAAGCGCTGCGAGGGCTACCGCAACTTCTGCAACAAGCTCTGGAACGCCAGCCGCTTTGTGCTCATGAACTGCGAAGGCCACGACTGCGGCGATGAAAGCAGCGCCCGCCGCCGCTCTGCCGCCGACCGCTGGATCGTCAGCCGCCTGCAAAAAGCCGAAGCCGCCGCCGCGCAAGGCTTTGCCGGCTACCGGCTCGACAACGTGGCCGCCGCCATTTACGACTTTGTGTGGAACGAGTTCTGCGACTGGTATCTGGAAATCGCCAAAGTGCAAATCCAGACCGGCACGCCCGAACAGCAGCGCGCCACGCGCCACACGCTGCTGCGCGTGCTTGAAGCTGTGCTGCGTCTGGCGCACCCCGTCATTCCCTTCATCACCGAAGAACTCTGGCAAACCGTGGCCCCGCTGGCGGGCCAGGCCGTTCAGCCAGGCCAGAGCATCGCCTGCGCGCCCTACCCGCAAGCGCAGCCTGAACACATCGACGAAGCCGCCGAAGCCGAAGTGGCCCGCCTGAAGGAGTGGGTGGACGCCTGCCGCGCCCTGCGCGGCGAAATGCAGGTCTCCCCCGCCCAGCGCCTGCCCCTGTATGCCGTGGCGGACACGCCCGAAGCCGCCGCCAGCCTGCGCGCCGCCACCCCCGCCCTTCAGGCCCTGGCCAAGCTCAGCGAAGTGAAAGTGTTTGACGACACGCCCGCCTGGCAGGCCGCCGCCCAGGCCGCCCCCGTGGCCGTGGCCGGCGGCGCGCGCCTGGCGCTGCACCTTGAAATTGACGCGGCCGCCGAACGCGCCCGGCTGGGCAAGGAAATTGCCCGCATCGAAGGCGAAATCGCCAAAACGCAGGCCAAGCTCGGCAACGAAGCCTTCGTGGCCAAAGCGCCGCCCGCCGTCATCGAGCAGGAAAAAAACCGCGCCGCCACCTTTGGCGCCACGCTGGCGCGCCTGCAAGAGCAACTGGCGCGCCTGCCCAAGTGACCCCGCCCGCCGCCCAAGCCCGCGCTTTCGCCCGCAGGCGGGCTGCGGACCGCTTTTCAGGATGGATGGAGCGCCCCTGAATTTGCTCCTCTATTCATAGCGTGAGGTCCTAGTGCAGAAAGCGCAATGGGCATTTTTATCGCCCTTAATTTGCTCCTGTTTTTAAATGATGCCTGGCGGAAGGAGCGGCCCAGCAAGCCATCTCACCCGCCTGCGCCATCCGCATCCATTCCGGCCTGCGAAGCGGGCGGGCCGCCATGAAGGCATGTCTGCCATGCGGTGCGGCGGCCCCGCGCGACATACTTGCCAGCCCGTTCAACTTCGTCACGCCCGCAGTTCATGACGCCCCGCATCGTTTATGGTGATTTGCTGGATCAGCCCGCGCAGGTGCTGGTCAATGCCTGGAACCGCAACATCATTCCCTGGTGGCTGCTGCTGCCGCAGGGCGTGTCCGGGGCCATTCGGCGGCGGGCGGGTTGCGCGCCTTTTCGCGAGCTGGGGCGCATGGGGCCGATTCCCCTGGGCGGGGCGGTGCTCACGGGCGCGGGGCGGCTGCCGTGCAAGGCGCTGATTCATGTGGCGGGCATCAGCCTGTGGTGGCGTGCGAGCGAGGCGTCCATTGGCCAGTCGGTGCATTCGGCCATGCGGCTGGTCAATGAGCACGGCTTTGCCAGCGTGGCGTTTCCGCTGATTGGCGCCAGCACCGGCGGTTTTGGCGCAGAAGGATCGCTGCGCGTAATGCTGTCGGCGTTCAAAGACATTGAGTCTGCCGCAGAGGTCACGATAGTGCGCTACCCGGACTGAGTCAGCCGCGCAGCCCAAGAGAATCGGTCGGATCAGGGAAAGTAGACTTTCGTTGTATAGATAGATACCCCTATATCTAGAAAAGGCACCTAGTAACGATCCTAGCTGTGCATGATGAAAACAATGTCCTACAGTCGCAATGCAGCTTGTCGGGTGCAGGGCTGCATTCCATTTTTTGCACCTCTGCCTAAGGAGATACATCATGGCATCCATCTCAAATCGTGTGGGTCCTTCCTTCGCTGCCTATACGCAACAGACTGCGTCGGATAAGGCAAACGTTTCCGGCGCAGCCACAGAAGTTGAAGCAGTCGAAACGCCACAGGCAAACAACAGCCAGGCAAATCGCCCGGAAACGACTCGGGCGGGCGCCGTAACGAATTTGCGTGACTTGCCTGGCGCACATCCATACTCCCTTTTGCAGGAAGGAAAGCGTGAGGAAAAAAACAGCGCCCAATCAACAGATGCTCGAACCGAGGCCAACGATGATCATATTGATCAGTTTGGAGATTATTATGGTTTTTCTGCGAAGGCCGCAGAATCGATAGCCGGCAGCGCAAGCAAAGCAGCGAACTGCCATTACTCGATTACTCTGCAAACGTTCGCTTGCACATCAAATAACCCCAATACTCCAAATTTAAGAAAAAGCATTGATCCGGGCTGCATTCATTCTGGTCGCGGCGACCATAAAAACAATCCTGACTCCGTTCATGTAAAAGATCACGGGCCAATTTGGCCGGGATTATTTACGATGAAGCCGAATACCAAGCCGGGTCATGAGGGATGGTATGCATTGCAGCCCGTTGGATGGAGCAAGGTCGATTCCCTTCGCTATTATATGGGCATTATCAGAGGGGGAGCGAACTTGCATATTGGACATGTATCCCACGGATGCATCACGGTTCATCCGCGTTGCCAAGACCAGTTTAATGACATGATCAATCTTCTGAATGATGGAGCTAGATATGGAGATGGAAACATACTCAAGGTCATAAAATGAATAAAATACTATTTATTATATGTGTCTTTATCGCAATCAGCCTGGCTTCATACATATGCGCGAGAATCTTTTATGGCATCAAAATGGATGAGGCCACTGTTTCGTGGAAAAATGGCGATATTCATCGCGCGATCATTCAGTACGAGGAAATACCGTATTTGATATACCCTGCGGCAGATGAAAATCTATTTGAAATTCACGCCGACAGGAAATATAAGGTGAATGATGTGCAAAAAGCATTCTCCTATATTAAGAAATATGACTGCAAAAAACAGGGCGCCCTGATAAATGGAGCCATTAATCATTACAGCCTTTCCAATAGTGATAGATATTATTTGATTAATAAACTGTCGGAGTGCATATAATATCCCCGCGCTCTGGATTGCATCTCCTGCGATGGCGCACGCCTGCTGTTATGTTCTGCTTTCATTTTATTGCAACGAAAGTTCGGGGAGAAAGTCTTTAATGGTTTCAAACGGATCGGGAATTTCGCCAGTCCTTTCGAGGCGGGTGCCAAAGCCATTCTGGAAAAAGTTGCTGGTATCAAGCCACTGTCTGACTTCGTGACCAAAGGCGGGGAGCTGGTAGGGTCATTAGGAAAAGCGGTCGGTAAATTTGCCGCAAAAGCTGCCACGGTCTTAACCTTTGCCGAGCTTGGTATCACAGCTGTTTCAAGCGGTGTCGCTGAATATTGCAAAACAGGTGATATCGGTAAGGCTGTTGGGAAAGGAGCGCTTTCTGCAATAGCCAGTGTAGGTTCGTTGGAAGGAGCTACTATTGGATCTGCCATTGGAGGTGTTCCGGGGGCATGTATTGGAGCAGGAGCGGGCCTTATTGTTCAAAGCATCAAGTTTGTGGAGCCTAAATTCTTTGACGATCCCGTTCAAGGAACAAAAAATATCATGAACAAAATTGGCAGGGGTATCCAAGGAGCAGCAAATACCGTTTCCAGTGTTTTTAGCGGCCTTGGAAAGGCACTAGGATTTGCGTCATAAGCAATGATGAAAAAATCGGTAATCCAAGCCAGCTTTGAAGAGAGTTTGAGTCTGGAGAATGATGGATTCCGGAAATTGCAGGACGCGCAGCATCTCAAAACGGCCAAGCATTTTGATAAGGGAAGCTCTTCTCTGAGATTCAAGCTCTATAGCTTTATATTGGCGGCAGTCTTTGTGATAGGGCTTGACTTTATGGTGTTTGTTGTTTCCGTCATGCTTCATGACGATGCCGGAGAATTGAGGATTCCCATCAATGAAAAAAGTTTCCTGGCAGCGAGGTCTTTCTGATTGGCCTGTTTCTTTGGCTATTGCTGGTGCTGGCCGGGAAGGCAATAAAACGAAACTATATATTGCCTTATCGCTATCATTTTCATGTTTTTACGGCAATGATCTGGTTCTTGTTGGAGCTGGATCTGCTGTCCACTGATTTTCTTTTGCCTGCTCTGTCATTCTTTTGGGTTGGCGCTATTTATGCTTTCATGATATTTCTGGCTTACTGGATGCTTGTTGTGAAACTGAAGTATCTGAGAAGGCTTTTGTATCATGAAGCCGCAACGCCCGCTCTACAGGATAAAGTTGCCGGCCTCATGGCTGTGTATGGAATGGGGATTCTAGGTGTGGGGATTATGATCAAACTGATGTTAGGAAGCTCTTCGCTGGAACTATCAGCATCAATACAAGCTTTTGGATTTTTATTGGCGTGGGTCATCATCAATGCCGGATCCATTGCCGCTGTTATTTTCGTAGGATTTCCTTATTTTCTGCTGGCGTATTACAAATACAAATATCCTGAAGAATACCGAAAACGGGAAGGAAAATCGCTGGAGGATTGGTATGGCAGGCGTTTTTTGAGGCAACACAAGGAGTTGTTGGAAAACGGATAAATCAAAAGAATGGCTGCCGCTTGGCAGCGTTGTTTACCTGGATCAGGGGCTGCAAGGCCCAGCAGCACCCGGGTTTGTGCTTTTCGCGCCCGGGCTTTGAACAGGCTCTTGGCGCACAGACCGGGCGGGCGTGAACGGACAAGGAGACAAGGGAAAAAGGGGCTTTTCAGCCCCTTTTTTATTGCCGCGCCTTGTGCAGCAGGTGCATGGCTGCCACCAGCAAGGCCCCGGCGGCCAGGCCCGCGCCCGCGTTCAGCAGCAGCGGCAGCAGCGCGCCAGTCAGGCCGCCCGCTGCCTGCCAGCCGTGGGCCAGGTGGTGCAGCGCGGGCACGCCGTGAACGAGGATGCCGCCGCCGACCAGAAACATGGCGGCGGTGCCGGCCACCGTGAGCAGCTTCATCAGCCACGGGGCCAGGCGCAAGATGGCGCGGCCCGCCGCCTGCGCGGCGCGGCTGGCGCGCCGGCTGAGAAACAGGCCCGCGTCGTCGAGCTTGACGATGGCGGCCACCAGGCCATACACGCCCGCCGTCATGATGAGGGCCACGCCCGCCAGCACGGCCAGCTGCGTGGGCAGCGGCTGGCCTGTGACATTGCCCAGGGTGATGGCGATGATTTCGGCAGAGAGCACGAAGTCGGTGCGCACGGCGCCTTTGACTTTGGCTTTTTCCAGCGCGGCCAGATCGGTTTCAGCGCGAGCGTCTGCTCCGGGCGCGGCTTCATGCTCTTTTTCATGCCCGCCCAGAAAGCGGTGCGCGAGCTTTTCGGCGCCTTCAAAGCACAAAAAAGCGCCGCCGGCCATGAGCAGCGGCGTCACCAGCCACGGCGCCAGCGCGCTGATGGCCAGCGCGGCGGGCACCAAAATGGCTTTGTTCACGAGCGAGCCTTTGGCCACGCCCCAGACCACGGGCAGCTCGCGGTCGGCCCGCACGCCCGCCACCTGCTGGGCGTTGAGCGCCAGGTCATCGCCCAGCACGCCCGCTGTTTTTTGCGCGGAAAGTTTGGTGAGCACGGCCACGTCATCAACGGCGGCGGCGCTTTTGCGGGCGGCCACCTTGGTCATGAGGGCCACGTCATCCAGCACGGAGGCTATGTCGTCAAGCAGGGCAAGCAGGCTGGCGGCCATGAGAAGTCCTTGGGTTGAAGTGAAGAATCAAAAGCGGCGTCAAAGCTGTTCGAGATAGGCGGTGATGGGCGCGGTTTCGCTCATGCGGCGCAAGTCGCCAAAGGCGGCGGCCGCTTGCGGATAGCGCGCCTGCAAGGCGTGCAGCCACTGTTTGAGCCGCCCGGCGCGGTGGCGCGGCTGCACGCGCCGGCACACATCGCGCCAGAAGCGCCGCAGCAGCGGCGGCAGCGCCGCCCAGGGCAGCGCGCCGCCGCCTGCAATTTGCAGCGCCAGGCCCGGGTTGGCAACCATGCCGCGCCCGATCATCAGCGCCTGGCAGCCCGTGACGGCGCGGCAGCGGGCAGCGTCTTCGGGCGTGAGGATGTCGCCATTGGCCACCACCGGCACGGCCACGCTGGCGCGGATGTCGGCCACGCGTTCCCAGTGCGCAGGCGGGCGGTAGCCCTGCGCGCGCGTGCGGGCGTGCACCACGATTTCGCCAGCGCCGCCTGCGGCCAGCGCCTGCGCGCATTCAATGGCGCGGGCATCGTCCATGTAGCCCAGCCGCATCTTGGCCGATACGGGCAGGTGTGCGGGCACGGCGCGGCGCACGGCGGCGGTGATGGCGTGCAGCAGCTGCGGCTCGTCCAGCAGCACGGCCCCGCCGCGATGGCGGTTCACCGTTTTGGCCGGGCAGCCAAAGTTCAGGTCCACCCCGTGCGGGGAAATGGCCGCCAGGCGCGCGGCGTTTTCAGCCAGGCAGGCCGGGTCTGAACCCAGCAGCTGCGGCCGCAAGGGCACGCCCGCTGGCGTGAAGCCGCCGTTGAGCAGCTCCGGCGCCACGCGCGTGAAGCTGCGCAGCGGCAGCAGCTGGTCGGTCACGCGGATGAATTCCGACACGCAGCGCTGCACGCCGCCCACTTGCGTGAGCGCGTCGCGCAGGGTGCAATCGAGCAAGCCTTCCATGGGGGCCAGAAGAATCGTCATGGCGCTGCAATCGTCGTGGCGGCCCGCCGTCAGAAGCCGCTGCGCAGGCCGCCCGCCGGTTGGCGCTTTCGCAGGCGGGCGGGGCGGGCGTGAGCGCATGCACCAGAGCGCCGGAGCGCGCCCGGAACCCGCCCCTTGCCTTTGCGGCCAGCGCAAAGTTGCGTGCAGACCGGGATGGAAGGCATTATTTCACTCCTTTATTCATAGCATTATGTCCTAGTGGAAAGTGCGCAAGGCGGCATTTTGACCCCCTTGAATTTGCTCCTGTTTCTGATGCCATGAGCCGCCCGGCTCAGGCCACCCTTTGCACCTGCTGCGGCTTGAAGCCGAAGTGGCCGTCGCGCCCCTTGCGCGCGCGGGCGGCCAGGGCGTTGTTCAGGCTGCGGATTTCCAGCACTTCCTCGCGCGCTTTGCCGCCGCGCCCTGTGCCGGTGACGCGGATGCCGCGCGCGTAGCTGGCTGCGCCGGCCAGGGCGTCGCCTTTTTCCAGGGCGATGAGGGTCAGGCCGCGCCCGCCTTTTTCCATCAGCCTGATTTCTTCGAGCGCGAAGGTGAGCAGCCGCCCGCCGGTGGAAACGCAGGCCACGTGCGTGTCCGCCGCGCCGGTTGTCTGCCCGCTTGATGCCTGCCCGCCTGCTGGCGCTTCGCCTGTGTGCACGAGGGCCGGGCGGCAGATGCGGGCGCCTTCGGCCAGGGTGATGAAGCTTTTGCCGCCTTTGTGGCGCGAGAGCATGTGCTCCACCTGCGCCAGAAAGCCGTGGCCGCTGCTGGCGCAAAGCAGCAGCGTGGCGCTGGCCGGGCCGGCAAAGTAGTGCACGGGCTGGCTGCCCGCTTGCAGCTCGATGAGCGTGGTGACGGGCTGGCCGTCGCCGCGCGCGCCGGGCAGGCTGGCGACGGGGGCGCTGTAGACGCGCCCGTCGCTGCCGAAGATGAGCAGGTGATCGACGCTGCGGCACTCGAAGGCGGCATACAGCCCGTCGCCCGCCTTGAAGGCAAAGGCCGCCGCGTCGTGCCCGTGCCCTTGCCGCGCGCGCGCCCAGCCTTGGGCGCTGATGATGACGGTGACGGGTTCATCAGCCACTTTCACCTCGGCCACGGCTTTTTTCTCGGCGTGAATGAGCGTGCGGCGCGCGTCGCCGAATTCTTGGGCGTCGGCCTCGATTTCGCTGACCATCAGGCGGCGCAAGGCGGCGGGGCTGTCCAGAATTTCCTGCAAGGCGGCTTGCTGCTGGCGCAGCTGGGCCAGCTCCTGCTCGATGCGGATGGCTTCCAGCCGCGCCAGTTGCCGCAGGCGGATGTCCAGAATGTCGTCGGCTTGCGCTGGCGTGAGGGCAAAGCGGGCGATGAGCGCGGCCTTCGGTTCGTCGCTTTCGCGGATGATGGCGATCACTTCGTCGATATTGAGCAGCACGATTTGCCGCCCTTCCAGAATGTGGATGCGCTCGCTCACCTTGCGCAGCCGGTGCTGGCTGCGGCGCGTGATGGCGCCCTGGCGGAAGGCGATCCATTCGGTGAGCATGTGCCGCAGCGGCTTTTGCACGGGCTTGCCGTCCAGCCCCACCACCGTCAGGTTCACGGGGGCCGAGGTTTCCAGGCTGGTGTGCGCCAGCAGCGTTTGCGCCAGCTCTTGCTGGCTGATGGCGCGGCTTTTGGGCGCGAGCACGATGCGCACGGGCGCTTGCTTGCCCGATTCGTCGCGCACTTCGTCCAGCACGGCCAGCAGTGCGGCCTTGAGCTGCGTTTGCTCTTGCGTCAGGGCCTTTTTGCCCGCGCGCACCTTGGGGTTGGTGATTTCTTCAATTTCTTCCAGCACTTTCTGCGTGGAAACGCCGGGGGGCAGCTCAGTCACCACCATCTGCCACTGGCCGCGCGCCAGCTCTTCCACCTTCCAGCGCGCGCGCACTTTCAGGCTGCCGCGCCCGGTGCAGTAGGCGTTTTCGATGTCGCTGGCGGGGCTGATGATTTGCCCGCCGCCGGGGTAGTCAGGCCCGGGCAGCAGGGCAAAAAGCGCTTCGTCGCTCAAGGCCTCGTTGCCAATGAGCGCCACGCAGGCATCGGCCACTTCGCGCAGGTTGTGGCTGGGAATTTCGCAGGCCAGGCCCACGGCAATGCCGCTGGCGCCATTGAGCAGCGCAAAGGGCAGGCGCGCGGGCAGCTGGCGCGGCTCTTCGGCGCTGCCGTCGTAGTTGGGCGCGAAGTCCACCGTGCCTTCGTCTATTTCTTGCAGCAGCAGCTGCGTGATGCGCGACAGGCGCGCTTCGGTGTAGCGCATGGCGGCTGCGCCGTCGCCATCGCGGCTGCCGAAGTTGCCCTGCCCGTCAATGAGCGGGTAGCGCAGCGAAAAGTCTTGCGCCATGCGCACCAGCGCGTCATACGCGGCGCTGTCGCCGTGCGGGTGGAACTTGCCCAGCACGTCGCCCACCACGCGCGCGCTTTTCACGGGCTTGGCCCCGCTGGCCGCGTTGGCGCCCGCAAAGCCCAGCCCCATGCGGCCCATGGCGTAGAGGATGCGGCGCTGCACGGGCTTTTGCCCGTCGCACACATCCGGCAGGGCGCGGCCCTTGACCACGCTCAGCGCGTATTCCAGATACGCCTGCTGCGCGTAGGCCGCCAGCGCCGGAGCGTCATCGTCGCGGCCGGCGCCGGTCTGCGCGCTGAAAAGGTTTTCGTCACTCATGCTGTGCAATCGCTCGTTTTTTGATAGCTGCCCGCGCCCATTCCACGGGGACTTCAGGCCAATTGGGGCCTGAAACCGGAGCCGGAAAACAGCCGCCGCAGCCCGGCGGCGGCCTGCGGCAAAAAGGCGCGAGTATGAAGCGCCGAGCCGCGCGCCCTGATGCCCTGATGCGCCCGGCGGCGGGCTACGACGCGGGCGCGTCAGCCTGCGCCCGGCCTGCCGCGTCTGAATCGCTGGCCGGGCCTGGCCCGTCCGCGCCGCTGGCCGCTGGCAGCGCCACGCGCAGCCAGGAAGGCGCGCCCAGCTCTGCCGCCGCAATCGCCGGACTGACCTGCCCCGGCGCCTGCGGGCGGAAGGCGCCATACAGGTGCATCACCTTCTGCACATAGCCTTGCGTCTCGCGGTAGTCCGGCACGCGGTTGCCCGCGCGGCGCACTGCGCCCTCGCCCGCGTTGTAGGCGGCAATGGCCAGGGCGGGCCGCCCTTCAAACTTTTGCAGCAGGTAATTGAGGTGGCGCGCGCCCGCCTCGATGTTGGTGCGCGGATCCGCCAGCCCATCGGCCTGCACGCCGTACTGGCGCGCCGTGGCGGGCATCAGCTGCATCAGCCCCACCGCCCCGGCGTGCGAGACCGCGCCGGGGTTGAAGCTCGACTCCGCCGCCGCCACCGCCTTGAGCAGCCCGTAGTCCAGCGCGTACTTGCGCGCCGCATCGCGCAAGTGCGGCTGCACCGCGTGGTAGCGCGGCGATGTCTCCAGCCGCGCCATGCCCTGCGGCAGCGGCGCATGGCGGTTGATCTCCTTCAGCCGCGTCGTTGCATCCTTGATCTGCGCCAGCCGCTCCATGCTCGCGCCCTTGACCAGAAACTGCCCCGGCGTGCCCAGCGGCTCCGCCGAAAAATAAATGGCCCCCGCCGCGTCCACGTGCATCCACAAATCAGCCCGCGCCTGCACGCTCCAGGCCAGCGCCAGGGCAGGCAGCGCCACGCGGCAAAGCAGGCAGGGCAGCGGAAAAGACGGTTTCATCAATCTGCGATTCGGTTCAAAGGCGCGGGGCCAAGATGTGAAGGCCAGGCTCTGCGCCCTGGTCATGGGCATCCGGTCTTTGTATCAGAAAAGGGTTACAAAATGAATGGAATTGTCAAAACCATCGTTCATTCCCCGGCTTTCTTTGCGCACAGGCAACAGCCGCTGCGGGCCGCGCATGATATTTGCCCTGGCTATAATCCGCACTTTCGCCGACTTAGCTCAGTTGGTAGAGCAACGCACTCGTAACGCGTAGGTCGCCAGTTCGATCCCGGCAGTCGGCACCAAAGCTTCAGGCCGCATGGTTTACCGCCATGCGGCTTTTTCTTTGGCCTGCCTGATTTCCAGCCCGCGCGCGTACAGCGCGTTGCGGCTGCCGCCGGTGGCCTCGGCGGCCAGGCGGGCGGCGGTTTTCAGCGGCAGCTCGTCCATCAGCAGGCACAGCAGGCGTTCTTCGTCAATGGCGCACGGCGCACGGGCGTGCGGCGCAGGGTGCAGCACGAGGGCGAACTCGCCGCGCTGGCGCTGCGCGTCAGCGGCCAGCCAGGCGGGCAGCTCTTGCGCGGGCAAGGTGGCGATTTGCTCAAACTGCTTGGTCAGCTCGCGCGCCACCGTCACGGCGCGCGCGCCCAGTGCGGCCAGGTCGCCGGCCAGCGCCTGTATGCGGTGCGGCGCTTCCAGCAGCACAACGGCGCGCGGCTCGGCGGCCAGCGCCTCGATGGCTTCGCGCCGCGCGGCGGCCTTGCCCGGCATGAAACCGGCGAAGACAAAGCCCCGGTCATCGCCTTGCGCGCCGCCAGCGGCGCCCGCAACGCTCAAGGCCGCCGTCACGCTGCTGGCGCCCGGCAGGGGCACGATGGCATGGCCTGCGGCGCGCACGGCAGCGGCCAGGCGCGCGCCGGGATCACTCACGGCGGGCGTGCCCGCGTCGCTGACAAAAGCCACGCGCTCGCCGCGCGCCAGGCGGGCGATGACGGCTTGCGCGCCTTCGGCCTCGTTGTGCTGGTGCACGGCCAGCAGCGCGCGCGGCTCCACGCCGTAAGCGCCCAGCAACTGGCGGGTGTGGCGCGTGTCTTCGCAGGCAATGGCATCGGCCAGCGCCAGCACGTGCAGCGCGCGCAAGCTGATATCGGCCAGGTTGCCGATGGGCGTGGCCGCCATGTACAGCGCCCCTTTCGGATAATGCTGCGCCCCGGCGGCGGCCTGCGCGGCAGGCAAGGCGGCATGCAGGGCGCGGGCGGCAAGCGAAGGCGTGAAAGCGGTCATGGCAGGCAAAGACGAAAAGGCGCGCGCGGCGCTATGGCAAAAGATGCAGCGGCAAATGCAGCAATGGGTGCGGCAGTGGACAAAACATTGGGCGCGGCCGCGCGCTGGCGCAAGCCCCCGCAAGGCCGGTGCAGCGGCGGAAGACGCGGCGCTGGCCCACTTGCAGGCGGCCGGTCTGCGGCTGGTGGCGCGAAATTATGAGACGCCCGGGCGCGGCGGCGGCGAAATTGACCTGATCATGCAAACGCCGGACGGCACGCTGGTTTTCGTTGAAGTGCGCCAGCGCAGCGGCAGCGCCCACGGCGGGGCGGCCGCCAGCGTCGGCGCCCTCAAGCAGCGCCGCGTGGCGCTGGCCGCGCGCCACTTTCTGCGGCGCTACGCCGCGCCGCCGCCTTGCCGCTTTGATGTGGTGGCCATCGAAGGCGGCCGCATCGAATGGTTGCAGGCCGCTTTCCACGCGCCATGAGCGTGGGGGCAAGCCCGGTAACTCAAAAAGAGGAGCAAATCTGGCCGGCAAAAATGCCGTTCAGCGCAAATTCCACTAGGACCTCATGCTATGGATTCAAGAGCTGAATCAGGCGGTCTCTTGCAGCCTGGAATGCCTGCGCGGCGCTCTGAGGCAGACTCGCTTTTTTTGCTTTTTGCTCCGCTTTCCGCCATGTCTGAACAACGCATCCAGCAGTATTTCACCGGCAGCGCCGCGCTGCTTGTCCAATGGGCCGGTTCCTTGAGTGCGCCCATTGCCGCCGCCGCGCAAACGGCGCTGGAATGCGTGACCAACGGCGGCAAAGTGCTCACCTGCGGCAGCGCTGCCGCCGCCGCTTTGGCGCAGTACGCCGCCGCTTTGCTCATGGGCGGCCTTGCGCGCGAGCGGCCCGCCCTGCCTGCCCTGGCCCTGGGGGCCGAGGCCGCCACTTTCGCCGCCCTGGCGCAGCGCAGCGAAGGCGTCGGCGCGCTGGCCGCCCAGGTGCATGCCCTGGGCCAGCCCGGCGACGCGCTGATGGTTTTCGCCCACCCGGCCAGCTCTGATCACGCCAGCCTCGCCCTGGCCGTGCAGGCCGCGCACGAGCGTGAAATGCCCGTGATCGCCATGACGGGCGAGGGCGAAGCCGCCGATGCCCTGGGCAGCTTGCTGCTGGCTGCCGATACCCATATCGCCATCGCCCATGCTCACGCCGCCAGCGTGCTGCATGCGCAGCAACTGGCGCTGCACTGCATTTGCGAAAGCCTGGATGCCCTGCTGCTGGGCGACGAGTAAGGGCCTGGCCGCGATGGGCAGCTGCGGTTTGAGCGGGCCTGGGTTCCCGGACAGGCCCAGCCCTGCTGCTGGCATGTCACGCATCTTCTTGCCGCCGCAGCAGCTTTTGCAGCGCCACTTTGTCGGCGCGGCGCTGCGCGCCGCTTTGGCGTATGTGCTTGCCTGCCGCGTTCGAGGCGCCGCGCGCGGCCAGCGCCATCGCCACGTGGTTGCGCGGCGGCGGTGCGGCCGCTGAAAGCGCCAGCGGCTGGCGCATGCGTTGCCGTTTCCTGGGATTGCCTTGCGAAGGCCCCTGAAGCCATTCGCGTGAGAGTTGCCTGGCGCTCATGGCGCACTCCATTTCAGAGCCTGTTTGCCCGCCTTGCGGGCTGCGTGAAAGAAAAAAGCGGCGGATTGTGCGGCGCGCCAGCGCCCGCGCCAAGGCGCAGGGCAATATTTCGCTCCGCTATCAATAGCAAGATGTCCTAGTGGAAACTGAGCGGAATGGCGTTTTCATGCCCCTGTATTTGCTCCTGTTTCTGATGTCTTCTGGCCAGGAGGGCCAGGCCGGGCATCCATCAGCCGCATTCAGCGCCTGCGTCCGGGGCCGCCGCGCCCGCCTTGGCGTTCACAGCCTTGGCGTTTGTTGCGGGGCGGGTTCTCAAACGTCCACTTCCACCGCGTCGCCGTGGCGCTCCATCAGCTCGCGGCGGGCAGCGGCTTCGCCTTTGCCCATCAGGCGGTTCATGTGCTCGGCGGTGGCGGCTTCGCCCAGGGGGCCGAGGCGCACGGGCATCAGGCGCCGGGTGTCGGGGTTGAGGGTGGTTTCCCAGAGCTGTTCGGCGTTCATTTCGCCCAGGCCCTTGAAGCGGCTGATGGTCCATTTGCCTTCGGGCACGCCTTCCTTGCGCAGCTTGTCGAGGGTGGCGTCCAGTTCGGCCTGATCCAGCGCGTAGAGCTTGGCGGCGGGCTTTTTGCCGCGCGCGGGCGCGTCGATGCGGAAAAGCGGCGGGCGGGCCACGAACACATGGCCCGCGTGGATGAGCGCGGGAAAGTGCCTGAAAAACAGGGTCAGCAGCAGCACCTGGATGTGCGAGCCGTCCACGTCGGCGTCAGAGAGGATGCAGACTTTGCCGTAGCGCAGGCCCGAGAGGTCGGGGGCGCCGCCCGCGCCGTGCGGGTCCACGCCCAGCGCCACGGCGATATCGTGGATTTCGGTGTTTTTGAACAGCAGGTCGCGCTCCACTTCCCAGGTGTTGAGCACTTTGCCGCGCAAGGGCAGGATGGCCTGGGTTTCCTTGTCGCGGCCCATCTTGGCGCTGCCGCCGGCGCTGTCGCCTTCGACCAGAAAGATTTCGTTGCGGGCGGTGTCGCGGCTTTCGCAGTCGGTGAGCTTGCCGGGCAGCACGGCCACGCCGCTGCCTTTGCGCTTTTCCACTTTCTGGCTGGCGCGCTGGCGCGTTTGCGCGGCGCGGATGGCCAGCTCGGCCAGGCGCTTGCCGTGCTCCACATGGGCGTTGAGCCACAGCTCCAGCGCGGGGCGCACGTAGCCGGACACCAGGCGCAGCGCGTCGCGGCTGTTCAGGCGCTCCTTGATTTGCCCCTGAAACTGCGGGTCGAGCACCTTGGCCGAGAGCACGTAGCTGGCGCGGGCGAACACGTCTTCGGGCATGAGCTTGACGCCTTTGGGCAGCAGCGCGTGCAGTTCGATGAAGTTCTTGACGGCGTGAAACAGCCCGTCGCGCAGGCCGCTGTCGTGCGTGCCGCCAGCGGGGGTGGGGATCAGGTTCACATAGCTTTCGCGCACGGGCTGGCCTTCTTCGGTAAAGGCCACGGCCCATTCGGCGCCTTCGCCTTCGGCAAAGCTGCCGTCGTCGCGGCCGGCGTGGCCCGCGCCTTCAAACACGGGAATCACGGCGTCGGCGGGCAGCGTTTGCATCAGGTAGTCGCGCAGGCCGCCCTTGTATTGCCAGCTTTGCCGCGTGCCGCGCTTTTCGTCGATGAAGGTCACGCTCACGCCGGGCATCAGCACCGCTTTGCTGCGCAGCAGGTGCGTGAGTTCGGCCAGGGGCAGCGCGGCGCTTTCAAAGTAGCGGGCGTCAGGCCACACGCGCACGGTGGTGCCTTGCTTGCGGTCGCCCGCCGCTGCGCCGCCGTCATGGGCGGGGCGCACGGTGAGCGGCTCGGCCACGTCGCCGCCCGCAAAAGCCAGGTGCGCCACTTGTCCGTCGCGCCAGATCGTGGCCTCCAGCCGGGTGGACAGCGCGTTGGTCACGCTCACGCCCACGCCGTGCAGGCCGCCGGAAAAGCTGTAAGCGCCGCCCGCGCCCTTGTCGAACTTGCCGCCCGCGTGCAGGCGCGTGAACACGAGTTCGGCCACGGGCGCGTTTTCTTCCGGGTGCAGGCCGAAAGGAATGCCGCGCCCGTCGTCTTCCACGCTGACCGAGCCGTCGGCGTGCAGCGTGAGCTTGATGCGCTTGCAAAAGCCGGCCAGGGCCTCGTCGGCGGCGTTGTCAATCACTTCCTGAATGATGTGCAGCGGCGTGTCGGTGCGCGTGTACATGCCGGGGCGCTGCCGGACAGGCTCCAGCCCCTTGAGCACGCGGATGGAGCTTTCGGCATAGGCGGGTGTGGACATGGCGTGAAGGTGTTGCGGTGGCGAAAAAAGAAAGCCCGCCACGGCGGCGGGCGGGCATGCAGGCAGCTTGGCAGGCCGCTTATTTGGCGATGCGCCAGCCTTCCTTGCTCTGGCTGTCTTTGAGCAGCAGCACGCGGCCCATGTTGGCGAAATAGCTGTTGCCGCCGCGCGTGGCGGCCATCATCACGCTGCCATCGGGAAAGCTGGCGGAAAACATTTCGGCCACTTTTTTGTCGGGCGAAAACAGCACATACACGGCCAGCGCAGGGTTGTCAGGGTCAGTCAGGCGGATGTCGGCCACGTCAAACACCTGCACGCAGGCCTTGCGCAGCTTGGACCACGTTTGCCCGGCCGAAGGCAGACAGTCGCTTGGGTCGCGCCCGCTGCCCGCCAGCGGCGCGGCTGGCGCCAGGTCTGCCTTGGCCACGGCTGGGGAATTGGCCTGGGCCTGGGCCTGGGCCCCGGAGCCAGTTGAAGAGGCGGCCTTCGGGGCCGTGGCGCCACAGCCAGCCAGCAGGGCCGCCACGGCAGCCAGCGCCATCAAGCGTTTGTGAGACATGGGAACGCTCCTTTTCAAAAGAAAGCGGCGGATTTTATCTGCGCGCGGGTGCAGCGCGCGCCGCCAAAATCGCCTCGAAAACGCCTCGAAAACCGCAGTCAAGGCAGCCGGAATTTCCATTTGCTTCATGAAGCAGATAATCGACGGCGCGTTCATTGAACAAAGCGGCGCATTCAGCGTATCCGGCAAATCTTTCCCGGGCTTCCGAGAGCGTCCGTCTGCAAAAGACAGCCGGGAAGAAACGGCCGGATCATGCGGAAAACAAGCAGGCGGAAGAAAGAATGCCAGCCCGGGCGGTATTTTCCAAAGCAAGGCCGAATTCCTCATGGCGGCGCAATGGCGCCGCAAATGAAATTCACGCCGCCTGATATTGGTGAATATCCAATTCAATCTGCATCATGAAGCCCATTGCTTCATGACTCTGGCGGGCCTGCCTGGCCGCCGCCGTTTGCCGCTATGCTTTTGCCCGCCCTTGCCCGCCCGCCCTTGCCATGAACGCCCCTGCCGCGCTGCGCCGCCTGCCTCTTTATCTGAACTTGATCCGCTGGAACCGGCCTGCGGGCTGGCTGCTGCTGCTGTGGCCCACGCTCGGGGCGCTGTGGCTGGCGGCGGGCGGCTTTCCGGGCTGGCACCTGCTGGCGGTGTTCACGCTGGGCACCATCCTCATGCGCAGCGCGGGCTGCTGCGTCAATGACGTGGCCGACCGCGAGTTTGACCGGCACGTCAAGCGCACGGCGCAGCGCCCTGTGACCAGCGGGCGCATGCGCGCACGCGAGGCGCTGGCCGTGGGCGCGGCGCTGGCACTGGCGGCGTTCGCGCTGGCGCTGACGACGAACGCCGCCGTGGTCAGATGGTCTTTCGGCGCGCTGGCCATCACGCTGGCCTACCCCTACGCCAAGCGTTTCGTGGCCATGCCGCAGGCCGTGCTGGGCGTGGCCTTCGGCTTTGGCATTCCCATGGCCTATGCCGCCACGCAAGGGCAGGTGCCGCCGCTGGCCTGGGCGCTGATGGCGGGCAACCTGTGCTGGGTGCTGGCGTATGACACCGAATACGCCATGGTGGACCGCGACGATGACCTGAAGATAGGCATCAAGACCTCCGCCATCACCCTGGGGCAGCGGGATGTGGCGGCCATCATGGTTTTCTACTTGCTCTACCTGGCCATCTGGGGCGCGGCGCTGGCGCTGGCGGCGCCGCCCGCCGTGACGGCGCTGACGCTGGCGGCGGCCCTGGCGCAAGTGGCCTGGCACTACACGCTGATTCGCGCCCGCGAGCGCGGCGGATGCTTTCGCGCCTTCAGTGCCAACCACTGGCTGGGCCTGACGCTGTTTGCGGGCTTGGCGGTCGGGCTGGCCGTCCGGCCGGCGTCCTGAGCGCGAGCGCGCTCCCGGCCATGAAGCCCAAAAGGCGAACGAGCAAAAGGCGCAGGCCGCGCGAACGCAGCGAGACAGCAAGCCGTCATGAACGGGATATTTGCTCTTTTATCCATAGCATGAGGTCCTAGAAGAACGTGCGCTGGCTGGTGTTTTGAACCTCTTATATTTGCTCCTGATTTTGCTGCTTTTGCCTGGGCAGGCGGTGTCATCCGAAACGCCTGCCTTGGTTGGCGGATTGACGCCCGGCACGCTCTCACGGCCAGGCGATGGAAAGATCTTGAGACACAGACTGCCCGCAGCCTGGCCGCCACCTGGCCACCTAAAATCCGGCGCTTGAGTTCAAGGAGAAACTTGCTATGGGTACCTTTTCAATTTGGCACTGGCTGATCGTGCTGCTCATCGTGGTGATGGTGTTCGGCACCAAAAAGCTCAAGAACATTGGCACCGATCTGGGCAGCGCCGTCAAGGGCTTCAAGGAAGGCATGAAAGAAGCCTCGGTAGACGAGGCGCAGCAGCCTGCCGCCGGGCAAGTGACCAACGCCGCCAGCAAGGCGTCCGCCGACGCGATTGACGTGCAGGCCAAGGAAAAAAGCTGACCGCCGCTTTGGCCCTGTTGCCTTGTTGATTTGCAAGCATGCTTGACCTCGGCATTTCCAAAATGGCGCTCATTGGTGCGGTGGCGCTGGTTGTCATCGGCCCCGAAAAGCTGCCGCGCGTGGCCCGCACCGTAGGCGCGCTGCTCGGGCGGGCGCAGCGCTATGTGGCTGACGTGAAAAGCGAAGTCAATCGCGCGATGGACCTGGAAGAACTCAAGAAGATGAAAGAGTCCGTCGAGCAGGCGGGCCATGAGGTTGAGCAGTCCATCCACAAGGCGCAAGCCGAAATGGATGCCCAGTGGCGCAGCACGAAGGCCGCGCTGCAAGGGGCAGGCCACGCGCCAGACGCGCATGCCGCAGGCGGCAGCGACGAAGAAGACGCCTGGCCGCCGCCGCCGCAGTACCGGCACCCCGGCAAGAAATGGCGCCTCCGGCGCAGCGCCACGCCGCAATGGTTCAAGGCGCGCGCGGGCGTGCGGCGGCAAGTGCAATCGGGCGCGGCGCGCATGGTGCGCTACCGCCCGAAAAAGCGGTGACGCGCCGGGCGATTCAGCCGGACGGTCCGACCAGTCCAAACCGATTCAAGAGGCGGCCCTGATGCCGCCTTCGCTTTCATGAACCAGGCCAACAAACCCGATCCTGATGCGCCAGAAGACGAGCTGGCGGGCACTGAGCAGCCCTTCGTGGCGCACCTGATGGAGCTGCGCAGCCGGCTGGTCAAGTCGGCTCTGGCGGTGATTGCAGTGGCCATCGTTCTGGGCTTTTTCCCCGGCGCCAAGGCGCTGTATGACTGGCTGGCCGCGCCGCTGGTGGCGCACTTGCCGCAGGGCGCGACGATGATCGCCACCTCTGTCATTTCGCCCTTCATGGTGCCGCTGAAAATTTTGCTGATGACGGCTTTTCTGGCGGCGCTGCCCGTGGTGCTGTATCAGGCGTGGGCCTTTGTCGCGCCGGGGCTTTATTCGCATGAAAAGCGGCTGGTGCTGCCGCTGGTGGTTTCCAGCACGCTGCTGTTTTTTGCGGGCGTGGCGTTTTGCTACTACGTGGTGTTTGGCACGGTGTTCGCCACCATTCAGAAGCTGGCGCCGGCCAGCATCACGGCCGCGCCCGACATCGAGGCCTATCTGAGTTTTGTGCTCACCATGTTCATGGCTTTCGGGCTGACGTTTGAGGTGCCCATCGTCGTGGTGGTGCTGGTGCGCCTGGGCGTGGTGTCGGTGGCGCAGATTCGCAGCTTCCGGCGCTATTTCATCGTGCTGTCTTTCATCATCGCCGCCATTGCCACGCCGCCCGATGTGGTGTCGCAGCTGGCCCTGGCCGTGCCCATGTGCCTGCTCTACGAGCTGGGCCTGTGGGTGGCCCGCCTGATTGCGCCCAAGAGCGAGGAAAACGCCGACGCGGGCGAATCCGCAGAGCGCTTGCCTGCGCAAACCCCGGAATGAGGCTCTTCCGTCTTGCCCCGGGCAGATCGGAGCGAGCGGTTTGCGTCAAAAACAGGAGCAAATTCAAGGGTTGTGAAAACCACGCTTGCGCAGATTCCACTAGGACATCATGCTATGAATACGGGAGCATGAATGTGGCCTTGGTTGCGCCGCTGGCAGCGCGTGTGTTTGCAAGCTGCTTGCATTCAGGGGCTGAGCTGAAACCCGTCGATACAATCCGCCAGCCTCGCAGGCAGCTCTGATGCAGGGCGCTGGCTTTCAGCCTGCGGGAAGCGTCTCTTTCAGGCTCTACCCAAGGAATCCAGCCCATGCAACCCTGGCAGCAGAACTACGACGCGGCGGGCAATATCTGGCTTTCAGCCCTGGCCGCGCTCATTCCCATCATTTTTTTCTTTCTGGCGCTGACCCGCTTGCGCATGAAAGGCTATGTGGCCGGCACGGTAACGGTGCTGCTGGCGCTGGGCGTGGCGCTGTTTTTCTATCAAATGCCGCTGGCCTCGGCGCTGGCGGCGGCGGTGTATGGCTTTTTCTACGGGCTGTGGCCGATTGCCTGGGTGATTTTTGGCGCGGTGTTTCTCTACAAGGTGTCGGTCAAGACGGGGCAGTTCGACATCATCCGCGCCTCCATCCTCTCCATCACGCAAGACCAGCGGCTTCAGCTCATTTTGGTGGGCTTTTGCCTGGGCGCGTTTCTGGAAGGGGCGGCGGGCTTTGGCGCGCCGGTGGCCATTACGGCGGCGCTGCTGGTGGGGCTGGGCTTTCAGCCGGTGTATGCGGCGGGGCTGTGCCTGATTGCGAATACGGCGCCGGTGGCATTTGGCGCGATGGGCATTCCCATCACGGTGGCGGCCGAGGTGTCGGGGCTGAGCGCCCTGTCCATAGGCCGGGTGGCGGGCACGCAGCTTTCGCTCATCATCATTCCAGTGCTGCTGTGGGTGATGTTCATCATGGACGGCTGGCGCGGCGTGCGGCAGACTTGGCCGGCCGTGCTGGTGGCGGGCAGCTCGTTTGCCGTGACGCAGTTTCTGACGGCCTGGCTCATCGGGCCGGAGCTGCCCAATATCACTTCGTCCATCGTGTCGCTGGTGGCGCTGACGGTGTTTCTGAAGAAGTGGCAGCCCGCTTATATCTTCCGCTTTGAAAACGGGGCAGGCGGCGGGCAGGCGCAGGGCGCAAGCGCCGCGCAGGCGCCGCTGACCACGGGGGCCATCATCAAGGCGTGGTCGCCTTTCATTTTTCTGACGGTGATGGTCACCCTCTGGAGCCTGGAGCCGTTCAAGGCGCTGTTTGCCGCTGGCGGCGCGCTGCAAGGCTGGGTCATCAAAATTCCCGTGCCCATGCTGGATCAGCTGGTGCAGAAGATGCCGCCCGTGGCGGCCGCGCCCACGGCTTACGGCGCGGTGTATGTCTTCAACTGGTTTTCCGCCGTGGGCACGGCCATCGTACTGGCGGCAGTCATCAGCATCATCTTCCTGCGCCTCAAGCCGGCGGCGGCCTGGCAGACGGCGGGCGAAACCTTGCGCGAGCTGCGCTTGCCCATTTACTCCATCGGCATGGTGCTGGCCTTTGCCTTCGTGGCCAACTATTCGGGCCTGTCGGCCACGCTGGCGCTGGCGCTGGCGCATACGGGCAAGGCGTTTTCCTTTTTCTCGCCCTTTCTGGGCTGGGTGGGCGTGTTTCTGACCGGCTCCGACACATCGGCCAACGCCTTGTTTGGCGCTTTGCAGGCCACCACCGCGCAGCAGCTGGGGCTGCCTGAAGTGCTGACCGTGGCGGCCAATACCACGGGCGGCGTGACGGGCAAGATGATTTCGCCGCAGTCCATTGCCATTGCCACGGCGGCCGTGGGCCTGGCGGGCAGGGAGTCGGATCTGTTTCGCTTCACCGTCAGGCACAGCCTGATGTTCGCGGCGGTAATCGGCGTTCTCACCACGCTGCAAGCCCATGTATTGACCTGGACCCTTCCGGGAAATTGAATTTGAAAGCCGGAAACCGAAAGAGGAAAAACACCATGATCATTTCATCCACCACCGACTACCGCGAAGCGGCCCGCCGCCGCCTGCCTCCCTTTTTGTTTCACTACATCGACGGCGGCGCGTATGCCGAGCACACGCTGGGACGCAATGTGTCCGACCTGGCGCACGTGGCCTTGCGCCAGCGCGTGCTGCAAAAAGACATGTCCAACCTGGAGCTGGGCATCGAGCTGTTCGGTGAAAAACTCTCCATGCCCGTGGCGCTCTCGCCCGTGGGGCTGACGGGCATGTATGCCCGCCGGGGCGAAGTGCAGGCTGCCCGCGCAGCCGAGAAAAGGGGCGTGCCCTTCACCATGTCCAGCGTGTCGGTGTGCCCGATTGAGGAAGTGGTGCCCGCCATCAGGCGGCCCATGTGGTTTCAGCTTTACGTGCTCAAGGATCGCGGCTTCATGAAAAACGTGCTGGAGCGCGCCAAGGCGGCCGGCTGCTCCACGCTGGTTTTCACCGTGGACATGCCCACGCCCGGCGCGCGCTACCGCGACGCGCACTCGGGCATGAGCGGCCCCTACGCCGCCTTGCGCCGCTACCTGCAGGCCGTGCTGCACCCGCAGTGGGCGTGGGATGTGGGCGTGCAAGGCCGCCCGCACGATCTGGGCAACATCTCCACCTACAAGGGCCACGCCGTGGCGCTGGAAGACTACATCGGCTACCTCACCGCCAACTTCGACCCGTCCATTTGCTGGAAAGACCTGGAATGGATTCGGGAGTTCTGGACGGGGCCGATGGTGGTCAAAGGCATTCTGGACCCCGAAGACGCGCGCGAAGCCGTGCGCTTTGGCGCAGACGGCATCATCGTCTCCAACCACGGCGGACGCCAGCTGGACGGCGTGCTCTCCACCGCCCGCGCCCTGCCCGTCATTGCCGATGCCGTCAAAGGCCAAATCAAAATCCTGGTCGATAGCGGCATCCGCACCGGGCTGGATGTGGTGCGCATGCTGGCCCTGGGCGCCGACTGCACCATGATTGGCCGCGCCTACATCTACGCCCTGGCCGCCGCAGGCGAAGCGGGCGTGGAAAACCTGCTGACGCTGATGGAAAAAGAAATGCGCGTGGCCATGACGCTCACCGGCGCACGCACCATTGCCGACATCACGCCCAGCTCACTCGTGCCGGAAAGCGACTGAAGGCAGGCTTCGCATCTACAGCACCCGCAAGAACGTCGCAGATGCGGCCTGCTTGCGCGCTGCCGCGCTCATCTTGACTCTGGCGCGCCAGATAGATATCGCCAGCCAGGCGAGGGGCCGGGCAGCCCGTTCAGGCGGAAGCGGAAAAACGGGGTTGGCCCTTGCCGGGTCTGCCAGCAGCTGCGGTTCAGGGCCAAAAACGCCGCAAGTCTTAGTGGAATCAGCGCAAGCAGCTATCTTTTTCGTAGTAAATATGCTCCTGGAACCTCTCTTGATGGCGCTGGCTGACGCACTGCGCGCCCGCCGCTGGATGCTGGCCACGGCGGAAAGCTGCACGGGCGGCCTGATCGCAGGCGCTTGCACGGAAATGGCCGGCTCCAGCGAGTGGTTCGAGCGAGGCTTTGTGACCTACAGCAACGCCGCCAAGAGCGAATTGCTGGGCGTGCCTGCCAGCCTGATTGCCCGGCACGGCGCTGTCAGTGAACCCGTGGCGCGCGCGATGGCTGCCGGAGCGCTGGCGCATTCACATGCGCAAGTGAGCGTGGCGGTGACAGGCATCGCCGGGCCGGGCGGCGGCAGCCTTGAAAAGCCGGTGGGCACCGTGTGGCTAGGCTGGCAGGTGAAGGATGCGGGCTTTGCGCAGCGCTGCCACTTCAGCGGCGACCGGCATGCCGTGCGCGCTGCCACTGTGACGCACGCGCTGCAAGGCGTGCTGGACCGGCTGCGCCAGGAGCCGTCTTCATGACTGGGGCGCACTGAAAAGAACGGGGCGCTGCACCACGGCGGCCAGTTGCTGGCGATCGCGGGCGTTTTTCCAGCGCCAGGCCCAATTGCCTTCCAGCGCCCACGGTCCCAGTGTGACGATGGCGCGCCGCGCGCCGCTTTGCATCGTGCGAATCTTGGGTGCGAAAGGCACATTTTTCAGTGATCCGCCAAACAGCGTGGCGTGCAAATTGGTTTCTAGCGCAGGGCCAGCTTCAGTGGGAGCGTCGTACGGCACCACGAAGATCTGACTGTGGCTTTCGCTTTGCAGCCGCCGGTTCAGAGCGACTTGTCCATCTTCCAGAAGCTTGACGCCACTGTCTTGCAGCCATGCGGGCGTATCGGACTCCAAGGCAAGCAAAGGCGCGTCGCACACCAGCGCCGCGCCGCTTTCTAGTTGCAAGCTCTTGGCGGAAAAAGAAACACACACTTCGTGCAACACCGTGATGTTCAGCGCCTTGAGCCGAGCCAAAGCGCATTTGCGCAAGGCTGGAGGCGCGTCTTGCATCACCGGCGCGCCATTGGTGAGCAGCGTAACGCGGCTTCCGTGTGGCGCGGCCAGCATTTCAGCGGCGGCCAATGCCAGTTCCACGCTGAATTTGTTGTGCCCAATCACCGCAATCTGCAAGGGACGCTTTTGCGCCAGCGCCAATAATTGAGGCCATAGCTCCAGGAAGACGTAGCGCGGATAGGCGAACATGGCATTGGCGCGCACGCCGGGCATCAGCTTGTCCAGCCGCGCACGATCCAACTCAGGCTCTGCATTCAAAGACAGCGCGTCGTAAGGCAGGATCTCGCCACTGGCCAAATGAAGACACTGCGCCTGCGGATCCAGCGCCTGCACAAGATCAGGCACATAACCAATACCGCTGCCATCCAGCAGATGTTCCAACGGAATCACAAAGTCTTCCAACGCCTTCTCGCCCAGGAGATGACCCGCCAACATGGCTTCATCCAGATAGTTCAGCTGAGGCGCTACCAATGTGACGGCCAAGCCGCCAATGCCTTGCGCCACCAGCTTCTTGAGCACGCTCATGTTGGCGCGCCCCGTGCCCAGCAAAACCAAGTGTTTGCGTGAAGGAATGTCAGTCATTCAGGCAGTGTAGCGGCTGGAGAGACGCAAAAAGAAGGCGTGCGCTTGCGAACTCGAAAAAACTTGTGTATAGTTCGCCTTTTCGTCGCAACAGCTCTGCTGGTTGCGAAGCACAACACAAATGAAGTAGCAAAAAAATTCTGCGCCGCTTCAAACTTGTGCTATACTTAATAGCTTCGCTGATCGCAGCGAATTCGGCTGAGGAGACTGAACGAAGCCGGGGTTTGATGGTCTTTAAAAAGAAGCAGCCGATAAGCGTGGGCATTTGGATTGCGGAGTGCAACGGTTCTGGTAACCGGGCGTCTTGATGGCGCCTCAAATGCTCATGAGACAGAAGTGAAGAACACTTTTATTTCCGTTAATTGAGTCAACTCGAGAGAGTATAAATTTCAAGATCGAACTGTAGAGTTTGATCCTGGCTCAGATTGAACGCTGGCGGAATGCTTTACACATGCAAGTCGAGCGGCAGCGCGGGGCAACCTGGCGGCGAGCGGCGAACGGGTGAGTAATACATCGGAACGTGCCCAGACGTGGGGGATAGCCCGGCGAAAGCCGGATTAATACCGCATGAGATCTGAGGATGAAAGCAGGGGACCTTCGGGCCTTGCGCGTTTGGAGCGGCCGATGGCAGATTAGGTAGTTGGTGAGGTAAAGGCTTACCAAGCCTGCGATCTGTAGCTGGTCTGAGAGGATGATCAGCCACACTGGGACTGAGACACGGCCCAGACTCCTACGGGAGGCAGCAGTGGGGAATATTG
>ERZ773090.157-NODE-157-length-61925-cov-7.8716_pt1 | contig 61925 bp, 51 predicted proteins | sample MGYA00580579_ERZ773090 | MGnify/ENA primary metagenome ERZ773090 (study PRJEB29015, sample SAMEA2738014) | human oral metagenome | biome: human oral; feature: human-associated habitat; material: dental | place: China | collected 2132 ... | reverse complement strand
CGAGGTGGTGGCCTGACTTAAACCAAACAGCCTCCGCGAATCCCGGGGCGATTCACTCTTCAACTGAAGCATTCGTGAAGATTGCCTGCACTCGGCGCATGGTCAGGCTTTGGGAAACAGGCTCTCAGTCGCCTTGCAGCAGCGGCGTGAGGCCGCCGCGCGCGTCCAGGGCCATCAGGTCGTCGCAGCCGCCTACATGCGTGCCGCCGATGAAGATTTGCGGCACGGTGCGCCGGCCCGTGATTTCAGCCATTTCAGCGCGGCGCTGCGGAGCCAGGTCCACGCGGATTTCTTCCAGCTGCGTCACGCCGCGCTCGGCCAGCAGCTGCTTGGCGCGAATGCAGTAGGGGCAGGTGCCGGTGGTGTAGATCTTGACGTGTTGCATGAGGCGTTCTCTCGTGGTGCGGGTGGTTCCGGGAAGTGTTTTTCAGCTTTTCTCGACGGGCAGCCCTGCTTCGCGCCAGGCTTTCAGGCCGCCTGCGAGCGAAACGGCTTTTTCGTGGCCCAGTTTTTTGGCTACGGCCACGGCGGCGGCGGAGCGGCGGCCGCTGGCGCAGCACAGCACCAGGGGCAGGGTTTTGTTCTTCACGGCGGCGGGCAGCTTCTCGGCCAGCTCGGCCAGCGGTACGTGACGCGCGTTGGCAATGTGGCCTGTGGCGAATTCGGCGGCTTCGCGCACGTCAATGACGGCGGCCTTTTCACGGTTCATCAGGTGCACCGCCTCGGCGGGCGTGACGGTAGCGGCGCCCGGCTGGCCCGACAGCGCCGGAACAAACAGCATGGCGCCGGAGACGAGCGCCACCAGTATCAGCAGCCAGTTGGCAAGAATGAAGTCCACTTTGTGTTCCTGTTCCGGGCGGCTCTGTACAAAAAGGCCGCTTCCGGGCAAAAAAATGAAAGCCCGAAGGGGCTGCGAGGGGCGGAGGAAAAGCGGGCGATTCTAAAATGCCGCCTTTTTTCTTTCAGCCCTTTCCCATTTCCTGCCGCCCAGTCGGCCATTGCAATGCACAAGCTCGTTCTGATACGCCACGGCGAATCCACCTGGAATCTCGAAAACCGCTTCACCGGCTGGACGGACGTGGACCTCACGCCCAAGGGCATCGAACAGGCCCGGCAAGCGGGCCGCCTGCTCAAGGAGGAAGGCTACGACTTCGACCTGGCCTGCACCAGCGTGCTCAAGCGCGCCATCCACACCCTCTGGCATTGTCTGGACGCCATGGACCGCCAGTGGCTGCCCGTGATCAAGAGCTGGCGGCTCAACGAGCGCCACTACGGCGCCTTGCAGGGGCTGAACAAGGCTGACATGGCCCGCCAATACGGCGACGAACAGGTTCTGATCTGGCGCCGCAGCTACGACGTGCCCCCGCCCGCCATGCGCGAGGACGACCCGCACCGCGAAGGCAGCGATGCGCGCTACGCCGCCCTGCAACCCGGCGAAGTGCCGCTGACCGAATGCCTGAAAGACACCGTGGCCCGCGTGCTGCCCTACTGGGAAGGCGAGCTGGCCCCGCGCCTCCGCCAGGGCCAGCGCCTGCTGGTTTCGGCGCATGGCAATTCCATTCGCGCCCTCGTCAAACACCTGGATGGCATTTCGGACGCGGGCATTGTCGCCCTCAACATTCCCAACGGCATTCCCCTCGTCTATGAGCTAGATGACGATCTCAAACCCCTGAGCCACTATTACCTGGGCGACGCGCAGGCTGCCGAACAGGCCGCAGCCGCCGTCGCCAGCCAGGGCAAGGCCTGAGAACCTGCTGCGGGAACCCGTTTGCACGCCTTTTCCCCTTTCCCCACCTGAAAACCCGACACCCCCATGAGCCAGAAACTCAAAATCGCGGGCTGGCTGTGCGCGGGCGCGCTGGCTGGCGCGCTTGGCACGGCCTCGCTGCAATCTGCAGCCCGCAACAGCAACCTCGCCCCGCTGCCCCTGCACGAGCTGGAGCAATTCGCCGCCGTCTTCGGCATGATCAAAAGCGACTATGTCGAGCCGGTGGACGAGAAAAAACTCATCACCGACGCCATCGCCGGCATGGTCTCCAGCCTCGACCCGCACTCGCAGTACCTCGACAAAAAAACCTATCAGGAATTTCGCGAAGGCTCCAGCGGCCGCTTCGTCGGCCTGGGCATTGAAATCACGCAGGAAGACGGGCTGATCCGCATCGTCTCGCCCATAGAAGACAGCCCCGCCTACCGCGCCGGTCTGCTGCCGGGCGACCTCATCACCAAGATTGACGACACCGCCGTGCGCGGCCTCTCGCTGAGCGACGCCGTCAAGCGCATGCGCGGCGAGCCGAACACCAAAGTCACCCTCACTATCTTCCGCAAGGACGAAAACCGCACCTTCCCCGTCACCATCACCCGCGCCGAAATCCGCACGCAATCGGTCAAAACCAAAATGGTCGAGCCGGGCTACGCCTGGGTGCGCCTCTCGCAGTTTCAGGAACGCACGGTGGAAGACTTCGTGCGCAAAGTCAGCGATCTGTACGAAAAAGACCCTCACATCAAGGGTCTGGTGCTCGATTTGCGCAACGACCCCGGCGGCCTGCTGGACGCGGCCGTAGCCATCTCCGCTGCCTTCCTGCCCAAAGACGTTACCGTCGTCACCACCAACGGCCAAATCGCCGAAAGCAAGGCCACCTTCCGCGCCTCGCCCAGCGACTACATGCGCCGCCCCGGCTCCGACCCGCTGGCCCGCCTGCCTGCCGCGCTCAAGAAAGTGCCGCTTGTCGTGCTCGTCAATGAAGGCTCGGCCTCCGCCAGCGAAATCGTCGCCGGCGCACTGCAAGACCACAAGCGCGCCACCATCATGGGCAGCCAAACCTTTGGCAAAGGCTCCGTGCAAACCGTGCGCCCGCTCGGCCCCGACACCGGCCTGAAAATCACCACCGCCCGCTACTACACGCCCAAAGGCACCTCCATCCAGGCGCGCGGCATCGTGCCCGACATCATGGTCGATGACACCGCAGAAGGCAGCCCCTACGCCTCGCTGCACGTGCGCGAAGCCGATCTGGAAAAACACCTCAGCGGCGCAGGCGAGGCGAAAAAAGACCCCGCCCTGGAAAAAGAGCTGGAAAAAGAGCGCGAAGAAGCCATCAAGCGCCTGGAAGCCGAATCCAAAAAACCCGCCAGTCAGCGCCGCCCGCCCGACTACGGCAGCGAAAAAGATTTCCCCTTGCAACAGGCCCTGGCCAAGCTTAAGGGCAAGCCCGTGAAAGTAAGCAAAACGCTGACCGAACGCAAAGTAGCCGCAGATCGCCAGGACGGCGCGGACAAGGCGGCCGAGCGAATTTCCAGCAAGCCCGCGCCCAAGCCGGCTGGCGACAAAACAGAGCAGCGGCAAGACAAAACGCCGCAAAAAGATAAATCGCAAGACAAATAAAAAAGGGCCGTGAAGGCCCTTTTTTATTGCGCGAGACATTTTTTGCTGCCCTGCGTTTTATAAATGTCCCATGCCCGCCATGAGGCGGTTCATACGCCACTGAATCATCAAGATGCTTTGATGCCCTTTTATGCGGCGCTGTAATCCCGCGTGCTCAATTCACTTTTGTTGCAGGCCGGGATCTTTAGAACCTGTTCAGAGTCCGGCCATGAGGGCGAAAGAACGGATGAACTTGGGCGGCAGGCACCAGCCACAGACGGGCTGGCTGACTGGCTAGCACTTTACGGCGCCGCAGGCTGGCGAGGCTGCTTTTTGCACCTGCGGAAGGGTATCAGACAGAGCTATTTTTGCTCCTCTATCAATAGCATGATGTCCTAGTGAAAACTGCGCGAAACCATTTTTTAGCCGCTCAAACTTGCTCTCTTTTTTGAGGTGTTCTGCTCCCTGAAACCTATTTATGGCTTGACCGCGAGGAGACGTAGAACCAAGCAGGGCTCCAGCCCGTTTTCCCTTGTTCGATGTCTCCAAGGAACAAAGCGCCCAAGCGGAGCTAAAAACAACCTGTGCAGCGCAAGAGAAAAAAAGCTGTAACCGCATCTTGAATGCATAGTTGATGTCTTGGTGGAAATGGTGCAGAACAGGTTTTATTCAATTGGGTTAGATCCTGTTTTTGAGGCTGTCAGGGTTGCTGCGGGCACCGCAGCACCCATGATCTGGCTTGGTTGAAGGACTTGGAAAAACACGCGCCGCGTTGCATGGCGATATTGGGGAAAACCTGATGCTGGTGATGTGCGCCAGCCGCTACAGTCGCGCCCGCCGTGAAAACAGCGGCGCGCGGAAATTCAGGGGGAAATTTGCCACTTTCGGCGGCATGTCCCGCTGGCCCGCGCAGAACGCATATCCACACAAACAAAGGAGACATACATGCCAATGCAGCGTGAATACGGCCAGGAACACCCTTTCTGGCCCTTGGGGCCATTCAAATTGAGGCTGCCTTTCATTCATTACCGGTGGGAATTTCCGGAAATGATTCAGGCTTTTCTGATGTTCGTGGTCAGCCTGGGCATGATTCCCTTGCTTCAGCAATATCTGGGGCTGCCGTACGAAGCTGCGCTGGCGGGCGTGGTGATTTGCGGCATTGGCTTCATGCTGCCCGCGCTGATGGGCGTGCCGCTGGTGCCGGGCTGGATTACGCCGGCCATTCCGGTGGTGCTGCTGTATTTGCAGAATTTCGAGCCGGGGCCGGAAGCCGTCAAGGCAATGGTGGCGCTGCAAATCGAGGTTTGCGTCATTTTCCTGGTGCTTGGCATCACGGGCCTGGGCGACAAGCTGGTCACGTTGATTCCCAATTCGCTCAAATGCGGCATCATCATCGGCGCAGGCATTGCCGCCATGATGGGGGAGCTGAAAGCGGGCGGCCGCGTTTCGAACGCGCCCTTTTCCATTTTGATGGGTGCGATGATCGCCGCCTATATTCTTTTTTCGCTCTCATTCAAAAGCGTGGTGCTGCGCAGCCGGGCGGCCAAAATCATTTCCAATTTCGGCATGGTGCCCGGCATTGTGGTTGCCATGCTGATTGGCTGGGTGATTGGCGAATTTCCGCTGCCCGATATTCAATGGGGTATTACCAAACCCGATTTCGGTTTGCTGTTCAGCCATTTGGCCTTTAACGTGGGCTGGCCTGACTGGAACATGTTTCTGCTGGCTGCGCCCACGGCGGTGATTGCCTACGTGATTGCCTTTGGCGATATTCTGGTGGGCTTTACGCTTGTCAAGCGCGCCGATCACCAGCGCCCCGATGAAGTGATCGAAAACAACGTGACTCGCGCGCACCTGGTCACGGCCATTCGCAATGCGCTGCATGCCGTGCTGGCCCCTTGGCCCGGCCTGGCCGGACCGCTGTGGACGCCCGTGCAGGCCGTCATTGCAGAACGCTATGCGCTGGGCCGCAAGTCCATGGATACCCTCTACGGCGGGCAGGGCGCATTCTGGATTTCGGGCTTTCTGGCGCTGTTTGTGCTGCCGCTGGTCTCGATGTTCAAACCCGTGCTGCCGTTGGCGCTGTCGCTGTCGCTGATTCTCACGGCCTATATCTGCATCATGGTGGGCATGGAAGAGCTGAAAGACTCCGCCGAACGCGGTGTGGCAGGCATTGTGGCCGTCACGCTGGCCATGCCCGATACCAAAGCCACCATTTACGCCATCGTGGCCGGGCTGGTGCTGTATTTCCTGATTGAGCGTCAGAATGCCGCCAGCCGCAAGAAGGGCGAGCTGTCCATGATTTTGGACACCACCGAAGCCATTGAGGCCGCCGACGAAAAAGGCGTGGCCAGCCCGGCACAAAAGTGATAACGCCATTTGCCGCCCCGTCCGCACAAAACGAGCCAGGATCAGCGCAAAGCCAATAAAGCTGCGCGGCGGTTATTCAAGGCAATAATAAAAAGGGCCTTCCCGGCCCTTTTTGTTTGCCAGCCAATACGCCCTGCGCGAGCGCGCCAAGGCCATGCGAAAAAAATGGACGAAACCGGAGCGCGGTAACGACGCCGCCCGCGCACAGCCGCTTTCTGGCGCAGCGCGGCTTTGTTTATATCCAGCCCCTGGAATAATGAGATGCATGCATCAAATATGCGAATTCAAAGATGCAGAATTCCAAAGTGGAAACAGGCCCAAGGCCCGCTGAGTGAAAAATCAATCCGGGCTGATTTTTCCACCCAAGCATCAAATCCAAAAAAAGCGTACGTTTACAGGCGTGCATGCGCCAAATCATAATAAACAACGCGAAACCCATAAACAGATGATGCTCCAGCGTCACGGCAGCCGCTGTCCGTCTGTTTGAAGTTGGTCCGTAAGAGCTAAAAGCGCGGACTCGGGCGGTTTATGACGTTGCAAATGCTTTGTCAGATAGCACTGACTGTTCGCGGCTTACGCCTTGCAGCCGCTCCAATCCGCTCTTTTCCCCTCACGGCCAAACTCTGGGCGGTCTCCCAGAGACAGGAGCAAATTTGAGGGGCAATAAAACACTGTTTCGCGCAGTATCTATAGCTGGATATTGAGCAGATCCGTATTTTTGCCCCTTTATATTTGCTCCTGTTTTTGAGGCGTCCTGGCAGGCTCTTGCCCGCCGCCGGGCTCCTGCCGGATGGCGGCCTGGCCGCTGGCCGCCAGCACGCGGCGGCCAGCAGGCACGGTGTCGGCTGCGCCATCGGCAGATGCGGCTGGCTCAGCGGCGGATGGGGCCAATGGCTCCAACTGCGTCAGCGCCGCCTGGGCCTGCCGCCAGTGCTGCTGCCGGGCGGGGCCAGTCTCGCAGGCGGCGGCCATCAAGTGCGCCTGCGCTTGCAAGGCCCAATCCTGCGCGCCAGCGGCGGCCAGTGCGGCGGCGGCGGCTTGCCTAGCTTGCGCCGTGCGGCCAGCCAGGCGGTGCGCCCAGGCTTCGGCCAGGCAGGCTTCGGGCGGGCGGGCAGGCGCGCGCCGCCCGAATCTGGCAACCCGGGCCAGCGCAGCGGCAGGCCGCCATGCCTTGCGCAGCGCCAGGCGGCCCGCGTGCAGCAGCAGCGCCGCCGCCAGCAGCAACAGCAGCGCCAGGTTGGCGGATACGTCCACCCGCCAGGGCGGCCAAAACAGCGTGACCGTGCCCCGGTTGCCGCCCATGAGCAGCGCCAGCGCCACGGCGCAGGCGAACAGGCCCAGAAACCACAGCACGGCGCGCATGAGGGCGTTGTTCACTTCAGAACTCTCCGGTGCGGGCGTCTTCATGGGCGGCCGGGCGCGTGTGGGGCTGGCCCTGTGCGTCAGGCGTGGCGTTGGCTTCGGCGCTGCCGTTTGCGTCGGCATCTGCCGCATTGGCGGCGCTGATGGCCTCGGAGCTGGCGCTGGCTGCGTCAGCCAGCGCCGCCAGCGTGGCGCTGGCGCTGGGCATGGGCGCGCCTTGCAGGGCTGCCTGCGCTTGCCGCAGGCGCGCCAGCGCGTCGCGCGTGGCCTGCGCCTGCGGCGCGAATAGCTCGCCCAGCATCTGTTCGGCGCGGGCCAGGTCGGCCTGCGCGGCATCGCGCCGCCCGGACAGCAAGGCCAGGCGCGCGCCTTGCAGGCGCAGCTTCACGTGCTGGCGCACGAAAAACGCTTGCTGCGGCGTCATCATGCTGGCGTCGGGCCGGTCGATGCGGCTCACGCGCACCAGCCGCCCGGCGCCAGACCAGGCTTCGCGCCACGCGCGCTGCCACCACGGGGCGGGGGCGGCTTCCGGCGGCTCCTGCGCATCGGAAGCGTCGGCTGCGTCATTGGCGGCGGGAATGGCATCTACCTGCCCCCACAGCGCATCCAGTTGCGTCAGCAGGCTGGTGATGTCGGGCACGTCTGCCGACTGCGCGCGCTCCAGGTCTTGCCGCGCGGCGCGCGCGGCGGCGGCCAGGCGTGGATTGGCGGCCTGGCGGATGCGCTCTTGCACCAGATGCAGCGCCGTTTGCAGGGGCGTTACGTCGCCCGAGAGGCGGGCCTGGATTTGCGCGGCCTCCAGCATGGCGGCCAGGTCGGTCACCAGGCTGTCATCGCGGGCGCGCACGGCGGTTTGCAGCAGCTCGTCTGTCTGCCGCTGCCAGGACAGCAGCTCGTCCAGGCTGCCTTCGGCGACTGCCAGCCGGGCCTTGGCGGTTTGCGCCATGCCCTGGGCCTGCCGGGCCTGGGCCTGCGCCTCGTCCGCCTTGGCGCCGCTGGCGGCGCTTTGACGGGCCAGCTGCTCTTGCGTGTGCGCCAGCTTTTGCCATAGCAGCGCGCTGGATGTGAGCGCCAGCACGGCCACCGCCCACAGCAGCATTTGCTGAACGCCTGCCAGGCGCGGCGCGGGCGCGGCAAGAGATGAAACAGGCGCAGGAGCGGGGGCGGTCATGCCCAAATTGTAGGAAACGGTTGCAGTTTCGCCAGCTTCCTGGACGGAGCGGCGCCGCCGCTGGTCATGCCCGCTTTCAGGTTTGCGGCGGCCACGGCCTTGGGGCGCGCCCATGGCCCGCTGGCGCTCATGGCACTGCTCATGGGCGGGATGGCGCTGTCTGTTTGCATCAGAAACAGGAGCAAATTCAAGGGGTATGAAATGCCATCTCGCGCAGTTTCTACTAGGACATCATGCTATTGATACAGGAGCGGATAAATCGGCGCATTCATATCCTGCGCATGGGTTGCCTGCGTCTTTTCCGCTCGGGGCGTTTTTTCCAGCCTGTGGGCGGGCATGAGCGGGAACGGGGCATGAGAGCCTTGCGCGGCCCTGTTCACGGGCGGTTGGTCACTGAAAGGGCGAACCCGGACGGTTTGCAGCCTTGCAAATCTTCGCGGGGCCGGAAGCGGGCGCGGGCCTGCCTGGCGCGCTACGCGGCTGGCCAGCCCTGGAGGTGTTGCTGCACCAGGGACACGAGGGCGCGGATCCAGTCCGGGTCGTCATTGAGCGCCGGGATGTAGTGGAATTCGCGTCCGCCCGCGTGCAGGAAAGCGTCGCGTGCGTCTTCGGCGATTTCTTCCAGGGTTTCCAGGCAGTCGCTCACGAAGCCGGGGCAGGCCACGTCCACACGGCCTGTGCCGGCTTGGCCCAGGCGCGCCAGCGTGGGCGCCGTGTAGGGCTGCAGCCATTTGGCGGGGCCAAAGCGGGACTGGAAGGCGGTCACGTATTGCCCTTCGCGCAGCCCCAGCGCCTGCGCCAGCAGCCGCGCGGTTTCATGGCACTGCTGCGGGTAGGGGTCGCCCAGGTCGGCCATGCGCTGCGGCAGGCCGTGAAAGCTGAGCAACAGCACATCAGGCCGCCCATGCGCCTGCCAGTGCTGGCGGATGCGCCCGGCCAGCGCCGCCACATAACCCGCGTGAGCGTGAAAGGCCCCGGCCAGCCGCAGCTCGGGCAGGCTGCGCACGGTGCGGCCCCAGGCGAATACGGCGTCATGCACGCTGGCCGTGGTGGTGGCTGAATATTGCGGGTACAGCGGCAGCACCAGTATGCGTGCGCAGCCCTGCGCCTTGAGCGCGTCCAGCTCCTGCGCAATGGCGGGCTGCCCGTAGCACATGGCATGACGCACGGCTACGCGCAAACCTGCTTCGTGCAGGTAGCCGCGCAGCAGGCTGGCCTGCTTTTTTGACCAGGCCAGCAGGGGCGAGCCTTGCTCAGTCCAGACAGTGCGGTACTTGGCCGCAGAGCGCGCCGGGCGCGTGCGCAGCACCCAGCCATGCAGCACGGGCAGCCACAGCGCGCGCGGCGCTTCCACAATGCGCGGGTCGCCCAGGAACTGCGCCAGATACCGCCGCACAGCCGGCGTGGTGGGCGCTTCAGGCGTGCCCAGGTTGCACAGCAGAACGCCCGTGCCGGAAGGCGCGGGGGCGTCGGGGGGAGCGGGTTCGGGGCGGTAGCGCATGAGCTGGGAGGAGCGTGCGGATCAGGAATCAGAAAAGCGGGCAGCGGCAGCGCGGAAATGCAAGGAGCTTGCGGAAGCGGAAAAGGCGCGCCTTCGGGGTGGGTTCCTGGACGGGGGCCGGGCCTGCTTCGCAAGCGTTCAATCGGCCTCAAGCCCCCGTGGAATCAGCGTGGGCAGCTATTGTTTTGATAGTGAATGCGTCATTGGACCGCCTGCTGCCGGAGGGCCTGGAGGGCCGGGCCGCTGCAAAAAGCGTTCATCTGTTGCGGGGCGGCCTGGCGGGTGAGCCTAGCTTGCTCCGTGGCGCGGGCCATCAGCTCGGCGTAGCGGCCGCTGTTTTCGTATTGGGCGTAGGCTTGCCGCCTGTTTTGCCGCCATTTCTGATACAGGGGCATACCCTGCTCGTTGAAGTCTGGCAGGTGCTTGCAGCTTTCAACAAGGGAGTCTGTGGCCACGAGACGCAGGATGGCTTCGTCAGCGCTGGCATCGCCCGCCGCAGGGCCGCCGCCGACTTGCGCGGCAGCGCCTTTGCCAGGCTGCTGGGCGGCAGACGGCGGCGCGGCTGGCGAGCGCGGGCTTGCCACGGCGCTTTGCCGGGCGCTGGCAGGGCAGGGCTGCTCCTGATAGCTCACTTTGCCTGCGGCGTCCGTGCATTTGTTGATGGCCCAGGCCCCGCCAGGAGCCAGGCAGGCCAGCGTCAGAAGAAAGAAAGCAGTGGTTTTCATAGGATGCCCGGAACCTGTTCAGGGTTTGGCTGTGAGGGGCAAAAGTGTGGATCGGGATGGACGGCAAGGCGCAGACCGCAGATGGGCTTTGCGGCTACTTGCTGCCCATCGAAGATTTGCGACGCCTGCAAACGCCCGGGGTCGCGTTTTTTGCATCCACGGGCAGACTTTGAGCGGGTTCTCAGGCGCGCTTTTCGACGACGCTGTCAATCAGGCCGTAATCCTTGGCTTCGGGCGCGGTCATGTAGTAGTCGCGCTCGGTGTCGTGCACGACTTTTTCATAGGGCTGGCCGGTGCGCTCGGCCAGGATGCGGTTCATCTGTTCCTTGGTGCGCAGCAGATCGCGCGCCTGGATTTCGATGTCGGTGGCCTGGCCGCGCGCGCCGCCGAGCACCTGGTGAATCATGATTTTGCTGTTGGGCAGGCTGTAGCGTTTGCCCTTGGCGCCTGCGGCCAGAAGAAACGCGCCCATGCTGGCGGCAAAGCCCAGGCACATGGTGGAAACATCAGGCTTGATGAACTGCATGGTGTCGTAAATGGACAGGCCCGCCGTGACGCTGCCGCCGGGGGAGTTGATGTAGAAGGAAATGTCCTTGTCAGGGTTTTCGCTTTCGAGAAACAGCAGCTGGGCCACGACGAGATTGGCGCTCTGGTCATTGACTTCGCCCACAAGGAAGATGACGCGCTCTTTGAGCAGGCGCGAATAGATGTCAAAGGAGCGCTCGCCCCGGCCCGATTGCTCGATGACCATGGGGATAAGGCCGAGATTGCTGGCAGGTTCCTGGATGTGCATGCGTGTTCTCCTCAAGAAGTGACCGGCGGAAAAATGGGGCTTGGCCTGTGCGGCTCAAGCCCCCTTGGGTGCGAATGGGCTGCGCCTGTGTGTTCAGGTCAGGCGGCGGCTGGCGCAGCGGCAGCGCTCATCAGCTCATCAAAGCTGAGGGTTTTTTCGGTGACTTTGGCATGGCTGAAGACGTAGTCCGCCACGTTGGCTTCCAGCACCATGGCTTCAACATTGGACAGGCGGTTGGCGTCCTGGAAGTACCAGCGCTCCACTTCAGCGGGGCGCTCATAGCTGGCCGCCAGTTCCTTGACCTGCGCCTTGATTTGCTCTGGCGTGGCCTGAAGCTTGTGGGCATTGACCAGCTCGGCCAGCACCAGGCCCAGACGTACGCGGCGCTCGGCATTGGAGCGGAAAAGGTCTTCCGGCAGATCAACCTTGTCGGCATCCTTGATGCCACGGGCTTTCAGGTCGGCGCGGGCGTTTTCGCTCATGCGGGCCACTTCGGCCTGCACGCTGGCCTTGGGCACGTCAAATTCGGTTTTGGCCGTGACCGCATCCAGCGCGGCTTGCTTGTTGCGGGCGGCCACGCGGAATTTGACTTCGCGCTCCAGGTTCTTGCGCACATCGGCGCGCAAGCCCTCAATGGTGGGGTCGGCCACGCCCAGGGATTTGATGAAGGCTTCATTCAGCTCGGGCAAATGGGCGGCTTCAATGTTCTTGAGCGTGACGAGAAAGTCAGCCGTTTTGCCCGCCACTTCCTTGCCGTGATAGTTTTCAGGGAAAGAGAGCGGGAAGGTCTTGCTTTCTCCCGTTTTCATGCCGCGCACGGCATCTTCAAACTCTTTGAGCATCTGGCCTTCGCCAAGGATGAAGACGAAGTCATCGGCCTTGCCGCCTTCAAACGGCTCGCCGTCGAGCTTGCCGGAAAAGTCGATGGTGACGCGGTCGCCTTCTTCAGCAGGGCTGCCTTTGGCGCGCTGCGCGAATGTGCAGCGCTGCTTGCGAAGAATGTCGATGGTGCGGTCAATGGCGTCTTCGCTGACCTCGGCAGACAGTTTCTCGACCTCAACGGAAGACAAATCGCCCAAGTTGATTTCGGGAAAAACCTCGAACACGGCATCGAAAACCAGCTGGCCTTCAGGCGCGTCGCTTTTTTCAGTGATGGTGGGCTGGCCCGCCACGCGCAGCTTGGCATCAGCGGCTTCCTTGAAAAAAGCCTCGCCAACCTTGTCGTTGACCACTTCGTACTGCACGGAATAGCCATAGCGCTGGGCAACGATGTTCAGCGGGACTTTGCCAGGGCGGAAGCCATCCATGCGCACCGTGCGGGCGAGTTTGCGCAAGCGGGCTTCGACTTCGCTGCGGATGGAGTCCGCAGGCAAGGTGAGCGTCATTTTGCGCTCCAGCTTTTCAAGGGTTTCGATGTTGGCAGCCATATTTGTTCCGGGTTGCAAAGGTGATTTGGCAGGATGCGCGCTCAGGAAAGCGCTATTCCGAAAGAGCGGGCCAGAAAGGAGTTCCGGGCGCAAGGAAAACCGGGCATTTTAGCTTGCGCTGCCCGCATCAAGGCCCGGGTCTTCAGGGGAAGCCAGACGGAAGCTTTCATTGGCCCATGCGCCCAGATCATGCAGTTTGCAGCGTTCGCTACAGAAGGGGCGAAAGCGGTTTTCAGGCGCGTACAAGCTAGGGCGGCCGCAAGAGGGGCACTTGATGTGGCGTGGGGCAGGCGGCTGGGCTTCAGTCATGAGCAAAGCGCCAGCTCGAACGCCACATCATCAGCCACGGGCGCGCTTTTGTTCCCGGCTAGCTGCTGCATGAACTGTATGGATATCAGCAGCCGGTTGCCGCTGATTTTGGGAACGACATTCATTTTTTTGGGAAGAGACAGCCGTATGAGCTGCACCTGGCGGCCCTGAGGCAGCGCATGCTGGAACTGGCCTTGCTGCGCTTGCGCCATTTGCGGCGTGCCAGAGTCGCGCAACATATGCAAAAGAAGCGCCAGAGCATTGGCCAGCGGCTGCAAGTGTGAAGTCCAGCGGCTCAGATCAGCCAGGCGGGCGTCAGCGTGGCCTTCTTGCCAAGCGTGATATGCAGGCAAGTCAAAGGAGCAGGTGCCGCCCGGTATGAAAATGCGGCTGCGAACACTCATCAGCCAGTCATCTTCCGTCAGTTGGCTGCAAGGCTTGCCGTGCTGGCGCTTGAGAGTGGAAAAAGCGTTTTCCACATAACCGGCAAAGGCTTCCAGCGCCTCTTGGGCGATGGCCGGGTTGCCGCGTTGAGCGGACAGATAGGCTTTGTGGTTTTCCAGATCTTTCAGCACATCAGTCTTGATGTCGATCCGGCCGGCCATGTCCATGATTTCAAACAAGGTGACCAGCGCAAAATGGTGATCCAAGGCTGCCGTATGGGCTAGCAAACTGCTCAGGCGATGAAGAAGGTGCTCCAGTCGCAAGTAAGTGCGGATGCGCTCGTTAAAGGGGTATTCGTACAGGATCACGCGAAAGCGGGCACGGGCTGGCAAAGGGGCGCATCATAGTCCGAAGCGGGGAAGAAGTGCTTCAAGCTGCTTCTCCAACGCTTGCAGCGTTGTGCCAGCATCATTGGTAATCACAAAGTCGGCCATAGCCAGCCGCTGCGCCCGGCTGGCTTGCGCAGACAGAATGTGCATCACTTCTTCGCGAGAAAGTTGGCTACGGGCCATGACGCGGGTAATTTGCACTTCTTCCGGACAATCAACGACCAGCAGCGCGTCAATGCGAGATTGCCAGCGCGGGAAATTCTCAATCAGCAGCGGAACATCAAACACGACGCAGCGCACGCTGCGCATGGCCGCCTCACGTGTCTGCTCTTCCAGTGCCTGCTCAACCAGCGGGTGAAGGATGGTTTCCAGGCGCTGCCTTGCAGCCGGATCAGCAAAAATCATTTGCCGCATTGCGCTACGGTTCAGCGCGCCATCCGGGCCAATGACATGAGTTCCAAATTGAGCGGCAATAGCTGGAAGCGCTGCGCCATGAGAGGCGGTTAACGCACGTGAAATGGCATCGGCGTCAATGACGGCTGCGCCACGTGCGGCAAGCATCTGCGCGACAGTGGTTTTGCCGCTGCCTATGCCGCCAGTCAATCCCAACCGAAACACGGGAAGATAGGATAAAAAGCTTCAGGCGCCCAGCCCGATGGCGCGCAAAATGCTGGCGGGGCTGAAAATCATGGCGGTCAATCCAGCCAGCGCCAGAAAAGGCCCAAAGGGCACATAATGCCCTTCTCTAAGATTATTGCAGAACTTCATGCCAATTCCAGCAAGCGCGCCAATGACAGAAGCCATCAGAATAATCGGTATCAATGCATTCCAGCCAAACCAAGCCCCCAAAGCTGCGAAAAGCTTGAAATCGCCATAACCCATCCCCTCTTTTCCCGTAAGCAACCTGAATGCCCAATAAATGGACCACAAAAAGAGGTAACCCGCCATCGCCCCAATTACGGAATGGGATAGCGGAACAGCTGTCAAATGAAGCAACGATGCCAGTAAACCGCCCCAAACCAGAGGCAGGGTCAAATCGTCAGGTAATAGCGTCGTGTCCCAGTCAATCATAGTCATGGCGATCAGAAAGGCAGAAAACGCCGCCCATGCCACTCCAGAAGCTGTCAGGCCCCATTGCCAGCCGCACCATGCAAATAGCAGCCCTGTCGCCAGTTCGATGGCAGGATAGCGCCATGAGATACTCGCATTGCAGCCAGAGCATCTGCCGCGCAGGAATATCCAGCTGAATATTGGGATATTCTCGAACCAGCGAATTTTATGCCCACAGCTTTGACATCGTGAAGACGGCATCATGAGATTAAATCTCGGCAAATCTTCAACCGCCTGCATGATATGCCGTCCAACCGCTTCCATATTTTCAGGGGCGGCAGTCCGTGACCCGAAAGTTAGCGCCCATAGGGTCTTCTCATCTGCGGTAGTGCCGGAAATATTCGATCCTGCTTCATGAAGCCAGGATCGATACATTATTTGAGGCAGACGATAAATGACGACATTAAGAAAGCTGCCAACCAGAAGTCCAAAAATCAGATAGATTATTGCATCTATAGTATTTTCGTGCATATCTCAGACAACAGAACCCAGCTTGAAGATCGGCAAATACATTGAGACAACAATGCCGCCAATAATGGTTCCAAGGAAAACAATAATGATAGGCTCCATCAGGCTTGACAGCCCGGCAACCATCTCATCAACTTCGGCTTCGTAGAAGTCGGCCGCTTTGCCAAGCATATGGTCAATGGAGCCCGATTCTTCGCCAATGGCGGTCATTTGTATAACCATGCTCGGGAATACATTCGCATTGGACATGGCATTTGTCAGGCTGGTGCCAGTCGAAACTTCCTGTTGGATTTTTTGAGTTGCCGACTTGTAAATATAGTTACCAGCCGCCCCGCCAACTGAATCCAAGGATTCAACAAGGGGAACGCCTGCAGCAAACATGGTCGAGAGGGTCCGCGTCCAGCGCGCAATCACTGACTTTTCAATCAGATTGCCAAAAATCGGTATTTGCAAAAGCAACCGATCCATGAACATCTGCATTTTCTCATTTCTCTTCCATGACTGCAGGAACAAATACACTCCAGCAAATATTCCGATAAATATGATATACCAGTAGCTTACGAAAAATTCGCTCATGGCGATTACAAAAAGCGTTGGTGCTGGCAAATCTGCGCCAAAATTTTCGAAGACGCTCTTGAATGCCGGGATAACAAAAATCATGATCAAAGCGACGACTACAAATGCCACAATAATAACAGCAGTCGGATACATCAAAGCTGATTTGATTTTTGACTTAATGGCTTCCGTCTTTTCCATATAGATGGCAAGACGGTCCAGAATATCTTCCAAAATACCTGCCGCTTCCCCGGCCTCTACCAGATTACAGTAGAGGGTATTGAAATAGAGTGGATGTTTCCGAAAGGCCGATGACAAAGAAGAGCCTGATTCCACATCAGTGCGAATGTCATTGAGCAGCTTGGCAACGCTGGGGTTGGTGCTGCCCCGACCAACAATGTCAAAGGATTGCAGCAACGGCACGCCCGCCTTCATCATGGTGGCGAGCTGCCGGGTGAATATGGCTATGTCTTTGGGCGCGATCTTTTTGCCAGACCGCATCCGGCGCTTGCGCACTTTTGTTACTAAAATGCCTTGCCTGCGCAAGGTGGCTTGGACCTGATGTTCACCAGAGGCACGTAGCTCGCCTCGGACAGTCTTGCCGTTGCGATCCTTGCCTTCCCATTCAAAGATAACTTCTTTGACGGATTTCATGTTTGGGCGTGAGGTTGCTGTTGCCATATTCAGTGCGCTCCCTTGGGATCTTTGAAAGGGTTTATTCGTTGGTAACGGCCAAGACTTCTTCAAGCGAAGTGACGCCTGTTTTCACTTTGTGCAGACCAGACTCACGCAGTGAGCGGACTCCTTCAGCGCGAGCCTGATCGGATATTTCTAGGGCGCTTCCATCGGCAAGAATAATGCGCTGTATTTCTTCTGAAATAGGCATGACCTGGTAAATGCCGACGCGGCCTTTATAGCCATTGTTGCATGCGTCGCATCCGACAGGTTTGTAGGGTGTCCAGCTTCCATCCAGATCCTCTTCTGTAAACCCGGCCTCTAAGAGAGCGTCATTGGGTATATCAGTGGGTTCCTTGCATTTTGGACAAAGTCGCCGCGCCAAGCGTTGGGCAGTGATAAGAATGACGCTGGATGCAATGTTAAATGGGGCAATTCCCATGTTTCGCATGCGCGTCAGCGTCGTCGGTGCGTCGTTGGTATGCAATGTGGATAATACTAGGTGTCCTGTTTGGGCCGCCTTGATGGCAATGTCGGCCGTCTCCAAATCGCGAATTTCACCTACCATGATGATATCCGGATCCTGGCGGAGAAAGGCCCTGAGGGCGACAGCAAAAGTCAGGCCAGCCTTGTCATTCATATTGACCTGGTTGATGCCAGGCAAGTTGATTTCAGCCGGATCCTCTGCTGTGGATATATTGACCCCTGGCTTGTTTAGCAAGTTGAGACAGGTATAGAGTGACACAGTTTTGCCGGAGCCAGTGGGACCGGTAACGAGGATCATGCCATAGGGGCGTTCAATAGCTGCCATCAAACGCTCTTTTTCAATTGGTTCATAACCGAGGGCATCAATTCCTAGCTTGGCACTGCTTGGATCCAGAATACGGATCACGATTTTCTCGCCAAACAGGGTGGGCAAGGTGCTGACGCGGAAATCGATCACGCGATCAGGCCCCAGTTTGAGTTTCATGCGGCCATCTTGCGGCACGCGTTTTTCGGAAATATCGAGACGCGAAATAACCTTGATGCGAGAAGCCAGTTTTTCTTTGATGCCGGGCGGAGGACTGGCAATTTCGCGCAATTCGCCATCAATGCGAAAACGCACCCGGTACATGAATTCGTAGGGTTCAAAATGCAAGTCAGAGGCGCGCATACTGACGGCGTCTACCAGCATTTTTTGCAGGAAGCGAACAATGGGAGTGTCTTCGCTGTCATCCTGTTCAGCATTTTCTTCGGCTTCATTGGGGCTGGCGGCATCTTCGCCAAATTCGAAGTCGTCGGCGCTGATGCCATCCATCCCGTCGCCTGTGCCGCGCGTAGCTGTCTCGATCAGATGGGAAAGCTTGTCATATTCGGCAATGACCCATTCCACACCCATCTGGGTGGCGAACTTGACTTTTTCAGCGGCTTCGTGATCCGTAGGGTCGGCTGTTGCGATGATGAGCCGGTTGCCCCTCTTGCTAAGAGGCAGGATGCGGTATTTGATGATCAGCTTGCGGTCGATCAGATCCTGCGGGAGGCGGTTGGGGTCAATGGCCGCGGCATCAATGAGCGGCGCCGCGAATGCAGCGGAGATGGTGTGTGCCAGATCAAAGGCGGAAACGGCGCCGGAGCCAGTTAGCTCTGCAATGAAATTTTTGTTGGACTGCTGCGCCTTCTTGTAGAGGTCTTCAGCGGCTTGCTGGCCGAGCTTGCCAGTCATGACCAGCGTGTGCGCCAAGCCGGGCAGAGGCGCTGCCTGTGCGGGGGATTCAACGGTTGCCATCGGTGACCAAAGATTTGCAGACTAAAGTTATCTGTCAATCATCGTCGAATGGTGAGTTTTTGTAAATCAAAAAGACGGCGCAATGTGTGAATGAATCGACACAATACGCGTTTTCCTACGGGGAGTGTTGTTTTCCAACAGGTTGCTGTCTGAACCAGCTGGTCGGGGTGAGAGGATTCGAACCTCCGGCCTCTACGTCCCGAACGTAGCGCTCTACCAGGCTAAGCTACACCCCGTATGCGGGCGGGAAGGCTGAGAGAGATTTCAGGTCCGCCGCTGCAAAAGTTGAGTCGCCAATTCTATCATTGACTGACTATGAGGATTGGCGGGCAGCAAGGCAGCTGCGCGAATGGCGCTTTCAGCCTGGCGGGCGGCTACTTCGCGCGCGCCTTGCAGCGCGCCGCTTTGGCGCACGATGGAGATGATGGCTTCCATGTCTTGCGCACTGCCTTCTTCCACGGCGCGGCGCACAACAGCCGCTTCTTCGGCGCGGCTGCGCTGCATGGCGATGATGAGCGGCAGCGTGGCTTTCCCTTCGCGCAGGTCGTCGCCCAGGTTCTTGCCCATCTCATGGCTGTCACCGTCATAGTCGAGTACGTCGTCAATGATTTGGAAGGCGGTGCCCAGGGATCGGCCGTACTCGACGCAGGCGGCTTCCTCGGCGCCGCTGCTGTCAGCGAGCACGGCGCCCAGGCGGGCGCTGGCTTCAAACAGTTTGGCGGTTTTGGAACGAATGACGTGCAGATAGGCCGCTTCATCGAGCGTGGCGTTATGAATGTTCATGAGCTGAAGCACTTCGCCTTCGGCGATGACGTTGGTGGCATCGGCCAGGATTTGCATCACGCGCATGTTGTTGCTGTCCACCATCATCTGGAAGGCACGCGAGTAGAGAAAGTCGCCGACCAGCACGCTGGCCGGGTTGCCAAAAACCTCGTTGGCCGTGCTGCGGCCGCGCCGCAGGGTGGATTCATCGACCACGTCGTCATGCAGCAGGGTGGCCGTATGGATGAATTCGACCACGGCGGCCAGATTGAAGCGTTGCTCCCCCTTGTAGCCCAGGGCGCCGCAGGCCAGCAGCAGCAGAACCGGGCGCAAGCGTTTGCCGCCGGAAGAGATGATGTAGCGCGCCACTTCGCCAACCAGTGGCACGCCGGAGTCCAGCCGCTGCGCAATGGTGGCGTCAACCTGGCGCAGGTCATCGGCGACGAGAGCGAGAATTTTCTGGATGGATGAGGATACGGGCACAGTTGAAAACCGCTTGCAAAAAAATAGGGAAAATTATAGCCAGCGCGAAGTAATTATTTCTTGTCGCAGGCGGCGCTGAATTTGCGGGGCCAGATAATCTCGTCGCCAGCATTTTTGACCACGGTTTGGCCGCAAACCCTGTCTTGCCGGACAATCCATTGGCCGCGCGCGTCAATGAATCCGGGTAATTCCGTTTTGCTCTGAATGACTTTGGCCCACGGGCGGTTTTCAAATGGAGAAACTTCCGTGAATTGCGCGGCAATGGCCCAGTCGCCGCGCTCATTCAAATAGCCGGCCAGCCCATTTTGCTTGGCTCCAGCCAGGCCGTTGGCTTCAAAATCGTCCGCTTCATCAAAGTGAACGGGAATAACCCAGCGGCCAAAGGCATTCACATAGCCCCATTTCCCGTTTTGCTGGGCGCGCGCCAGTCCGTTGGCTGCGAAGGGGCGGGCTTGTTCAAACTGTGCAGGCACGGCCCAGTTGCCCCGTTGATCAAGAAAACCATGTTTGCCGCCCTGGCTGGCGGGAGCCAGTCCGTTGGCGGCAAAGTCGCCCGCGCTGTCGAATTTGGCGGGAATGGCCCAGGCACCGCTGGCGTTGATATAGCCCCATTGATCAGGGGCTTGGCCGGAGCTGGCTGCAGCCAGGCCATTAGGGGCGAAAGGGCGCGCCCTGGCAAAACGCGCGGCAATTTTCCATTGGCCCTGGGCATCCAGAAAACCAGATAAACCGTCTTGTCGCGCAATGGCCAGCTGATTGGCGCCGAATGAGCCAGCCTGCGCAAAAGTCATTTTGAATGCCTTTTGGCCTTTTTCATTGATGTAGATATCACGCTTGTCTTTGCGGACGACGGCCAGATGATTTTCAGAAAACGGCGCGGCGGCATCGTATTGCGGCTTGATTTTCCATTTTCCGTGAGTATCAATATAGCCATATTTGCCGTTATGGCGGGCCGGAGCCAGCCCGTTGCGTGAAAAGGGGTGGTGTTCGTCGTCATTTTGGGGGCGGGCGGGCGGAGAGATGGCCCAGCTTTGGCTGGCGGGGTCGTAATAGCCGTTTTGCACGGGTATCCAGGCCAGCCAGGCAGGAGGGGCGTCGTTGGCCTGGGCAGCGGCTTTTTCGGCGGTCCAGGCTGGGGCGGAGGCGGCCAGGCAGAGCAACAGGGCGAAGAGGCGGAATTTCATGGCGGACGGATTCAGTGAGCGGAAGCGGCCAGGCAGGCGTCGAGCACAGCCTGCCCGTATCGCTCCAGTTTGGTGGCGCCGATGCCGCTGACGCCTTGCAGGTCTTGCAGCGCTTGCGGGGCGCGGGCGGCGATGGCGGCCAGGGTGGCGTCGTGAAAGATGACGTAGGCGGGCAGGTTGTGCTCGCGGGCGGTTTCGGCGCGCCAGGCCTTGAGAGCGGCAAAGCGCGCCTGGGCAGCGGCGTCCAGCTCGGCAGCGGCGGGCGCGGGCGCTTTGTGAGCGGGCGCCTGGCGCTTGCGGGTTTCTTTTTTGGCGCTGGCGGCGGCCCGCAAATGCACGGGCTGCTCGCCGCGCAGGATGGGGCGGGCAGGCTCCAGCAGGCGCAAGGTGTTGTAGGAAGCGGCGTCTACTTGCAGCGCGCCCAGGGCGATGAGCTGGCGCAGCACGCTGCGCAGCTGGGCTTCGCTGTATTCGCTGCCGATGCCGAAAGTGGAGATTTGCTGATGGCCGAATTGCGCGACCTTGTCTGTCTGCTTGCCGCGCAGGATGTCCATGATGTGCCCCGCGCCAAAGCTGATGCCGCTCATCTGCTGCACGCGGTAGATGGTGGACAGCAGCTTGCGGGCGCAGTCGGTGGCGTCCCACACCTGGGGCGGATTCAGGCAGTTGTCGCAGTTGCCGCACCAGTGGTCAAAATGGCCGTTTGTCCTAGTGGAATCTGCGCCGGCAGCTATTTTTTTGGTAGTGCCACGGGGCCTGGGCGCCATTTCCTCGCCAAAGTAGGCCAGCAGGCGGGCGCGGCGGCAGTCGGTAGCTTCGGCCAGGGCCAGCAGGGCATCGAGCTTGCCGCGCATCACCTGCCGGAAGCTTTCTTCAGCCGGGCTTTCATCAATCATGCGGCGCTGGTTCACCACGTCTTGCAGGCCGTAGGCCATCCAGGCGTTGGCGGGTTCGCCGTCACGGCCGGCGCGGCCCGTTTCCTGGTAGTAGCCCTCGATGTTCTTGGGCATGTCTATATGGGCGACAAAGCGCACGTCCGGTTTGTCAATGCCCATGCCAAAGGCGATGGTGGCGCACATGACGATGCCGTCTTCGCGCAAAAAGCGGCTTTGGTTGTGCTGGCGCTCGGCGGCGGGCAGGCCGGCGTGGTAGGGCAGGGCGGTGATGCCGTGGGCGTTCAGCGTGGCGGCCATGTCTTCCACGCGCTTGCGTGACTGGCAATACACCACGCCCGCTTCGCCCGCGTGTTCGCGTTCGATGAATTGCAGCAGCTGCCGTGCGGGGTCTTTTTTCTCGACGATGGTGTAGCGGATGTTGGGCCGGTCAAAGCTGCTCACGAACTGCCGCGCGCCTTGCAGCCGCAGCCGCTCGATGATGTCGGCGCGCGTGAGCGCGTCAGCCGTGGCGGTGAGGGCAATGCGCGGCACGCCGGGCCAGCGTTCGTGCAGCAGCGTCAGCGCCCGGTATTCGGGGCGGAAGTCGTGCCCCCACTGGCTCACGCAGTGCGCTTCGTCGATGGCGAAAAGGCCCAGCTGCCCGCGCGCGTGCAGCGCATCCAGCAGCTCCAGAAAGCGCGGCGTGGTCACGCGCTCGGGCGCGGCGTAAAGCAGCGTGATGTGCCCCGCCAGCAGCTGCCGCTCCACGGCCTGGGTCTCGCGCCAGTCTTGCGTGGAATTGAGGAAGCTGGCGGCCACGCCCGCTTCGTGCAGCGCGTCCACCTGGTCTTGCATGAGCGCGATGAGCGGCGAGATGACCAGCGTGACGCCGCGCCCGGCCCGCTGGCGGGCGATGGCCGGAATCTGGTAGCACAGCGATTTGCCGCCGCCCGTGGGCATGAGCACCAGCGCGTCGCCGCCGCCCGTGACGTGTTCGATGATGTCCTGCTGCTGCCCCCGGAAGCTGGCGTAGCCGAAGACTTCGCGCAGGATGTCTGCCGGGGCCTGAACTGCGGGCATGGTGGGTGAAAAGCGTGCAGGGATGGCGGTTGGCGGCCAGTCAGTCGCGCGTGACGCGCAGCACTTCTTCGCGGCTGGTCACGCCCTGCTCCACCAGCCGCGCGCCGTCGTCGCGCATCAGGGTCATGCCGCCAGACAGGGCCTGGGCGCGGATGTCCGCCTCGGGCGCCTGACCGTGAATCTGGGCGCGAATGGCGTCATCCACGGTCAGCAGCTCGAACACGCCGATGCGCCCCTGGTAGCCCGTGCGCCCGCAGGCCTCGCAGCCTTTGCCGTGGCAGGCGGCGCAGTATTTGCGCACCAGCCGCTGCGCCAGCACGCCCAGCAGGGAAGATGACAGCAAAAACGGCTCCACGCCCATATCGGTCAGCCGCGTGATGGCGCTGGGCGCGTCATTGGTGTGCAGCGTGGCCAGCACCAGGTGGCCCGTCAGGCTGGCCTGAATGGCGATCTGCGCCGTTTCCGCATCGCGGATTTCGCCAATCATCACCACGTCCGGGTCTTGCCGCAAGATGGCGCGCAGCGCGCGGGCGAAGGTGAGTTCAATGCGCGGGTTCACCTGCGTCTGCCCCACGCCCGGCAAGTCGTATTCGATGGGGTCTTCCACCGTCATGATGTTGCTGTGCGCCGCATCCAGCCGCGCCAGGCTGGCGTACAGCGTGGTCGTTTTGCCGCTGCCTGTGGGGCCAGTCACCAAAATGATGCCGTGCGGCTGGTGTATGAGCTGCTCAAAGCGTTGCAGCACGCCGCCTTGCATGCCCACGGCTTCCAGCGTGAGGCGGCTTTCAGACTTGTCCAGCAGGCGCAGCACCGCCCGCTCGCCATGCGCGCCGGGCAGGGTCGATACGCGCACGTCGATGGCCCGCGTGCCCAGCCGCAGGCTGATGCGGCCATCTTGCGGCAGGCGCTTTTCGGCAATGTCCAGCTCGGCCATGATCTTCAGGCGGCTGATGAGCGCGGCGTGCAGCGCGCGGTTGGGCTGCACCACCTCGCGCAGCGTGCCGTCCACGCGAAAGCGCACGCTGGAGTGGCGCTCGTAAGGCTCAATGTGAATGTCGCTCGCGCCATCGCGCGCGGCCTGCGTGAGCAGCGCGTTGAGCATGCGGATGATGGGCGCGTCGTCCGCCGCCTCCAGCAAGTCTTCCACGGCAGGCAGCTCCTGCATGATGCGCGAGAGGTCCACGTCAGACTGCACTTCGCTGACCACGGCGGCGGCGCTGGATTCGCCCTGCGCGTAGGCGTTGCTGATGCGCTGGGCCAGCGTGGCCTCGTCCTGCACTTGCAGCGTCAAGGGCCGCTCGCCCTGGCCGTGGCAGCGCAGCGCCTCGCCCAGGCTGGCGCGGTCGCTGCGCGGGCTGGCCCACAAGGTGAGCGTCTGGCCGTCGTCTTCCAGCAGCAGCAGGGCCGCGCGCGCGAAGGCGTAGGGCAGGGGATAGCGCATCAATCCCCCATGTAGTTGGCTTCGCCGGAAGCGGGCATGCGGAAAGAAGAGCGCTTTTCCTGCCGCGCCATGCCGGGGGCGGGGGCCGCGCTGCCGTGGTTCAGGGGAGCGGGCGGCGCTTCGTTTTTCCACTCATCCTTGTAAAGAGGCTGGGCGGGCGGCATGACGGGCGCGATATTGACCTTGAGCACGCTGCTCGGATCGGGCTGGTTGTCCTGCTGTGCGGCGCGCATCATGTCGTAGCGGCTCACGGAATACTGCTCGGTCGAAGGCGCGTCGCGCACCACCACGGGGCGCAGAAACACCATCAGGTTGGTTTTCACGTAGCCGCGCTCGCGGCTTCTGAACAGATTGCCCACCACGGGCACGTCGCCCAGCACGGGCACCTTGCTTTCCTTTTCGGCGTAGTTGTCTTCCAGCAGGCCGCCCAGCACCACGATGGAGCCGTCTTCCACCAGCACGCTGGATTCAATGGCGCGCTTGTTGGTCGTGGGGCCTTGCGCGGCATTCTGTGTTTCCTTCACCACGCTGGAGGTTTCCTGGTAGATCACCATCTTCACGGTGCCGTTTTCGCTGATTTGCGGGCGCACGCGCAAAGTCAGGCCCACGTCCTGGCGGTCATAGGTCTGGAAGGGGTTGAGCGCGGCGTTGGAGCCGCCCGTGTTGGTGTAGCTGCCCGTCACGAAAGGCACGTTCTGGCCCACGATGATCTTGGCTTCCTCGTTGTCCAGCGTGAGCAGCGTGGGCGTGGACAGCACATTGCCCGTGCCCGTGGCTTGCAGGAAGTTGGCCAGCGCGCCCAGCGTGAACAGGCCATTGACGCGGTGGCCGAAGGCCAGATTCATGCCTTGCGCGGGCATGACCACGTTGCGGTCGGACGATGGCATGCCGTTGCGAAACTGGCTGGCCAGCGAAATGATGTTGGTGCCGCCCGTGTTGTAGTTGGTGCCGATGATGCCCACGTTGGCCCCGTCGCGGCGGCCGACCAGCCCTTGCCACTGGATGCCGAATTCGGCCGCCTTGTCGGTGCGCACTTCGGCAATCAGGCTTTCCACGAATACCTGCGCGCGGCGCTCGTCCAGCTTGTTGATGACTTCGCGCAGCTCGCGGTACACCGGCCCCGGCGCGCTGATGATGAGCGAGTTGGTGGCCGGATCGGCCTGAATTTGCCCGCCGGTGGAAGGCTGGTTGTCGCCTTCGGCGTCGATGCTGGGGCCGGTGTTCAGCCCGCTGCCGCTGCTTTGCACGCTGCTGCTGGCGCTGTTGCGGCTGCTGGAGGAGGAACCACCCGTTGAGGCGGCCGCCGCCGCGCTGGCTGCGCCGCCGGTTGCGCCTTGCTGCTGCCCCGGCAGGGCCGCCAGTGCGGCGCGCAAGGTCACGGCCAGCTTCACCGCATCGGCATTTTTGAGGTGGACGATGTGAATGTTGCCGCTGCTGCCGTCGTCATGCGTGGCCGAGGGCAGGTCCAGCTGCTGGATCAGCCCCTTGATCTGCGCCAGTTTGGCCGGGTTGGCCGCGCGCACGATGATGGAATTGCTGCGCGGCTCCGGAATGAGCGTGGTGGGAAAGACGCCGCTGCCCGCGCTGGCCTGCACGGCCATGTTGCCGTTGCCGGGCGCGGCGGGCATGGCGCTGCCGCCCGCCTCGGCCAGGCGCAGCACCAGCGGCGCCAGGTCGGCGGCCACGGCGTGCTTGAGCGGCACCACCTCCACGCCCGTGGCGTTGGAGATGTCCAGCGCGGCGATGATGCGGCCCATGCGTTGCAGGTTGTCGCTGTAGTCGGTGATGACCAGCGCGTTGCCGCCGGGGCTGACGTTGATGGTGTTGTTGGGGCTGATCAGCGGGCGCAGCACGGGCACCAGGTTGGCCGCGTTTTCATGCATGAGGCGGAAGATTTGCGTCTGCACCTGCCCGCTACCGGTGCTCCGCGGCGTCTGCGTCCGCACGCTGCCGCTGCGCAGCTTGGCTTCGGCCTCGGGCAGCACCAGCGACATGCCATCGGTTTCCACCACCGAAAAGCCCTGCGTGCGCAACTGCGCCGCAAACAGGCGCATCGCCTCGGCAGGGGTGACGGCAACGGTGCTGGACAGCGTAATCGTGCCCTTCACGCGCGGATCCACCACCACATTGCGGCCGCTGAGCGTGGCCATGGCGCGCGCGACGGCCTCGATTTCGACATTTTCAAAATCCAGCGTCACGTCAGCTTTGGGATCGCGCCGGGGCGCGCCAGACGCCGCCTTCTGTGCCTTGGGCTTGCTGGCAGCCTTCTGGGCCGCTTTTGGGCTGGCTTTGCCGGACGCCTGCGCCGCCTGCGGCAGGGCCGGCATTGCGCCAAGCGCCAGGCAGGCGGACAGACAGGCGGCCGCCAGCGGCGGGCGGCGATGGCCTTTGAAAGAGAGAAGCTGGCTCATGCGGATATCGAAAAAGTCTTTTTCTGCTTTGAAAATGATAGCTGCCCGCGCTGATTTCATGAGGACTTGCGGCCTATTTCATGCCGGAAGGAGAAAGCATGAAAGGGCGGCGGTCCGGGCGCTTGCGACCAGAGGGTCAGTCCAGGTTCACCTTCAGGTAGTGCGCTCCGGGCAGGGGGTTGTGATAGTAGGGATCGGTCGGCTCGAAGCCCAGGTCTTCATACAGCGCGCGGGCCGATTCCATGTCGTCCAGCGTGTCAAGCAGCACGCACTGGTAGCCGTGTTGGCGGGCGGCGTCCAGAATGCTCTCCGTCAGCTGCCGCCCCAGGCCAAAGCCCCGGAACATGCGGCGCACATACAAGCGCCTCATTTCGGCGGCGTTGGGCGCATCGGCATCATCCAGCGGGCGCAGGGCGCAGCAGCCGGCCGCCTGTTGGTCCACCAGCGCCAGCAGCAGCGCGCCGCGCGGCGGGGCGTATTCGCCAGGCAGCGTGGCCAGCTCGCGCTCAAAGTTCTGAAAGGACAGGTCGATGCCCGCTTCGGCTGCGTATTCCTCGAACAGCGCGCGCGCCTGGGCCACGCGCTCAGGCGTGTCAGCGGCGATCAGTTCGACGGCGGGAGTGGTCACGGCGGGGCAAGGCGCGAGGGCGAAGGGCGAAGAAGGCGGGCAGTGTAGCGCCCGGCTTTTCTGAACGGGCGCTCAGCCTTCGGACAACAGCTTGCCAATCAGGCGCGACACCTCGTGCAGCTGCGAGCCGACAAAGCGCCGGGCAATGCGCCCTTTGCGGTCCAGCACAAAGGCCGTGGGCGTGGCGCGCACATCGCCCCACTGGCGCGCAAGCGAGCCATCGCGGTCATGCGCTACCGGGTACGGCGGCTGCCTCGTTTGCATGAAGCGATTCAGGCTTTCGGCGCGGTCGTACGACATGGCTACCGCCACGGCCTGCAAGCCATGAGGGCGGTAATGCTGGTAAAGCGCGGCCAGTTGCGGCGCCTCGTTCATGCAATAAGGGCACGAAGTGGCCCAGAAATTCACCAGCGCCACCGAATCCGCGAAGGCGGACGAATAAAACGCCGAGCCATCCAGCAGCGTGAACGTGCTGTAGGGCGCGCGCTGCCGGCTGCAACCGGCCAGCGCGCCAGCAGCCAGCAGGGCGGGCGCGGCCAGGCAAAGCTGGCGGCGCAAAGCGCTGTGCGGTGCAGCGTTCATTCGGCCAGCAGCTTTTCAATTTGCGCGTGCAGCGCGGCAAAGTCCGGCTGGCCCACGTAACGCTTGACGATGCGGCCCTGCTTGTCCAGCAAGAAGGTAGTGGGCGTCAGGCGCACATCGCCCCAGGCTTTGGCGGCCTGGCCGTCATGGTCGTAAGCCACCAGAAAAGGCAGCGCCCGCTGCGCGGCAAAGCGGCTCACGTATTCGGGCTTGTCGTACTGCATGGCCACGGCCAGCGTCTCGTAGCCTTGCGCCTTGAACTTGCCGTAGGTGGCGGCGATTTCGGGCATTTCGGCCACGCAGGTGGTGCAGCTGGTGGCCCAGAAATTCACCAGCGCTACCTTGCCGCGCAGGCTTTCGGTGGAGATGCGCTGGCCGTCCAGCAGCAAGAAGCTGCTTTGCGGCGCTGACTCCTGCGTGCAGCCTGCCAGCAGCGCGCAAGCCAGCGCCAGCAGGTGCAGCAGGCGCAAGAAGGAAAAACGGAATGCGGACTTGAACATGGCGGGCGATTGTCCTTGAGAAGCCTTTCCCGTTCCATCCGTGCCTGTTTGGGCGGACAGCGCTGGCAAAAGAGGCCTTTCAATTCAAAAAAAAGAGCAAATTCAGGCTGCCCAAAAGGGCCTGTGCCGCAATGAATACGGGGACATCCAGCTATTGAAAAAGGAGCCGAAAAAAAGAAACCGGACCCGGCATGAAGCCAAGCATGGCGGGCGGACCTGCGCTGCCCGCGCCCGAAAGGATAAATTCAGCCCTTCCACCCGTGCCATGCAGTACCGCTGCCCCGCCTGGCCTCGCGCTGGCCTTTCCCTTTTCCGGAACCCTTGCTGAGCGCAGGCGGCCCGCCTTTTCGCGCCCGCGCGCAGGTCTCGATCTCACTGATATGACCCATCTGCTTGTCATCGCCCACGCCCCGCTGGCCAGCGCCCTGCGCGATGCCGCCCTGCACGTGTTTCCCGATGCCGCCAGCCACGTGCTGGCGCTGGATGTGCAGGCCCACGTCAGCCCCGATGCCGCCTTGCTGGCTGCGCGCGCGTTGCTGCTGCCGGCTGCCGCGCGCGCACTGCTGCTGACCGACGTGCTGGGCGCCACGCCCAGCAACGTGGCCAGCCGCCTGGCCGCCGAAACCGGCTCGCCCCTGCTGGCCGGGGCCAATTTGCCCATGCTGCTCAAGGCCATCACCTACCGCGCCGAGCCGCTGCTGGAGCTGGCCGCGCGCGTGCGCGAAGGCGGCCAGCAAGCCATCATCCGCATCGAGCCATGATCGAAAAACAGACCACCATCATCAACAAACTCGGCCTGCACGCCCGCGCCAGCGCCAAGCTCACCAAGCTGGCGGGCAGCTTTCCTTGCGAAGTGTGGATGCAGCGCGGCGAACGCCGCGTGAACGCCAAAAGCATCATGGGCGTGATGATGCTGGCCGCCGGCATGGGCACGGCCGTCACCCTGCAAACCAGCGGCGAACGCGAGCAAGAAGCCATGCAGGCCCTGCTGGCGCTCATCGAAGACAAGTTCGGCGAAGGCGAGTAGCCCGCGCGCCCTCCGGCCTGAAAGTGATCCTGCCATGACCGCCCTTTTGCGGCCCGCCTTTTTCATCCTCTGCGCCCTGGCCCTGTGCGGCCCGGCCGCCACCCAGGCCCAGCCGATGCCCGCCATCGAGATGGCGGACATCCCCGCAGGCAGCTTCCTCATGGGCGCGTGCGTGCCGGCCAGCGCCGACAAACAGCGGCGCGCCCGCGATGAATTCATGGGCCGCCCGCCCGCGCAGCCCGCTTGTCAGCCAGAAGAAGAAGCCTTTGGTTCCGCATCCGGCCCGCAGCACGCCGTGCGCGTGCGAGCCTTCCAGCTTGGCAAAACCGCCGTCACGCTGGGCCAGTTCAAGGCCTGGCTGCGCGCCGCCGGGCGTGACGATCTGCTCACCGAAGAGTTCATGCAGGCCAACCGCCACGGCGACCAGGCCCCCGTGGTTTATGTCAGCTGGCATGACGCGCAGGACTACATCCGCTGGCTCAAACAGACCTGGCCGCAGGGCGGCCGCTGGCGCCTGCCCTCGGAAGCCGAATGGGAATACGCCTGCCGCGCGGGCCAGCCTGTTCGCTACTGCGGCAGCGATGACCCCGGCGCCGTAGCCTGGCACGCTGATAACAGTGGCCGCCGCATCCACCCCGTAGCGCAAAAGCAGCCCAACGCCTGGGGGCTTAAGAGCCTGTTTGCCCCCCGTCCGCAGGCGCGAAAGCGCGGCCTCGGGCGTCCTGCGGCGTTGCAAATCCTCGCCGGGCCATAAGGCCCGTCTGCGGTTTGCGCCTTGCAGCCCATCCCGACCCGCGCTTTCGCCCCTTGCGGCCAGAGGGCAAACAGGCTCTTGCGACATGAGCGGCAACGCCTTTGAATGGGTGCAGGACTGCTGGCACAACAGTTACAAGGAGGACGGCATGGAAGAAGCCGCCCCCGCCGACGGCAGCGCCTGGGAAAGCGACTGCTCTTTTCGCAACCGCTATTTCAGCGGACTGCGCATGGTGCAGCGCGGCGGCAGCGCGCTGGCTCCGGCCTTTGGGTACGCGCGCGCCCTTGTGCGCCACCATGCCCCGCCCAAGTGGCGGGGCGATGACAGGGGCTTTCGCCTGGCGCGCGATCCGCATCCTTGAGACGTCAAGGCGTTCCGGGAAGGCTGGTTTTGCTCTTGTATCCATAGCTGGATGTCCTAGTGGAACCAGCGCAGACCAGCTTTTTGGCGCCCCTGGATTCGCTCCTGTTTTTGAGGGGCTGTTCGCAGGCAGACTGAGAGCAGCCCTTCAAAGCGGCGGCGTGCGGGCCAGCACGGCGGCGCTGACTTGCCTGGCGCCCGCCCGCAGCAGGGCTTTGGCGGCGGCGCGCAAGGTGGCGCCGGTGGTCATCACGTCATCAATCAACAGCACATGGCGGCCTTGCAGGGCGGGCCGGCGCGCGGGGTTGGGAACGAAGGCGTTTTGCACGCGGCGCAGGCGCTGGGCGCGGCTGAGGCTGCGCTGGGGCGGCGCGTCGTGAGGGCGCAGCAGGGCGTCGGCCACCACGCGCCGCGCGCCCAGGGCGCGGGCCAGCAGCAAGGCGGGGTTGTAGCCGCGCGCGGCCAGGCGCTGGCGCGAGGCGGGCACGGGCACGGCGGCATCGGCTTCGGCCACGGCCTGCGCCACGCCGGGCGTTTGCAGCAGCATGGCAGCCAGCGGGGCGGCCAGGCCGGTTTGCTGATGGAATTTGAACTGGGCCAGCAGCCCGTCCCAGGGCCAGCCATAGGAAAGCGCGGCGAAGGTGCGGCTCATGGGCGGGGGCCTGAGCAAACACTCGCCGCACTGCGCCGCGCTGCCCGCCAGCGGCGCGGCACAGGTAAGGCAACGCGGCTCGGGGCGGACGAAGCAGGCCAGGCACCCGGTGCAAATGGGCGGCGCGGGCCAGGCGCGGCAGATATGGCACTGGCTGGGCAGCAGGCGGGCAAGCAGGGCCATGCGGCGAAAAAGGGAGCAGGAAACGGAAGAAGTGGAAGAAGCGGAAGAAGGCCGCGCAGCGCCTGCGGATGGTCCGGCGGCAGGGCGCGCAAGCGCCGCGTCATCAATATACTGCCCGCCCCAGCGCCGCAGGCGGGGTGGCGAAGGGGTTTTTCTGCTCCTTGATTCATAGCACGACCTCCCCGTATTCATTGCGACGATAGCCTTTTCAGGCCCTTTAAATTCGCTCTTGTTTTTGATGCCAAGCCGCATCCGTCCCGCGCGCCGGGGCTTTTGTCATGACCGTCGCTTCCTCGCCTTCTTCCCCCCCTTCCCTAGACGCACGGGCCGCCGCCCGGCTGGCTGCGCTGCCCGGTCCCGCGCCCTGGCTGCATGAAGAAGTGGCGCGCCGCATGGCCGAGCGCCTGCCGTGGATCACCCTGCCCGTCAAACGCTGGGCGCACTGGTCGCCACGCCACGGCGGCATGCAAGGGCACGCGCTGGTGGCGGCGCACTTTGCCCAGGCCGAATGCGTGGGCGTGCCTGCGGGCGAGGGCCATGCGGGCGACGCGCCCCTGCCCTGGTGGCGGCCCGCCCGCTGGGCGCGCCCGGCCTTGCGCACCGTGGCGCAGCCCGAAGCGGGCAGCGTGCAAATGGTGTGGGCCAACATGCTGCTGCACCGCGTGGCCGAGCCGCAGGCGCTGATGCACCAGTGGCTGCAAGCGCTGGCCGTGGATGGCTTTGTAATGTTTTCCTGCCTGGGGCCAGACACGCTGCGCGGCCTGCGCGCGCTGTATGCGCGCCTGGGCTGGCCCGCGCCCGCGCACGAATTCACCGACATGCACGACTGGGGCGACATGCTGATGCAGGCCGGCTTTGCCGAGCCGGTCATGTTCATGGAGCACGTAACCCTCACTTTTGAAACGCCGCAGCGCGCCTTGCAGGAGCTGCGCGCGCTGGGGCGCAACTTGAGCCGCAGCCGCTTTGCCGCCCTGCGCGGCCGCCGCTGGCACGCGCGCCTGCTGGCCGAGATGGAAAGCCTGCGCGGAAACAGTGCGGAAAGCGGCTCCATTCCCCTGGAATTCGAGCTGATTTACGGCCACGCGCTCAAGCCCGCGCCGCGCGCGACCGTGTCGGCTGAAACCGTGATCGGCCTGGATGACATGCGCCAAGCCCTGCGCCAGCCGCGCCCGCACAGCCTGCCGCCTGAAAGCCGCGCTGAGTGAATGAAAGCCGCCTGCCATGCCTGACCGCTTCCCTGCCGCCTTTTCTGCCGCTTTTTCTGCTGCTTTTTCTGCTGCTTTTCCTGCCGTCTTTTCCGCCGCCTTGCTGACGGCCTGCGCCCTGGCGCTGCCCGCCTGCTCGCCGCAAGACGCCGCCCGCCCCGCCCTGCGCGGCCAGGCGCTGCATGACGCGCCCTATGCCCGCGACTTTCACCTGATCGACGCCGATGGCCAGCCGCGCAGCCTGGCCGATTTCAAAGGCAAAGTCGTGGTGGTTTTCTTCGGCTACACCCAGTGCCCCGACGTGTGCCCCACCACGCTGCTGGAGCTGGCGCAGGCGCGCCAGAAACTGGGCGCCGAAGCCGGCCGGCTGCAAGGCATCTTCATCACGCTGGACCCCGCGCGCGACACGCCCGAAGTGCTCAAAGCCTACGTGGCCAGCTTTGACGAAAGCTTCATCGCCCTGACCACGCGCAGCCCCCAGGAGCTGGCCGCGCTGGCGCGCGAGTTCAAGATTTTTTACCGCCAGACGCCCGGCCCCATTGAAAACAGCTACACGCTCGATCACACCGCCGCCAGCTACATGTATGACCCGCAAGGCCGCCTGCGCCTGTATCAAACCTACGGCATCGGCGCTGACGCCATGGCGGCCAACGCGCGCGCGCTGCTGCACGAAAAAAGCGCGGATTGAGAGCCTGTGCAAGGTCTGCCCCGGCAAGCTTTGGACAGGCTCTAGCTGACTTCGCTCATGCGCCCGTCGGACGAGAGCAAGGCGGCGCGCACGGTCTGGCCGGGGTGGGCGGCTTGCACGGCGGCGCGGTAGCGGGCCAGTTGCGCGGCGTAGTCCGGGTTGTGCTCGGGGTGCGCGGCGCTTTTGTAGTCCAGCACCCACCACTCGGGCTGTTTCGTGGCGGGATCAGGGCGGCAAACCAGCCGGTCCATGCGCAAGGTTTGGCCCTGGTGAAGGATTTCGACTTCGTCAAAGGCGGCGGTGAAGGCTCCGCGCTGCCAGGCCCATGCGCCTTCGCCGGTGAAGATGCGGCGGGCGGTTTGCAGGGCGGTTTGCGCTTGCGCGGAGGTGAGGCGGTATTGGCGGGCGATCGTCTGCCGGATGCTTTCGCCGCTGCCCTTGAGCCAGTCATCTCCACCGTCGCGCCCGGCGCGCTCCAGCAGCCAGTGCATGGCCTGGCCCAGGCGGGCGGCTTCGGGGTTGGCGTCCGCAGGCGGGGCGGGCAGCGGCGGGCGCGCCGGGGTGAACGCCAGGCTGGCCAGCGGAGCGGGTGCTGGCGGGGCGGGTTCGGCGCTGCGCCAGTCAGGTAACACGGGCAAGCGGATGGGGGCGCTTTCAGAGGCGCTTTCCGGGGTGCGGGCGGCGGCTGGCTGCGCTGGATTCCACTCGGGCGCAGCTTCGGCGGCTGGCTGCAAACGGCTCCACCAGGTGGGGCCGCTTTGGCGGTAGGGCGTGACGCTGGAGAGGGCCAGGCAGCTTTCGGCGCGGGTGATGGCCACGTAAAGCGCATTGAGTTCTTCGCGGCGCTGCTCGCGCTGCTCGGCTGCCAGCAGCTCGATGGCGCAAGGCGGCGGGTTGCTTTCGCTGGCCAGAAAGATGAAGCGGCGCGGATAGGGCGCTTCGCCCGGCCAGTCGATGAGGGTGCTCATGGTGTCGGCTTTGGGCGGGGCGGCCTGGGTGTCCAGCAGCAGCACGGTGTGCGCTTCCAGCCCCTTGGCGCCGTGAATGGTGAGCAGGCGCACGGCGTTGCCCGCACCGGCTGCGGGCGGCAGGGCGGCCGCGCCGCCTTTGCGCAAGGCGCGCACAAAGGCCCAGGCGGTCAGAAAGCGGCCGCCTTGCAGGTTGAGCGCCAGCGACAGCAGGCCGCGCAGTTGCGCCAGCGTGCGCTCGCGCTCGTGCGCAGGGGCGGCTGCGGCGTAGCGGGCAAAGGCGTCGCGGTGGTCGAAGATGGCTTGCAGCGCGTCGTGCGGGGGCAGGCTGGCCAGCCAGGTTTGGTAGAGGGCCAAATCGGCTGCTAAATCGGCCGCCAAATCGCCTGTCAAGTCATCAGTCAAATCGCCCGCCAGTGCTTGCCCGCCGGGCACGAACAGCTCTTTTTTCTGTAGTAGGCTGAACCAGCTTTCGCCCGGATGCGCGCGCGCCAGCAGGGCCAGCTGCGTCAATTGCCCGTCTGTCAGCCCGAACAGGGGCGATTTGAGGGCGTGCGCCAGCGCGAGGTTGTGCGCGGGCGACAGCAGCGCGTCCAGCAGCGCGGCCACGTCTTGCGCCACGGGCAGCTCACCCAAATCGCTGCGGTCGGGAAATTCGCAGGCAATGCCGCGCTCGCGCAGCGCCTGCTGCATCAGTGCCAGCCGGTCGTTGCGGCGGGCCAGCACCATGATGCCGCCCGCTGGCAAGCCGCTGGCCAGTTGCGCGGCCACCCAGCCGGCGGCCTGGCGGCATTCGCGCAGATGCAGGGTTTCTTGCGGCAGCTCGCGCGGCGTGGTGAGGCTGTCGCGCCAGGCGATGGCGCTTTCGCCCTGGCTGTCGCCAGCGGCTTCTTCAGCCGGTTTTTCACCGCGTTCAACCGGCGGCAGCAGCAGCACGCTGCCCGCTTCGTCCGATTCGGTGGTGTGCGCGCGGTAGCCGCTGTAGCCGCCCTGCTCTTGCGCGGCCAGCAAGGCGGTATTGGCGGCGCCCATCACGCGGTGCGCGCAGCGGCGCGTGTGCTCGCAAGCCAGCCCGTCGCCTTCCAGCGCCTCGCGCACAAAGGCTTTGGCGGCCTGAAACACTTGCGGCTCGGCGCGGCGGAAGCGGTAAATGCTCTGCTTGGGGTCGCCCACGATGAATACGCTGAAATCACGCCCGCCCCCCGCGCCCGCGTAGGCCGACAGCCAGCTGGACAGGGCCTGCCACTGAAGCGGGCTGGTGTCCTGGAATTCGTCGATGAGCAAGTGGCGCACGCGCGCATCCAGCCGCTGCTGCACCCAGCCGGCCAGCTCGTCGTTGGAGAGCATGCGCTGCGCGGCGCGCTCCACATCGTGCATGTCCACCCAGCCGCGCTCGCGCTTGAGAGCGGCAAATTCGTCAATCAGCGTGCGCGTCAGCTCGGCCATGCGCTGCTGGTGCAGCCAGGCGGCGTGCTGCTTTTGCGCTTGCAGCAGCGCCAGCAGCAGCGCTTGCGCCTCGCGCACATCGTCGATGCCCGCCAGCTTGTCGCTGAACTTGCACGGCTCGCCTTTCTGGGTAAGCAGCGCGGCCACCACGCCTTCGGCTTGGCCGCTGGTGATGGCCTTTTCCAGCTCCACGCCCTTGGCTGAAAACGTTTTGGCCGTGGCCTGGCCCAGCGCTTTGGCGGCTTTCAAAAACAGCGCCTTGCTGGTTTTGTCAAACAGCGCCTGCATCGGCTCGTCAAAGGCGGCCAGGTGCGGGAACATGTCATGGAAATGCGGCACGCTGGCCTGCACCACGCCTTGCGCATCGGCCAGCAGAAATTCGGCGCGCTTGTCCAGCGCGGTCTGCAAAGCCTTGTCCGTCTGGTGGCGGCCATGCTCGCGCACCAGCGCCTCGTAGCAGGCGCGCTGCGCTGGCTCGGCTGCCACGCGCCGCAGCCAGCGCCGCCACACCTCGGCGCGCGCGGGTGCGTCGTCTTCCAGCAGCTCATAGGGCGCGGGCAGGCGCAGCTCTTGCAGCAGTTTCAGCGGCGCGGTTTGCAGCAGCGCGGCAAACCAGCCGTGAAACGTGCGCACCTGCACGGGCCTGGGGCACATCAGCAAACGGGCATGCGCGCCTTTGAGCGCGGGGGCCAGCCGTGCGGCCCGCCGCCCGGGCACGCCGCGCAGCGCCAGCTCGCGCGCCAGATCGGCCTCTTGCATGCCGGCAAAAGCCGTCAGCCATTCATTGAGGCGCTGGCGCATTTCGCCCGCCGCCTTGCGCGTGAAGGTGATGGCCAGAATTTCATGCGGCGCCAGCGGCGCGCCGTCCGCGCTGCCGGGCGCCGGCTCAATCAGCGCCCGCAAGATGCGGCTGACCAGCATCCACGTCTTGCCCGCGCCCGCGCACGCCTCGACCGCCACGCTGCGGCGCGGATCGCAGGCAATGGCATAAAACGCATCGCGCGTGACGGGCTGGTCGTTGTGGAAGTAGGCGGGAGCGCTCATCGTGGGCAGACAACAAAAAAAGGGGCAATCATGCCGCTCAGCGGCAATGCGCGGAGCGGCGAAAAACAAAACGGCGTATTTTCCAGCCCCTTTCAGGCAAAACGGCGAATATGCGCCGCCAGCGCCGCCAATTCAACGTCGCTGGCGCGTTCGCAATCATGCGATGAAATATAGCCCTCGTATTTTTCAAAATATTTTCTTCCGCCAGAGTTGATGGGTTGCCATTGGCCGCTCGCAAGCCCTGCCGTGCCGTGCATGGGAAAGAGCTTGGCGTGCAGGTGATCCACTCCAAAGCCCTCCAGAATCAGGCCCGTGCGGCCCACGTCGTCAAAGGCGCGGTCAAGGACTTTCGCGGTTTTCTGCGCGGCCAGAACCAGCCCGGCCAGCACGGTTTCATCGGCGGCGAATGCGTAGCTGCCGTGATGCTCCCTGGTAATGACCACGCTGAATCCTTTTGTATTGGGAAAAATGGAAAGAAAAGCCAGATGGCGTTCATCTTCCCATATTGGATGGCAAGGCGAATGGCCCTGGGCGATCTGGCAGAAAATGCAATCGGCGCGGTGCATGGATTTTCCTTTTCGCAAAAATGAAAGAAAGGCCGCCGCAGCGCCGCCGATGCCTCCGTTTTGGCCCCGCTTTGCAAAAGCTTTACGCAACTTTTCTGGCGGCGGCGGCTCCATTGCCGCGTTCATCATTTCCCCCACTTTTTTGCAAGGAGAACTCCAACCCATGCTGACCCGAGTCATTCAGCAACGCAGCGCCGTAGCGCTGGCCGCTGCCGCCATTGTCGGCGCTTCCGCCCTGGCCCTGCTGCCGCACGAGCCGGCGCAGGCGCAGCCCGCCGCCGTGGCGCGCGGCCTGCCAGATTTCACCGACCTGGTCGAGCAAGTCGGCCCCGCCGTCGTCAATATCCGCACGCTGGAGCGCGTCAGCAGCGGCGGCCGCCGCTCGCGGGCGCTGCCGCAAATAGACGAAGAAACCGAAGACATGCTGCGCCGCTTCGGCATTCCGCTGCCGAACATGCCGCGCGGGCAGGGGCGCGGCCAAGGCTTCGAGCGCGAAGTGCCGCGCGGCATGGGATCAGGCTTCATCCTCACGCCCGATGGCTACGTAATGACCAACCACCACGTCGTCGATGAAGCCGACGAAATCATCGTCACCCTCTCCGACAAGCGCGAATTCAAGGCCAAGCTCATCGGCGCGGACGAACGCACCGACGTGGCCGTGCTCAAGATTGACGCCAGCGGCCTGCCCGCCGTGAAAATTGGCGACGCCAGCCGCGTGCGCGTGGGCGAGTGGGTCATGGCCATCGGCTCGCCCTTCGGGCTGGAAAGCACCGTCACCGCCGGCATCGTCAGCGCCAAACAGCGCGACACAGGCAGCTACCTGCCCTTCATCCAGACCGACGTGGCCGTCAATCCCGGCAACTCCGGCGGCCCGCTCATCAACCTGCGCGGCGAAGTCGTCGGCATCAACAGCCAGATTTACTCGCGCTCCGGCGGCTTCATGGGCATCTCGTTTGCCATACCGATTGACGAAGCCATGAAAGTCAGCGAACAGCTGCGCGCTACCGGCCACGTCACGCGCGGGCGCATCGGCGTGCAAATTGGCGAAGTCTCGCGCGAAGTGGCCGAATCCATCGGCCTGGGCAAAGCGCAAGGCGCACTGGTCAGCCACGTGCAAAGCGGCTCCCCGGCTGAAAAAGCAGGCGTGCGCGCGGGCGACATCATCACCCGCTTTGACGGCCAGCCCATCGAAAAAGTCAGCGACCTGCCCCGAATGGTAGGCAACGCCAAACCCGGCACGCGCGGCACGGTTACCGTCTTTCGCCAAGGCAAAAGCCTGGACCTGAACCTCACCGTGGCCGCCATGGAACCCGAAAAAGGCGGCTCCCGCGCCGCCAGCGCCGCAGGCGAGCCGAAAACCGCCGCCAGCCAGACCTTGGGCCTGGCCGTGACCGACCTGAGCGCCGAGCAAAAAGCCAAGCTCAAAACCCAGCGCGGCGTGCGCATCACCGACGTGGACGGACCAGCCGCCAGCGTGGGCCTGCGCCCCGGCGATCTCATCCTGGCCGTAGCCAACACCGATGTCGGCAGCGCCGCCGAATTCGAAGCCGCCGCCAGCAAAGCCATGAAAGGCGAGAAAGCCGGCAAACCCGTGAACCTGCTGGTACAGCGCGGCGACATGGTTCAGTACGTGCTGCTGCACCCCGCCGCCCAGTAAACGCCCCTTCGCCATGCGCCCAGGCCGCGCCCCCGCACAGGAGCGCGGCCTTTTTTGCGGCCAGACAAACGGCCACCTCAGCCAGCGCCAGAACGCGCTCAAGGCCGGCAATCCGCCCGAATATAGCTCCCGAATTCATAGCAATAGGTCCTAGTGAAACGGGCGAAAAGCGGCATTTCCACCCCCTCAAATCAGCTTCTCTTTTTGATTGCCCCAGCCCCGCGCGGGTTCAACGAAAACGGCCTTGTACGGCCCGCTGAACCCAATCAGCCCATCTTCCAGACGGAAGGCAAAAACGCGGCAACGGGGCCAACCCGCGCCGCAGGCCTAAAAGGCGGACGCGGCGGATACGGATAAAGCCGGCGTGCCTGCGGGCCAAACCTGTCTTGATACATCAAAAACAGGAGCGAATTTCAGTGCTCTGAATGCCGCCTTGCGCCTGTTTTACTAGGACGTCCCGCTATGGATAGAGGAGCTAATAAGGCAGGCCGCACGCCTTCGCCTCCGTTCAGCCCAAGCCGGTAGGCCTTCTTCGCTCGCATGCGCGGTCGATCTGCGCATGGCTTACCGAAAACGGGTTGGCTTCCGCTCGCGTGAAGCAGCGGCCAGATCTGGCGCAGGCGAGATGGACGGTTATGGCTGGCGGCTATGGCTGGCGGCTGGCCGGTGGCTGGCTGGCGGCGGGGTCATCTGGCTGGGCGGCGAGGCGGCGCTCCAGGGCGTTCAGGGCCAGTTCCTGCTGGCGCAGGCGGTCTTGGGTTTGGCGGCGCTGCTGGCGGGCGCGGCTGACGCAGTCATTGACAGCAAAGCGCTTCCAGCAGGCTTTTTCAGCTTGTTCAAAACGCTGGCGGGCGGCGTTTTGTTCGGCGGCAATGCGGCTGCGCTCGGCGGCCATCCACGGTTCCAGGGCCGCGCCTTGGGGCGCGGCGGCAATCCAGTCCTGGGCGGCCTGCGCGTGGGCCGTCTGCGCGGCGCGGTGGCTTTCGTGCAAAGAGGCCGAGGAGCAGGCGGCCAGCAGGGCTGGGGCGGCAAGGAGGATGATCAGGCGGCGCATGGCAGTGAAGGTGGTGAAAGGGCAGTGAAGGCAGCAATGAGGGCGATGGATTTGCAACGCCGCAGAGCGCCTCAGGACCGCATTTTTGCGCTCACGAGCGGACTTTGAACGGGGTTTTCAGGTGAGCTGGGTGTCCACGGCGCGGTGTTCCAGCGCTAGGTATTCGGCCGATTGCATTTCCATCAGGCGCGAGACGGTGCGCGGAAATTCGTGGGCCAGCGGCCCTTCGGTGTAGAGCTGCTCGGGCGGCACGGCGGCCGAGAGCATGAATTTGACACGGCGGTCATACAGCACGTCCACCAGCAGGGTGAAGCGCCGCGCCTCGGAGGCGTTGTGCACGTGCATTTGCGGCACGTCTGACAGCAGCAGGGTGTGGTAGCGCGAGGCGATTTCGAGGTAGTCGTTTTGCGAGCGCAGGCCGCCGCAGAGCGTTTTGAAGTCAAACCAGATGACGCCGCCCGCGCGGCGGCAGGCGGTGATTTCGCGGCCTTCGATTTCGATGACGGGCGATTCGTCCGCCGTGCCTGCCAGGCGCGTGAAGGCGTCTTGCATGGCGGCATCGGCTTGCGCGCCCAGAGGGCTGTGGTAAAGCGGCACTTGCTCCAGCGTGCGGCGGCGGTAGTCGGTGCCGTTGTCCACGTTGATGACGTCCATGCGCGCGTTGAGCAGCTCGATGGCAGGCAGGATGCGGTCGCGGTGCAGGCCGTTGGGGTACAGCTCGTCGGGCCTGAAGTTGCTGGTGGTGACAAAGCCCACGCCGTTGTCAAACAGTGCCACCAGCAGGCGGTGCAGGATCATGGCGTCGGTGATGTCGGCCACGTGAAATTCGTCAAAGCAGATGAGCTTGAATTTGGCGGCGATGCGCCGGCCCAGCTCGTCCAGCGGATTGACCTGGCCTTGCAAGGCGGCCATTTCGCGGTGCACTTCGCGCATGAATTCGTGAAAGTGCAGGCGCGTTTTGCGGCGAATGGGCACGGTGTTGAAAAAGCAGTCCATCAAAAAGCTTTTGCCGCGCCCCACGCCGCCATACATGTAAACGCCCTTGGGAATCTCGGGGTGGTTGATGAGCTTTTTGAACCGGTTGGAACGCCGGGCCTTGTAGGCGGCCCAGTCATTGGCGCAGCGCTCCAGCGCCTGCACGGCGCGAAGCTGGGCGGGGTCGGACTGAAAGCCGCGCGCGGCCAGTTCCTGCTGGTAGGTTTCAGAGACGCTGGGTCGGGTCATGCGGTTTCTGGTTTCAGGGGCGATTTTCGGAAGTCGGGCATTTTATTCAGGCAAATCAGCGGGTTCCATGATTTTCAAAAATCTGTTCAGCTGTATTTCCGGCAGCCGCTGCATGATTCAGGCCATGCAGCCATTGAATGGCCTGGCAATAGGCGATTTCGTCTTTGCTGCTGTATTGGTGAATGTCATGCCCGCCATGAATGAAGGCGGTGCGCAGCGGGCCAGCATAAGCTGCCACAAGGTCTTGCTGCATGGACGGCGTGGCCAAGGTGTCTTGCAGCGAAATCTGGAAAACGGCGGGCGATGGGCTATGACGCGCGTTGCGCAGCGCATCCAGCCCGGGCGGCATGCCCTGAATCAGCCAGCGCGCCGCTTTCCGGCCCAATCGTGATTGCAGCAAGGGGAAAACGGGCAGCGCGTTTTTGAGAATCAGGCCATGCACTTCACGCCGCGCCGTCACATGCAAGGCGAAAAGCGCGCCTAGGCTGTGACCGTAGACCCAATGCCGCGCATGAGGGCAGTGGCGAACCATTTCATCAAAAGCCAGAAGGGCCGCCTGCGCATGACGCAGCAGCGAAACAGGGCCGAGGCTGCCGCCGAAACCGGGCGGATTGACGATCCAGACTTCTCCCGGCACGTGAGGCAGGCGATTGAGCGGATCGGTCGTGCCTTGTTCAGCCCGGCCACGTGCGCCCAGAAAGCGCAATACGGCAACCGGGTGGCATTTTTGCTCCATGTCGTTGCAGCCTGAGCCTATAGCTTCACGCCAAATCTGCACCTTGCCCCAGGGGCATGGCATGTTCAAGGCCCGTTTGGCGCAATCCATGCGATGGCGGCTGGGACGAAAGAGCAGGCGGCTTAAGAAGCGGTGCCGCCAAGGTGCGGACAATGCAGCGTCTGGACGGTGAGGCGCCCAATCAGAAGGCGGCATGGTTTTAAAAAGCACTGATTTTTGGGCGGCATTTTCACCATCAAAAAAATGGCCCATTTTGCGGGCCATTTCTGTTTTGACAACGCGCCATTGAGCGTGAATGTCGATTCAATCCGCCAAACTCGTTTTCAGCATTTTCCTATTTCGAAAGGCGCCATTACGGGCATCAGATCTGGCGGGCTTCTGCCGCGCATGGCAAAGAGGCGGCCTGAAATTTTCCCCGCCTTTTCTGGGCCGAATGGAAGGCGGCACCATCTGACATGACTTTCACTTCAGAAAAAGGAGCAAATTCACCCCCCTCAAAACACCGTCTGCCGCCCATTCGGCTAGGAGGTAACGCTATCAATCAAGGAGCGAACCAGGCTCATTCTGATGAGCCTGTTCGCGCCTGTCATGAGGCCATCTGCCGTTCAGAAATTGAGCGTTCGCTTGTCTACGGCCAGCGCGGCTTCCTTGGTGGATTCGCTCAGGGACGGGTGGGCGTGGCAAATGCGGGCGATGTCTTCGCTGCTGGCGCGGAAGGCCATGGCCACGCAGGCCTCGGCAATCAGCTCGCTGGCGTAGGGGCCGACGATGTGCACGCCCAGGATTTCGTCGGTTTTGGCATCCGCCAGGAATTTGACGAAGCCCGTGGTGTCACCCAGCGCGCGCGCGCGGCCATTGGCCATGAAGGGGAAGGAGCCGGCCTTGTAGGCCACGCCTTGCTCTTTGAGCTGCTGCTCGGTTTTGCCCACCCAGGCGATTTCGGGGCTGGTGTAGATGACCCAGGGGATCAGCGCGAAGTCCACATGCCCGTGCTGGCCCGCGATGCGCTCGGCCACGGCCACGGCTTCTTCTTCGGCCTTGTGCGCCAGCATGGGGCCGCGCACCACGTCGCCCACGGCCCACACGCCGGGCAGGCTGGTGCGGCATTGGTCATCGACCACGATATCGCCGCGCTCGCCCAGCTTCAGGCCCACGGCTTCGGCGTTCAGGCCCTGCGTGTTGGGCACGCGGCCAATGGAGACGATGAGCTTGTCCACTTCCAGCGTTTGCGCTTCGCCCTTGGCGTTGGTGTAGGCAACGGTGACGCCTTTTTTGCCGGATTTGATTTCGCCCACTTTGACGCCCAGCTCGATTTTCAGGCCCTGTTTGTCGAAAGCCTTTTTGGCTTCCTTGGCCACTTGCTCGTCCGCCGCGCCCAGGAAGGTGGGCAGCCCTTCCAGAATGGTGACTTCCGCGCCCAGGCGGCGCCAGACGCTGCCCATTTCCAGCCCGATGACGCCGGAGCCGATGACGCCGAGTTTTTTGGGCGCCGCGCCGCTGGTTTTGCCAATGTGCAAAGCGCCGTCGTTGGAGAGGATGTTTTCTTCGTCAAACGGCGCGCCGGGCAGCTGGCGGGCGCTGGAGCCGGTGGCCACGATGATTTGCTTGCCCGTGAGGGTTTCGCTCTTGTCGCCCGTTACGGCGATTTCGTAGCCGCCGTCCACGGCCTTGACGAAAGAGCCTTTGCCGTGAAAGAAGCTGACTTTGTTCTTTTTGAACAGGTAAAGGATGCCGTCGTTGTTTTGTTTGACCACGCCGTCTTTGCGGGCGATCATTTTCTTGACGTCCATTTTCAGGTCTTTGAGGCTGATACCGTGCTCGCCAAAGTGATGCGCGGCCTGCTCGAAATGCTCGGAGCTTTGCAGCAGCGCCTTGGACGGAATGCAGCCCACGTTGGTGCAGGTGCCTCCGGGAGCGGGGCCGCCTTTTTCGTTTTTCCACTCGTCAATGCAGGCCACGTTCAGGCCCAGCTGCGCGGCGCGAATGGCCGCGATATAGCCGCCGGGGCCTGCGCCGATAACGATGACGTCAAAAGTGTCACTCATATTGTGAATCTCCAGAAAAGATGGAAGGTTGAATCTCAGCAGACTTTCAATGCGGAAGGCGGCAACAACAATTGTGGTAGCCACGCATAAAACAAGTAGGTCGCCCACAGAAGCATGCATAGCGCCAGACCCGCAGCCAGCAACAGACACCACCCACGCCACACGGCGGCCCGACCTTCGAGCAGCACCATGGGAAACCACGGCTTGCCGCTAAGAGGCAGGTTGGTCCGGCGGCGTATCAGTTGGTAGGCATGACGGACGATCCACGCCCACATCAGCCATGCGGGCAAAAAGCCAAACAGAATGATGCCGCCTGCTATTCCCCACAAGCCTTGGCTGTAGCCACCCCAGCCCGCGTTGCACACCAGTGAGCTGACCCAGGCGAAGTAAAGCTGAAACGGATCAAAACTGGACACTTGCCACCAGCCCGCCATGTCTGCCAGCATCCCGGCCAGTAGCAAGACAGTGAGCATGGACAAAGTTTTGCTCGGAATGCGCCCCTCCACCCAAACAACAGGCTTCGTCTGGCGTGGCGAAGTGCCGGGCAGAGGCTGATTCAGCCAGCGCCACAGTATGGCAAGACGCTGAAGCCAGATCGGTTCGGGCATGGGGCATCCTCCGATTGAAAGTCCCGCCGCGCACTGTCGCACTATCACGGAACCTGTTCGTGATAGCCGACTGGCGGCAAGGCCGATCAGAGGTCGAACAGCAGGCGGGCCGGGTCTTCCAGCGCCTCTTTCATGGCCACCAGGCCCAGCACGGCTTCGCGGCCGTCGATGATGCGGTGGTCGTAGCTCATGGCCAGGTAGTTCATGGGGCGGATGACGATCTGGCCGTTTTCCACCACGGCGCGCTCCTTGGTGGCGTGCACGCCCAGAATGGCCGATTGCGGCGGGTTGATGATGGGGGTGGACATCATGGAGCCGAAGGTGCCGCCGTTGCTGATGGAGAAGGTGCCGCCGGTCATTTCCTCAATGCCCAGCTTGCCGTCCTTGGCTTTCTGGCCGAATTCGGCAATCTTCTTTTCGATGTCGGCAAAGCTCATCTGGTCGGCGTTGCGCAGAATGGGAACGACCAGGCCGCGCGGGCTGCCCACGGCAATGCCAATGTCGAAATAGCCGTGATAGACGATGTCGTTGCCGTCCACGCTGGCGTTGATGACCGGGAATTTCTTGAGCGCGTGCACCGCCGCCTTGACGAAGAAGGACATGAAGCCGAGCTTGACGCCGTGCTCCTTGACGAAGGCGTCCTGGAACTTCTTGCGCAGTTCCATGACGGGGGCCATGTTCACTTCGTTGAAGGTGGTGAGAATGGCGTTGGTAGCCTGCGATTGCAGCAAGCGCTCGGCCACGCGGGCGCGCAGGCGCGTCATGGGCACGCGCTGCTCGGGACGGCTGCCCAGATCGGGCGCGGCCGGGCCGCTGACTTGCGGCAGGCTGGCCGTGAGCACGCCGGTCGGGATGGACGCGGGTTTGGCTCCGCTGGCGACAGCGCCGAGCACGTCGCCCTTGGTCACGCGGCCATCTTTGCCGGTGCCGGGCACGCTGCCTGCGGGCAGGTTGTTGTCGGCCATGAGCTTGGCGGCGGCTGGCATGGCGATGCCCGCCTTGCTGTTGCTGGCCGGGGCAGCGGCGCTGGCGGCGGGCGCGGGCGCAGCTGCCGCTGAAGCAGGAGCGGGAGCCGCTGCGGCGGCGCCTGCCACGGCTTCGGTATCAATCTTGGCCAGCAGTTGATCGGCGGTGACGGTGGCGCCATCGGGCTGGATGATTTCGGTGAGCACGCCTGCGGCTGGAGAGGGCACTTCCAGCACGACTTTGTCGGTTTCGACTTCGATCAGGATTTCATCGGCCTGAACGGCTTCGCCCGGCTTTTTCTTCCATTGCAGCAGCGTGGCTTCGGTGATGGATTCAGAAAGCTGGGGCACCTTGACTTCGACGATTGCCATTTTGGGTATTCCGTTGGTGGTTGAGAGTGGGAGGGAAAGGCAGCTCGGTCCTCGCACGGAGCCTGCGCCGCCTGGTTCGCTTACTTGCTGAGCACAAAGCCCTTGATGCGCGAGAACGCCGCCTCAAGCAGCGCCTTTTGCTGCTCCTGGTGCAGGTGGGCGTAGCCCACGGCGGGCGAGGCGGAAGCCGGACGGCCGGCGTAGCCGAGCTTCTGGCCGGGCAGCATGTTTTCGTGGATGTAGTGCTGCACGAAGAACCATGCGCCCTGGTTTTGCGGCTCGTCCTGGCACCAGACGATTTCGGTGGCGTGGGGGTATTTCTTGAGTTCCGCCCCGAACGCCTTGTGCGGGAAGGGGTAGAGCTGCTCGACACGGATGATGGCCACGTCATCGCTGCCTTTTTCGGCGCGCTTTTTGACCAGGTCGTAATACACCTTGCCGGAGCAGGCAATCACGCGCTTGACCTTGTCGGCCTTGAGTTCGCCCTTGTCGCCAATGACGGTCTGGAAGCCTCCCTTGGTGAACTCGGACACTGGCGAGGTGGCGTCCTTGTTGCGCAGCAGGCTCTTGGGCGTGAAGATGACCAGCGGCTTGCGCAGCGGGCGAACCATCTGGCGGCGCAGCACGTGAAAGATCTGGCTGGCCGTGGTGGGCTGCACGATCTGCATGTTGGCGTCGGCGGCCAGCTGCATGAAGCGTTCCACGCGGGCGGAAGAGTGCTCCGGCCCCTGGCCTTCATAGCCGTGCGGCAGCATCATGGTCAGGCCGTTGAGGCGCCCCCACTTCACTTCGCCCGAAGCGATGAACTGGTCAATCACCACTTGCGCGCCATTGGCAAAGTCGCCGAACTGCGCTTCCCAGATGACCAGCGTGCTGGGGTCGTTCGAGGCGTAGCCGTATTCAAAGGCCAGCACGGCTTCTTCCGAGAGGATGGAGTCGATGACGGTGAAGGAGCCTTGCTTCTTGTCCACGTTTTGCAGCGGAATGTAGGTGCCTTCGTCCCACTTCTCGCGGTTCTGGTCGTGAATGACGGCGTGGCGGTGCGTGAACGTGCCGCGCCCGCAGTCTTCGCCGGAAATGCGCACCGGATAGCCGTTGGCCACCAGTGTGGCAAAAGCCATGTGCTCGCCCATGCCCCAGTCCACATTGATTTCGCCACGGCCCATGGCGGCGCGGTCGTCATAGACCTTTTTCACCAGCGCGTGCGGGCTGACGGTGGCAGGCAGCGTGGTGAGCTTTTCGGCAATGCGCTTCCACTCGGTCAGGGGAATGGCAGTTTCTGCGGCGTCCGTCCACTTCTGGCCGCTGAACTTGCTCCAGTTGCCCTCGAACTGCGCCTTGAAGTTGGTTGCCAGCGGATCGACCGTGTGGTGGCCCGCGTCCATCGCGGCGCGATAGGCTTTGGCCAGGTCATCGCCCAGCGTGTCGCCCAGCCCTTGCGCGGCCAGCTTGTCGGCATAGAGCTTGCGGGTGCCGGGGTGCTGGGCAATCTTCTTGTACATGAGCGGCTGGGTGAGCATGGGAGTGTCCTGCTCGTTGTGGCCCAGCTTGCGGTAGCACACGATGTCCACCACCACGTCGTGGCCGAACTCCATGCGGTAGTCCAGCGCCAGTTGCGCGGCCAGGCAGACGGCTTCGGGGTCGTCGCCATTGACGTGCAGCACGGGCGCGCCAATCATTTTCACGATGTCCGTGCAATAGGTTGTGGAGCGCGCATCGCGCGGGTCAGACGTCGTGAAGCCAATCTGGTTGTTGATCACGATGTGCACCGTGCCGCCTGTGGTGTAGCCGCGCGTTTGCGACAGCGCCAGCGTTTCCTGGTTCACGCCCTGCCCGGCAAAGGCGGCATCGCCATGCACCAGCACGGGCAGCACCTGTTTGCCGCGCGGGTCGCCCCGGCGGTCCATGCGGGCGCGCACCGAGCCTTCCACCACGGGATTGACGATTTCCAGATGCGAGGGGTTGAACGCCAGCGCCAGATGGATGGGGCCGGTCGGCGTGGCCACGTCGGAGCTGAAACCCTGGTGATACTTCACGTCGCCAGCGGGCAAGTCTTCTGGGGCGGTGTGATCGAATTCGGCAAACAAGTCCTTGGGCAGCTTGCCCAGCGTATTGACCAGCACGTTCAGACGGCCCCGGTGGGCCATGCCAATCACCAGCTCCTGCACGCCGTGCTTTGCGGCATCCGTCACCAGCTCGTCCATCGCGGCAATGAACGACTCGCCGCCTTCCAGCGAAAAGCGCTTTTGTCCCACATATTTGGTGTGCAGATAGCGCTCCAGCCCTTCGGCGGCGGTCAGGCGTTCCAGAATGCGTTTTTTCTTCGCGGCGTCAAAAGACGGCTTGGAGCGAATGGACTCCAGCTTTTGCTGCCACCAGCGCTTTTGCGCCTGGTCCGTGATGTACATGTATTCGGCGCCAATGGTGCCGCAGTAGGTTTCGCGCAGGGCGTTGAGTAGCTCGCGCAGCGACATGGTGTCTTTGCCGAAGAAGGTGTTGCCCACGTTGAACACCGTTTCCATGTCCGCGTCCGAAAAGCCGTAGAAAGACGGCTCCAGCTCCGGAATAACGGGCCGCTCGGTGCGCTTGAGCGGGTCCAGATCGGCCCAGCGCTGGCCCACGTTGCGATAGGCGGCAATGAGCTGCTGCACCGCTGTGCGCTTGCGCCCCAGGTCGGGGTCGTCGCCAAAGGCGCGCACCACTTGCGTGCCGCCGTGCTTGGCGCGCTCGGCAAAGGCGTCAATCACGGGCTGGTGCGGCACATCGCGGGCGCTGCTGCCATCCGTGGCGGGCACGTGTTGCAAGGCGTCGAAATATTCGCGCCAGGAATCGGGCACGCTGCCGGGGTTTTCCAGGTATTTCTCGTACATCTCTTCGACGTACGGGGCGTTGCCTCCGAAAAGGTAGGTATTGCCCTTGTAAGTGTCGTAGACGGATTTCGTCTCGCTCATCGTTCGCTGACCTTTCGCCTCTCTTGAAGAGGCATGGGTTGGTGGGAGGAAATAACCTTCCGCGTCACGGCTGGACCGGTTGGCGGATAGCGATGTGGCAGGGAAGGAGCCGGGAAGTAAATGAATTGCGACGGTGACGAATTGTGCCACTGCGCTTTTTGTCTTCAATCAAGGGTAAACATCAACAAAAAAGCCGCATGCCCAAAAAGGAGCATGCGGCTTTTTCAAATTGGTGCCCGGGGCCGGAATCGAACCGGCATGGTGTCGCCACCGGCAGATTTTGAGTCTGCTGCGTCTACCAATTTCGCCACCCGGGCGGCGGAAAGCGGCGGATTATGGCACAGCATCTACTGGCAGCCGCACGCCGTATATTCACCCCATGAGCAAGCAATCTCCCCAGGAAATTCAGTACCCCACCATACAAGACGTCATTGGCCGCACGCCGCTGGTGCGCCTGGCGCGCATGCCCGGCTGCGGGCAGCGGGGCAACGTCATTCTCGGCAAGCTGGAAGGCAACAACCCTGCCGGTTCGGTGAAAGACCGCGCGGCGCTGGCCATGATTCAGGGCGCGCAAGCGCGCGGCGAGGTGCGCCCCGGCGACACGCTGATTGAAGCCACCAGCGGCAACACCGGCATTGCATTGGCCATGGCGGCGGCCATCATGGGCTACCGCATGGTGCTCGTCATGCCGGAAGACCTTTCCGTGGAGCGCGCGCAAACCATGAAGGCTTATGGCGCGGAACTCATCCTCACCCCGCGCTCGGGCGGCATGGAATACGCGCGCGATCTGGCTGAAAAAATGCAGCGCCAGGGCAAGGGCCGCGTGCTCGACCAGTTTGCCAATGCCGATAACCCCCGCGCCCATGTGGAAACCACGGGGCCTGAAATCTGGGAGCAGACCGGCGGGCGCATCACCCACTTCGTCAGCGCCATGGGCACCACGGGCACCATTACCGGCGTTGCACGCTATCTGAAAAGCCGCAACCCCGCTGTGCGCATCATTGGCGCGCAGCCCTCGGCGGGGTCTCGCATTCCCGGCATTCGCAAGTGGCCTGAAGCGTATGAGCCGCGCATCTACGACGCCTCGCTCGTGGACGAACTCATTTCCGTCACCCAGGCCGATGCCGAAGAAACCAGCCGCCAGCTGGCCCGGCAAGAAGGCATCTTCGCCGGCATCTCCTCTGGCGGCGCGTGCTGGGCGGCCCAGCAAGTGGCTGAACGCGAGAGCGGCGCCACCATCGTGTTCATCGTCTGTGACCGGGGCGACCGGTACCTCTCGACCGGCGTCTTTCCGGCCTGACTCCGTCATGTCATGCAATTCGCAGACAAAGATAGCCACAACTCTCGACTGGCGTCTTTCCGGCCTGACTCCGTCATATCAAAAACAGGAGCAAATACAGGAGCGCGAAATGCCGTTTCGCGCACGCTCCACTAGGACATAACGCTATTGATGCAGTAGCAAAAATCTGCGCCTCCACACCTTCTCCGCGCCGCCATGCAAGAAAACACCTGCCCGCCGCCCGCCGCTGAAATAGACGCCCGCGGCCTGCACTGCCCCCTGCCCATCCTGCGCGCCAAAAAAGCGCTTGCCACGCTGCAAAGCGGCCAGCTGCTGCGGGTGCTGGCGACCGACCCCGGCTCCGTGCGCGACTTTCAGGCTTTCGCGCAGCAGACCGGCAACACGCTGGTGGCCCAAAGCGAATCCGCAGGCGAATTCACTCATGTGCTGCGGCGGCGCTAGCGGCCAGAACCGCTTGCGCAGGCTCTTTCGCGGCTGAACCCGAGCCTGCCCACATGAGCTGCTATCGCCAGATATCACCCAAGACCCCACAAGCGTGACACTTGTCACGTTTTGTCGCTGTTGCGCTACGCGCGCTGCCTGAAAGCACCCAAGGCAACGCACAATGCACATTCATTAACCTTTTCAGGAGCCACCTCACATGCGACACCTTTTTGCACTGGCCTTGATGGCCGCCCTGTCCGTGACTGCCGCACATGCCCAGGAAAGCGCCGCGCAGCCTGCCGCGCAAGCCGCCCCCGCAGCGGCCCCTGCCCCTGCGGCTCAGCCTGCCAAGCAGCAAGCCCCGGCCCAGCCCGTGTCCGTGCCCCAGCCCGAGGCTGACCTCAGCGGCCTGCCCATCCGGCCCGATATCGAAATACCCGACCCATCCATCCGCAACACCAACAACTACATGTTCAACGCCCAAGGCGTGAACTGCTCGCTATACCCCGCCCGCTGCCGCTGATATCGCGCGGCGGCGACAATCCGGCTCTTTCTTGCCAGAAGCTCCGGCGGCCTTTCACAGGCTGCCGGAGCTTCTTTTTCTCCTTCGCCTTCCAGGAGCTTCACGTCATGCAGGCCGCATGGATGCTTGCCGCCGCCTTCTTCTTCTCCAGCATGGGCGTGTGCGTGAAATACGCCGCCGCGCACTTCACGCCGCTGGAGATCATTTTTTACCGGGGCCTTTTCGGCATGCTCTTCACGGCGGCGCTGGTGCGCATGCGCGGCGTGCCGCTGGCCACGCGCTGGCCCTGGGCGCATGCATGGCGCAACGTCGTTGGCGTGGGCGCCATGAGCGCATGGTTCTACGCCATGGCCCACCTGCCGCTGGCCACGGCCATGACGCTCAACTACATGAGCAGCGTGTGGATCGCCGTTTTCGTGCTTGGCGGCGCGCTGCTCATGCGCCGCTGGGACGATTTGCGCGCCCAGTGGCCGCTGGCCCTGACAGTCGCGGCGGGGTTCGCAGGCGTTGTGCTCATCCTGCGCCCGGCCATCGCGCAAGACGAACACGTGGCCGGCCTGATCGGCCTGGCCTCGGGCATGCTGGCCGCCATGGCCTACATGCAAGTAGCCGCCCTGGGACGCCTGGGCGAGCCGGAAACGCGCACCGTGTTCTATTTCTCGCTCGGCTCCGCCCTGGCTGGCGCGGCAGCTACGTGCATCACCGGCTGGCATGGCCTGAACACACCCGGCGCCTGGTGGCTATTGCCCGTCGGCCTGCTGGCCGTGCTCGGCCAGCTTTGCCTCACACGCGCCTACACCCGCAGCGCCACCATGCTGGTCGCCAACCTCCAGTATTCAGGCATCGTGTTCGCCGCCCTGTATGGCGTGGCCCTGTTTGGCGAATACCTGCCGCTGACCGGCTGGCTGGGCATCGTCCTCATCACCGCCAGCGGCATGGCCGCTTCGCTCTGGCGCAAGCGGCTGCGTCTGAAAACAGCAGCGCCGCCCCGGCCTGCGACCTGATCGCGCCCATCTGGCGCGGCTTCGGCGCGCCTTGGCCGGCTGCCTGCTCACGGCCCGCCGCCGGAAACCGTTTTCAGAACCTGCTCACGATCTGGCCGCGTGGGGCCGCGAATCGGCGGGATGGGCTGCAACGCCGCCGGCAGCGCAGCAAATGGAAAACCGCGCCGGCAACCAAGAATAGGCGCATGTAAGTAGTACCGTGTATGTATCATGCCCGTCCCCCTATTTCGTCAGGAGCCATATCGTGAACATCGCCGCGCAATCCTTCTCCCCTCGTACGGATGACGCCAAAGGCGTTGGAACGGGCCTGCTGGGCTACGCCCGCGCCGCGCCCGTTGACGCGCATCTGGGCTGGCTGCCCGAGCAGCTTGAGGCGGCCGCGCAGGACGCTGGCAGCTCACTGAAGGACAGCCGTCCTCTGAAGCAGGTATTGGCTGCAACCGAACGCGGCTACCAGATACCCCAACGCGGCCTGAACGCCATTGCGGGCGAGCTGTTTGCTGATGCGCGTATCCGCATTGAGCAATACATCCGGCCGCTGAAAACGCTGCCGGAAAAATTCTTCATCACCGACCCGGCCAAGGCGGGCGATCCGCTGGCCTGGCGCCAGGCCGCCAAAGAAGCCAGCGAAAGCCGCAACCAGATCATGAAGGACGTGCGGGAGCAGCTTTCCGCCAAGGGGCTGGTCGCTTCGGAGAGCGCCAAGAAAAACGCGCTGACATTCGAGGATCTGTGGGACAAGGAAGCGTCCCGATTGGAAGAAAAGCCGAAAGCTGGCGGCAATACCATGTCAGCGGCCCAGAAGGAAATTGCCATCTCGCGGGAGATCATCAAGACGGCGGGCAAAAGCGACCCCACCTTCGATGCCGCCGTCCAGAACGCCGACAGCGCCAGCCGCAGCCTGAAAGCGCTGAAGCATGGAGGCCGTGCGCTGGCTGTCGTTGGGGCCGTGATGGATGGCGTCTCCGTCACCCGGCAGGTGCAGGAAAGCATGAAGACCGGCCATTGGGACAACACGGGCAAGGAAGTCTCGCGCGTGGCGGGCGGCTGGCTGGGCGCGGCGGCGGCGGGCGCGCTGGTTGGCAGCGCTTCAGGCAGCATCGTGCCGGTGCTGGGCAACGTGACCGGCTTTCTGGTGGGCGCGGCGGCAGGAGCCGTCGGCTACTGGCTTGGCTCCCGTGGCGGTGAAGCCGCGTATCAGGCCGCCGCTCACTGATTCGGCGCGGATCTGGCGCTGCCGCTCCTTGATCGGCTGCGAGCGCACGGCCCGCCGCCGGGAACCGTTTTTCAGGAGAGACCTTGCATGGACGCATCAAACCCAATCGACCCTTTGTTTCTGGCGCTGGCCCAGCCCGTGCTGCGCGGCCCGGCGAGGCAGGCCGTCACGGTGACACTAGGCACAGGCGGCGCGGCCATTGGCGCGCGGCTCTGGCCGCGAGACGACCAGGGCGGCGCCGTGTACGCCTGGGGGCACGCCGCCCCGCAAGATGGCGTGCCGTGGCTGGCCTCGCAGCGGCGCGTCTGGGCGCTGCTGGACGGGCACAGGCCGCTCACCGTGGCTCCAACCACCGGCTGGGGATGGAACGGCGGGCCGCCCGAAGCGCCCTATCCATCCGTGGTGAGCGCGCAAGTGGGCGGACTGACAGTGTTTTTCGCCAACACCGCGCAGCAGGTGCGCGTGTTCGCCGCCGATGCCGAGCAGGCGGTGGAGCTGGAGCCGGTGGACGACGCGCAAATCTTCGCCGCCTGGTCCTGCGCGGGCCAGCTCTGGACGGCAGGCATGACATCGCGCCTGGTGGCTGGCGGCGGCGATGATTTCGACCTTAGCCAGGCGCTGCTGCTGCGCTGGGATACGCGCCCGCTGGCCGTGGCCGCCCGCTGGCAAGGGCGCGATCTGTGGCGCGTGAACGAACTGGCCACATCTGCCGCTGGCTGGTCGGACGTGCTCGGCGTGGAAGCCTGGCTGACAGCCTTGCCCGGCGCGGAAAGCGGCCCGCGCTGGCTGCTGGGCGCGCCGATCACGCGCGGCGTGCATGACCCGCTTGACTATCCCTACTGGTTGCTGCTCGGTCCGCCCGCGCCAAACGATTACATGGCGCTGCTGCTGGCGCGTGTTGATGGCCTGGCGGCGGCCGCTGCTAGCGAGCCGCCGCCGCTGACCCTGATGCGCGTGCTGGACGGGTTCAGCCTAGTTGGCTGCTGCGGCATGGGCGGCAGCGCGGACGGCGCACTGGTGTTCACGGCGCGGCGCGAGCTGGAGAATGCGTACAACTCGTGCCAGCCAAGCCAGCTTCACGTCAGCCGCTGGGATGGCGCGGCGGCGCAGCTGGGCGCGCCGCAGCCGCTGAGCATTGCCGGTTTGCCGCCGCAGGCCGCGCAAGCCATGCTGCGGGACTTTGACGCCATTTACCACCCCGCCTTCGGCTACGCTGCCACGCTGACGTGGAAGGAGGACGAAATCACTGCCGCCACGGCCTTGCTGCACAGCCGCGACGGGCGGCAGTGGCAGGCAGTGCAGCGGCTGGAGCCAGCGCCGGAGCCGGACTGAAGCCGCTGCCCGTCTTGCCGGGGCTGCCAGGGTTGCTGGCCTTGCCCCCTCGCCTCTGGGGCAGCCCGCAGAGTTTCTCGCTGGAGCCAAAGGCAATTTTCAGGATGGACTTTGCATGGACGCATCAAACCCAATCGACCCTTTGTTTCTGGCGCTGGCGCAGCCCGTGCTGCGCGGCCCGGAGGGGCAGGCCGTCACGGTGACGCCAGGCACAGGCGGCGCGGCCATTGGCGCGCGGCTCTGGCCGCGAGACGATCAGGGCGGCGCCGTGTACGCCTGGGGCCACGCCGCCCCGCAAGACAGCGTGCCGTGGCTGGCCTCGCAGCGGCGCGTCTGGGCGCTGCTGGACGGGCACAGGCCGCTCACCGTGGCTCCAACCACCGGCTGGGGATGGAACGGCGGGCCGCCCGAAGCGCCCTATCCATCCGTGGTGAGCGCGCAAGTGGGCGGACTGACAGTGTTTTTCGCCAACACCGCGCAGCAGGTGCGCGTGTTCGCCGCCGATGCCGAGCAGGCGGTGGAGCTGGAGCCGGTGGACGACGCGCAAATCTTCGCCGCCTGGTCCTGCGCGGGCCAGCTCTGGACGGCAGGCATGACATCGCGCCTGGTGGCTGGCGGCGGCGATGATTTCGACCTTAGCCAGGCGCTGCTGCTGCGCTGGGATACGCGCCCGCTGGCCGTGGCCGCCCGCTGGCAAGGGCGCGATCTGTGGCGCGTGAACGAACTGGCCACATCTGCCGCTGGCTGGTCGGACGTGCTCGGCGTGGAAGCCTGGCTGGCTGCCCTGCCTGGCGCTGAAAGCGGCTCGCGCTGGCTGCTGGGCGCGCCGCTCACGCTTAGCCTGCATGGTCAGCTTGACTACCCCTACTGGTTGCTACTTGGCCCGCCCGCGCCAGACGACTACGTGGCGCTGCTGCTGGCGCGCGTTGATGGCCTGGCGGCGGCGGCTGCCAGCGAGCCGCCGCCGCTGACGCTGATGCGCGTGCTGGACGGCTTCAGCCCGGTCAGCTGCTGTAGCACGGGCGACGCGTGCGGCGCGCTGGTGTTTACGGCGCGACGCGAGCTGGAAAATGCGTACAACTCGTGCCAGCCAAGCCAGCTTCACGTCAGCCGCTGGGATGGCGCGGCGGCGCAGCTGGGCGCGCCGCAGCCGCTGAGCATTGCCGGTCTGCCGCCGCAGGCCGCGCAAGCCATGCTGTGTGACTTTGACGCCATTTACCACCCCGCCTTCGGCTACGCCGCCACCCTGACATGGGAGGAGGAAGCCCCCGCCGCCACGGCCTTGCTGCACAGCCGCGACGGGCGGCAGTGGCAGGTGGTGCAGCGGCTGGAGCCAGCGCCGCAGGCGCACTGAGGCCGCTGCCCGGCCCGGGGCCGTTTCTTCTGCGGCGCACAGCCCGCTCATGCCTATTGAAAAGAGGAGCGGATTTGGCGGGGGTAAAAACGGCTCTTGCGCCCTTTCCACTAGGACCTCATGCTCCAATTAAAGGAGCAAAATCAAAGGACAGAGCAAGACGCGAGCGGAATGAACGCCCGCGTCTGGGCGCTTTGGCCGGGTCAGAAGGACAGGTGCAGCGTCAGATCAAACGCGCGGGGCGCGCCGGAGCCGCTTTCGCTCCTCTCGCCGCCTTGGCGGGTGATCGGCTGGCGGGTTCAGCCCGCGCGCGGCGGCTCCTGCGGGCTTTCGCGGTTTTTCAGCTCGTCAAAGCGGGCCTTCATGGTGGGGTTGCCGCGCGTGAGCTTCTTGATGGTCACATCCTGCGCCTTGTCATTGGCCAGACGCAAATTGCGGTCGGCGCCCAACAGGGCATCGCGGGTTTTTTGCAGGTGGTCGATGGATTTGTCGATTTCGTCAATCGCCGTCTGAAAGCGCCGCGAAGCCAGATCGTAGTTTTTGCCAAAAGCGGTCTTGAAAGCCTCGAGCTGGTTTTCAAAATTCGTAATATCCACATTCTGCGCCTTCACCAGCGCCAATTCGGCCTTGTATTGGGCGGCATTGAGCGCTGCATTGCGCAGCAGCGTGATCATGGGAATGAAAAACTGCGGCCTGATCACGTACATTTTTGGATAACGGTGCGAAACATCAACAATGCCGCCGTTGTAAAGCTCGCTATCTGGCTCCAGCAGCGAAACCAGCACGGCATATTCGCATTTCTTTTCGTTGCGGTCGCGGTCCAGCTCTTTCAGAAAATCCTCGTTTTTCTTCTTCGTGGCCGTGGTTTCATTTTCGTTTTTCATCTCGAACATGATGGAAACGATTTCCGCGCCTGATTCATCCTGTTCGCGGAAAATGAAATCACCCTTGCTGCCGCCGCTGGCGTCATTGTCTTTTTCAAAATAGGCGCGTGCAAAAGCCGTTGCGCGCAGGCGGTTGAATTCGGTTTCGCAGTGCTGCTCCAGCGTTTCGCCCACCATTTTGGTGGACAGGCGCGCCTTCATGTCGCGCAGGCGCTCAATGGCCGCATCGCGATCTTTCAACTGGATTTCGTAGCGTTCTTTCAGGGATTGCTCGGACAGCTTTTTGGCCATCTCTGCCTGCTCAAGCTGGCTTTTCAGCGCATCGCGCTCCTGCTGCATTTCGCTGACGGCCTTGGCAATATTCAATTCGTGCGCCGCGTCAGCCGTTTGCAGCCGGGCCTTCAGCTCCTGGATTTGCGCCGCGCTTTCGGCGGCGGCCTGCTGCAATGCGCTTGCCAGCCGCGCTTCGGCCAATTGCGCGGCGGCTTTCTGGGCCTGTTGCTGCTGCACCAGCTGGCGGGCCAGTTCGTCGCGCTCTTTTTCGGCGGCGTGGCGCGCTTGTTCCACGGCCAGCTGCTGATCTTTGCCGCTGGCCTGCAACTGGGCCTCAAGCGCCTGAATCTGCGCTTCTTTTTCAGCGGCGGCCCGCTGCAACTGGCTGGCCGCTTCGCTGCGGGCCAGCTTGAGGGCGGTTTGCTTTTCACGCTCGGCCATTTCCAGCCGCTCGTGCAGCTGCTTGTCAAATTCGCGGTCACGCACCTGCCGCAGGATGTCGGCATAGCCCGATTCGTCAATCTTGAATGCCTTGCTGCAATGCGGGCAGATGATGTTGTGCATAAGAATAACTTTCAAAACATGGAGCAGGCCCTCATGGCATTGCAGAAGGCAGCAGACAACAAGGGAATTGATAAGGGCGCCGATTTTTCATGCCTGCCAAAACAAAGCGCCTTTGCGCCAGTGCAAGACATATTCAATATCGGCCGGCAAAGAACCCTGAACGCCAGACTTCGCAGGAAAATTGAACCAGGGGCCTTGGCCATAATCGTTAAAAACCCTTTCCAAGGGCGCCCAAAAAAGAACCGGAATGCTGGATCAACCTCGCCAGCTGTTATCAGGCGCATCCAACACGCGCGGGGCTACTTTTGCAGCAAGTCCTCCAGAAATTCCGAGCCGGGCTTGACTGCTGAAACATGCAGCCGGTCACGGGCACGGGTGCAAGCCACGTACAGCAGCTGGCGTTCGGTGTTGTAGATTTCAGTCAGCTCGGCTTCGTCAGCAGCCGTATCAATGCGCGCCTGCGAAGGAATGATTTCGTCGTCGCAGGCCATAACCGCAACCACACGAAATTCCATGCCCTTGGCCAAATGCATGGTGGCAATGCTGACAAAGCCCTCTTGCGTTGCCATGTCCTTGCCAAGCACGCGCCCCTGCAAGCCTGCGGCCTTGACTGCCGCCTGTGCGCGTGGCAGTTCGCTCCCGGATCGAACGAATACGCCAATTTCCTGCGGCGACACGCCGCTGGCGCTGCATTGCTGCAACCATGCGCCAACGGCCTGGCATTCCGCCCCGGCATCGGCGTAGCTGCAAATGGCCGGATCCGGCCCGTTGAATACGGAAATCGTGCCCTTGCGGCTTTCGGCATTTCCGTCCACATCAGAGATCTCGGGATCAAGAAGCCGGTCGGCCCGCGAGCGAATCTGGTGCGAGGTGCGGTAGTTGATATTGAGCGTGCGCGAACGGCCGCACACATCCACGCCAAGAGATTTCCATGAAAACGGCGTCTGGAAGATGCGCTGGCCCAGATCCCCGGCAAAAAACAGGGCATTGGCACGGTTGCCGGCCATCGCCGCCAAAAAGCGCAATTGCTGCACGCCGATGTCCTGCGCCTCATCCACCACGATGCAATCAAACACCGGATGCCTGCGCCTGGGCATGGCCTCTGCCAGGCTGGCGAACATTCCGGCTGCCGTGATCTTGCCGGCCTGCTTCAATTGCTCCTTTACCTTGGCAAACGCCTGCCAATACAAGGCGCGCTGCGCCTCCGGCAGGCGTGTCTTGCGCCCCAGCCGCCTGGCATCGCGATAAGCCTCCCAGCTTTGCACTTGCCAGGCATCCACCACATCTTCCCATTCAGCCCGCAAGAACGCGGCATTGGCTTTCAAGCCATCCACCTGCGCAGCAGCCGCCTTGAGCTGCGTGGCGATTTCATCATGGCTGGCAAATGCCGGTTTGCCGAATTCCGCCGCATACAGGCGGATGCCAAGCGCATCCATGGCAGCCACATCGATACGTTCGCCAAGTTTGGGCGTGTTCCAGATCAGCCGATACAGACTGCCGCGCAAGGCATTGGCCAGCGTGTCCGAGAACGTGGCAAGCAGAACGCGCGCATCTTCGTTTTGCTGCGCCAGATGCACAGCCCGGTGCAAAGCAACGACGGTCTTGCCCGTGCCAGCCGAGCCAGACACACGCGCTGCGCCGCTGTAATCGCGTTCAACCAGCCGGCGCTGCGCCGGATGGAGGAACACCGTCCACTTGTCCCACGGATATTCCAGCGCGCGCGCCAGCTCGTCCGCATCTGACATGACGCGAAAGCGCCGTTGCGCATCCGGGTGCTGGAACGGGTCGGCCCCCGTTGCGGCCACTTCCGACAACGCGGGCGTGCCGCCGGTCGCCAGTTCCAGCAGGGCTTCGGCCGCCTCGCCGGGCAAATGATCAAACAGCGCCAGCAGCGCATCCTCGTCGGCAGCGTTCACATCGGCCAGCCACTCCTGCGGCACGCCATAGGCCAGCAGTTGGGCATCGCCATATCTTGCGAACAGTTTCGGCTTTTGTGGCGTGCCCGGCTTGCTGCCTTCGACATACGCCGGAACAAGAATCTCCCGGACTCGTTCGCGGATTTCAACCAGCTGCGCCGCGCCGGTGTTCGGGTGCACTTCCAGCTTGTGCCGCTCGGCCCATTGATAGGCCTTGTCGTGGTGATCCACGTAACAAAGCAGCAGACTGCCGGCGGCCTTGTGCACGATCAGGCAAATGTCGCGGCTGACACGCACCGACCAGAAGCCCGGGTCTTTGGCGCGATCAAGCTTGTGAAAGCCGTGCCCCTTGCCGCCGGGGTCCAGTTGCAGCTCAAAGGCGGTGGTCTTGGCCAGCTTCTGCTCTTCGCCCGTCAGGCGCGCCAGGCTGGCGGTAAAGGTGTCGGCGATGCGGAAGTGCATGGGTTTACTCTTTTGGACAAAGCCGTCCACGGTTCAAGGCGTAGTTCACGAGCCGCTTGGCAAGCTTTCTGCACTCTTTGTCCGTGCGCTGGCCAAATTCAATCAGGACATGCGCCGAATTGCCCTCAATAGGATCAGCGCGATAGCTCAAGTCAACGGACTTCACCTCTGCACCCGAAACGCCCCAGACACCTGCCGATAGCAAATGCTGCTTCTCGGTGTAATGCCGATAGCAAATGCTGCTTCTCGGTGTAATGCCGATAAGCCTCTTGCGGCGACACCTGATCTCCGTCGTAAACCGAAAGATTGCCTTGATCTTTTGGGAAAGGCGTGAAAGCTTGACTTGTTAGCATGCCCTCAACCACAAAATTGGGGTGTGCCTGGCGAAACAACAGGGTTTGATCATTCATGCCGACTCCCCTTTGACGTATTCGCCAAGGAATTGGAAAAGCAATCTCCAATCATCTTCACCCTTCAAATCAAAGTCTCTTTCAACATCCTTGTCAGTTTCGTCAAATGCATGGAAACTCGCCTGCATATTGGCAAGATCAATATCCAAGGACGGGACACCTTTCACCTGCCACTCCAACAGCAAATTGCCGCCTTGCGTTGGGACAATCAGCGGCAAAGGCACATCATCCGGGTAATCCGCCAAATAATCGGCAATCTGTGCTAAACATTCTGTATCCAGGGCAAAGCCGCCACCGTCAAACCAACCATCTTTCAGTTGCGCTATTTCGTCTAGGCGCGATGAAATCGCATGATTTTTAATAACTTCAAGAGAATCGACAGTAATTACACTTTTCAAGCGATCCCAGGAGTCATAGGCTGCAACCCCTTTAAGAACCACCTGATGACGTTCACGTCCGACAAATTCCCTCACCGTTTCGCGGGCCGCGTCTGGCATGGGCACAGTACACTGGCCGCCACCGGTCAGATGCAGTCTGAAAGTGGACTTGGCCCAGTCCAATTCCATAATGACGCCCGACAGCTTTGCTTCTTTTTCGTAGGTTTTTTCAGCTGCCAATAGCAGTTCTTTTCGCTTTGTCGGCGTTAAGACTGCACCATCTTGCCTGTGGCGGCGCGGCAGCTCCATTGCTTCGCCCTCACGCAGTGAACGTCCCAGCTGGTTGAAGTGACTCAGCAGCTCTTTTGGAAAACGCTCGGGCAATGCGTTGGCAGAGGCCGCAACACATTCAGCCACCAGATCGCGCGCCTGCTCAAAATATCCGTGGGCTTCATCCGGATAACCAAATAGTCCGCCAGCTACCGCCATGGCAACCAAATGCGGCTTTGTACTGCCTTTTTCTATTTTTTCTATATCCAGACGGAAATTATCCGAAAATCCGCGCGGCACGCGCTTTCTTTTGGGGTTGACTTGCAAATACAAATGCTTTGCCAAGTCCATGATCAGTTCCTCGTAAGCGGCCAAGTCGCGCGCCACATCCACCGGCAGCGTGTGCGCGTCAAATCGCTCCCCGGTGAATCGGGGTATTGCGAACGCTTCTTTCACGTCGGTTTGCATATGCAGCTCCTTGGGGCTTGTCCACTTATATAAACGTCCAGCAAGTTCTAGCTGGTTCTAGCAACATTTTGATAGAACTGATTAGAACCCTATCCCACCTTAAACACCTTCATCACCTCATCGCCCAAATGGTTGATGACCTTTACCGCAAACCGCCCGGAGCCGGGTTTGGGGAAGGGGCGCGAGGTATCGCTGTTGAGCGTGGCCCAGGCTTCAGGGTCGATTTCGGCTTTCAGCGTGGTTTTCAGCGCCTTGAATCGCCCCGGGTTTTGAGGAGGCTCAACACTCTGAGAGGATTGAGCCATGAGCAAGTCGAACAAGTTCTCACCCGAGGTG